>Ga0255336_100136_pt1 | contig 163009 bp, 144 predicted proteins | sample MeOH1_35cm_T3_17_FD_189102 | JGI IMG/M metagenome (GOLD analysis project Ga0255336, IMG submission 189102) | Sandy soil microbial communities from University of British Columbia, Vancouver, Canada - MeOH1_35cm_T3_179 | ecosystem: Engineered > Artificial ecosystem > Sand microcosm > Unclassified... | reverse complement strand
GGTCAAATAGAGGATTTTTTAAAAACTGCGTCTAAACGAGCCATTTCAGTTGACGCGAAGTGTGGGATTTTCAAGGTATTTCAAATATTTAAATATCGATCCGATTCATCTAAACTCGCGCCCGACAGTTCAGAACTCGACCAGTTTCCCCGTACGGACACTCTCATCCGCCGCCAAGGCAATCCGCAGGCTGTTGATCGCATCCTGCAGATGCTCGCTCATATCGCGATCGTGGCGGATCGCGTCGAGGAACTGGCGCTGCTCGCGCTCACAAAGATCCTGGTGGCCGGGCTCATCCGCCATGCGCAGGATCTCATCGGCCTTGGCGAAGCTGCCGTCTTTGGTGAGCGCCGCATGGTGCAGGCGTAGCGCATTGGTCCTGGTATGGCTGTCGATATCGGCGGAGGCCGTTTTCGCCTGGCCCGCCTCGGAAGCGGCGCCCGCTTCGGCGGCGATGATGGAGACGCAGCCCTTGGGGCCGATCATGTCCTTCACGAAGAAGGCGGTCTCGCTCATCATCGGGCCCCAGCCGGCCTCGTACCAGCCGACCGAGCCATCGTCGAAGGCCACCTGGAGCTGACCGTAATTATACATGCGAGCATCAATCTCCTCGGTGAGGCGGACACCGATCGCATGCACCTTCACCGGCCTTGCCCGCGTCACCTGGCACATGACATCGACATAATGCACGCCGCAATCGACGATCGGCGAGATCGATTTCATCAGTTGCTTATGCACCGCCCAGTTGCTGCCGGCCGATTGCTGGTTGAGGTTCATCCGCATGACCAGCGGCTTGCCGAGCGTACGGCCAATCTCGATGAATTTGGTCCAGGAAGGATGCACCCGCAGGATATAGCCGATGACGAGCTTGCGCCTGGCCTTCGTGGCGGCGGCGATCACCTCTTCGGCTTCCGCGATCGTCTGCGCGATCGGCTTTTCCAGGAAGACATGGCAACCGGCGGCGAAGGCCTGCCTGGCATAGGCCGCATGGGTATCGGGCCAGGTATTGATCGAGACCGCATCCGGCTTCGCCGCTGCCAGCGCCGCCGCGTAATCCTGGTAAAGCGGTACGCCGGGAAATTCTCCGGCGATATCGCCGCGATCCTTGATCGAACGGCTGCAAAGCCCGGCAATCTCGAAACCATCGATTGCCTGATAGGCGCGGGCATGGCTGATGCCCATATTGCCAAGGCCGACCACCAGGACACGGATCTTGCCGTTCATTATTCCTCCTCTCATCCCGGCGGGCTGTCCCGCGGAATGCAAATGGCCCTGATCATGCCCTTGCTACCATGGACCCTCGGATCAAGTCCGAGGGTGACGGAGAGGAAGTGGTTGGCGCCGCAGCAACCTCCCAAACTCTTTGGTCATTGCCGGGCTTGACCCGGCAATCCATGTCAATCATCGCACCGCGCATCCACCATAGCCCCCGGACACTGGTCAAGCCCGCGGGTGATAGCGGAGAATGTCCCTCGCCTACAGCACCAATCTCAAACGCCGCCTATCCCTTTGATGGCATCGGCTTGCGATCAGCCTGGCCGTCGACCCAGGTGGCGCGGGCCCCCAGCGCCTTGTCGAGCAGCACCAGGCTGGCGCGATAGCCGGGCGCGATGCGACCGAACTCATGCTCGCGCCGGATGAAGGCCGCGGGGTAGAGCGAGGCCATGCGCAAGGCCTCACCGACCTCGACATCGAGATGGTCGATGGCGAAACGCACCGCTTCATCCATGGTGAGATTCGAGCCGGCGAGCGTCCCGTCCGGCAGTTCCAGCCGGTCGTTCTTCACCTCGACGCGCCGGCCGAGCAGATTGAAATGATCCGGTCCGCCGGCCGCCGTCGGCATGGCGTCGGTCACCAGCACGATCTTGCCGCGCGGCTTGGCGGCGATGGCGATCTTCAGCGCGGCCGGATCGACATGGTGGCCATCGGCGATGACGCCGCAAAAGCTGTCGCGATCGGCAAGTGCTGCCCCCACCATGCCCGGCTGGCGATGGGTCAGCGGGCTCATGGCATTATAGAGATGCGTGAATCCGCGCGCGCCGGCAGCAAGCGCCGCCGTCGCTTCCGCATAGCTCGCCTCTGAATGGCCGAGGCTGACGGTGATGCCCGATGCGGCGAGATCGGCGATGACGGAAGGTGAAACCTTGTGCGGCGAGACGGTGAGCATGACGTCGCCGCAATCCGCCGTCTTCAGCCAGCCGAGCTCGCGCTCGACCTGCGCGTCATTCTCCGCCGGCCGGATGAATTCCGCGGGATGGGCGCCACGCTTCGGCACATCGATATAGATCCCCTCCACATGAACGCCGAGCACGCTGGGCGCAATTCCCTGCTCGCGCGCAGCACGCACGGCGGCAACGGCACTCTTTACCGTCGCGAGATCGTCGGTGATGACGGTCGGCAGCATCGCCGTGGTGCCGAAGGCGCGATGCGCGGCGGCGATGCTGCGCACCCCCTCGGCCGTCGGCGCGTCATTGAGCAGAACGCCGCCCCCGCCATTGACCTGCAGGTCAATGAAGCCCGGCGCCAGCAGATGCTCGCGGGCGTCGATCTTCAGCATCGCCGGGTCAAGGCTGTCCATTGAGGCGATATCACGGATCTTCCCGCCTTCGACGATGACCGCCTTGCGTTCCGCCTCATGATCGTGGAACGCCTCGCCGTCGAACAGGCGGGAACCGCAGATCGCGAAGGCCACCTTGCTGCTTTCCGACATCATCAATCCTCTCTGGCTTCCTTCTGGCCGGGCCGCTGCGTCGTCGGCATGACATAGAGCTCGGCCACGAAATCATAGGTATCGCCGCGATAATGCGACTGGGTGAATTCCACCGTGCGCCCATCTGGCAGGTAGGAAACGCGCTCGATGAACAGGGTGGCGCTGCCGACTGGCACCTGCAGCAATCCTGCCTCGTATTCGGGCAGCGAGATCGCATGCAGGCGCTGCAGCGCGCGGATCGGCCGGGCGCCGAGCTCGTCGAGCGCCGCATAAAGAGAGGCGCCGACGATCTCCGGGTCGGGCAAGAACTGGCGCGGCACCACGGCGAGCTCGATCGCCATCGGCACGCCATCGGCGCGGCGCAGGCGGTGAAGGCGGCAGACCTCCGCGCCGGGTGAAAGGCCCAGCACCATCGCCTCCTGCGGCGTCGGCAGGGCGATGGAGCGCTCCAGCCACTGCGATTCGGCGCTGAGGCCGCGCGATCGCATATCCTGGGTGAAGCTGGTGAGGCGCGAGAGCGGCTGTTCGATGCGGCCGCGCTGCTGCGAGACGAAAGTGCCGGAGCCGCGCCGCTGCACGAGCACGCCTTCGCTCACCAGGTCGGCCAGGGCCTTGCGCACGGTAACGCGCGAGATGCCCAGCATCTCGGCCATTTCCCGCTCGCCGGGCAAGGCCTCAAGCTCATGCAGGATGCCGCTGGTCACAGCCTCCCTGATCATGTGCTGCAGCCGCAGATAAAGCGGCATGATGGCCTTAGCATCGAATTGGGCCTTGTCGAAAATGGCGCCGATGACGCCGGCCGCGATGGCGCCGCCTTCCGTCACCATGGTGCAACCTCGTCCCGCAGATGACGGCGTTTCGCCATGAGGATGGCGCCGTCGATGGGATCACTCAAGGCCGGGGCGATCAGGTCGCGGCAGGCATCGGGCAGCCAGGGCCGGATCGGCTGCGCCAGGCCGCCGATGAGCGAAAGGCGTGGCGCACCGGCCTTCCTCAGCGCCAGCAGCATGTCCCCCAGGCTTGCGCCCGCGGCGCGCAGGATGGCGATGGCCTCGCTGTCGCCGGCGGCACCGGCCGCAAGCACCTGAGGCGCATATTGGGCGTAATCACCCGCTTCCGCGTGGCGCGCCCAGGCGGTGATGGTGGCAAGGTCATTTTCGAACCTGGCGAGGATCGCATCCAGCAGCGGCGTGTGCGGCGCCAAATCATCGCCGGCCAGGACGGCGCGCCGGATCGCGGCATGGCCGATGCGCGCACCCGATCCGTCATCGCCGATCTGGAAACCCCAGCCGCCCAAAGCGCGGCGATGGCCGGCGATGACCGCCAGGGCGGCCGAACCGGTGCCGGTGATGACGATGCCGCCGTCACGCCCTTCATGCGCGCCCAGGCAGGCCGCGTAAGCGTCGTTATCCGCCGTGACGCTGGCAAAGGGCCAGGCCTGCGCCTCGATCTCACGCGCCATGCGCTCGGTCGTGATGCCGGCCAGGCCGAGACCCGCATGGAGGTGGTGCAGGTCGCGCTCATGCAGGCCGGCTGCCGATCCGGCGGCCCGCGCCGTGGCCAGGATGGACGCCATTGCCTGATCGTGGTCGCGATAGATATTGGCGTGGCCGCCCTCCGCCTCCCCCATCAAACGCCCGGCGGAATCGCGAATCCGCGCACGGCATTTGCTGCCGCCGCCATCGATTCCAAGATACACCACGTCGCTCATGCCAAGCGCCTCCCATCGGCACGGATAATACCAGAACGATACCATTTAAAAATCAATTTTTTATCCACCTGACCTAGGCATGGTGTCCGTCGATATTTATCCTATGTAATACAGCATGTTATGGAAATGAATTTCACCGATTTATTTCCTCCCGAACCCAGCCTGCCTGCCTACAACAGCCGGTAGACATCTGGTACTATTCTGGTATTGTGACGACGTTACCGCAAACAAAGCCGGGCTGATCGATCCGCATGGCCGCTACCGACACGCCGAGCACTGAAGATAGCAATGATCGTTTCGCCGATCTCGATCTATGGAGCGACCGGGACATCCTGGAAGCGCTGATCGAGGGCCAGCAACGTGCCGTCGAAGCGGTGCGCCGTGCCGAACCGATGATTGCCGCGGCGGCCCGCGCCTTGGCGGAGGGCTTGCAGCAGGGCGGACGCCTGATCTATGCCGGGGCCGGCAGCTCGATCTCGATCGCCGTGCAGGACGGCGCGGAACTGCCCGGCACTTTCGGCCTGCCGCTTGAGCGCATCCATTTTCTGATCGCCGGCGGCGCCGCCTCGCTGATCGATATCGACGGGCCTGCAGAAGACGATGACAAGGCGGGCGCCGCAGACGCCGCCGCACTCAATTGCCGCAAGCACGACGTGATGATCGCCGTCAGCGCCAGCGGACGGACCCGCTATACCGCTGCCGCCGCAGATGTGGCGATGAAAGCGGGCGCGACCGTCATCGGCGTCGCCAGCAACATGCCCTCGCCACTGCTTTCCATCGCCAGCCACCCCATTCATCTCGCCACCGGTGCCGAAGTCATCGCCGGATCGACCCGCATGGGAGCCGGCACGGCGCAGAAATGCGCGCTCGGCCTGCTCTCCACCCTGGCGCAGATCCGGCTGGGGAACGTCTATGGCGGCATGATGGTCAATGTGCAGGCCACCAACGCCAAATTGCGCCAGCGGGCGATCGGCATGGTGTGCAAAATCGCGCGCGTCGACGAGGCGCGCGCCGCCGAGGCGCTGCGGCGGACGGCAGGGCATATCAAGCCAGCCGCGCTGCTTTGCGCCGGGGCGGGAGATATTCCGGCGGCGGAGCGTTTACTGCAGGACAATCGCAACAATCTACGTCTGGCGCTGGAACAACTGGCGCGGGCATGACCGCCGCCTCGATGCGGCAAACAGGGAGGAAGGAGTCTCATCATGACGAGGAAGCAGACGGGGACAAAAAAGACGGCAATGCGGGTCGCGCTTCTCGCGGCAAGCATGCTGGCCGGCGCCGGCAGCCTGGCCCATGCCGGCACCATCACCATCGAAAGCTGGCGCAATGACGACGCCGATATCTGGAAGAACCAGATCATTCCCGCCTTCAACAAGGCGCATCCCGATATCACCGTGGTGTTCTCGCCAAGCCCGCCGAAGGATTACAACGCCGCGCTGAATGCCCGCCTGGAAGGCGGCACCGCCGGCGACATCATCACCTGCCGGCCGTTCGATGCCTCGCTCGACCTCTACAGCAAAGGCCATCTGCTGAAGCTGAACGACCTGCCCGGCATGGACAAGTTCTCCGCTTTCGCCAAGACCGCCTGGAGCACCGATGATGGCAAGGACACCTTCTGCGTGCCGGTCGCCTCGGTCATCCATGGCTTCATCTACAACAAGGAAGCCTTCCAGAAGCTCGGCCTGACCGAGCCGAAGACGGAAGCGGAATTCTACGCCGATCTCGACAAGATCAAGAAGGACGGCACCTATATCCCGATCGACATGGGCACCGCCGACCAGTGGGAAGCGGCCACCATGGGCTTCCAGAATATCGGCCCCAATTACTGGAAGGGCGAGGAAGGCCGCAAGGCGCTGATCGACGGCAAGGCCAAGTTCACCGACGCCGCCTATGTCGACACCTTCAAGGATCTCGCCAAATGGGCGCCCTATATGGGTGACGGCTACAAGGCGCAGACCTATGCCGACAGCCAGAACATCTTCACCCTCGGCAAGGCGGCGATCTATCCGGCCGGCTCGTGGGAAATTTCCACCTTCCGCGCCCAGGGTGGGCTTGATTTCGGCGCCTTCAAGCCGCCTTTGCCGGCCGGCGTGAAGCAGTGCTACGTCTCCGACCATGTCGACCTCGGCATGGGCATCAATGCGAAGTCGAAGAACCAGGCCGATGCGAAGAAGTTCCTGGAATGGACGGCGACGCCGGAATTCGCCACCATCTACGCCAACGCATTGCCGGGCTTCTTCCCGCTTGCCAATGTGAAGGCGGATATCAAGGACCCGGTGGCCCAGACCTTCCTCAGCTGGCGCAACGAATGCAAGACGACGATCCGCAATTCGTACCAGATCCTGTCCCGCGGGACGCCCAATCTGGAAAACGATCTGTGGAACGTCTCGGCCCAGGTGCTGAATGGCACCATGACGCCGGAACAGGCTGCCAAGCAGGCCGAGGACGACCTCGCCAAATGGTACAAGCCGCATCAATAAGCGATTGATGCATCGCGGGTTCGGGGCCATCACGACAGATGGCCCCGAGAGCCGGCAAACACCGTAAAACGTTAAGCTATCGGTCGCCGACAGCCCAAGCCGGGCTTGTCGTGCGGCCGGATTCCAGGGAACATGAAGCGGAAGATCCGCCGCGGTTGCCACGGGATCGAGGAACCGGAATATGAGCGACGCCGTCATATCGAATGACTTCAGCGGCAGCAAAGCCAGCGGTCTCAGCGGCACCAGCCGCGGCGCCTATCTGCGCCTGCTCGCCTTCTTCATCGGCCCGGCGGCGGCGGTCTACACCCTGTTCTCGATCTATCCGCTGATTGCCACCATTCTCTATTCGACGGCGACGACCGATGAAACCGGCGCCACGCATTTTGTCGGCCTCGGCAACTTCGTCACCCTGCTCGCCGACGCTACCTGGTCGGCGCCGTTCTGGAATGCGCTCCGTAACAATTTCATCTTCTTCGCCATCCATATGTGCGTGCAGAACCCGATCGGCATCGGCCTTGCGGCGCTGCTGAGCCTGCCGCGCCTGCGCCTTCGCTCGACCTATCGCACGCTGATCTTCATGCCGACCATGCTGTCGGTCGTCATCATCGGCTTTGCCTGGCAACTGATCCTCAACCCGCTCTGGGGCATTGCCTCCGGCTTCCTCAAATTCTTCGGCCTCGGCTTCATGTTCGGCCCCTGGCTCGGCCAGGAGAGCACGGCGCTGGTCACCTTGTCGCTGATCTCGGTCTGGCAGTTCGTCGGCATCCCGATGATCCTGATTTATGCCGCCTTGTTGGCGATCCCCCAGGAACTCAGCGACGCGGCTACGGTCGATGGCCTTAACCAGTTCCAGGTCTTCTTCCACGTCAAACTGCCGCTGGTGATGCCGACGGTCGGCCTGGTTTCGATCCTGACCTTCGTCAACAACTTCAACGCCTTCGACCTCATCTACACGGTCAAGGGTGCGCTGGCCGGACCGAATTTCGCCAGCGACATCATGGGCACACTTTTCTACCGCACGTTCTTCGGCAACCAGTTGCAGGTCGGCAACCCGACCATGGGCGCCACCATCGCCACCATGATGTTCCTCGTCATCCTCGCCGGCGTGCTGGTCTATCTCTTCGCCATCCAGCGCCGCATCCAGCGCTACAGCTTCTGAGGCCGTCGGTGATGCAACGCAAGATCAGCGCCTTCTCCGTTCACGCAATCCTGCTGGCCTATACGGCGCTGGCCCTGTTTCCCATCATCCTGACGCTGATCAATTCGGTGAAGGCCCGCAAGGCGATCTTCGGCGCGCCGCTCACACTGCCGTCGCCCTCGACTTTCTCGCTGATCGGCTACCAGAAGGTTTTTTCCGACAGTTCGGTCATCGGCTATTACGTCAACAGCCTGACCGTCACTGTCGTCACAGTCGTGGCCGTGCTGCTGGTGGGCGCCATGGCGGCCTGGGGCCTCAGCGAATATCGCTTCAAGGGCAATACCCTCCTCAAGCTGTTCTTCGCCATCGGCATCATGGTGCCGATCCGCCTCGGCTCGGTCGAGATCCTGAAGCTGATGACCCATCTCGATCTCAACAACACGCTGACGGCGCTGATCCTGGTCTATACAGCCCAAGGCCTGCCGCTTTCGATCTTCATCCTGTCGGAATTCATCGAACAGATCCCGCGCGATCTGCGCGAGGCGGCGCGCTGCGACGGTCTTAGCGAATACAGCATCTTCTTCTGGATCATCCTGCCGCTATTGCGCCCCGCCGTCGCCACCGTCGCCGTCTTCACCATGATCCCGGTCTGGAACGATCTGTGGTTCCCGCTGATCCTGGCGCCGTCGGGCGGCAAGCAGACCATCACGCTCGGTATCCAGCAATTCATCGGTCAATATATCATCGACTGGAACTCGGTACTGGCGGCCCTGTCGACGGCGATCATCCCCGTCCTCATCCTTTATATGCTGTTCTCGCGCCAGCTCATCCGCGGCCTCACCTCGGGAGCGGTGAAATGATGTCCTCCATTCCTTTTCTCCTGAGGCGCCACGATGGCTGAAGTCCGCACAGAAAAACTCTGCAAGTCCTACGGCGCCGCCGAGATCCTGAAGGATATCGACCTCACCGTCGAGGATGGCAGCTTCGTCGTGCTGGTGGGTCCCTCCGGCTGCGGCAAGTCGACCCTGCTGCGGACCATTGCCGGATTGGAGCAATCGACGACGGGGAAGATCGAGATCGGCGGCCGCAAGGTCAATGACCTGCCGCCCGCCCAGCGCCAGATCGCCATGGTGTTCCAATCCTACGCGCTTTATCCGCATATGGATGTGCGCGGCAATATGGGCTTCGGCCTGAAATTCGCCGGTTTCCCCAAGGCGGAAATCGAGCGCCGGGTGCAGGAGGCGGCGCGCATCCTGAAGCTGGAGGCGTTGCTCGCACGCAAACCGCGCGATCTCTCCGGCGGCCAGCGCCAGCGCGTCGCCATCGGCCGCGCCATCGTGCGCGAACCGGAAGTCTTCCTGTTCGACGAGCCCCTCTCCAATCTCGATGCGGCGCTGCGCGTCAACACCCGCATCGAACTCGCCAAGCTGCACCGCATGCTGAAGGCGACGATCGTCTATGTGACCCATGACCAGGTCGAGGCGATGACCTTGGCCGACAAGATCGTCGTCATGAACAAGGGCCGCATCGAGCAGGCCGGCAAGCCGATGGAACTCTATTACCACCCCGCCAATCTTTTCGTCGCCGGCTTCATCGGCTCTCCGGCGATGAACTTCGTTCCGGGACGCATAGCCGGGGTCACCGAGCAGGCCATGGTCCTGCAAGGCGATGACGGCCTGCAGCTCACCTTGCCACGCGCTGGTTGGGGCGCGGCGGCGATCAATGCCGGTGACCAGGTGACTCTTGGATTGCGACCCGAGCATCTGAAAGTCGCCGCCGGCGCCACAACCAGCATAGAGGCTGGAACGATCGCGCTGGATGGCACGATCGACCTGATCGAGCGGCTGGGCGATATCGGCTATGCCCATATCCGGCTGGGCGGTGGCGGCGGTGCGCCGCTGGTGGCGGAGATTCGCGGCGCCGCGGCACTCGATATCAACGATCGCTGCAGCATCTCGACCGATTTCGCGCACCTCCATCTTTTCGATGCCGAGGGGCGTGCCTTCAGCAAGATCGCCGCGCGGGAAGCCGCCTGACATCTGCCGGCGATCAGCCGCCGCGCTTCGCCATGATCGCCTGGGCGACCTTCGAGACCGGCGTCTTGCCGAGATTATGGCAGATCGCCTCGCCGGCGCGAACCAGGCGGTCCAGGTCGATGCCTGTCCGCAAGCCGAGGCCGTTCAGCAGATAGACCAGATCCTCGGTCGCGAGATTGCCGGAAGCACCCTTGGCATAGGGACAGCCGCCAAGCCCGGCAACCGAGGCGTCAACGGTCGTGACGCCGAGTTCCAGGCAGGCAAGGACATTGGCCAGGGCTTGGCCATAGGTGTCATGGAAATGCACGGCAACTTTTTCGAGGCCGATCTCGCCGATGACCGCCTGCGCCATATCGCGCGCCTTCCCTGCCGTGCCGACCCCGATGGTATCGCCGAGAGAAATCTCGCTGCAGCCCATATCCACCAGTTCCCGCGCCACGTGCAGGACATCGGCAACCGGCACAGCCCCCTGATAGGGACAGCCGAGTACACAGCTTATATAGCCGCGCAAGCCGATCCCGGCCGCCTGCGCCGCCGCCGCAACGGGGCGAAAACGCTCCAGGCTCTCGGCGATGGAACAATTGATATTCGCCTGGCTGAACGCCTCGCTGGCGGCGGCGAAGATGGAAACTTCGCGCGCACCGGCGGCGATCGCCGCCTCATAGCCTTTGAGATTGGGCACCAGGACCGGATATTGCCCGCCCGGCCGGCGACCGATGCCGCGCAGCACGATGTCGCTGTCGGCCATCTGGGATACCCATTTCGGCGAGACGAAGGCCCCCACCTCGATGACGGGCAGGCCGGCCGCCGTCAAAGCGTCGACCAGCGCGATGCGGGTCTCGGCGCTGACGCGCTTGCTTTCGTTCTGCAGCCCGTCGCGCGGTCCGACTTCGACCACCTTGATGAAATCCGCTGCGCTCATTGCGGCGCCTCCAGTACCACCAGCTCGACGCCTTCGCTGACGAGGTCGCCCTTGGCAAAGGGCAAGGCGGCGACGATGCCGTCTCGTGGCGCGCGTATTGTATGCTCCATCTTCATCGCCTCGACGATCATCAGCGACATGCCCGCCCTGACATGATCACCGACGCCGACCTGAACCGCAATCACGCTACCCGGCATGGGCGAGAGAATACGGTCCGCTTGATGTTCCGCGCCCGCGATGCCGTCGCTGGGGTCCCAAAGGCCGAATATATGCTCGTCACCCCGGCAGAACAGGCTGAGATGGCCGTCGCTGAAAATCGCCCGCGCCTTGAGCGCCCTGCCGTCGATCTCGGCCTCGATCTCGCCCCCGACGCCGAGCTTGCCGGCGAAGCTGACCAGCCCGCCATCCGGCAAGCGCAACACGAAGCCGCCGCCCCGAGAGCGCCCGTCTTGATTCCGCCACCCGCGCAAACTCAGCCGTTCATCCCGGTCAACGAGATGCAGCAGGAAGCCACCGCCCGCCTCGTCCGCCGGCCCCGCACTTGCCGCTTCATCGCGCAGACAATCCGGCGTGTTGCTCCAGAAGCCGGCACTTCCCCAGGGACTGTACGGGTCGGCGGGGTCATTCGCCTGCGCGGCATGCGATGCACCCCGGTCGAGCAGCGCCAGTGCGGCCAGGGCCAGAAAGCACCTGTCGCCAAAGATCGGCGGCGGCAGAAGTTCCGCGCGGTGACGCTCGATGAAGCCAGTATCGAGTTCGGCCGCGGCAAAAGCGGGATGGCCGATCAGACGATGCAGAAAGGCGCGGTTGTTGCCGACCCCGACGACCTCTGTCCCGGCCAGCGCCGCCTGCAGCCGCATCGCCGCTTCGGCGCGATCGCTGCCATGGGCGATGATCTTTGCCAGCATCGGATCGTAATGAATCGACACCGTATCGCCGGTGCCGAATCCGGAATCGACGCGGATACCGGGCAGATTGACCGGCAGGCGCAGGTGCTCGAGACGGCCCGTCTGCGGCAGGAAATCGCGTACCGGGTCCTCGGCGTAGAGCCGCACTTCAATGGCATGGCCCCTGGCCGTCACCTGATCCTGTCGCAAGGGCAGGGCCTCGCCGCGCGCCACCCGGATCTGCCATTCCACGAGATCGAGGCCGGTGATCGCCTCGGTCACCGGATGTTCGACCTGCAGCCGCGTGTTCATCTCCATGAAATAGAAGTCATCGCCTTCGACGATGAATTCCACGGTGCCGGCACCTTGATAATTGACGGAACGCGCCGCAGCGATGGCGGCCTCCCCCATCCGGGCGCGCCGTTCCGCCGTCATGCCGGGAGCCGGCGCCTCCTCCACCACCTTCTGGTAACGCCGCTGGACCGAACAATCGCGTTCGAAAAGATGCAGGATATTGCCGTGGGCATCGGCGAAGACCTGCATCTCGATATGGCGCGGCTGCGTCAGATAGCGCTCGATCAGCACGCGGTCATCGCCGAAGGCATTGCGCGCCTCGCGCTGGGCCGAGGCAAGAGCGTCGGCGAACAGATCCGGCGCTTCAACGATCTTCATTCCCTTGCCGCCGCCGCCGGCCGTCGCCTTGATCAGCACCGGATAGCCGATCCGCTTGGCCGCCCGCGCCAGCGTACTCGGCGCTTGGTCCTCGTCATGATAGCCGGGAACCAGCGGCACCTCGGCCGCCTGCATCAACCTCTTGGCGGCGCTCTTCGATCCCATGGCCCGGATCGTTTCCGCCGAAGGACCGATAAAGACGATGCCGGCCGCCGCACAGGCCGCGGCAAAGTCGGCATTTTCGGACAGGAAACCGTAACCGGGATGGATCGCGTCGGCGCCGCACGCCCCCGCGGCCGCCAGTATCTTGTCCATCGCCAGATAGCTCTCCCGCGCCGTCGTGCCGCCCAGGGGATAGGCCTCATCCGCCTCCGCCACATGTTGAGCCGCGCGATCCGCTTCCGCGAAAACCGCCACCGTTGCAATCCCCATGCGCCGCGCGGTGCGGATGATACGGCAGGCGATCTCACCGCGATTGGCGATCAGGATCTTGCGGATGGGTTTGATTGCTGAAGTCATCATAGTCGCTCGAGGCCTGTTACGCATTGGATGAAGGTCTTCAGTCTCCGCCATGGCCCCTCGGGTCAAGCCCGAGGGTGACAGAGGAAAGGGCGGGTGCGTCGAGCTTCCACTTAAACGCACAGTCATTGCCGGGCTTGACCCGGCAATCCATGCCAGCCATTGCTCGACCGGCACATATCTTGCCGTACCAATCGAGCATCATCACACCTGCCAGTCCGGTTTGCGTTTTTCCAGGAAGGCGGCAATGCCCTTGCGGCCTTCGGGGCCGGTGCGGACGGTGGCAATTTCCTGCGCTGTCGCTTCGATCACCGCCTCGTCGATCGGCCGGTCGACCATCTCGATGATCCGCTTGGCTGCAGCGAGCGCGCCCGGTGGGGCGAGGCGCAGAGCATCAAGATGCCGCTGCACGGCAGCATCCAGTTCCGCCGGTTCCACCACTTCATGCAGCAGGCCAAGTGCCAAGGCCTCCTGCGCCGAGAAGCGCTCGCCGGTCAGAATCCAGCGCCGCGCCGCCCCGGCCCCCATCGCCCGCACCAGATACGGCGAAATCACCGCCGGGATGAGCCCCAACCGCACCTCGGTGATGGCGAATTGTGCCGCCGGGACACCGACCGCGATATCGCAGCAGGCGATAAGCCCGATGGCGCCCGCGAAGGCCGAGCCATGCACCCGGGCGATGGTCGGCTTGGGGCAGAGATCGATGACATGCATGAGGTTGGCGAGAGCTCGGGCATCGGCCAGATTCTCCGCCTGCGTATAGCTCGCCATGCGCCGCATCCAACCGAGATCGGCGCCGGCGGAGAAGGTCGTGCCATTGGCGCCGAGTACGACGAAGCGTATCGCCGGATCCCGGCCGGCATCGGTGAAAGCCTCAGTCAAATCGCGGATGAGATTGTCGTCGAAGGCGTTGTGCAAAGCCGGCCGGTCAAGGGTCAGAAAGGCAACGCCTTCGTGATGAGAGACGAGAAGGCTCATAGCCGGAACACGCCGAAGCGTGTCTCCTCGGCAGGAGCGTTCAGCGCAGCGGACAATGACAAGGCAAGGACCATGCGCGTCACCTTCGGATCGATGATGCCGTCGTCCCACAGACGGGCCGAGGCAAAATAAGGATGCCCTTCACGCTCATATTGCGCCCGGATTGGCGCCTTGAAGGCCTCTTCCTCTTCGGCCGGCCAGGTGCCGCCCTTGGCCTCGATGCCGTCGCGCCGCACCTGGCCCAGCACATTGGCCGCCTGCTCCCCGCCCATCACCGAGATGCGGGCATTGGGCCAGGTCCAGAGGAAGCGCGGGTCATAGGCGCGGCCGCACATGCCGTAATTGCCGGCGCCGAAACTGTTGCCGATGATGACGGTGAGTTTCGGCACGCGCGCACAGGCCACGGCCGTCACCATCTTGGCGCCGTCCTTGGCGATGCCGCCGGCCTCGTATTTGCGGCCCACCATGAAGCCGGTGATATTCTGCAGGAAAATGAGCGGGATGCCGCGCTGGGCGCAAAGCTCGATGAAATGCGCCCCCTTCAGCGCCGATTCCGAAAACAGCACGCCGTTATTGGCCACAATGCCGACAGGATAGCCCCAGATATGGGCAAAGCCAGTCACCAGCGTCGCGCCGTAAAGCGGCTTGAATTCCTCAAAATCGGAGGCATCCACCAGGCGGGCAATGATCTGGCGCACATCATAGGGCTTGCGCAGATCCTCGGAGACGATGCCATAGATCTCGGCAGGATCGTAAAGCGGCTCCTTCGGCTCTTGCACTCTCAGGCGATGTTGCTTCTGCCGGTTGAGACTGGCGACCGCCCGGCGGGCGAGCCCCAGGGCCTCGGCATCAGTCTCCGCCATGTAATCCGAGACGCCGGATGTACGGCTGTGCAACTCCGCGCCGCCCAGGTCCTCGGCGCTGACGACCTCGCCGGTCGCAGCTTTCACCAGCGGCGGGCCGCCGAGGAAGATGGTCGCCTGGTTGCGCACCATGATGCTCTGGTCGGCCATGGCCGGCACATAGGCGCCGCCCGCCGTGCAGCTGCCCATGACCACGGCGATCTGCGGAATGCCGGCAGCGGACATGGTCGCCTGGTTATAGAAGATGCGGCCGAAATGCTCGCGATCGGGAAAGACATCGCTCTGATTGGGCAGATTGGCGCCGCCGGAATCGACCAGATAGATACAAGGCAGATGGTTCTCACGCGCGACCGCCTGGGCGCGCAGATGCTTCTTCACCGTGACCGGATAATAGGTGCCGCCCTTGACCGTGGCGTCATTGGCGACGATGACGCATTCCTGACCCGAGACACGGCCGATGCCGGTGATGATGCCGGCCGCCGGGATGACATCATCATACATCTCCCAACCGGCGAATTGCGAAAACTCTAAGAAAGGCGAGCCCTGGTCGAGCAAGGTCCGGATGCGGTCGCGCGGCAGCAATTTGCCACGGTCAAGGTGACGCTGCCGCGCCTGCGCCCCGCCGCCTCGGGCGATGGTCGCGAGCTTGCCGTCGAGATCGGCAACGGCGGCGCTGAGCGCCATCTCGTTCTGCCGATAGGTATCGGACCGACGATCAACCGTATCGGGGATGCGCGCCATTGCACCTGCCTCTTGGCGCCCCCTAGCCAACCCGCTGTAGCGGGCTTCCGTCGCCGGGGCGTCCTCTCATCATCCGCAAAATGCGAGTCTGCCAATTCCCGCTTTCGTCTCGCCCGCGCATCGGTGGAGACGAAAGCCGCTTGGTTCGCCGCTTATTCTGATCTATTATAAAACAATCGTACGTTCGTTTTTTTATTGCGGCAAGTTGAATTTGGCGCCTTTCTTCTGGCCGGCAATCACTGTCGCTTTCGAATGAGGCATGGGTGGCGCGTAAGGCAGGTTCTTCAGGAGCCAAGACATATGAGGCCATTCGCGCGGCCGGGCTGGCGCTGATCCATCGCCATGGCTATGAGGGCATGAGCCTGCGCCAACTCGCGGCCGAGGTCGGCCTGCAACAGGGTTCGCTTTATAATCATATCAAAACCAAGCAGGACCTGCTGATGGAACTGCTGCGCGGCCATATGCAGGACCTGTTGCGGGCATTGGACGCGGCGCTCAGCGGCACGGAAGAGCCACTGGCAAGGCTGCGCGCCTTCATCGCCTTCCATCTGCATTACCATATGACGCGGCAGGCCGAGGTCTTCGTCATCAACTTCGAACTGCGCAGCCTGGAACCCGGCAATTACGCCGAGATCATTGCCTTGCGGCAGCGCTACGAAAAATGCCTGGCCGATATCCTCAGTCTCGGCATGCAGCTCAAGCTGATCCGCCAGACCGACGTGCAGATCACGACCTATGCCCTGCTCGCCATGCTGACCGGCATCTGCACCTGGTACCGGCCGGATGGCAGGTTAAATGAGAAGCAGCTGATCGACTTGCACACCGAGCTCACTTTGCGAGGACTCGCGATCGACAAAGATTGATTGCCATGCGGCCGTCGATCGAAGTTGAAGAGCGTTCTTCGCTCGACAATAAGATTGCGCTTGTCATCATTCATATCGGTACCGGTGCATCCTTGCGCAGCAGATCTGCCTTCTGCAGATCGCGCCAAAAATCCGTCGGGATCTTCTCCTGCATCAGGACTGCATTGCGTTCCGCCTCCTGACGCGATCGGGCGCCGGGAATGATGTTGCAGACGGCCGCGTGGGCGAGCGGGAATTGCAGGGCCGCCGCAGCTAATGTGACGCCATGTTTCCTGCACGCCTGCTCGATCGCCGCCACGCGCTGCTTGATCGGCTCGGGTGCGGGCAGGTAGTTGTAGCGCGCTTCCGGGATGGCGCCGGTGGCCAGGATGCCGGAATTGAATGGTGCCCCAAGGATGATCGACACACCTTCCTTGACACAGCGCGGCAGAAAGCGATCGAGCGCATCCTGTTCCAGCAGGGTGTAACGGCCTGCCAGCAGGAAGCAGTCGAAGCGCCCGAGATCCATCAAATCCTCGCAGGCCTCGGCCTGGTTGACCCCGGCCCCGAAGGCACCGATCGTCCCCTCGCCTTTCAATTTCTCCAGCGCGCGCAAAGCCCCGGTCTTCACTTCATTGAGGCGCTGCCGGTAGAGCGCCTGATGGGTCCATTCATCGGCATCGTGGATGAGGACGACATCGACCCGGTTCATGCCGAGCCGCTGCAGACTATCCTCGACCGAGCGCATGGTGCCGTCATAGGAATAGTCGAAGACCGGCTGGAACGGCAGTTCGTCGGTGAAAATGCCACCCTGGCTGGGATCGAGCTTCGGCGGCGGCACCTTGCCATGCGGCTTCAGCAGGCGCCCGACCTTGGTCGAGAGAATGAAGCTGTCCCGCGGATAGCGGCGGAGGCTGGCGCCCAGGCGATGCTCGCTGAGGCCGTGGCCGTAAAGCGGCGCGGTGTCGAAGAAGCGCACGCCCTTCTCATAGGCGGCGGCGACGGTATCAACCGCCGCCGCTTCGTCCAAGGCGCCATAAAGGTTGCCGAGCACATTGCCGCCGAAGCCAAGGGCGGCGACGGTGATATCGGTCCGCCCCAGCGGGCGCCGATGGCTGAGATCAACCATTGATGCCCCTTACCAGCAGGTATAGCCGCCATCGGCGACCACGATCGCGCCCGTCATCAGGCTCGCCGCGTCCGAGGCGAGGAAATGCACCACCGAGGCGATCTCATCCGGCTGGCCGACGCGGCCCATCGGCGTCATCTGCAGCCAGGTCGGATAGAGGCGCTCGTCCTCCATGCCGAATTTGGTGAGCGAGGTTTCGATATAGGTCGGCGCCACGGCATTGACCCGGACGCCGCGCGGCGCCCATTCCGCCGCCAGCGACTTGGTGAGGTGATGAACGCCCGCCTTGGACGCGTTGTAATAGCTCTGCTCCTGCGGCTTGTTGACGATGAAGCCGGACATCGAGCCGATATTGACGATCGCACCCGACTTCCGCTCCAGCATATGCCTGCCGAAAGCGCGGCAGCACCAGAAGACGCCGTTGAGGTTGATGTCGATGACGTTCAGCCAGTGTTCGTCCTCGACCTTCTCCGCCGGGGTCTCGCTGCGGGCGATACCGGCATTGCAGACCAGGATATCGACCTTGCCATGGCGCTTGATGATCTCGGCCGCGACGCCGTTGACGCTGGCGGTGCTGGTGACGTCTATCACCATGCCGTCGGCCTTGCCGCCGGATTTCTTGATCGCCGCGACGCCGCTATCGACCAGCGCCTGGTCGAGATCGGTGACGACGACGGTCGCGCCGGCTTCCGCCAGCGCCTGGCCGCAGGCGAGGCCGATATTGCGGCCGCCGCCGGTGACGACAGCAACGCGACCATCGAGTTTCAGCTTGTCGAGATACATGGTGTTCAGTCCTGTTCGAGTTGTGCGGGGAGGAAATTTGACGTGCCGCCCGCTTCAGCGGACGGCACGGATCGGTGTCGGCGGCGCCAGGTCATTGGCCGGCGGGGTCGAGCGCGGCAGGGCCATGCCGTCCTGGCCGAAGACATGGCAGGCGGCCTCGTTGGGCGCCAGCCGCACCTGGTCATGGACCTGGGTGCGGTTCTGCCCGTCGGCCTGGACGATCACCGTCTGGCCCTGGCCGATATCGACATAGAAGAAGCTCTGGGCGCCGAGATGTTCCGCCACCACGGCGCGGCCGGGAATGCCGCTGGCGCCGATCGAAAGATGTTCCGGACGCAGGCCAATCGTCACTTGGTCGCCGACCCGCAGCCCCGTGGGCAGCACCGGCACACGCACGGCAATACCCCCCGCCACAGCGACCGTGACATCGTCGGAACCGAGCGCCGTCACCTGCGCCGAAAGCATGTTCATCTTCGGCGCACCGATGAAGCTGGCGACGAAGGTATTGGCCGGGTGATGATAGAGTTCCAGCGGCGATCCGACCTGCTCGATACGGCCACCGTTGAGCACGACGATCTTGGTCGCCATGGTCATGGCCTCGATCTGATCATGGGTCACGTAGACCGTGGTGCCGCCCAGCCGCTCATGCAGCTTGGCGATCTCCACCCGCATCTGCACGCGCAAAGCGGCGTCGAGATTGGACAGCGGTTCGTCGAACAGGAAGACCTTGGGATTGCGGACGATCGATCGGCCGATGGCAACGCGCTGGCGCTGTCCGCCAGAAAGCTCCTTCGGCCGGCGATGCAGCAGATGGTCGAGTTGCAGGATCTTCGCCGCTTCCATCACCTTCTTGTCGCGCTCGGCCTTCGGCACGCCGGCAAGGCGCAGGGCGAAGGCCATGTTGTCGGCCACCGTCATATGCGGGTAGAGGGCGTAAGACTGGAACACCATGGCGAGGCCGCGATCGGCCGGCCCGACATCGTTCATGCGCTGGCCGTCGATCAGCAGATCGCCGCCGCTGATTTCCTCGAGGCCGGCGATCATGCGCAGCAAAGTGGTCTTGCCGCAGCCGGACGGGCCGACGAAGACGGTAAAATCGCGATCCTTGATCTCCAGGTCGACACCCTTGATCGCCTCGAAGGTGCCATAGAGCTTGCGGACGTTCTGCAATGACAAGGTAGCCATGTTGCGATCCTCTACTTGACGGCGCCGAAGGTGAGCCCCTGGACCAGCTGTTTCTGGCTCATCCAGCCGAACACCATGATGGGGGCGATGGCGATGGTGGAAGCGGCCGAGAGCTTGGCGAAGAACAGGCCTTCCGGACTGGAGAAGGAGGCGATGAAGGTGGTCAGCGGTGCGGCTGTCGAGGAGGTCAGGTTCAAACTCCAGAAAGCCTCGTTCCAGCACAGGATGATGGAAAGCAGCGCCGTCGAGGCGATGCCCGGCAACGCCAGGGGCAGGAGCAGCAGTCGGATCTCCTGGCGCGGCTTGGCGCCATCCATGCGCCCCGCTTCGAGAATGTCATGCGGCACTTCCTTGAAGAAGGTGAAGAGCAGCCAGACGGCGATCGGCAGATTCATCAGCGTATAGACGATGACGAGGGCCAGGCGGTTGTCGAGCAGGCCGGCATCCCGCATCAGCAGATAGATCGGCACCAGCACGCCGACCGGCGGCAGCATCTTGGTCGACAGCATCCAGAGCAGCGTGCCGCGGGTGCGCTTGGTCGGGAAGAAGGCCATGGCATAGGCGGCCGGAACCGCCAGCAGAATGGCGCAGACCGTGGCACCGACCGAGATCACCACGCTGTTCCAGGCGAAGAAGACGTAATTCGCCCGCTGCTGCACCTCGGCATAGCTCTCCAAAGTAGGTTTGAAGATGAATAGCGGCGGCGAGGCGACGGCATCGACCTCCGTCTTGAAGCCGGTCAGGAGCATCCAGAAGATCGGGAAGAACATGACGATGGCGATGAACCAGGCGAGGATGCTGATGATGAGTTTCTGGCGGAATTGCTGTTGCATGGCTCAGACCTCCAGATTCCGCGCGATGCTGCGGACCAGGAAAGCGGCGACGATATTGGCGAGGATGATGGCGACAACGCCGCCGGCCGAGGCTCCGCCTACGTCGAATTGCAGCAGCGCCTTGATATAGACCAGGAAGGCGAGATTGGTGGTGGCGTCACCCGGCCCGCCCGAGGTCGTCACCAGGATCTCGGCGAAGACCGACAGCAGGAAGATGGTTTCCATCATCACGACGACGCCGATTGAGCGCCGGAGATGCGGCAGGGTGATGAAGAAGAACATGGTGACGGCGCGGGCGCCGTCCATGCGGGCCGCCTCCTTCTGCTCATGATCCATGGATTGCAAGGCGGTGAGGAGGATCAACAACGCGAAAGGCAGCCATTCCCAGGAGACGATCAGCACCACCGAGCCCATCGGCAGATCGGCGAACCAGTCGATCGGCGTCAGGCCGACACCGCGCAGGAGCGAGCTGATGACCCCGTAAAGCGGATGCATCATCAGATCCTTCCACATCAGAGCTGCTACGGTCGGCATGACGAAGAAAGGCGAGATCACCAGGACGCGGGCAACGCCACGGCCGAAGAACGGCTGATTGAAGAGAACGGCCAGCAAGGTGCCGCCGCCGACCGTGATCACCAGCACCGAGCCGAGCAGGATCAGCGTATTGAGCAGCGCCGTCCACAAGGCGGGATCGGTCAGCAGATAGGCGTAGTTGTCGAGCCCTGCAAAGCCGTTATTGGTGGGGTCGAGCAGATTGTAGTTCTGGAACGAGAACCACAAGGTCATCACCAGCGGGACGATCATCCAGAGGAACAGCAGCCCGACCGATGGCGCCATTAAAGGCAGGGTGCGGACCGCCCGCCCCTTCCGGCCGCCGATCATCTGCGACAATGATGCTGAATGCGTGATATCCATGATGGCGTTCCTCCCCGGCTGTCATCTCGCCGTTCGCAAATCCGCTGGTTGCGTCGATAAGCCGATGTTCGTCGCATCTTCGCTTATCCGGGGTCGTGACCTCAGTAGTGAGCTTGTACGCATCGCCCGCCCGCATCGGGCCGGGGCGATGCTTTGTTCTTGTGTGATCCGGCTATGGGGCACCCGATTGGTCGGGGCCTGCAATCGCGATAAGAAGGGCCGGAGAGGTCGTGGACCAACCCTCCGGCCAGGAGCGGAACCTACTTGATATATCCCGCCTTCTTCATCACGCGTTCGGTATTGGCCTGCGCCGTCTTCAGGGTCTGATCCACCGTGCTCTGGCCGGTCAGGGCCGCGGCCACCAGCTGACCCACCTGGGTGCCGATCGCCTGGAATTCGGGGATGCCGGCAAACTGCACGCCGACATAGGCCTTCGGGTCGCGCGTCGTATGGACAGGATCGGCGGTCTTGATCGCCTCCAGGACGAAGCCGGCGAAGGGGGCCGCCTTCTTGTAATTGTCATTGGCATAGGTCGAAGCCCGGGTTCCCGGCGGCACCGCCACCCAACCCTGGCTCTGGCCGACGAGGTTGATGTAGTCCTTCGAGGTCGCCCATTCGATGAACTGCTTGGCCGCCGCCGTGTTCTTCGACGAGGCCGGCACGCCCAAAGCCCAGCTCCACAGCCAGTTCGAGCCCTTCGGCCAGTCGGCGACCGGCGCCTGGGCAAAGCCCACTGAATCCGCGACCTTCGACTTGCTCTTGTCATAGAGCATGCCGGCCGCGACGGTGGCGTCGATCCACATGGCGCAATGGCCGTTGGCGAAAAGCGCAAGGTTTTCATTGAAGCCGTTGGAGCTGGCGCCCGGAGGGCCGTCCTTCTTCATGAGGTCGACATAGAAGGTCAGCGCCTTCTTCCATTCCGGCGTGTTGATCTTCGGGTTCCACTTGTCGTCGAACCACTGCCCGCCATTGGTGTTCACCAGCGTCGAGAGATAGGCCATGTTCTCGCCCCAGCCGGCCTTGCCGCGCAGGCAGATGCCGTATTGCTCTTTCGACTTGTCGGTCAGCTTGTCGGCGAATTGCTTGATCTGATCATAGGTCGGCTTGTCCGGCATGGTGAGGCCGGCCTGCTTGAAGAGATCCGTGCGGTAATAGGTCATCGAGCTTTCGGCATAGAAAGGCAAGGCATAAAGCTTGCCTTCATAGGAAAGCCCCTGACGCACCGGATCGAGAATGTCGCCGACATCGTAATCCGCCGGTGTATCGTCGAAGGTGGCGAGCCAGCCTTGCTTGGCCCAGATCGGCACTTCATAGGTGCCGATGGTGAGCACGTCGAACTGGCCGCCCTTGGTGGCGATATCCGTGGTCACGCGCTGGCGCAGCACGTTCTCTTCCAGCACCACCCATTTCAGCTTGATATCGGGATGCGCCTTCTCGAATTCGCTCGAGAGCTTCTGCATGACGACCATGTCGCCGTTATTGACCGTGGCGATGGTCAAGGATGTTTCAGCATGCGCGGCAACGGTCCCCGCCAGCAAAGCGGTGATGGCAAGACCAGCCAAGTGCCTCTTGGACATATTTTCCTCCCCGGATTTTAGGACGCATCATTTGTTCATTGTTGGATCAAATGATCATCAAAGATGGCAGCGGTGTCAAGGGGCTCGTTCGGCTGCTCTGACCCAATGCCCGGGCAGGGTTATCGAGGGGCGTGAGGATGAGGAGAGTGCGCAAGGCACATCTCCCGGGCGGATCGATACCCGCCCGGGAGATGTTGCATCGGCGTTGGAAGCTTTCGGCAGACAGCAGCCGATCTTCGAAGCTTCAACTGATCCGGCGTGACCGCCGGATCAGGATTTGGCCATGGCCTGCCTGGCCTGGTCCTCCCGCCGGACATAGCGCGTGGCGGCGTGGTTGACCTGCGCATGCGCGAGATCGAAACGTTCGGATGCTTTGTCGTTCAGCGCGCGAACCTGGATGCCCATTTGCCGATCGGCGCGGCGACGCGCATCGCGGGAAGGACGAATGTCCATGCGAGACCTCCCTTCTCATGTTCCGTGGCTGGCTTTCGCCTGGGACCGAAGGCTAGGACTCATGTCGGATGAATCCAACTCGCTTTTTCGTGAAGCTTTTGCGTCGACTGGGCGTGAGCAGTCACGTTCCGGGCTCAGGTTTCATGCAACAGAGCGCAGTGGTCGGAACCTCTTACGCCGCCTGCAGGATGAGCTGCGCGGTTTCGTAATCGGTGACAAGACCGCGCAGCCAACCGCCACGCAAGGCGGCGAGGATGGCAGGAACCTTGCGCCGGCCCGCGGCAAAGGCGATCACCGGACGCATCGCCAGCTTGGCGAGACGCGGACTGGTGATCCGGTCCGAGAGCGGCGAAGCCACGACCTGGCCTTGCGCATCGAGGGGCCAGCCGAGGATCTCCCCGACCGCACCGCGGCGGATAAGGTCGAGCAGTTCCTCCTCCGTGATAAAGCCGTCTTCCAGCAGCGGCGAGCCGGGCGCCACCGTGCCGATGCCGATGAAGGCGGCCTCGGCCTGCTCATAGAGATCGTCGAGAATCCTGTGCAGCCGGTGTTCGTACCAGGCGTCGCGATCGGCGATGGTCGGCGCCACCACGGGCATGGGCAGCAGATAATGCTTGCCGCCGGTGCGGTCGGCGAGGCGCAGGCCGCTGTCATAGCGATTGAAGGCACCGTCGAGCGCGATGGCGCCGGCCAGCGACAGGATTTTCAGCTGCGGCAAGGGCGTCTCCGCCACTTCGTCGACCACCGCTTTGATGGTACGGCCGGAACCCAGCGCCAGCACCGCCAAACCCGGATGCGCCAGATAGCGCTCCAGCACCGCGGCGCCGGTGACGGCCACGGCGCGCAGGGTTGCCGCCTCGCTGCCGCCTTCGGTCGGCGCAACATCGCATTGGGTCAGCTTGAAGCGCTTGCTGAGCTGCTCGGCCACTTCCATGCATTCATGCGTCGGACGGCTGATGCGCACCTGGACGAAACCGCTTTCCGTGGCGCTGGCGATCAGGCGTTGCACGGTCGGACGCGAAACATGCAGCGTCTCGGCAATCTCCTGCTGCGTATGATTGCCGACGAAATAGAGCCAGGCGACCTTGGCCGCGAGATCGGATTTACGCGCGGACACGGGGCTTCACCTTGCTTGCTGCATCTTCATTCGTGGCGGGCGGATGCGCCAGATCATGCAGGACGTCGATGATGCGGCTGTCCTGGCAGAGTGCGAGATAGTGCCGATAGCGCCGCTCATAGATCGGCACGGCGGCCTGATCCGGATGATAGCGCCGCACCGTCTTGGCGCCGAACAAAATGGCGCCGGCATCGTAATCGGCCACCAGCCCGGCCGCGACCGCGCCATGAATGGCGGCACCGGTCGCGGTGGCGTTGGAGATGCTGGGCACCTCCACCTCGCGGCCGAGCACATCGGCCATCATCTGCATCAGCAACGGGTTCCGCTCGGCAATGCCGCTGGTGAGGACGACGCGCTCAACGGCGGCACCGCCATCGGTGAAGGTATCGACGATGCGGCGCGCACCAAAGCAGAGCGCCTCCATCAGGCTGTGATAGAGATCGACCGCCGTATGGCGCAGGCTCATCCCCACCATCAGGCCGCTCAGCGCGGAATCGCCCAAGGGCACGCGGCAACCGTTCCACCAATCGATCGCGATCGGCCGCATCTCGTCCTTCGGCAATTTCGCGGCCGCTTCGTTATAGGCGGCGAAACTGGCGGCTTCGTCGGCGCCGCGGGGGAAATTGCGGATGAACCAGGCGAGCACATCGCCGAAAGCCGCCTGACCGGATTCATAGCACCACAGGCCGGAGATGGCGCCATCGAGCACGGCGCCCTCGATGCCGGGGATATCCTTGCAGCTCTTGTCGAGCAGCATGTAGCAGGCCGAGGTGCCGAGCGCGCCGACAATGACGCCGGGCTGGGTCGCCGCCACGGCCGGCATCACCGCATGGGCATCGATCACGGCGACGGCGACGGTTGCGGGCCCTTCGATGCCGGTCTTCGCCCGCCAGGCCAAGCTCAATTCGCCGGCCGCTTCGCCGATCGACAGCGGCGGCGTCAATTTCTCGTTGAGGCCAGGCACCACGCCCACCGGATAGCCCGCGGGCTCCTGGTAATGCACCTTATAGCCGGCCTGGCATTTGCTGCGCGCCTCGATGCCGGTCAGTTGCCAGACCATCCAGTCGCCAGCCTCGATGAAGCGTTCGGCGCGGCGCCATATCTCCGGCGCCTCATCGGCGATCTGGCCTGCTTTGGCGAGCACCCATTCGCTCGATGTCCGGTTGCTGTAGTGGCGCAGGAAATCCGGCTTCGCCGCGGTGATGCGGTCCGCCCAGGGCTTGGCCGCGTGATGCTTCCACAGCTTCACATAGGCATGCGGTTCATCCGGATAGAGGTCGGAAAGCGGCGTACCGTCGGCGAGACAGGGCAAGGGCGTCGAGGCGGTGAAATCAAGGCCGATCGAGCGGATCTCACGCCCCTTGCCGAGGGATGTCAGCACCGCTTCCGCCGCCTCGGTGTAATCCGGCGCATGCTGCAAGGCCCAGTCGCGCGGCAATTTGCGGCCGTTCGGCAATTCCGCCGTCATGACGCCGTAGCGATAGGGATGTACGTGGTTGGCGACCGCGACGCCTGTCGTCGCATCCAGCAGGACGCCGCGCGCGGATTCCGTCCCGAAATCCAGACCGATGATATAAGCCGTCATTGCCTCCCCGCTCCGCGGCGCTACATAGTGGCCGTGTTCTTACCTTATCCTCGACGATCGCCGGTGCCAGCCGGTTCCCAGCTTAGCGTGACCGCCGCGTGCCGCGATTCATTTGTGCATTTTGTTCACTCTGTTGACAAATGCAACGATCAGTTCTTAATCTTCCGCGTTTTCCAAGCCAGACTGATCGCCACTGACCGGACTGGCCCGCACCCGGGTGACCTGTCCAATGAATTCGCGCCATAGCGCTTTCGATCTGCTGATCTGCGATTGCGACGGCGTGCTCGTCGACAGCGAGATTGTCGCCGATCGCATCTTGCTGGAGACCATCACCGGCCTTTATCCCGGACGCGGTGCCGAACAGGTTCTCGCCAATGGCTTCGGCACCCAGACCGAAGTGCTGCTGGCGCGCGTCGCCGACCACCTGGGCGAGGCCCTGCCGGTCAATTTCAGCGCGGAATTGCGCGCCAACCTGGACCGGCGGCTGGCCCTGGAAGCGGAACCTATCCGCGGCATTCGCCAGGCCCTGGAACGTGTCGGCCTACCGATCGCCGTCGTCTCCAACAGCCCGGAGACGCGGGTGCGCAATGCCATCCGACGCGCCGAGCTCGATCATTTGATCGGCGACCGCATCTATACCGCCGACCACGTGCAGCGGCCGAAGCCCGCCCCCGACGTCTACCTGCTGGCGGCCCATAGCCTGATGGTGCCGCCCGAACGCTGCATCGTGGTCGAGGATAGCGGCCCCGGCGTCACCGCCGCCAAGGCGGCCGGCATGACGGTGATCGGCTTTGTCGGCGCGAGCCACATTCCCGCCGGACACGATACGAAACTGCTGGGCCTTGGCGCCGGCCATATCCTCAGCGAGATGGCCATGTTGCCTCAACTCGTCGCCGATCTCGGCCGGCATCGCTCGGCCTCCTGATCTGCCCTTCCCCTCAGCGGGGCAGGCCCGCGGCACAATCTGTCAGGAAATCCATGACCGCCCGCACCAGTTTCGATTTCTGCAGGTCGCGGTGCACGATCAGCCAAAGGTCGCGGCTGATCGTCGCCGGCTTCGCCGCCACCCGCGTGAGCGCCGGTTCGGCATCCCCCAGATAGGCCGGCAAGGCGGCGATGCCAATCCCGGCCTTGGCGGCGGCGAGCTGGCTCAGCTGATCATTGGCCTGCAGGACGATCGGCCGATCACCGGCCACGGCCTTCAGCCAGCGCTGTTGCGGCAGATCGTCGAAGTCGCGGTCGCCGGCGATGAAACAATGGCCGGCCGGCGGCAAAGCCGAGAGATAGGCCGTCGTCGCGTAAAGGCCGAAGCTAAGCGCCCCGACCTTCCGGGTGACAAGGCCGCTCTCGGTCGGACGCGAGAGGCGCACCGCAAGGTCGGCCTCGCGGCGTGACAGCGAGGCCGACCGCTTCTCACCGATGAGGCGCAGCGTGATGCCGGGATGCGCCGCCCGCAACCGGTCGAGGCGCGGCGCAATCAGCGAAGAAGATAAAGCCGGCGGCGCGCTGACCGCCACTTCGCCGTCGAGCCCCTGTTGCAGCGAACGCGCCGCGCGGCCGAGGGCATAGGCCTCGTCATCCATGCGCTCTGAGATAGACGCGACGCGCCGCCCGTCGGCCGTCAGTTCATAGGCCCGTGCCCGGCGATCCACCAGTTTCACCGCCAGGCTGGCTTCCAGGGCCGCAATGCGGCGCGCCACGGTAGCGTGGTCGACATTCAGCCGGCGAGCTGCGGCCGACAACGATTTCTCGCGGGCAAAGACGGCGAAATGGTGCAGGTCCTCCCAGTCGAACATCTGGGGATCCAACACGTCTGCGGCGAAGACGGACCGTTCCGGCATGTGAAAAATCTCACATCATATTTGCGGATATACGTAATTTTGCATAATTTCGGGTCGCCTTAAAGTCGCTTCGTCACCGTGATCAAAACTAACGAGGAAGGAGCGCAAGATGGCCACAGTCATACGCATGAAGGCCCCCGGCAGCAGTGTCGAACTCGAACCGGCGGAGGTCGAGATCGGCGCACCCGGCGCCGGGGAAATACGGCTCAGGCAGGATACGGCCGGGATCAATTTCATCGACATCTATCACCGGCAGGGCCTCTATCCCCTGCCCCTGCCCGCCGTGCTGGGCGTCGAGGGCGTCGGCCATATCACGGCATGCGGCGCTGGTGTAAGCGATCTGCAGATCGGCGACCGCGTTGTCTATGGCGGCGCCGTCGGCGGCTATGCCAGCGAGCGGCTGCTGCCGGCCTGGCGCGCCGTCAAGTTGCCCGCGGCGATCAGCGATGAGGCAGCGGCGGGCGGCTTCCTAAAGGCGCTCACCGTGCAGATGCTGATGCGCCGGGTCTATCATGTGCGACCCGGCGACTGGATCCTGGTGCACGGCGCCGCCGGCGGCGTCGGCTCTCTGCTGTGCCAATGGGCGAAGCGCGATGGCGCCACGGTCATCGGCACAGTCGGCAGCGACGTCAAGGCGGAAATGGCGCGCGAGCAAGGTGCGGATCACGTCATCGTCGGGCGCAACGCGGATTTCGCCGCCGAGGTCGCCCGCATCACGGACGGCCGCCTGGTCCATGCGGCCTACAACGGGATCGGCGGCACGACCTTGCAAAAGACCTTTGCCTGTGTGCGGCCCTTCGGCACTGTCGTCAGCATCGGCCAGGCCGCGGGGCCGATCCCGAAAATCGATATCGCCGAACTCGGCCCCAAGCGCTCGCTGATCCTGGCCCGCCCCAGCGTCATGGGCTATAGCAGCGATCCGGAGACCTATCGCGCGGCGGCGGCCGAGACTATCGCGGCCTTGGCCAGCGGTATCACTCCCAGGATCGGCAAGATCTATCCGCTGGCGGCGGCAGCCCAGGCCCAGGACGACCTGGAACACGGCCGCAGCCAGGGAAGCCTGATCCTCCGCATCTGAGGGCCGGATCGTCGGCACGGCATTCATTCGCCGTCATGGTGAGGTAATCGCCCCGCGCCGTCGCCGAAATAATCGTCAATGCACGGCCGCATACATGATCTTCTCCTCGGTCGCCTCGATCGGGGAGAACTCCTCGACCATGCGGCCTTGTCGGCAGACCAGGATGCGGTCGGAGAGCTTCATGATCTCCGGAAGGTAGGAGGAAATGACGATCACGGCGAGACCGGCATCGGCGAGCTTGTTGATGAGTTGATGGATCTCGGCGATGGCGCCGACATCGACGCCCCGGGTCGGCTCGTCGAAGATGACGATACGCGGCTTCTGGATGAGGCCCTTGCCGATCACCACCTTCTGCTGGTTGCCGCCGGAGAGCTCGACCACCCGGGCATTATCGTTGATCGCCTTCACGTTGAGGGCGCCGGTCCATTGCTTTGCCAGTTCGGCCATCTCCTTGAGGCTGATATAGGGCTTCTTGTTGAGCCCCGCCGCCAGCGCACCGGCATAGAGGTTCTCGGCGATCGACATGGTCTCGAAGAAGCCCTCGACCTTGCGGTCCTCGGTGACATAGACGATGCCGTCCCGGACCGCCTCGCGCGGCACGTAATAGCGCACCGGCTTGCCGTTGAGCTCGATATCGCCGCCGCGCAGGAAATCGCGCTTATAGATACCGGAGATCACCTTGAAGGTCTCAGTTCGGCCGGAACCGATCAAGCCAAAGACGCCGGTGATCTGCCCCTCATAGATCGAGAAGGAATTGTTGCGCACGACATTGCTCATGGAGATGTCCTGCACGGAGAGGACCTTGTTGCCGGGCGGGCGCAGATGCTCCTCTTCCCGTCGCTCGCCATAGAGCTCTTCTGAGAGGCTGCGCCCGACCATGGCGCGCACCACCTTCTCGCGGTCGAAGTCGCGGCAGTCGCCGGTCACCACCACCTCGCCGTCGCGCATGATGGTGATGCGGTCGGCATGGTTGAGTGCCTCTTCCAGGGCGTGGCTGATGAAGATGATGGAGACGCCGCGCGCCTTCAGGCGCCGCATGAGGGCGAAGAAATGCCGCTTCTCCTCCGGCGTCAAAGTCGCCGTCGGCTCGTCGAAGATGATGATTTCGGCATTGTGATGGACGGCGCGGGCGATCTCCACCATCTGGCGCTTGGCAGCACCCAGGCTCGCCACCGTGGCGGCCGGATCCACGGGAAAGTTCAGCGACTGCAGGAATTGCTGGGCGGCGATATAGACGCCCCGCAACCGGTTGAGGAACTTCTCCTCGCCGAGATAGAGGTTCTGCGCCACCGTCATCGAGGGGACCAGGCTCGTTTCCTGAAACACCATGGCGATGCCGCGGTTCAATGCCTCGAAGGGCGAGGCGAAGTGCACTGGCTCGCCCTTATAGGTGATGGAGCCGCTGCTCGGTTCCACCGCGCCGGCAATCAGCTTTGTCAGGGTCGATTTTCCGGCGCCATTCTCGCCCAGCAGCGCATGGATCTCCCCCTTGCGCAGATCGAAATCCACCTCCTTCACGGCGGGCACGCCGCGATAGGACTTGGTGATCTTGCGCATTTCAAGAATGTTGCTCATTGCCGTTCTCCCGCCTTGCCGGCAACAGCCGCGGCGCGCGCCGCCTTGTCGAGACCGAGATAGGCGACATCGGGCAGGGCCAACAGGGCATTGCCACCTTTCGCCGCCACCACCAGGACGCCGGCGAACTCCACCACCGAGGTGACGCCGTGACGGCGGCCATTGGAACGGCTGTGGAAACTGGCGATCGGCTGCAGATTCTTGTCGAGGCGGACGACCAGGCCGTAGGAGCGGCTGGGCGACCAGGGCTTATGGACACCCATGGTCTTGACGCCGCCGCATTGCAGCGGTTCGAGGAAACTCGCCCCCGAGGACAAGGAGGGCGCGATCCAGAATTCGCGCGGCACCTCCGCCAGCATGTCGCGGCGATAGGCATCTTCCTGCAGCACGAACTCGATCAGGCGATTGCGCGGGGCGAACAAGGTGAGCCAGGCGCCGCCATCGCTAGCCGGGGTGAGGCGCGCCGGATAACCGGGCAGCTTCGAGAGCATCGGCCTCGGCACGCCATTGCCGATCCGCAGCAGCCGATGGCGCCAGCTTTCGCTGACGATAACATCGCCGTTCTCGCGCAGCAGCAGTCCATAGGGGAAAGCGAGATCGCCGGCGAGGCGCACCGCCGTGTCATTGCCGCCGGCATCGTCCAGGGCCACGCGCCAGACGGCGCCGCCGGCATTCTTCTGCATAAGGTCGAGTGCCCAGTCGGAGGGCTTGTTGCGGCTGGAGCCTTGCGCGATCACCAGCGTCGCCTCGTCGGCGAAGGCGAGCGATGTCGGGCAGGAAAACTCGGCCGGCAACCTGACAGCACGCTTCTCCCCAAGTCCATCCCAGACCAGGACGCGGCCGTCATCAAGTCCGATCGCCATGTGGCCGCCGGGCGAGACGGCGAGCGCCGTGATCGGCACCTCGAAGCGGGCGAGTTCGCTGGCCCTCACCTCCGATTCGGCCGGCACCGAGAAGAGGCGCTTGCCGCTGCTGAAAAGCATCGCCTCCTCGTCCACCACGAGATTATCAGGCATCGGCACTTCGGAGACGAGATTGGCCTCTTCGAGGGCTGTGTTCGGCTTCAAGGCGCCGTCCATCGGCGGGATCGTCACCGCCTTGCCGCGGAAGAAATCGAGGATCGGATCGAAGATCATGACCGTTTCCCCCAGTATGAGCTCAAGCCCGTCCAGCTTTCATCGGCACCAGGAATGCGATAGCGGCCGATGCGGTTGTTAAGGATGCCACCGACATAGAGCCAGCCCTTGTGCTCGCGCATCGAGGTCACCATCGGATGCGAATTGCCGGTCAGGTCGGCCATGGTCTCAATGATCTTGCCGGTCTCGTCGAATTTGACGACGCCGCCGGTATTGATGTTCGGGAACAGCCATTCATCCTGCGGTAGCCGGCGCGTCATGCGTTTGCGATAGCCGGGATGCCGCAAAGCGAGATCGAAGCTTGGCGTGCGCATGCCAAGCCAGGCCATCCAATAGGTACCGTCCGAGGCTCGATTGATATTGTCGGGATAGCCCGGCATGTCCTTGATGACGCATTCGACCTGACCCTTTTTCGGCCCGTCGAACCAGTAGCGATGGACAGCGCAGGCCCAGGATTCGGCGAAGAACAGCGACTGGCCGTCATGGGCGATGCAGACGCCATTGGCGTAGCGGTATTTGTCGAGGAGGGTCGTGGTCTTGCCGGTCGACGGATCGTAGCAGAGCAGGCGGCCGGTCGGCCGGCTCTCGATCGAATCCAGCGCCCATTCATGCGCGTCATAGCGCGTCGTCGAATCGGTGAAGAAGATGCGTCCGTCCGGCGCCACATCGCAATCATTGGGATCGCGCAGCCGCGCATCGTCGACGACCGAGGTCCAGGAACGCCTGGTCTCGGCGGAGAGCTTGGTGACCGCGCCATCCTTGGCAATCGAATAGAGACCCATGGCGCCGACGCAGGAGATGAGATTGCCCGCCTTGTCGAAAGCAAGCCCCAGCGGGAAGCCGCCGGTATGGGCGAAGACCTCCGAGCGCTTGTAGTCGGGTGCGAAGAACCGCACGATCTCGCCATGGCGGGTGCCGCAATAGAGGTTGTCGTCCTCATCCAGCACGACGTCCTCCGGCCCCTCCAGCTCGCCAAGCCCGATATATTCGGTCTTCGCCAGCCGGTTATCGAGGGCATAGCGCGTGCCAGATCCCGGAACGGCGGAATGGGTCTCGCCCATCTGGTGATAGATCGGCGCCACATAGACCTCGTTCAGCACCTTGTGGCGATTCTTCAGCCAGCGGATATCCAGCACCACCGCGACGGCGAGCATGAGGCCCAACACCATCTGGTTGGTGCCGGTGCCGAAGCCGAGGCGGATGAGGCCGTTGGTCATGACGAGGACGATGATGGCGCCCATGAGGCCCTTGACGATGGAGCCGCGTCCGCCGCCCAGCGAGTTGCCGCCGACCACCGCCGCGGTCAAGGCCATGATCTCCAGGCCCTGACCGGTTCCCGGCCCGGCCCCGCTCAACCGGCAGGCGATCAGGAAACCGGCGAGACCGGCGCACATGCCGGAGATGACATAGGTCATGAAGACCGTCTCACGCACCCGGATGCCGGAATTATAGGCCGAGCGCCGCGAGCCGCCGACGGCGAGGATATGCCAGCCGGGCCGCGAGCGGGTCAGCGCGATATGGGCGATGATGGCGATCACGATGGCGGTCAGCACGCTGACCGAAAAGCCGTAGACCGTGCCGTCGCCGATGAAGTCCCAAAGATCGGAGGAGATGGTCGACATCTGTACTTGCGCTGCGAAATTGACCACCAGGATGTCGTAGAGCGCGCGGCCGATGATGAAGGTGACGAGGGTCGTCAGAAAGGCGCGGAGGCGCAGGTAGCCGATCAGGAAGCCATTGAGGCTGCCGAAGACGATGCCGGTCGCCAGGGCGGCGAGCAGCGCCACCCAGACCGGCAGGCCGAAAATGAAAAAGGTCGAGACGGCGGCGAAGGTCGCCAGTGCGAAGACCGAGCCCACCGAGAGGTCGATGCCGCCACCCAGCATGACGATGGTCATCCCGGTGACGACGATGGAGAACTCGCCCAATTGCCGCGTCGAATCGCTGAGCGATTGCGGCTTGAAGAAGCCGGAAATGGCGGTACCGAAACCCACCACGGTCAGGACCAGCGCCAGGAATGGGATGGCGTTGTCGGTCCAGCGCTTGGTCAGGACCTCCCCGATCAGGTGATCGGGGATGAAGTTATAGCGCAGGCGCAGGGCCCGTTCCTTGAGCGTCATGGGTCAACCCAGAAAAATGCATCACGGGCGGCCGACATATCCGCCGGCCGCCCGTTTATTGATACGCGATTCGTTACTGCTTCTGCGAGGCCTGAAGCGCCTTCAGATCCCAGCAGGTGTCCGGCTTGAGGTCGGCCTTGGTGGTCGCTTTCTCAAGCGTATAGATATAGGTGTGCATGGTGCCGGGCTTGATGCCGCTTTGCAGCAGGAACTTGATGATCGCGTTCATGTCGCGCGACTGGTTCTGCAGCTCGGTCATGACCACGGCGCCGTAGGTGCCGTCCTGCAGGGCATCGCAATCGACCTTCTCGCCGCCACCGGTGGTGACCAGGAAGACCTTGTCCTGCAGCTTGGCGTCGCGGATCGCCGCCGAAGCGCCGGTCGCATCGCCGTCCCAGAAGTCGATGATGCCGCAGATATCAGGATGCTGCTGCAGCATGGTGGTGGTGACGTTACGCGAGGTGGTGGCGTCCCAATTGGAATCCGGCTTGGCCACGACCTGGAAATCCGGATATTTCGCCAGCACCTTCATGATGCCGGCATATTGATAGAGGCTGGAGGAATTGACCTGGTCGCCCTGGACGAGGCCGATCTTCTTCGAGGAATTGGCGCCGCAACCCTTGACGACCGCTTCCGCTTCAAGCTGGCCGAGGCGGTCCCAGTCGCTGCCGACGAAGGCTTCGGCCGGGAAATTTGCCGGGTTGTCGACCAGGATCACGTAAATGCCGGCATCCTGCGCCTTCTTGAGCAGCTTGGAATAGGAGTTGAGATCGGGGGCGTGGATGATCAGCACGTCCGGCTTCGGATCGGAGGAGATCAATTCGGTGATCGCCTGGGCACCGGCTTCCGTCACCCAGTTGGGATCACGGGTTTCGAAGACACCGCCGAAGCCCTCGACTTCCTTCTTCAGGTAATAGGCCCAACCCTGGGCGAGGTCGAAGCCCATGGCGAGGGGAATGAGCACCACGCGCTTGCCCTTCAAGGCCTTGGCATAGGCCGCCGGCCCCGGATCCTCCTGGGCCATGGCAGCGGTGCTGCCAATCGTCGAGACGGCAGCGGTGCCGCCGATTGCCAAGGTGGCGAGCCCCGCCACCACGGCCAATGCTCGCATGAACTTCTTCAACATCTTGTCCTCCTGTCTGAACGCCGTTCTTTTCACTACGCAATCGACTCAGATATCGCCCTGCTGCGCCGTCTGCTCGTCGCGCGGGTTGATCAGGCTGTCGGCGATGATGGCGATCAGCAGGATCACCGCCTTGATCAGGTTCTGGTAGATGTTCGGGATATCGATGATGGTCATGGCGTTCTGCATGATGCCGATCAGCAGGGCGCCGACGATGACGTTGCGCATGCCGCCCTTGCCGCCGGAAAGGCCGATGCCGCCGATCACCACGATCAGGATGATGTCATAGAGTAGCGTCGAATTGACGATGCGGGTGTTCATGCTGAGCAGGCTGGAAGCGCTGAGGATGCCGGCCACGAAGGCGATCACCGCCGAAAGCATGTAGCGCAGCAAGGTCATCGGCCGCACCGGCAGGCCCATATTGCGCGCCGCCAGGAAATTATCGCCCATCAGATAGACATAGCGCCCCCACTTGGTGAAGCGCAGGAAGAGATAGGCGATGAAGGTCATGAGCGAGAAGAGGAAGACCTCGACCGGCACGTCGCCGGCGCGCAGATGGCCAAGCTGCTCGACCCAATGATGCGCCGGCACCGGCACGGCATCCTGACTGATGAGATGCGACCGGCCGAAACCGAAGACGAAGGAGCCACTGGCAAGCGTCGCGAAAATCGCCGGGACATCGGCATAGGCGACCAGCACGCCGTTGATGAGGCCGACCAGCAGCACCCCGCCCACCGCCCAGGCCAGAGCGCTGAGATCGGCTGTGCCGGCATTCAGCATCTGCAGATACCAGGCGACCGACATCGCCATGATGGCGACGGCGGAAAGATCGATGCCTCGACCGATGACGACGATCGCCATGCCGACCGCCAGGATGCCGAGCACGCTGACGCTGCGCACGATGGCGATCAGATTGTCGGTGTCGAGAAAGCCCCGCAGCGTTGCCGCCGACACCACGAATAAGGCCACCGCCAGGACCAGCACGATGCGTTCCTGGCTTAATCCCCCTATGAGCCGCAAGGCTACCCCCGCCTCAATTTTTATCGATCACAATTGTAACATTAGACAATGCCCGGCGTCGCGGTGAAGTGCCGAGTTTCGAAGATCGGCCATACCGCGCCTGCAGATACGAACATTTGGCGTTACCTAACATAGAACATAGAAGACTCCGCCCCTGCCACAAGTGGCTGCCGGCGGCGACCGACGGAGAGATCCTCTTCGACGGCCGCGAAGACCATCCTAAGTTGTTGTCTGGCAGCGACAAATTCTTCTGTCCGTCACGTTGCAAGGGAGTGGAAATCGAACCGGCCGCAGCGAAACGCGCGGACCCTAGCCAGCATGCCGCGGATTACCAAGCGAGTTTGCCTTGACGGCGTCACGCCCTATTCTTGCGCCCGCCGCTTCCTGCAGGCGACCCTTTCCAGCGCGGGGATGGCTAGGAGGACGGCGATCCCGCGGCCGTGGCGCCGGCCAGTTCGACCAGTTCATTGGTGATTTCGTCCTGGCGCAGCCGCCGATGGTCGGCCACCAGATCATCGAGGCGATGCGCGACATTGCTGCGGGCGGCGACCATGGCCCGCATCCGCGCCTCGTTTTCCGCCGAAAACGAGAGAATGAGCGCCTCGCAAATCTCAGCGAAGACGAATTCCTGCGTCAACTGCTCGAGGAGAATTTGCGGCGGCAGGGTGATGACGGGCACCACCGCCCGGCTGGCGACGGGGAATCGGGCATAGTCGAAGGGTACCAGTTGGTGAACCACGATCGACTGCTCCTCGTCTTCGCCCTGCAGGTGGTCCGGGACAGCATGGACCATCAGGACGCGTCCCGCGCCGGCACCGATTCGCGCATAGAGAACATCGGCAATGCGATTGGCCAAAGCCGGCACTTCATCGACATGAGCGACCATGGCCGCCGACCAGCCGATGGCGAGATTTCGTTCCTGCGCGGTCATCAAGCCGCGATCGCCGACCAGCAGGATCTCATATGCCTGCCTGGCTTCGGGCGCGCCGTTTCCGGCACGAGCGTTGACCTCCTGAACCCGATCGAGGACGCGGGCACTGAAACTGCCGGCAAAGCCCTGCTCCGCGCACAGCGCCAGAATGACGGTCGGGGCATCCTCCGTCACCCTCTTGCCGTCGCGCTGAAAGCCGGCACCGAACTGGTCCGGCAGAAAGGCCAGAGCTCCGCCGATCGCGGCCGCCACGGCCTGCGCATAGGCTCTGATCCCATCGAGGCGTTCCCGCGCCTCGCGCATACGAGCAGCGGCGATCCCGCGCATGGCGGAAATCACCGCCTCCAACTGGTGGACAGTGGCGATCCGCGCTTCGATATCGCTCAGCCGCTCCGTCATGCGAGGCTCCCGGTCATTTGGTGAGATCCGCCGCCAGAACCTTGACCGCGGCAACCAGGGCATCTCGCGTCACCTGATCAAACGCTGCAGAATGTCCCTGCAGCGCCGCGACCGCAGCCGGTGCCGTCGTGTCGAGATGAAGCGACAAGCCCTCACGCAACCGTGGCAGCAATGCCGCCGGCAGGGAATCGAAGACGCCCTCGGACAGCGCCGCCAGGAGGGCGACCTGATCGACCAGCCGCAACGTGGCGAAGCGCGGCTGCATCAGCAAGGCGCGGATGCGCTCACCACGATCAATCTGGCCGCGGAGGCGTGTATCCGAAACGCCGCCGAAACGGGTGAACATTTCCAATTCGACGAATTGTGCGTAATCCAGTCTGACCCGGCCGGAGACCTGGCGCAAAGCGGCATGCTGCGCCTTGCCGCCGACGCGGCTGACACTGAGGCCGACATGCACGGCCGGCCGCTGGTTGGCGGCGAAAAGATGCGCATCCAGTACAATCTGCCCGTCGGTAATTGAAATCAGATTCGTGGGGATATAGGCCGAGAGATTGCCGGCATCGGTTTCGGCGATCGGCAAGGCGGTCAGCGAACCGCCGCCCTTTTCGGCGGCGAGCTTGGCCGCCCGTTCCAGCAGCCGCGCGTGCAGATAGAAGATGTCGCCGGGATAGGCCTCGCGTCCCGGCGGTTCGCGGGTGAGCAGGGCCAGTTCCCGGTGCGTCGCCGCGTGTTTGGAGAGGTCGTCCAGCACCACCAGGGCATGGCCGCCACGGTCGCGAAAATACTCCGCCATCGTCATGGCGGCGAAGGGTGCGATCCATTGCTGGCCCGGCGGTGTCGAGGCGCCACCGACGACGAAGATGCAGCGCTCGATGGCGCCATGCTGCCGCACCGCTTCGATCACCTGCCGCACCGCGGTCGCCCGCTGTCCGATCGAGACATAGATGCAGATCATGTCGGAATGGCGTTGATTGATGATCGTGTCGATGGCGAGCGCCGTCTTGCCGGTCGCGCGGTCGCCGATGATCAGTTCGCGTTGCCCGCGCCCCAGGGCGAAGAGTGCATCGACCACGAGGATGCCGGTTTCGACCGGCTCCGAAACAAGATCGCGCTCGATAATCGCCGGTGCCGGCCGCTCGATCGGCTGGAACGCGCTTTGCACGATCGGCGGACCGTCATCCAGCGGCCGTCCCAGCGGATCGACGACGCGCCCGAGCAGGGCTGGTCCGACCGGCACCCGCACCACATCGCCCGTCCCCGTGACCTGCGCACCCGCCTCGATCTTCGCTCCGTCATCGAGCAGGACAACCCCCATCTCGGTTTCGTCGAGGGTGAGGGCAAAGCCCAGGCTGCCATCGGCAAAACGCAGCACTTCATTGAGCTTGGTGGCCGGCAGACCGGAAACCAGAGCGATGCCGTCGGCAACCCGCTCCACCCGGCCGACAGCTTCCGCCTGCGGTCCGATCGCGGCGGCGGCCAAGGCTGCACGGCTTTGATCGAGCCAAGGGGTGGCGGCCGGCGCGGCACCGGAGACAGCCTCCGTCGGCGAAATTTGATCAGGCGTGCTGTGGGGCATGAGCTTCTTCCGACGGGGTTTGTTCCGAAAGAGCTTGCTCCGATCGAACCTGCTGGAGCGCGCTGGCAAACTGTTCGAGATCGGCGCGGAAACTGTTACGAACGACGACATGCGCCGCCTGCAATTCCAGCCCGGCCAAAAGCTCGCGATCAACGACCGCGTCAAAAGCCGGCACACGGCCGACCCTTTGGGCGAAAGCCTCCTCCACTGCCGTCCGCTCTCCATCAGTGAGCGGACGCGGCGCGATCAGGCGCAAGGACGCTCCCGAGGCCGCGCCGTCGCGCGCCGATGCCGGCAGAGCAGCGAAGGCGGCGACGAGGCCGGGAATAAAGGCGCTCACCTTGACCTCATCCGGGAGACGCTGCAGCAGGCGCGCAACCATATCCAGCGCCAGACGATTGACCTCGGCGATGGCTGCGCTGAGGCGCTTTTCGCGTTCCCGCTGCAGATCGCTCTGCGCCGCTTCGCGAAGACGCGCGATTTCCACCCGCGCCGCCTCAATGATTCTGCCGGCTTCGGCCTTCGCTTCCGCGCCCGCCTTTTCCAGCACGGCGCTGCGATCAGCGGCGATCGCCGCCTGCTCGGCCGCCACCTGTTTTTGCAATGCCGCCGCCGCTTCTTTGCTGGCGGCCGCATCTGCGAGGGCTTTTCCCGCTTCCTGCCGGCGCTGCTCGATCATCGCCGCGACGGGGCGAAACAGAAAGCGCGCCAGCAGCCAGATGAGGACGGCGGCATTGATCGCCTGCAGCGCCAGGGTCCACCAATCAATCTGCATCTTGGATTCTGACCTATTTGGCGAAGGGATTGGCAAAGAGCAGCAGCAAGGCGATCACCAGGCAATAGATCGCCATGGTTTCGATCATCGCCAGGCCGACGAAGAGCGTGCGAGATAGTGTCCCGGCCGCTTCCGGCTGGCGCGCAATGGCATCCATGGCGGCGGCGACAGCGCGACCTTCGGCGAGAGCGGGGCCGATGGCGCCGAAGGAGACCGCGATGGCGGCTGCAGCGATGCTGACGATTTCGATCCAGTTCATGAAATTCTCCCATCCTGTTGCGCAGGGCTTGCGGAAACGATTTCTTTGACGGACGCCTCAGAAGCAGGTGCATCCTGCGCTGCTGGCGTCGCAATTGGTGCCGTCATAGGGGAACGGCCTTCGCCGACCGAAGCGCCGATAAAGACGGTGGCGAGCACGGCGAAAATATAGGCCTGAACGGCGCCGGTCAGCAGATCGAGCGCCATCAGGGGGATCGGCACCAGCAACCCGGCCAGGGAAAGGATGATGCCGACGATGAAGACGCCGCTCATGACATTGCCGAAGAGGCGAACGATCAGGGAAAAGGTGCGGGTAATCTGCTCGACCACGTTCAGCGGGATCATCACCCAGCTCGGCTCGGCGAAGGTCTTCAGGTAACCGGCCAGGCCGCGCGTCCTGAGGCCGAAATAGATGGTGGCGCAAAAGACAATACCGGCAAGGGCGGCATCGGTTTCGAGATGTGCCGTCGGCGGCTCGATCCCCGGTACCAGCGATGACCAGTTGGCGATCAGGACATAGATCAGAATGGTGCCGATCAAGGAACGATAGGGTGCCGGAGCAACCTGCATCGTATCCTGGATCAGCTGGTCGATGCTGGTGACAATGAGCTCGAGAACAGCCTGCAGCCGGCCGGGTCTGATAGACAGCCGCCGAGTCGCCAGGAGGGAGAACACAGTCAGTCCCGCCATGATCGCCCAGGTGATCAGTACCGGCGATGTGATCGGCAGCAGACCGATATGGAAGACCGGTTCCAGGATCAGCGGCGAGCCGTTCATGATGCGATCTCCCGGCCGGCAGGCGCTTGTCCGGCCCGATCTGCCTGCCGCTCGACCCGGCGACGTACGGCGCCACGGGCCAGCAACAGGCCGAGCGCCGCCGCCAGCAAAGGCCCTGCCCCCAGCTTCACCAGACCGACAAAGGCAAGGATCAGGATCGCGAAGCGTGCCAATTGCACCAGCAGGGCAAAGCCGATCCTGCCTTCAGCAAAGCTGCGGCAGTTCCACCACAGCGCGGAGAAATGCAGCAGGCCGAGAGCGACGCCGGCGATCAGAGCGGCGAAGACCGTGATGAACCAAGGCCAGGATACCATGTCGAACTGCGCCGATATCATTGCCGATGCATCCATTTCCAGGCTGACCAGAAGCCGATCGCGGCACCGATCATGAGCAGCGGCGCCGAGAAGAAGATACCGGTGGCAAATTGCCGGTCGAGCCAGCGACCGAGGAAGATCCCGATCAGCGTCGGGACGACGATGGTCCAGCCGAGAATGCCGATCTGGCCGAGGCGTACGCCGAGCGAGGGCTCCGGCTCTTCGCGTGCACGTTTGGCCCGCTCGGCGGCGCGTTCCGCCGCCTTTCCGATCCCGTCACTATGTTCGTCTGCGGGGTTCTTTGTCATTGCGGCGATTCCCCTTCCGGCGCGGCCACGGCGATCCCGTTTGGCTCCATTTGCTGCGCGGGATGCAGGAAGCGCATCAACTGCCGCACCGCCCTGGCATGCAACTGCATCTGTTCAACACGAGCGCGGCGGTCGATGTCCTGCTCGGCCGCCCGCAAGCGCCGCACCTCCGCCTCCAGGATGGCGAGATTGTCGCCAACCACGCCTTGGCGGCACGCAATGGTAATGCGCGCGCCACCGGTGACCGCAACGACACCGCCACGCTGTGCGCAGTAATGCCGCTTGCCGGCCGCATCCTCCCAATCGACGACAGAGGCCGGCAGGACGGTCAGCAAATCGGTGTGGCCATGCAGAATGCCGAAGCTACCGCTCGCATCTTCGGCCCGTAGCGCGCGGATATCCGACGCGTCGACCAGAACCTGCGCCGGGGTGGTGATGAGGAGGTGCAGATTGCCGCTCATCCTGTTTTGGCTCCCGCAGCGGCCCCAGCAGCAGCGGCTTCTTTTTCGCGCGCCTCCTGCAGATTGCCGATCATGTAAAGCGAACTTTCGCGCCAGGCATCGCATTCGCCGGCGAGAATGGCCTTGCAGCCCGCCACCGTCTCGGCGACCGGCACGGATCGGCCGGGAACACCGGTGAAGGCCTCAGTCACACTGAAGGGCTGTGTGAGAAAACGCTGCAGCCGACGCGCGCGCTCGACGATGCGCCGGTCATCGGCGCCGAGTTCTTCGACGCCGAGCAGCGAGATCACATCCTGCAGCTCGCGGTAATGTTCGATGGTGCGGCGAACCTCCATCGCTACCCGCGCATGCTCTTCGCCAACGACCAGCGGATCCAGCAGGATCGATGATGAGGCGATCGGGTCAATCGCAGGATACATGCCCTCCGCCGCCATATTGCGGGATAGCACCACCATGCTGTCGACATGGCTGGCGATAGCCGTCACCGCCGGATCCGTGAAGTCATCGGCCGGCACATAGACCGCCTCGATCGCCGTGACCGCGGCATCGCCGACCGAAGCGATGCGCTCCTGCAGCGCCGCGACTTCGCTGGCCAGGGTCGGCTGGTAGCCGACCCGCGACGGCAAGCGGCCCAACAGGCCCGAGACCTCGGCGCCCGCCTGCACGAAGCGGAAGACGTTATCCATCAGCAGCAGCACATTGCGATGCAGTTCATCGCGAAAGTGCTCGGCAATGGTAAGCGCCGTCAGCGGTACCCGCCAGCGCGCACCCGGCGGCTCGTTCATCTGGCCATAGACCAGCACGGTACGATCGAGCACACCCGACTGGCGCATATCCAGCAGCATCTCGTGGCCTTCACGCGACCGCTCGCCAACGCCTGCGAAGACCGAGATGCCCTGATAGCTTGCCACCATCGCATGGATCAGTTCCATGACCAGGACCGTCTTGCCGACGCCGGCGCCGCCGAACATGGCGGCCTTGCCACCCTGGGCAAGCGGGGTCAGGAGATCGATCACCTTGATGCCGGTAGCGAATATACTGGTGGCTCCCGTGCGTCGCGCCAAGGCCGGCGGCGGCCGATGGATGGGGCGGCGCGCCACCTCCGCCGCCAGCGCCGGTCCGTTATCGCCGAGATTGCCGACTGCATCCAGCAACCGTCCGAGAACGGCTTCACCGACCGGCACTTCGATCGGGCCGCCGATGGCGCGAACGGCGGCGCCGCGCCACAACCCCGTGGTTGCCTGCAAGGCAAGCGCCCGCACCCGATGGGCATCGAGATGCGCCTGAACCTCGGCCAGAATAGGGACGCCGCCATCTCCTTCGATCCGCAGGCCGTGGTCGATCAAGGGCAGCGCACCCGACGGAAAGGCGACATCGATCACGGCGCCGCGCACCGCCAGCACACGACCTTCCGAGGCATCCGGCGAATTGCCAGGAGGGGCGGTGCCTTCACGGCTCGCAGCAGCGGCTGTCGTAACGCCAGCTTCGGTGGTCAATTCATGCCTCCCGCAGCGATCCCGAGGGCGTGATGCCGGAACGCGCGATACACGGTGCCAGGCCGCAAGCAGTTCTGATGAAAGGCCATATTCTTCTCGATAGATGCTTGGGGCAAGCGAATGGTCGACGCGAGGGGATCGCGCCTTGAAAACTACATCACCAGTAGAAGACGGAACTTGCGCGAGATCAAGAAACAACCCGTCGCAACCCCGCATCGTGGTTGGTTCTCACCTGGCGCAATCGCCTCGGCTCGCCGGTCTGCTAGTCGGAAAGCTTCGCGGTGTGGAAATTGTCAAATAGGATATAGAGGCTGACCAGCAGGACCCAGATGGGAAAGACGAAGAGCGTCCAGCGGAAATGGCCACCCCCCACCAGCAGGAACAAGGCCCCCAAATATCCCACGACAGCGATCCAGCGCGCGGCAGCTTTGGTATACAGGATCAGGGTCGAGGAGGTGATCATGAAAACCGCTGCCATGCGGAACGCATAGACGCCCATCAGATAAAATGTGAAGGCGCGGCCGAATGCGAAGGCCGCCGTATCGGTTTCCCTCTGCCGGTCGCCATAGGCCAGGATCAGGCCGCCACCGGCCGCGGCCGCGGCAAACAGCATGGCGAGGAAGAGCAGGCCGCTGCCAAGAAAGACCGTCGCAACGAATCGGTCCTCTTTCGCTCCCAGCCGATCGCGCAGAACGCCGATGAACCACAGAAAGGCGATGCCGGCAAAGGGGATGAGGTTGAGGGCGAGCGCGACGCTCCTGGCATTGGCGGCCAGCCAGAGCCCGGTATCGCGGGGATCGTCCGGGGTTGAACGCTGCAGGATCCAAAGGCTGGTCAGCAACAGCAGCGAAAAGATGCAGCCCGCCAGGGCGGCCGCGCGCGGCGTTTTGAGAGCGGAGCCGATGGCCGGGGGCTGCCTTTTGCCTGTGTTTGACGACTGCATCCCGCCCCGTCCTTTCGCTAGCACATCTTCAAGGTATCGGCGACGTGACGCGCAATCATATATTCCTCGTCCGTCGGAACGACCCAGGCTTCGACTGCCGAGCGATCGTTGCTGATCCTACCATTTCCGGCAGCATTGCGCCCCTCATCGAGGGCGAGGCCCAGCCAGGTACAGCCGGCGGCAACAGCCAGGCGCGTCGTCGCATCGTTTTCACCGATTCCGGCAGTGAAGACCAGGCCGTCCACGCCCCCCAGCGCCGCCGCCAGCGAGCCTATCTCGCGGACGATGCGATAGACGAAAAGATCGATCGCTTCCTTGGCGGCCGTCGCGTCCGACTGCCGCAACTGCCGCATATCGGAAGAAATGCCGGAGACGCCCAGCAGGCCGCTCTTGCGGTAGATCAGGTCCGTGATGGCGTGGCTGTCCATTTTATGCTCATCCATGAGGTATAAGAGCACGCCCGGATCGATCGCGCCGCAACGCGTTCCCATCATCAGACCGTCGACGGCGGTGAAGCCCATGGTGCTGGCGACACTGCGCCCTTCATGCACAGCACAGAGGCTCGCGCCATTGCCGAGATGGCCGATGATGAGCCGCCTCTCAGCCAGTGCCGGGGCGATTTCGCGCAACCGCGAAACGATGAATTCGTAAGACAGGCCATGGAAGCCGTACCGTCGCACCCCCTCCGCCGTCAGCGCGCGCGGCAGGGCGAAGGATTGCGCCACGACGGTCTGGCTGCGATGGAAGGCGGTATCGAAACAGGCGACCTGCGGTAAATGCGGCGCGGCCTCGGCGATGATCTGCATCGGCGCAAGATTGTGCGGCTGATGCAGAGGCGCCAGTGGTATCAGCTTCCGCAGCGCCTGCAACACGGCCGCATCGACCATGGTCGGCGCCTTGAAATCCATGCCGCCATGAACAACGCGGTGGCCGACCGCTTGAACCGGATGGCCGCCGCGCAAATGCATCGCGGTCGCCAGGATCTCCTGCGTTGCCGCCTCATGCGTCAATGCACCGTTGCGCCATTCGCGTGCGGCGACAACCGTCCCGCCGGCATCGACCACTTTGAGACGCGCCGCGAGGTCGATTTCCTCGATGCGGCCGCGATAGAGCTGCGTGAAGCCTCCCGACAGGTCGAACAGGGCGAATTTGATGCTGGACGAGCCGGAATTCAGGACGGCAATACAATGTGACATGGCGGGAACATCCTGGGTCAATGATCGGGTTGCCCCGCACGCTTCTTTTTGCCAATTCCGTTCTAGGCAACGATATTCGCTCCGCCATCGACATAGACGGCGCCGCCCGTCAGCCGCCGGGCAAACGGCGTCGCCAGATAGGCGCAGGTGAAGCCGACATCCATGATGTCCACCAGTTCACCGAGCGGCGCCTTCTGCGCCGCCTCATTCAGCAGCAACTCGAAATCCTTCAGACCAGACGCTGCGCGCGTCTTCAAGGGCCCCGGCGAAATCGCATGGACCCGGATGCCGGCGGGCCCCAATTCATAGGCAAGGTAGCGACAGGCCGCCTCCAGCGCCGCCTTCACCGGTCCCATCACGTTGTAGTTGGGAACCACGCGATTGGCGCCATAATAGCTCATGGCAAACATAGTGCCGCCCTCGCTCATCAGGGGTGCGGCGAGCTTCGCCATACGGATGAAGGAATGACAGGAGACGTCCATCGCCTTGGCGAAGCCGGTCGCCGAACAATCGAGGAGGCCACCCTGCAGATCCTCCTTCGGGGCGAAGGCGATGGAATGGACGAGGATGTCGAGCTTGCCCCAGCTCCGATCAATCGTCTCGAAGACCGCTTCGAGCTGGCCGGGGACGGAAACGTCGAGGGCACCGGTGATCGCCGCCCCCAGTTCCATTGCGAGAGGCTCGACATGGGGCCGCGCCTTGTCGTTGAGCCAGGTGACCGCCAGCTCGGCGCCTGCCATGCGGAAGGCCTTGGCACAGCCATAGGCGATCGATTGATCATTGGCGACGCCGACCACCAGGGCCTTGTTGCCGGCCAGGACCGGCCTGATCGTCTCCGTCATGACATCGCCTCAATGTACCAGGGCTTTGCCGCCGCGGCGCGCCTCTGCAAGCAGCAAGGCAACGGCGCATGAAGCCAGCCGTGTCATCAGTGAATCGGCGCGGCTGGTCAGGATGATCGGCACGCGGGCGCCGAGCACAATCCCCGCCGCATCGGCGCCAGTCAGGAAAGAGAGGCTCTTGGCCAGCATATTGCCTGCCTCCAGATCCGGAACCACCAGCAGATTCGCGCGCCCGGCGACCGGCGAGACGATGCCTTTGATCGCCGCCGCCTCGGGGCTGATCGCGTTATCGAGCGCCAGCGGCCCGTCCAGCAGCGCGCCGGTGATCTGGCCGCGATCCGCCATCTTGCACAGCGCCGCCGCATCGATGGTTGACGGCACCTTGGAGGATACCGTCTCCATCGCACTCAGGATCGCCACCCGCACCTCCTCGACGCGCATCGCATGGGCAAGATCAATCGCGTTCTGGACGATATCGACTTTCTCTTCCAGGTTCGGCGCGATATTGACGGCGGCGTCAGTGATGATCAGGGCATCCGCGTGTCCCGGTACGTCCATAATGAAGCAGTGGCTGATCCGGCGCTCCGTCCGAATCCCGGCTTCGCGCGACACGACCGCCCCCATCAGTTCATCGGTATGAAGGCTGCCTTTCATCAAAGCCTCGGCGCGGCCGCAGCGCACGAGTTCCACCGCCTTCGCCGCCGACTCGTGGCTATGGGCGGATTCGACGATCTCGAGACCGTCGATCGCGAAACCTGCCAGGGCAGCGACATCGCGGATGCGCGCCGGCGGACCGACCAGGATGGGGGTAATGAGGCGCAGCTTCGCCGCCTCTATCGCGCTCTCCAAGGAGGCCTCGTCGCAAGGATGTACCACAGCCGTCCTGGCGGGCGGCAATTGCTGCGCGGCTGCGATAAGGCGATGATACTTCTCATGACGCCTCGGCAGTTCTGCGACCGTATCAAGCATGCGCGACCTTCGTTTGGGTTTCTTCGGCGAATTCAAGATTGAACAGGCTTTCGATTCGCGCCAAGCGGTTGCGACTTTCAGGCGGCAGATCGCCTCGCGCGGTAATGACGCGCTTGATCGCCTTGAGCAGAGCGCGGCGGTCCTCCCTTGCCTCGGGCAGCAAGCCGGGTATCGCCTCGATGGCCCGCTCCTCATCCAGCTGCAGCAGGTACTGATCGCGAATCAACGATTTCGCTTCCGGCCAGCTCAGCCGCTTATGCGCGGCCTGGGCCGCTCGGACGGCCTTCAGGGCGGCGAATCCCCGCTCGTCCACGCTGCGCTCCGGCAGGCGAATATAGATGACCGACCGGACCAAGGCGGCGGCCGTACCACCTTCCTCGTACCGGCCTTCCAGCCACGCCCGCTGCCGGGACGCCGTCGCCTCGCGAAACAGATCGCGCTCGACGAGGCGTGTATCTGACGACGACCTGGGATCCAGTCCGACCAACGCCTGCAGCATGGGGGAACCGTAGATGCCGAGGAAAGCCACCTCGGTCGCCAGGTCCCGCATCTGCTGATAACCGTCCCAGGACATGGTGATCCAACTGGACAGGGCATGCTCCCAGCTCAGCAGGGGATTATCGGGCGCAACCGGCTGGCGCGCGGCGCGCGCCGATGCCGCCAGCCCCGCAACCGGCTGCATCAGGGGATTACGGTCAGAGAACATCGCGAAACGCAGACGATTGGGATGCCACTGGCGCATGGCTTCTGCCAGCGGCGGCGTTATGGCGGCCCTGACAAGCGGCGCCGTGAAGGTTTCATAGAGGCTGCGATTGATGTCCGAGACCCGGGCGACCGTCGCGAAGCGTTGGTCGTCATTTTCCGGGCCGCAGATGGCGCGAATATCTTCCAGCCGGCGGCCCTCCAGCCGGAACAGATAGCGCCCGTTGACCAAGTCGGCATTCTCCGTCTTCGCGTCCACTTCAGTGATGATCGCCTCGTAGAGGCCGGGCGGCATCATGTCGATCATGTCCATGCAGTTGACGAACTCGCCATGTTCCTTGGTCGCCACTTTGCCGGAAACAAAGATGCCAAGATGGCCGATATCCTGGTGCAAGGCGTAAATGATCGTCTGACCCGCCGCCGCGATATCGCGGTCCTCGGCATAGAGATCAATGATCCAGCCCAGGGCCTGGGGCGGCGGGGTGATATTATCGCCCCAGGAACAGAAGACCACGATCGGCGACTTGATATTGCGCAGATCGATCCGTGTGCCCTCCGATGTCCGGATGCCGCCGGCGGTCAATTTGTTGCCGACAAACAGATTGTCGGCGATCCATTGCATCTCCTGCGCATTCAGCAGCACCGGACTGCCCCACCAGGTTTCGAAGTCGAGGAAACGCTGGGCTTCCGTGTCGACTTTCGAAAAGACATTGTAGAACTTCTGCCAATAGGTATTGGTGGGATTGAGCGATTCGAAATTTGCGACGAGATGCGCACCGTCGAAAATGCCGCCGCCAAGGTCACCGGCCAGGGCCGTAAGCCAGGTCCCGCCAAGCGTGCCGCCAACGTAACGCAGGGGATTCTTGCCGCGATGCCCGGCCCAATAGGAAAGTGGCGAACCGGCCAACAGGATCGGCCCGGCAAGCTCAGGGCTGAGCGCCGCGGTCATCATGATCTGCCAGCCGGCCTGACAATTGGCGATGATGATCGGCTTCGCCTCCGCCTTCGGATGGAGTGCGATCACTTCCTCGATGAAGGTCGCCTCGGCCAGGCACACATCCTCGACCGTCTGACCCGGTGCCGGGCTTGGCAGGAAGCCGATGAAATAGCAGGAATGGCCGGCCGCCAGCGCGACACCGATCTCGCTATCCTGCTTCATGCCGCCGATGCCGGGCCCATGTCCGGCACGCGGATCGACGACGATAATGGGAGGCTTCGCCGGGTCTTGCTCGACATCGGCCGGTGGAAGCACGTGCACAAGCAGATAATTGACCGGGCGCGGCAGCTTGCGTCCGTCACATACCAGTTCGAGATCGAATTTGAGCACATGCGGCGCCTCGCGCCCGGCCTGCTTGAAGTAGATGTTGCCGCGCTCGCGCAAGATATCGAGGCTGAGCACCCAGCGCTGCCATGTATCGACGAGGTAGTCCTGCAACGGGTTCAAACCAGACGACGACATCATGACGCGGCCCTCCTCAGGCTTCCGGATCTACCCCCCACACGCCGCCAGACTGTGACGCTCTGCTCGATATTATCTTCGGATATCCGTCTTTCCGCGCAGCCTATAAGGCCGTCCGAGCAGCCGCTTTGACCCAAATCAATCGCAGGCGGACGACCTCTTGCATGGCACAAGGAGGATGGCACAGCGATCCTGCTGCAGCAACCATCGGGCCGGTTACAGACAACGGCCGACACAAATCCATCACATGACATTCTTTGCGCGCCGGCCTCGCCCGGTCGGCCGGTCGCCCTACGGCTGCCAGGGCAATTCCGTCACGACCTTATACGGATAGTCCGGTTCCTGGTAGCCATGCGGTTTTTGTCGCTTTGGCAGCTTGACCTTCGGGCGCGGTACCTCTTCATAGGGAATGTGCCGCAACAAATGGGCAATGATGCTCAGCCGCGCACGCTTCTTGTCATCCGAATGGACAACGTACCAGGGAGCCCAGGAACTGTCGGTTGCCGCAAACATCTCGTCCCGCGCACGGGAATAATCGTACCAGCGGCTATATGATTTCAGATCCATCGGCGAGAGCTTCCAGATCTTGCGGCGGTCATGGATACGCCCCTGCAGGCGCCGCGTCTGCTCCTTCTCGCTGACCTCGAGCCAGTATTTCAGCAGAATGACGCCGGAATCGATGATTGCCTTCTCGACGCTGGGTGCCATCTGCAGAAAGTGCCGGGCCTGGTCCTCGGTGCAGAATCCCATGACCCGCTCGACGCCCGCGCGGTTGTACCAGCTGCGGTCGAAAATAACGACCTCGCCGGCCGCCGGCAGATGCGGGATATACCGCTGGATATACATCTGCGACTTCTCGCGTTCGGTCGGCGCCGGCAAAGCGACGACACGAAAGACTCGCGGCGAGACGCGCTCCGTGATGGCCTTGATGACACCGCCCTTACCGGCACCGTCACGCCCTTCGAACAGGATACAGATCTTCCGGCCCTTCTCGACCGCCCAAAGCTGAAGCTTGACGAGTTCTATATGGAGCCTGGCCAGTTCACGTTCGTAATCGCCCGTTTTCAGCTTGGCATCTTCCGCCTGGAGCTGCGCGCCCCGACTCTTGTCCGCGCCACCCTTCTTGCCAGCTTTCATATGCGCCTCCCGGCTTCATCAGATGGGCCGGGATTCGAAACCGCGACCGGCCGGCCCGCATCATCGCGCGGCATTTCTACCAGCTCAAAAAGATGCCGATATCGCCGGGCATGCCATGCGGATAATCCAGCACCTGGGCGCGCAGTTTATAGCCGAGCGGCTGCAATTCCTTGACATAGAATTCATAGGCCCGCTTTGCGAAGCCTTCGAGGGAATCCGGCCAGTCATGCTCGAGATTGTTGATCCGCCGTCCCTTGTCATTGCAGTAGGTGGCGGGGAAGACGAAAGCCTGGATTTCGTGAATGCCCTGCTCCGCCGCGCGGCGAACCGCCGCATTCACCCGCTCGAAGGCCTGCGGATGAATTTCCCGGTCCATGAAGATATGCTTCAGGTCTTTCTGTTCCTCGGCCTGCTTGTTAAGCCGCTCAGTCAGTTCTTTCGCTTTGGCCATCTCAGCCTGTTCAGTGACCTGCTTGAGTTCAGCCGGTGTCAGCAATTTTCCTGTGCTCATGGCAATCTCCCTTGCGACCCGTCTCCCGGAATACCAAACACTGTAAGCGGTGCGCCGGCCGTCGTTTTGACCTGCATCAAGCACCCCTCGCCATACAGCGCGCCGCGCCGTAGCCGGGATGGCGGCTTAAGCCCTTCCGCTATCTTCCGCACCGATCCGATGCGGTCAGCAGGGCTGCCGGAATAGCTCGGCCGGCCTGGCTATCGGGGCCGATTTTAACAGCTTTTCGCCCCTTCGGTAACGCCGGGGGCCGCCACCATTGAAGATCTCCCACGTCGAGATTCCGGGCTTCGACTTGATATCCGCCGTGCCGCTCAGGACGCGGCTGTTTGCAATGGCTCGTCCGCTGACCGTTCCATAGGTGGATTATGCGTCTCCTTGATGCCGAACCAGGCGACATAGAGCGCCGGCAGAAACAGCATCGTCAGCAGCGTCGCCCCGGTCAGCCCGCCCACGATCGCATAGGCCATGGGCCCCCAGAACACGTCATGCATGATCGGAATCATGCCCAGGATCGCCGCGGCGGCGGTCAGCATGATGGGGCGCAGCCGGTGGTCTGCGGCATCGATCACGGCATCCCAGCCCGACTTGCCGGCGGCGCGGAAATGCTCGATCTGGTCGATCAGAATGACGGAGTTGCGGATGATCATGCCGATCAGCGCGATGATGCCGAGAATAGACACGAATCCCATGGGCGTATGGGTGAAGAGCAAGGCGACGACAACACCGATGATCCCCAGCGGCGCCACGCTGAGCACAAGGAACAGGCGTTGGAAGCTTTGCAACTGGAACATCAAGACAATCAGCATCAACAGCGCCATCAGCGGCAGCTGAGCGACGATCGATGCGTTGGCCTTGGCGCTGCTTTCGACCGTGCCGCCCTCGACGATGCCCACGCCTGGCGGCAGCGTCTTCCGCAACGCCGAAACGGCGGTCGCGTTCAAGGCATAGGCCGTCGGCGGCTGGATGCCAGGGACCACGTCGGCCTGTACCGTGATGGTTGGCAGACGGTCGCGGCGCCACATATAGCCTTCGCTCAGGGCGTATTCGACCGTGGCCAGCTGGGCCAAGGGAATGGACCGTCCGCCGCCGAGGCTGAGCTGCAAATTCTGTAGGGATTTCAGCGAAAGCCGCTCATCCTCCGGCGCCCGGGCCACTACATCGATGAGGTAAATGGAGTCACGAATCTGGGTAACCGTTACACCGGAGAGGATCATGTTCAGAGCCCGGGAAACGTCCTCCGAGCTCAACCCTGCCTTGCGGACGGCATCCTGGTTGACGGCGAGACGAATCGTCTTGGTCTTTTCGCCCCAGTCGAAATTCACCAGCGAGGTATAAGGCGATGCGCGCAGGATACGTGCCAGCTGATCTGCGGCAGTCCGCACCTGGTCGGTCGTTTCGGCGCTGACGCGGTACTGCACGGGCCAGCCTACGGGCGGGCCCAGTTCCAGGCGCGAGACGCGGCCGGTTACATCTGGAAAGCCGTCGTTGAGTTCCTTGCTGAGCTTTTCAAGCAGGGCGTCGCGCTCCTTCAATCCCTTGGCAACCACGACGAATTGCGTCAAGAAGGCATTGTCCAGCTGCACGTCCAGCGGCAGATAGAAGCGGATCGCACCACCGCCGATATAGCTGGAATAGCGCTCGATGGTCGGATCGCCCTCCAGCAGCTTGGTAAAGCGCGTCGCCTCCGACCGGGCGGCGAAGATCGAGGCGTTCTTGTTCAGGGTCATGGTGACCAGCAGTTCCGGCCGGTCTGAAGCCGGAAAGAACTGCTGCTGCACGTATCGTGTGGCATAGAGTGAAAGACCGAAAAGCAGCAGTGTCACGGCAATGGTGACATACTTGAAGCGCATACAGCCAATGACCATGACCTTAAAGGCGCGGCTGACGATGCCGGGCCTTTTCGTGCCATCGCCATGCTTGCTCTTCAGCTTGGCCGGCAGGACGAATACACCGATAAGAGGCGAGAAGACCACGGCGACGATCCAGGAGATCAGCAGCGCGATCAGGATGACGGAGAACAACGAAAAGCAATACTGGCCGACGCCGCTCTGCGCGAAGCCGATCGGCAGGAAGCCGAAGGCCGTCACCAGGGTACCGGTCAGCATGGGGAAGGCGACGGAAGTATAAGCGAAAGTTGCCGCCTTCGCCTTGTCGTATCCCTCCTCGATCTTGGCGATCATCATCTCGACCGTGATCATGGCGTCGTCGACCAGCAGGCCGAGCGCAATGATCAGCGCGCCGAGCGAGATTCGCTGCAGGCTCGTCCCCATCATCTCCATGCCGAGAAAGACGATGGCGAGCACGAGCGGAATGCTGCAGGCGACCACCAGCCCGGCCCGCAAGCCGAGGCTGATGAAGCTGACGCCGAGAACAATGAGAACTGCCTCCTGAAGCGCCTTTGTGAAGCCGCCGATCGCCTCCTTCACCACTTGTGGCTGATCTGAGACAAGCGACAGGTTCAGTCCGATCGGGAAACGCTGTTCGATGCCGGCAGCGATCCTTTTCAGATCGTCACCCATCCGCAGCACATTTCCGCCGGCGCGCATCGAAATTCCGAGACCGATTGCCTGTCGTCCGTTGACCTGAAACATCTTCTGCGGCGGATCGGCATAGCCATGCTGGACGAGCGCGAGTTCATTGAGCTTATAGAAACGGCCATTGATGAAAAGATTGATTTGCCTCAGGCTGTCGGCCGCGACCAGAGCGCCGGAAACCTCGACAAGGTATTCCTCCTTGTCGGTGTGCATGACTCCGGCCGGAACCACCACATTCTGGTTTGCGATCGCCGCCAGGACATCGTTCAGGTTGAGCTGCAGGGCGGCGAGCTTCTTGGGCGAGATGGTCAGGTAGAACTTTTCGTCCTGCGCGCCGAAGATCTCGACCTTGGCAACATCCGGCTGCGCCAGGAAGGAGGTACGCGCCTGTTCGGCAAAGTCGCGCACCTCGCGAAGCGTGAAGCCGTCGAAGGTCAGGCCGTAAATCACCCCATAGACATCGCCGAACTCGTCATTGAAATAGGGACCTTGCGTGCCGGCCGGCAGGGAGGCACGAATATCGGCGACCTTCTTGCGCACCTGGTACCAGATGTCGCCGAGCAGCTTGGGATTCGTTGAATCAAGGACGTTCACATAGACGACCGATTCGCCCGGCTTGGTATAGCTCTTCAGGTAATCAAGACTTGGCGTCTCCTGAAGCTTCTTCTCCAGCCGGTCCGTCACCTGCTCCATCATGTCCGCCGTGGTGGCGCCGGGCCAAAGAGTCCTTACGACCATGGTATTGATGGCAAAGGCCGGATCCTCTTCCCGGCCCAGCCGCAGATATGAAGCGGCCCCCGCGGCCGCGCAAACGATCATGAAGAAGACAACCAGCGGTCTGTGGCGCAGGGCCCAGTCGGAAAGGTTGAAACCGATCATTGCGCCGTCTCCGCCGGGAGGGAGACCTTTTCACCATTGGCAAGCCAGTTGACGCCGGCGGTGACGACAACGTCGCCATCCTTCAAACCGCCGGAAACGATGACGCTGTCGGGATCAAAGCGCGCCACATTGACGGATCGGCTGCGCACCACGGTCTGGTCCCCTTCCGTGACGACGACCCAGACGGCCGGTTCCTTTTCCGATTGCAGCAGTGCCGTGGTCGGTATGACGGCGACCTCGTCGCCTTTCAAGTCGACGCTGCCCGTCACCACGGCACCGAGACGCATGGCCTCAGGCGGCTCGGGAAGGGCGACCTTGATGGTATACGTGCCGGTGACCGGGTCGGCAGTCGGCGAGATTTCACGGATTGCGCCGTCCGTCGCGATGGTCGGATCGGATTGCAGGGCCACATGCACCACCGGCACCCGGTTGATGAAAGTGATGGCACGCTCGCCGAGGGAGAATACCGCCTCGCGCGCATCGAGCTGCGATATCTGCACGACCATCTGGCCGGCATTGACCACCTGGCCGGGATCGGCGCCGGTCGCCGTGATGGCGCCGTCCGTGTCGGCCAGCAGCGTCGTATACTTCACTTGATCCTGGGCCAGACGCAGATTGGCATTGGCCTCTTGCAGCTTGGCCTGCGCCACATTCAATCCCCGCAATGCCTTGTCGTAATCAGCCTGGGTGGTAAATCCGTCCTTCAGCAAGGTGCGAAGGCGCGCCTCTTGCGGTACGGCCTGGGCTATTTCGCTCTGCGCCGCAGTCACCTGCGATTGGCTGGCCGTCAGCTTGTTCTTGTAGTCGGTGGCGTCGAGCTGGGCGAGAACGTCGCCCTTCTTCACCGTCATGCCGATATCGGCGCGGCGCTCGATCAGGCGTCCGCCGACCAGAAAGCCGACCTGCGCATTATACCGCGACTGGATGACGCCGCTGGCATTGCCGCCGATGCCGGATTCCTCCAGCTGGATCTTGACCACGCGCACCATCCGGGGCGGCGGCGCGGCCGGCTCCTCCTTCGAACAGGCGGCGAGCGCGATAGCCATGGATGCGGCAAGGATAAGAATATGGCAGCGGGTGATCTTCGCACTCATATGCAATCCCCCTTTTCCGGAAGTGCCGACACGGCCTTCGTGACCTCACGACGGGCCGCGGCCGCCTTGCCGGCGGCACCTCCTTTATGCAACCCGCTTCAGCGTTCCTTCTGGCGGTCGTCTTCCACGCCCTAACGCCTCACGCCCAGGCCAAGCCGGCGGCCGTGCCGGCAATCGTCGTTCCGGCCTCTCCCCTGAGGATGGCCGGCAGATCTTTCAATGCGCCGATCGCCGCAGCTTTTCCGGTCGCTTCGGCAAAATGGCAGGCGGCCTCCACTTTCGGCCCCATGGAGCCTGCGGGAAAAGAAAAAGTCCGCATGTCCTTCGGTGTGGCAGCGCGTATCGCCTTGGCGGTGGGCTTGCCCCAATCGATAAAGACCGCCTCGACATCGGTCGCCATGATGAACAGGTCCGCCGCCAATTCGCGCGCCAGCAGTTCCGAGCAGAGATCCTTGTCGATCACGGCCTCGATGCCGCGCAATCGGCGATCGGCTTCATAGACGGTGGGGATGCCGCCGCCCCCCGCAGCGATCACGACGGTGCCGCGCTCGAGCAGCCAGCGGATCGGGCGAAGCTCGAAAATCCGCTTCGGCAAAGGCGAGGCCACGACCCGGCGCCATTTCTGTCCATCCTGCTTGACCACCCAGCCCTTGTCGGCGGCGAGGCGCCGCGCTTCCGCTTCCTCATAGACGGGGCCGATGAATTTGGTGGGGTTTTTGAAGCCGGGATCGTCACGGTCGACCTCGACCATGGTCAGGATGGTGGCGAAAGGCACATCGAAAGGCAGGAGGTTACCAAGCTCCTGCTCGATCATGTAGCCGATCATGCCTTCGGTTTCAGCCCCGAGGACGTCCAGGGGATAGGCTTCGTCGGGCTTATAGGCATTGCCCTGCAGCGCCAGCAGGCCGACCTGCGGCCCATTGCCATGCGTAATCAGCAACTCATTCCCTGGCTGAATCGCGGCCAGGGCGGTCGCGGCGATCTTCACATTGGTGCGCTGCGCCTCTGCCGTCAACGGCTCGCCCCGCCGCAACAGGGCATTGCCACCGAGTGCCACGACAATACGCATGGCTACACCTCTCCGCTATCGTGCGATCGCTGGGCACCCGTACCGATTTGCCATGGCTCAGTCACCCAATGTCGCGACAAGGATGGCTTTGATCGTATGCATGCGGTTCTCGGCCTGTTCAAAAGCGATGTTCATTTCGGATTCGAAGACATCTTCGGCCACTTCCATGGCGGTCAGGCCGAAATGCTCATGAATGTCCTGGCCCACCTTGGTTTCGAGGTTGTGGAAGGCCGGCAGGCAATGCATGAACTTGACCCGCGGATTCCCCGCCGCCTTCATCAGCTCCGCATTCACCTGATAGGGTCGCAGCAGCTTGATGCGTTCCGCCCAGACCTCCTTGGGTTCGCCCATCGATACCCACACATCGGTATGGACGAAGTCCACGCCGGCCACGGCCTGCTTCGGATCGTCCGTCAACGTCAGCTTGGCGCCGTATTTCGCCTCCAGCGCGCGGGCGATCTTCACGTATTCCTCCGTCGGCCAAAGCTCTTTCGGTCCGCAAAGCCGCACGTCCATGCCCATCAGGCAGCCGACGATCATCAGCGAATGCCCCATATTCGAACGGGTATCGCCTACATAGGCGTATTTGATCTCATGAATCGGGCGGTCGCTATACTCGCGCATGGTCATGACATCTGCCAGCATCTGAGTGGGGTGATACTCGTCCGTCAGGCCGTTATAGACGGGAACGCCGGCATATTTGGCGATATCTTCGACCGCGGCCTGGGAAAAGCCGCGGAACTCGATCGCGTCATACATGCGGCCCAGCACGCGTGCCGTGTCCTTGACGGACTCCTTATGCCCGATCTGCGACCCCGAGGGATCCAGATAGGTGACATGCGCACCCTGGTCGTGGCAGGCGACTTCGAAGGCGCAACGCGTCCGGGTCGAGGTCTTTTCGAAAATGAGGACGATCTCCTTGCCTTTCAAATGCTCCTGCTCGGTGCGGGAATATTTGGCCCGTTTAAGGTCGCGCGCGAGATCCAGCAGATATTGAAATTCGCGCTGCGTGTAATCCTGAACGGTGAGGAGCGAGCGATTGCGTAGGTTGAGGCTCATGATCGTATCCTTCTGATGGAATATGCCGGCTCAATAGGCCGGTTCGCGCCAGATCGGGCAGGTCATGCAATGGCCGCCGCCACGGCCGCGGCCAAGCTCGGCGCCGCGGATGGTGATGACCTCGATGCCGGCCTTGCGCAGCAGGGTATTTGTATGGGTATTGCGATCATAGGCGACGACGACGCCGGGCTCGAGTGCGACGACATTGTTTCCGTCGTCCCATTGTTCGCGCTCGGCCTCCCAGGCATTTCCGCCTGTCTGCACGATGTGCAGCTTTTTCAGACCCAGTGCCTGAGCCACGACATCGAGCATGGGGGCGTTGTCTTTGTGGATCTCCATGCCGCCCTCCCCGTCGGTCGGACGCCAGCTGTAGCACTGGATCTCATCGACCACTTCCTTGAAGACGGTGCAGATATCGTAATTGCAGAAACTGAAAACGGTATCGAGATGCATCGCCGCGCGGCTTTTCGGCATGTTGCAGGCAATTACCCGTGTGGCCGCGCCGTTGGCAAAGAGTTCTCGCGTTACCTGGCTGACAGCCTGGCGGGTCGTGCGCTCCCCCATGCCGATCAGCACCACACCCTTGCCGATCGGCATGACGTCGCCACCTTCCAGCGTCGCCATCCCGAAATCCTCGTCCGAATCACCGAACCAGAACTTGAAGTCAGCGCCCTTGAAGGTCGGGTGGAACTTATAGACGGCGCGTTGGAGCAGCGATTCCGGCTTGCGTGCCGGCCAGTACATCGGGTTGCAGGTGACGCCGCCATAGATCCAACAGGAGGAGTCGCGCTGGAACAGGGCATTCGGCAGGGGCGGAATGAGAAACGAGGTGCCGCCGACCGCTTCCGCCAGCATGCGCTGGCTCTCGCTCGCGGGAATGTCCTGAATCGCCAAGCCGCCGATCAGATATCCTGCCAGCTCCGGGCCGGAGAGCGAGTCGAGCCAGGGACGCAGGACGGCGGCGGTGCCGGGCCCGACGGTGTTTGCCCTGACCCGCCGATCGAGAACAAAGGCGCGCGCTGTCGGATCCGTCAGCGTTTCGCCAAGCAAGACCGGGAAGTCGAGCACCTCGACGCCGCGTTCCTGCATCTTGGTGACGAAATCGTAATGATCCTTCCTTGCCTCCTGTACCCAGATGACGTCGTCGAAGAGCAATTCATGGCAATTGCCCGGCGTCAGCCGCTCATGGGCGCGGCCGGGCGGGCATACCATCACCGTCTTCAATTTGCCGATTTCCGAGTGCACGCCGAATGTGCGCATGAAAGGTCTCCTTCTTGATGCAGCGGGCGACGAGCCGCCGTCAGATATCGCAGCGGAGTGGGTCAGCTCGCCATCAGAGCGGGCTGATATAACCGGTCCACATCAACCAGCCCGCGAGCGCCGCCAGCAGCAGCATGGCGATCGCAAGAAGCGCTTCCATAGCCGAGAAGACGCGGCCCTTGTTCTCGCGGCGGGCACGGAGATAGACCAGGATGCCGGGTGCAAACAGCACGGTGCACATCAGCAGATAAGCAAGGCCGGCGGCATAGACCAGCCAGAGGCCGTACAAGGTCGCGACCGCGCCGACCAGCATGTCACGCAGGCGGCGCGAATCGCCGTTCTCGTAAGTCTCCCCGGTCAGGGTCAACTTGAGCGCGTAGGCACCGGAGAGGACGTAAGGCGGCAGGATGGCGACGGAAGCGATGTAATAGAAGAAATTATAGGCGTTCTGCGAATAGAAGGTCAGCAGCAGGAAGACCTGAATGAGGCCATTGGTCACCCAGAGCGAGTTGACCGGCGCGCCGTTGGCATTCTCCGCCGCAAACCATTTCGGGAAAGTGCCGTCCTTGGCGCAGGCATAGGGAATTTCCGCGCTGAGCAGGGTCCATGACAGGAAGGCGCCGCCGACGGAGACGATCAGGCCGAGGCTGATCAGCGCCGCCCCCCATTCGCCCACCACCGACTGCAGCACGCCGGCCATGGAGGGAACCTTGAGCTGGGCGAGTTCCGCTTGGCTCACGATGCCGCGCGACAGGAGGGAGACCAAGACATAGATTGCCAAGGCCCCTGCGAAGCCCAGGATGGTCGCGCGCCCCACATCCGCCCGATCGGCGGCCCGCGCCGAATAAACACTGGCGCCCTCGATGCCGATGAAGACCCATAGGGTGACGAGCATGGTGCTGCGCACCTGTTCGGCGACGGAGCCCAGCGTCACTTCGCTGCCAGCCGTCGCCGCCGCGCCGCCCGCCTGACCCCAGAAATCGAAATTGAACTTGTCCCAATGAAAGGCGATCAGGGCGATCAGCAGAAAGACGATGATCGGCACCAGCTTGGCGATGGTCGTGACGACATTGACAAAGGCGGCGCCTCTGATCCCGTTCAGGACAAGAATGTGGACCAGCCAAAGGCAGACGGAGGCGCCGATGATCGATGCCAGATTGTTGCCGCCCCCGAACACCGGAAGGAAATAGGACAAGGCGGAGAAGATCGCTACGGCATAGGCGACATTGCCGAGAAAAGCGCTGATCCAATATCCCCAGGCGCTGTTGAAGCCGACAAATTCGCCGAACCCCGCCTTGGCATAGGCATAGGGGCCAGTGTTGAGTGTCGGCTTGCGCGTCGCCAGCCCCTGATACACGAAAGCCAGCATCAACATACCGACGCCGCTGATGAGCCAGCCGATCAGAATGGCGCCCGGCGACGCTTGGCGCGACATGTCGCTGGGCAGGTTGAAGACACCGCCACCGATCATGGAGCCCACCACCAGGGCGATCAGCGGCAGCAGCGCAAGCTTGCCGGAGCGCTGCTGTTCGCTCTGTTCTGCAACATAAGTAGCTGATGTCACCGCGACCTCTCCCCGCTCGATCAGATCGAGACCAATTACTTTCCAATATGTTAAAAGCTAGGCGTGCGGGACCATGGTCACTTTGACCCAAATCAAGCTGCGAAGGCTTTTTCGTCTTATCGGGCAACGCTGCGGAGGGCGCCCAGCACCCGGTCCCCAGCGCCCAAGGGGGAGGACTGCCGGAAGTTAACTTGTAACCGGCAGGTTGAATTCGCTTCTCGGCGCTGATCTATATCAATGCTGACGGGGCGATTCACTCGAAGATTATTACGATTGTATTCTTGCTGGATGTCGGGGTCTTTCAATGTTGAATCTGATCGTTCGTTTCCTGCTGCTGCTTGGCGGCGTCATCGCGGGCTGGTTCTTCGAAAAAGACGCCCCGAATTTCGGCGTCATCCAAATGGCGATCGCGGTGCTCCTGTTCGTATTGTTCATCTTCGTGATCGCCTTCTGGCCAGGCCAGTGGGCACGCAAACTTGGCGCCCGCTCGGCAAAGCACGACCACCCCAGCCAGTGACGCCCGCAGCCACCCGTTGCCGATAGCGGGGCAGCCCGCCGGCACGCCCGCCGATCTGTCCACGCCTTTCATGCGGGAGTGATGCAGGCGGCCGGAACAGCTGGCCTCCTCGCCGGTTTCTGCGATGACGATTTTCCGGTAGCCGCCGCAGTTTAGGCACTTCACGAAAGCTTGACATGCCCCAGCAGAGCTCCAAGGCAGCCATCTATGCTGCCCTCGCGGGCAATCTCGCCATTGCCATCAGCAAATTTGCCGCCGCTCTCTGGAGCGGCAGCGGGGCGATGCTCGGCGAAGCGATTCATTCCAGCGTCGATACGGGCAATCAAATCCTGCTGCTCTACGGCTATCGCCGCGCCAGCCGGCCGCCGGACGGACGGCACCCTTTCGGCTATGGCATGGAGTTCTATTTCTGGGCCTTCATTGTCGCGATCCTGATTTTTGCCTTTGGCGGCGCCCTGACGATCTATGAAGGCGTTATGCGGCTGCAGCATCCGGTGGAACTGATCGATCCCTGGGTGAATTTTCTGGTTCTCGGTCTTGCCTTCATCTTCGAACTATTGCCCTTTCTGGCGGCATGGCGCCAATTCAACCGGACCGAAGGGGCGGCATCCCCGCTGACGGCCCTGCTCCGCAGCAAGGACCCCGGCATCTTCGCCGTTCTGATGGAAGACGGCGCGGCGGTCATCGGCCTGATCATCGCCGCGATGGGTCTCGGCCTGACGCTATTCACCGGCACATCTCTCTACGATGCCGGCGCTTCGATCATCATCGGTCTGCTCCTTATCGGCGCCGCCGTTATCCTGGCGAGCGAGACCCGCAGTCTCCTGATCGGCGAGAGCGCCTCTCCGCGAACGTTACGTCGGATCCGCCATATCCTCTCGCAGGATGACCGCGTCGACGGTGTCGGTGATCTCCTCACCATGCATTTCGGGCCGGACGATGTATTGCTCGCACTCTCGGTTGATTTCCGGGACGACATGTCAACCGGCGAACTCGAGAATGCGATCGAGGAAATAACCGCCGGCCTTAAGAACAAGATTCCCCGATTGCAGCGCATCTTCCTGCGGCCGATCCCACCTGGCTTCAGGCAGGGGAACACGTCATTACGCGGCCGTGAAGCGCCAGCGGTTCAGGACAGCGACGATGGCCGGCAGATATCAGGCCGCCGGGCCTCACATGGCAGCCGCTGAGTTCAAGAACGGAAATTGGAACAACCATCACTTGCTTTGCATTAATCCTCGCGGCTTCGTGCAAAAGGAATGATGCAATGATCAGAACGATCCTTCTCATTATCCTCATTCTCCTATTGATAGGATCACTGCCGGCCTGGCCCTATAGCAGCGGCTGGGGCTATTACCCGAGCGGCGGCTTAGGAGCTCTGCTGGTCATCCTGATTGTGCTCGCCCTGCTCGGTATCATTTGACGGGACCGGCCTGCCACTTCCCATGGCGGCATAGGAAATTGGCCATAGCGGGACCGGGCAGAGGCCTTGCTGGTCGCCGCGGCGGCTACGTCTATCGCAACCAGGCGAAGGCGCCGGCAGGGTCATCTGCCATGGCAGCTTGCAAAGCGCATATCGAACTTGATGCAAGGAAAGGAGGCAGACATGGCGGAACATGAAGGCCCCAAGGTAAACCCGACCAAGGCACGGGCCGGGGTCATCAGTGGCCGTGTCGCCACCGTGTTGGTCGTCTCGTTCATACTTGCGATCGTGTTGGTCGGGGCAGCGACGTTGTACTGGACGTCTGGCCACTGATCGCCCTCAATGGCGGGGCAGCCGGCCTTATTGGCTCCTGCCGCTGCCGTACCCAGCCCGTAAGTCCTCGGCTCGTCTACGCTCCGCCCGGCCTGCCGTGTGCGATGGCGGCAGGCTTGGACGGCAATTCAAATTCATGTGACCGGAAAACGATGCGGATCTCGAACGGCGCCTCTTCGCTGAGCATGATATGCGCGCGCAACTGCTTGATGAAAGCCGTTATCATCGGCCGGTCTTTTGACGTCACCCCCGTTGAAAGAGCTGGGTCGAGTCCCTGAGCGATGATCCGTAGATAGTTGGTATCGTAATCGCTCTGCCCGAGGGACAAGGCGACTTGTCCTTCCTGCCCCTTGGCGTGTGCCAGATAGAGGACGCGAGAGACCACCTCGGTCACGAGCAAAACCAAGGAGACCACCCTGTCAGCCGCGAGCGAAGCGTCAACGTGGCTGGTCGTAAAGGAGAGATCCGTGCCTTGTCCGGTCCGATTGGAGAAGTGGTGGCAAAGCTGGCTCAAAATGGGAGCGATCCGGACCTCCCTGAGGTTTTCGTCATCATAGAGATGGCGCTGCACAAGCGCCAATGCACTCGTGCGCAATTGCAGCTCCTCTATTTCCGAGCGAAAGAGGCTGGTCCGTGCTGTCCTGGCGTAGAGATTGAGATAGCTATTGACGATCTGCATGTTGTTTTTGACGCGATGATGCAGCTCGCGCAGCATCTCTCGTTTCGCATCCAGCGACTGGAGATGCTGGAGTTCATGTTCGTCTACCCGCCTGCCCATTTCCTGGATGGACTCGCTCAGTTTCCGGAATTCGGCGGGCGCCCATACCATCTTGCGCAGGGAGACCTGACGGGCGCCTAGATAGTCGCGCGCCATCCGAGACAATTTCTCGGTCCAGCGGGTAATCAGGAGACGGGCTCCCACCGCCACGATAAGCAGTCCCGAGCAGAAGATCAGCAAAAGGACCGAACATTGAATGACAAGGTCACGCCAAAGCGGATCGATGATCGTGCTTCTGCTCTGGCCGAGAACGACATAAAGGTCGTATTGGCCGATCCGATCGACGGCATAGATCCGCGATAGGCCATCCCGCCCCCGCACCTGGAAGCGCTGGAGATCGCTCGCGAGCAGCCCGGTGAGGTCGCTTTGCGGCGGCAGATATTGGACTGCCTCCTGATCATCCGGCGCCGCCAGGCCGGACTTGTCCAGGATGGAAAGGACCTGGCCGGTCGTCATTCCCTCCGTCATCGCGCGGGGCTGCAGCCAGGCCGTTCGCACGGCGAGGGCCAGGACAGCCTTGAGCCGCCCCGCCTCGTCCATCACCGGCATGCCGAAAATCATCGCCGATTCACCGGTGCCACGCGCAGTCAAGTAGCCGCTGATGGCGACATCTTTACGCGACAAGACGGTCTGAAACCATGGGCGATCCTGCACCTGAATGTCGCCCTGCTCCATCCGCGCGCCACAGATCGGCTTGCCCTTCACGTCGAACAGCATCGCGTTGCTGTAGATCGGATAGGGACGTATGGCGCGCGCCAGCAGCGTCGAGCAGTTCTGCATCCGATCCGGCGTATCGGCTGCCTGCAGCAGCAGATCTTCCTGGCTCAGACTGACAGCCAGTCGCGTAACGTCATCGAGCCGCGCAGCGACATTCGTAGCGGCGAGGGCCGCATAGCGCTCGACCGAGCCATAGGCAAATTCCTCCTGCTGCCAGAAATGGCGCACCGCCTCGCTGAGCCCATAAGCGCTAGGTATAAGAAGAACCAGCGAGAAAAGCACAACGAGCCGGCTACCAACCGTATCCAGCAAGGCCATAGCCGCTCACTCCCCCGCCCGCCTGGGCATCACCGGCATACAGTCCCCGCATCCCGAACTCGACATTTTAGCGGCCCCTCCCGAAACGTCCCCACAATATTTGGTGACTGTCGCGCTTACACATATTAGTGAGCAAGCCAGTCCAAGGGGAGCCCGCCGCGTTAGTTGAAGCGAGCATCATCAGCCGATCTAGCCATAGGCCGCTCGCCTTCGGTGACCTCGACCTCTGAATTTATGGATAGACATGCCCACCCATTCGGAAGCGGAAGAGTTTGATTTTCGCGCAGCGCTCCTGGAATCGCTGCCTCATCTGCGTGCCTTCGCCCGTTCGCTTACCCGCAACCCGGACCTGGCCGACGATCTGGTGCACGAAGCGGTTGCCCGCGCGCTCGCTGCCTCCGAGCAATTCACGCCGGGCACGAACTTCCGGGCATGGATCTTCACCATTCTGCGCCATCACTATTATAACGACAGCCGGAAGTGGCACAGCCGCGCCATACCCCTGGAAGGGGAAGCAGAAACTGCGCAACACACAGCACCGCCGCAGCAAGCCCATATGGAGTTCTCCGATTTTCGGCGCGCCTTCTGGCAACTGCCGCCGGATCAGCGCGAGGTCCTTATTCTCGTCGGCGCCAGCGGCCTCTCCTACGAGCAGGCCGCGGAAGTGTGCGGTTGCCGGCTGGGCACCATCAAGAGCCGCGTATCCCGCGCCCGCACCGAGCTCAAACGAATCCTGGACGAGGACAAGGTCATCCTCGGCCGTGCAGAGGCTGATCAGGAAGGCAGCCACGAGCTCATCGATATCCTGAAAGATCTCTCCTGACCCACGGGGCACATGCAACCGGCACGATCAGCGCTCGCGGTCGTGCTCCGGCTTGCCTTTGCGCTTGGTTCCGGCCAGTTCCTTTAATTCCCGCTCGCTCATCGACGAGGCCATGGATTTGGAGGCGCCGCGCAACTTGCTCTTGCTCATGTCGCCCCGTTTGGCGGCCAAGGCGGCACCAGCCGCTTTCTGCTGGGCTTTGGATTTGGCAGGCATGTCGCATTTCCTTTCGCTGTTGCATTCCGTGTTCGGCATTGGCCCGGATATGGCTATCGCACCAAACCGCGAAAGGCCGGAAAGTTGCGATCTGTGATTGTCCCGCGGCATTGCCCGCCCTCGAAAGGCCGCTGGCGAAGCGCCCGGCATCGTCAGGGAGGAGGGACAAGCCCCCACACTCACACCGACATGCGAGCTCGCCGATTTCTCGGGTCAAATCGGAACTGGCGGTATTACAGGGGTGTTCTAGTCCGGTTACCGTCCTTCATCGATCTCCTCGGCAGCAGAATGACGCCCAGTTCGTCTTCGATCCGCGACGCAAAGATCCTGAAGCTGAGCCCGGAAGAGGTAGCATTCCCCCTACCTGCCGCAGGCGAGGGACCGGCCGATACCTTCAAGCTCAGCAGCCATGCCCGGGCACATGATTCGCTCGACCTCGCGCTGTCGATCAGTGGGCCGGGATTCAACGTCTTTGTCCTCGGCGAAGACCGCTGCGGCCGGATGTCGACCACCATCGAATATCTACGCTCGCGGCCGCAATTGCCGCATCTGAAACGCCTCGACTGGCTCTATCTGACGAATTTCTGGACCGAGCGCGAACCCTTCGCCTTCTCCCTCCTGCCGGGCGAAGGGCGCCGCTTCAAGGAGCATCTCGAATACTATCTGCGCCGGCTACAAAAGATGATGTCGGCCGCGCTGAATGGCGATGTTCATAAGGCGCGGGCCGATTCCCTGAAGCGCGAGACCGAGACGGAAATCGCCACCCTGCGCGACCATCTCGAACGGACCGCGCGCGCGGCGGGTTTCGACCTGGTCCGGACCGAAGATAAGTTGCGGCTGGCCGACCGGCCGGAGTCGACTGCGCGCGCCGAGCAGCGCCACCAGCTGCAGGACGAATTGGCTCTGTTCGAGCAGGAGGTCAGCAAGCTCAAGGCGGGCCTAGATGCCGCCATCGGCGAATTGGACCGCGAAACGCTGGCAGGAATCATCAGCACCGAAGCGCCTGCTTTCATCGAACCTTTCCGGGACTATCCGGAGCTGCGCAACTGGATCGACGATCTCAATACCGATCTGCTGGAAAGCGTCCGGTCCTTTGCGCGCGCCATACGGCGGAACGAAGAGGAGGTGCCGCCGCGCTATCGCGCCAATCTTTTCATCGATCAGACCGACACCACGGGTCCGCTGGTAATCCTGGAGCCGAACCCCACCTATGAAAACCTCTTCGGCTATATCGAATATCGCCGTGGAGAGGACGGATCCGAGACCGATCACACACTGATCCGGCCAGGCGCCCTGCATCGCGCCAACGGCGGCATTCTGGTGTTACGCGCCGAAGCCCTCGCCAATGACGAAACCGCCTGGCGCTTTCTCAAGGCGGGGCTGCGGGACGGGACGATCCGTATCGAGGAGCTGCACCGGGCCGGTTCCATGCCGACAACCGGCACGCCCCGGCCGCAACCCATTCCCCTCGAAGCCAAAATCGTGATCGTCGGGTCGCCGGAAACCTACTACCGCTTCTTTTCGAACGACGCGGAATTCCGCACCTATTTCAAAATCAAGGCGGAAATCGACCCCGATATGCCGGCGAGCCCCGCCAATATCGCGATCTTCAGCCAGCTTCTGCGCCAGATGGTCAGGCAAATGGGCGCAAGCTATGACGATTCAGCGCTGCCGTTCCTTCTCGGCCTGGCGTCGCGCTGGGCGGCAAGGCGTGATCAACTGACGGCGCGGATAGAGGTTTTCGAGGATCTGTTGCGCGAGGCACAGCGCCTGTCGCAGCCCTTCGACTGCATCACGGCGGACATCCTCAAAGCCGCCTGGTCGGCACAGAGACGTCGTAACAGCCGGTCCGAAGAGCGTTTTCTCGAAAACCTTCGACGCGGATATGTGGCGATCTCCACCAAGGGCACCGCGATCGGCCAGATAAACGCCCTGACGGTCCGCGACCTGGGGGACCAGGCTTTCGGCCGTCCCAGCCGCGTCACGGCCCGCGCCTCGATCGGGCGGCGTGGCATCCTGAATATCGAGCGCATTGTCGATCTCGGCGGCAAGAGCCAGCAAAAAGGCGTGCTGGTGGTCGAGGGATACCTGCGCGGCCGGTTCGGCCGCACGCACCCCCTCTCCTTCGACTGTTCTTTGACCTTCGAACAGAATTATGGCGGTGTCGACGGTGACAGCGCCTCGGTTGCCGAACTGGTCGCGATCCTCTCCGCCCTGTCGCACACGCCTGTTCGCCAGGATATCGCCGTTACCGGCTCGTTCAACCAGCTCGGCGAAGTCCAGGCGGTGGGCGATGTGATCGAGAAGATAGAAGGCTTCTTCCGCGCCACGGCTGCCGACCGCCAGCAGGGCGGCCAGGCGGGCGTGATCATCCCCGCCGCCAATGTCCGCGATCTCGTGCTGGAGGATTGCGTCGTCGAGGCCATGGCTGCCGGGCAATTTCACCTCTGGGGCATCCACAACGTCGACGATGCCGCCGCCTTGCTTTGCGCGGAACGGATCGGCGATACCTGCGACGCCGAAAGGGTCTATCAGCGGGTCGACGAGCAGTTAACCGCTTTCAATCAGATCATCCGTGAAAATGCCCTGCTGTTTCCGCAGGAAGAACATTAAGCAATATTGCCGGCCGATGACCGCAGCGGACCGATGTTCCGGCGGAAGATTGGCAAGCTTGCGCTGTTAAATATAGATCAATTCGCTCAAGCTATTGTGAAAGACATCGGGGCGAATTCGTCTGGCCCAGCCCGTTTCGTTATCCCATTATTCACCGGTCATCGATCGGGAGCCAATCATGGCCCGCGGGCCATGGCGCCTCGTTCTGCCGTGTTTCGATTTTGATTTAAGAAGGGACGGACCCCATGTCAGTCGATACACCCCGTGCTGCCTCCACGAAAGAAGATGTCAGCAACGCGCTCATTGCCATTCTACCGGATATGCGAGCCTTCGCGCGGTCATTGACCAAGGAGCGTATCTTGGCTGACGACCTCGTTCAGGATGCTACCCTGCGAGCCTTGACCTCGGCCCATCTTTACACGCCGGGAACAAACTTCAAGGCATGGGTCTTCACCATCATCCGCAATTGCTTCTACAACGACTTGCGCCTGCGCCGCCGTTTGACCGCCCTACCGGAAAGCCTGCCGGATTCGGGCGAGCAGGGCGGGCAAGATGCGCCGCTCGAACTCTGCGACTTCCGCCGCGCTTTCTGGCAGCTCTCCTATGAGCATCGGGAAGCGCTGATCCTGATCGGGCCATCCGGGATGAGCTACGAGGAAGCCGCCGCGGTTTGCGGCTGTGCCGTCGGTACGATCAAGAGCCGCGTCTGCCGCGCCCGGATCGAGCTTCGGCGAATTGTCGAGGCGGGAAATTTCGATATTTCACGACGCGATACGGCGCCTATTGCGCCCGATATGGAGGAGACACTGGCGGCGAGCGCAGCCTGGCTGGCCGAACTTCCAGAAATGCTCAAGCCCGCCGGGTCGACAACGCGGCGTCATCGCAGCGGCAGGGTGAATACCCTGTGACGGAGCGCTTTGGTCGCCCGGTCGCGAACCCGCCTATCGACAGACCATAAATCCGGCGTCTTTCGCCTGAAGGGCCCCAACGATCCGGTGGGGCCCTTCTGCTTTGGACCGGTCGTTTCAATGTGCCGCCATTCAGCGGGTCCTATCTGCGGGCCTCTGAGCCGAAGGAACCCCGAAGAGCGATCGCGGTTACTTTCGATGATTGATCCTCGGACAGAGCAGCCCTGATGAGCGGACCGCGACAGTCGCCGCTTGGCGGGAAGACGGCAATCCCGGTGCCACGCGCGGCTCCGCCGCTACGCAATAGGACGGTTGACACCCTCGAGGAAGAGGAGGCTGGTCCGCAACCGCTGTCAGCATCCGCGGAGCGCAGCGGCAGCGAACCAGCAAAAAAAGTGGCACCCGCCGGCGATCATGGCAATGAAGCGGGCGATGCAGCCGACGCTTCGCCGGCCGACGCGATTCCGGTGGACCCGAAGACCGTTTTTCTGGCCGGTCTTTTCATCATCGCCATGCTGGCCGTGCTCTATGTGGGGCAGCCAGTCATTCTGCCCATGGTATTGGCCATCATCCTCAAGCTGTTGTTCCAGCCGGTCATGCGGCAGGCCGACAGGCTTCACATTCCGCGCATCCTCTCGGCGCTGCTTGCCACAGCCTTCCTGATCACCGTGCTTGCCAGCCTCGCTGCCATTCTATCCGGTTCCGCCGGCGCCTGGTTTTCGCAATTGCCGCAGGGAATGTCGCGCATCGAGCAGAAGCTGTCTTTCCTCCAGGCACCGGCCGAGTTGTTGAAGCAGCTCGACGGGACGATCGATCGCGTCCTCACCGGAGGCAGTTCCGGCGAAACGCCGGCAGCGCCGCCCAGTGGACGCCTCTCGCTGCCTGCGGCGTTGCTTTCCGGTACCGGAACGATACTCGACGTTTCGCTCAGCAGCTTCCTGTTGCTCTTTTTCCTGCTGGCGGCCGGCGACACTTTCTTGCGCCGGCTGGTCGAAGTCCTGCCGCGGTTTCGCGATAAACGGCAGGCCGTCGATATTACCATGCAGATCGAGCGCGATATCGGAACCTATCTCCTTACCGTGACGGCAATGAATCTGATCGTCGGGCTGGCGATGACCTTGGGCACCTATCTTTGCGGGCTGAACGATCCCATTTTGTGGGGCGTCATCGCCTTCGTCCTCAACTATGTCCCCATCCTCGGCCCGATAACCGGCTTCGCCTTGTTCGGCCTGGTCGGTTTCCTCAGTTTCGACGATCTGGGTCCTGCCTGCCTGCCCGCTGTGATCTATATCGGCGTCCATATCGCCGAAGGCGAAGTTCTCACCCCGCTGTTGCTGGCCAAGCGTCTGACCCTCAATCCGGCCCTTATCGTCATGTCATTGATCATCTGGTACTGGCTGTGGGGTGTTGCGGGGGCGTTTCTCGCGGTGCCCCTCCTCGCCATTACCAAGATCATCTGCGAACGATTTCGCCCCTTGATGGCTTTCGGCCATTTCCTCGGGGATTGAAGAATGCTCTGCCCTGCTGCGACGTGCTCTCCCGATATCGGATTTGGGGAGCGGAACACGGGGCGCCTGCTTCGGTTAAAGGTCCGTCTGCCGATTATCGGTTGCCTCTATGGGAGGCTCATATATCCTTTGGTTGCGTCGACCGCACCGGATAGGAGGCGGGAGGGCACCCGATCGGGAACTATCGATCAGGACAAGCCATCTCTGGAAGACCATGTCACAAGCGAACCCGCCACGCCTGCTCTACATCGATCAAGACGCTGATGCCGGCCGGCTGATCGGAAAGGCCCTGGGGGGGTCCGGCTTTGAGCTGGAGGTCGCTTGTCATGGAGCGCAAGGGCTGGAGCTGCTGAAGAGCCGGCAATTCGACGCTGTCGGCTTCGGCCCTCGGCTGCCGGACGAGGCCGTATTGGACCTGACAGCTGCAATCCGCATGCAACCCCAGGGTCCGGCGATCGTTTATCTCCGCGGCGCCGATCAGGCCGCCACTGGCGCACAGGCGTTGCTGGCAGGCGCCGGCGAGGTCGTGGTCCACGAGGTCGCGGTGCGGGACGACGCAGGCCAATTTCCGATGTTGCTCAATTTCGCCTTCCGGGCTGCGATCGAGAAGAACCGGCTGAAGCGGGAGAGAGATCAGATCGAACAGGAAATGCGGGAAGCGAATGCGCGGTTAGAGCAGCTGAATGCCAAGCAGGCCATTCTGCTGCGCGAAATGAACCATCGCATCGGCAACAGTCTTCAACTGATCATTTCGATGATCCGCATGCAAGCTACGGCCACCGTAGATACCGAAGCGCGGCAAGTTCTGCAGCAGGCGGTGGAGCGGGTTATCGCCGTATCACAGGTCCATCAGCGTCTCTACAGCATGGATGACGTGCAATGGGTGCAGCTGCGCCCTTACATCAATCAGATTCTGGCCGATCATAAGATCACCGCGGAGGTGCAGAACTGCCAGCTGGCGATTGAAGTCGACAATTTTCGCCTGGAAACCGATCGTGCCATCGCCCTCGGCATCATCGTGACGGAACTGGTCACCAATGCGTTGCGACACGCTTATGCGGATAAGGGCGGGCCGATCCGGGTATCGCTGAGCGAAAGCGATTCGGACTCCTATCAGCTGACGATTCAGGACGACGGCAAGGGCATGGGCGATACGTTGCGCGGCAGCAGCGTCGGATCGCGCATTGTCGACGGCATGGCCAAGCGTCTGAAGTCGCAAGTCGAGATCGAGCCGACGCCGGCGGGAACCAGGCTTGTCCTTCGATTCCCGAAACCGCCTGAAACGCCCGATCAGGCAAATTCTTGATGCGGGCCACTGCCCGGCGCGACGTTGAACGCGCGGCCGGGCCTTGCCTTAAGCGCCGGCCGCGCCGCGCAATTCGGGCTGGTCGTTCCGCCGCTCGTCGATCTTCTTCAGTGACAAGGCCTGCGAGATGGTGACGCGCAGGGTATCCGGCTCGAAGGGCTTCGTCACGAGATAGGCCGGTTCCGGTCGCTCGCCGGTCAACAGCCGTTCCGGATATGCGGTGATAAAGATCACGGGAATATCCAGCGATTGTAGGATTTCCTGCACCGCAAGCAGCCCCGAACCGCCGCTCCCGAGATCGATATCGGCTAAGACCAGGCCGGGACGTTTTTGCCGCGCAATGGCGATCGCTTCCGCCTGGTCGGCCGCTGTGCCGACGACTGTATGGCCCATTTCCCCGACGAGACCGGAAATGTCATAAGCGATAACCGGCTCGTCCTCGATCACCAGAACCGAAGTGGAAATCTGCTCGCTCACCGTGGCCCAAGCTTTCGCGAGGAGCGCCTCGGCTTGCTCCTGGGGCAGGTCGAGGATCTCGCCTGCTTCCTGCGGCGTGAATCCTTCGAGGGCCGTCAGGAGCAGAATCTGCCGCTCCTGCAGCGGCATCGCCTCGAGGCGCGCCTTGACGGAGAAGTCGGCTGCGAGCGGCGACAATTCCTCCGCTGGATCGTCCATGCCGACATGGACCCGGTCCCAGACGTCATGAAACAGCTTGAAAAGCTGGTATTTAACGTTTCCCGCGCTCAACAACGCATCCTGCTGCTGGAGCAGGGTCTCCAGGCACAGCCTGACATAGCTGTCGCCAGATTGCTGCGAGCCCAGCAAAGCGCGCGCATAGCGCCGCAGATATTTAACGTTAAGAAGAACCTGTTCCGACATATTCCCAGCCATTGTGGTCTTCCCTGCCCTACGGATCGGATAGGCCACTGTAACGTTGCCCGGCGAAGGGGAAGATACAAAAATTAGTGATTAATCAGGGCTTCACCAACATGGACATCTACTGGCTTTATCAAATCGTCCTATATAATCTTGAGCTGACTGGGCCTTTATCCGGGCCGCCGTCGGCAATAAACGAGATCTTGGTTTCGAGCGTGATTTCAGATCCGAAGAAAACGAACCAACTAGGCGAGCAGCCTGCTGCCTCCAACCCGGCTGAAGAAGATGCCACCGGTGAGCCTGTCGCCCGTATCGATCTATGGTTCGACCGGCAGATCACCCAATTGTATGGCGAAGTGGCGGAAGAACCGATCCCGCAGGAAATTCTCGATCTCGTCAACAAGCTCAAGGCGCCGCATTGATCGGCCGCCCGCTCTGATTCCCGCCGGTCCTAACTAATAATTGCCCTGGTTGTTATCGGAAGCATGAGCGGATCGGCGGCCGGTATCGCAGCCAGCCAACGCCCCCTCACCCCGCTTGTTTCCCGTCAAGAGCATCGCGGATGCTGCGCGCCAGTTGCTCGACGGAAAATGGTTTCCCGAGCATCCTGACGCCTGCATCCAGAACGCCGTTATGGACGACGGCGTTGCGCGTGTAGCCCGTCGTGAAAACCACCCTCAGCCCGGGACGGATCTTTACCGCTTCGTCGGCAAGCTGGCGTCCGTTGCGGCCCGGCATGACGACGTCGGTGAAAAGCAGGGCAATATCGGCGCGCTCGCTGACAATTTTCAATGCCGTATCCGCGCCTTCCGCCTGCAACACCGTATAGCCGAGTTCGGTGAGCGCATCGACGCTCAACTGGCGAACCGCGTCCTCATCTTCCACGACCAGCACGACTTCTCTCTGAGACCCCCCAAGGACGGCAGGAGCGGCGGTCGCGGATGCTTCGACCTCTTCGCTCGCACCGTAGAACCGCGGCAGATATACCTTTACCGTCGTTCCCTGTCCCAGTTCGGAATAGATTTTCACATGGCCGCCGGATTGCCGGACAAAGCCGTAGACCTGGGACAGGCCGAGGCCCGTCCCCCGGCCCGTCTGTTTGGTGGTGAAAAAGGGCTCGAAAGCTTTAGCCGCTGTTTCGGGCGGCATGCCGCTGCCGGTATCGCTCACGGCGATGAGCACATATTGCCCGGAAGGAATCTCGCTGTGCCGCAGCGAATATTCGTCGCCGAGGCTCGCATTCGCCGTCTCGATCGTCAGCCGGCCGCCATTGGGCATGGCGTCGCGGGCATTGACCGCCAAATTCAGAATGGCGCTCTCCAGCTGGCTCGGATCGGCCCGTGTCTTCCACAAGCCGCCAGCCAGAACCGTTTCGACCTGTACCGACTCAGTCAGGGTGCGGCGCAAGAGATCGGACATGCCGGACACGAACCGATTGGCGTCGATCGTCTGCGGCGCCAAAGGCTGCTGTCGCGCGAAGGCCAGCAGGCGCTGGGTCAATGTCGCGGCGCGCTGCGACCCTTCCAGGGCAGTGTCGATATAGCGCTCGACGTCGAACTCGCCCCGGCTCATGCGGCGCTTCATCATGCTGAGGCTGCCGATAACGATCGACAGCATATTGTTGAAGTCATGCGCCAAACCGCCGGTCAATTGACCGATCGCGTCGAGCTTTTGCATCTGGCGGATCTGGCTCTCGGCTTTTTCCCGCTGATCGATCTCGGCCCGCAATTCCGCATTCGCCCGGCTGAGCGCCGTCCGGGCCTCTTCCAGCGCCGCCTTGTCGGCTGCCTCGATGCCGGCCTGGCGAAGCGCCAGCAGCGTCACAGCCAGGAAGCTGAAGGCCGCCACCAGGGCGATCGGCAAACGCGACCAGACCCAGCTCCGCCATGCGGTTGAAACCGCGTCACCTGAAATGTCGACACTGAGATAGAGCGGCAGATCGCCTACCTGGCGAAACGTCCCGAAACGCTCCCCGCCATAGCTGCCGCCGGCGGATTCCTGGCGCAACGGCACGCTGAAAACTTCGCGCATATAGAGGTCTTGCTGCGGCGAATTCTCGTCAATTGAAGGAAATTGCGCGAGGATGTTCAGATTGTCCCGCCGGAACAGCGTTATCCGTTCATCATAGGGCAGCTGCAGCTTCTGCCAGTAATCCACGAAATAATTGATATCGGCGGTAACGGAAACCATGCCGCGAAACCGGTGATCAGGCCATTCCATGCGGCGGCTGATCAGGAAAGTCGGCCGCTTTGTCACCCTGCCGATGATCACATTACCGATAAAAAGCTTGTCGCCGGCCTGCTGCGCCGCCTTGAAGTTATCGCGATCCCCCGCATTCGAATATGGTGTGGGAAAACCGAAGCTGGTTAGCCGCAGCAATCCTTTATCGTCATTGAACCAGACGTCCTCGATATAGGGCAAAGCATCGGCCAGCCGGCGCAACTGATGTTGCAGATCGGCCGCGTTCGCCAGCTCGTCCCAACTGCCGTCAGTCAGAATATTGGACGCGGCCGTGAGCCCGATCTTCGAGACTTCGAACAGCCTTGCCGCCTGATCGGCAAGGAAATAGTCGCGGGTCGCCGCCTCCCGTGCCGCTTCAGCCAACAGCCGCTGGCGTTCGCCGTAAATGAATGCGCCCGCCGCAAGCACAATCAAAAGAAACCCCAACGCCCCCATTAGGCTCGTAAGACGGGCGAGAGAGAGTGGACGCCAAGCAACAAGTTTTGACACGGTTCCCGCCAGCAAGGAATGCCTTATGCCACTTTAAAGCGCGATGGTTTCAAGCGGAAGCGGATTTGCCGAGGCGGGAACGATTCGTTGGCGGCGCCGGCCCCGAACCTGCTTTCCAGCGCATTCGAAAAAAAGAGCTCGCCGGTCGGGCAACCGGCGAGCAACATGCGAATGCCGACAGAAGGGCCTACTGCGGCAATCAAGCGGATCGCACATGGAAATCACACATGAGGATCGCTTGTCATCGCCCGAAGCAAACCCATGCGCGCGATAATTGTTCCCTGCGCAATGTTATTTCCAGGCAAAACCGGACCGGTTGGCGGTTAGACACCGCTCACTTCTCAGGTTCGGCCAGGACCGAGCGCACCTTATCGATCAATTCAGTCAGATCGAACGGTTTCCGCAGGACGGTGATCGACTTGATCCATTCGTCGGACTCATTCCCGGTACCCTGATTCTGCAGGATATCCCGGGAATAGCCGGTCACGAAGATCGCCTTGAGATGGGGATTGGTTTCCCGCGCCTTTTCCACCAGCTGGCGGCCGTTCAACCCGGGCAAGCCGACATCCGCGATCAGGAGATCAATATCGCGATTGGCGCTCAGATGTTGCAGCGCCATCTCGCCATTTCCCGCGTCCAGTACGTCAAAATGCTCGTCCTGGAGGACCTCGACCATCATCATGCGGATGAGCTCCTCGTCCTCGGCAATCAGGATTCTTGCGGCCTGTTTCCCCTGTTCTGCAGCCTCGTCCATTTCGCCTTCTTCCAGCAACTCTTTCGCCACCGTCGTCGCCATATAAAGCTTCACAACTGTACCTTTACCCTCTTCGCTTTCCAATACCACGCCGCCGCCACTCTGGGACATCAGGCCATAGATCATACTGAGCCCGAGCCCGGTTCCCTTGCCGATCGGCTTGGTGGTAAAAAACGGCTCCATCGCCCGCTCCATCACCGCCTGCGGCATGCCGATTCCGGTGTCGATTGCCGCAAGTGTCACATAGCGGCCGGGCGCCAGATGCGAAAGCGCGACGAGGCCGGGCCGCGGCAAGACTTCCTCTCCGGTCTCGATCCGGAAAGTGCCGCCGTCCGGCATCGCGTCCCGCGAATTGATCGCCATATTGAGCAGGGCATTTTCCAGCTGGTTCTCATCGCTTCTTACCCAGGGAGACGCCGCCTTCAGCGCGATCTCGATCGTGATCTGCTCCCCAAGCGTGCGCTTCAGCAGGTCCGTCAGCCCGGTGATCAACTCATGGAGGTCTACGGCGTCGAGCTTCAGCGTCTGCTGTCGGGAGAAAGCCAGAAGCCGGCTGGTCAATTTTGCGGCGCGGCTGGTTCCCGTCATCGCCGCCTCGACATAGCGTTCAATGTCGTAATTGCCTTTCTTGAGCCGCTTCTTGATCAGCTGCAGGCTGCCGGAAATGGCGCCGAGCAGATTGTTGAAGTCGTGGGCGATGCCGCCGGTAAGGCGGCCGAGCGCCTCCATCTTCTGGCTTTGCCGCAGCGCTGCCTCAGCCTTTTCCCGTTCGTCGATCTCATGGCGCAACTGACGATAGCTCTCTTCCAGCTGCGCGCTTCTGATATGCAGCTCATCCGTGCGCTGGGCCACCCGCTGCTCCAGCAGCTCATTGGCCTGTCGCAGCCCCTCTTCAGCCGCCCGCATCCGCAACAGCGCCCGAATCGAGGCCAGTAACTCGTCAGGCTCCAGGGGCTGCACAAGGTAGCCGTCGGCACCGCTGTCGAACCCGGCGACACGATCTGCGCCGGTGACAAAGCTCGCCGATGTCTGCAGGACGACCAGCGAAGGATTGAGCTCCTTCAGGCGCTGGCAGACCTCGATCCCGCTGATATCAGGCAATTTGACGTCGAGCAGGACCAGAGAAGGCCGGCGCTGGGCCGCCAACTCCAATGCGGCCATTCCCGAGCTTGCCTCCACCACCTCATAGCCGGCCTGCAGCAGGATGCGGGTCTTGGCATACCGCAAAGCCTCGGTATCATCGACATTGAGCACCAGGACGGGGCCGCTGGCAGCTGTGGGCGCCTGCGGCTTCCGGGTACTTACAGATGTCTCAGTCTCTGTCATCGTGCCTGCGTTCTTTAAGATGCTCTTCCAGTGACAGCTGCGCCAGAACCTTGCCGACAGCATCACGCGTCAAGCTGCCCTTCGACAAGACCTGTGTCGCACCGGCAAGATTCTGGTGGTCGCCAGGATCCAGCACCGTGGACGTGCAGATGATGACAGGCAACCCGGACAGGGCGGCATCCGCCCTCATTTCGCGTAGGACGGAAAAGCCGTTCATGACGGGCATTTGCAGATCCAGAAAAACGACGTCCGGCCTTTCCCGCCGCATGAGATCAAGACCGGCGAAGCCGTCGGACGCCTCCAGCACGGAACACTGCGCCTCCAGCGCCGATTGCCTGATGATATAGCGAAATGTCTCCTCGTCATCGATGATCAGAAGCCGGAGATTGTGCGCCGTTTCTTGTGGCTTCAAGGCAAAATCGCCGCCGATAGCCGCATCCGGTCGGTCGATATCCAGGGGAATCGATAGCGTGAACGTCGACCCCTTTCCGACTTCACTTTGCAACGAGACGGTACCGCCAAGCAGCTCGGCCAGCCTTTTCGACAACGGCAGCCCAAGCCCCGTTCCCTTGTGACGCGTCTGCAGCGGGCTTTCAATTTGCACGAACTCGTCGAACACTGCCGCACGGTGCTCCTCGGCGATGCCTATTCCTGTATCGCTGACGGCAAAATCGATCCGCCCGTGTGACGCCGCGAGCCGGATCGAAAGCCGCACCTCACCTTCTTCGGTAAATTTCAACGCATTGGAAATGAAGTTCCGCAATATCTGCGACACCTTGCCCATATCGGTATAGAGCGGCGGCAGGTTGTTGGGCTCGTCGAAGACAAGTGCCACCTTGGCACTGTGCAACAGCGGCTTCAACATACCGCGCAATCCGCCGACCAGTTCAGATACGGAAAAGCTGCTCTTGCGAATCGTGGCCCTGCCGGCTTCGACCTTGGCGAGATCCAGCAGGTCGTTGACGAGTTCCGTCAGGCTTTCGGCTGATCCCCGTATATAGGTGACCTGCCGTCTCTGCTCGACGGACAGCTCTCCGTCTGCCCCATCCATCAGCAATCCGGAGAGGGCGAGAATGGAATTCAGCGGCGTGCGAAATTCATGGCCCATATTGGAAAGAAATCGCGACTTCAGATCGCTGGCGCGGCGCAGTTGCTCGGCCTTTTCATCCAGCTCGGAATAGAGCGCAACCACCCCGCGATTGGTATCTTCCAATTCCGCATTGAGCCGCTTCAGCTCGACCTCTCGCTGGGCGAGGCTTTCCATCGCGAGCATGATCTCTTCATTCTGCCTCTGGACCTGCTCGCCGACACCACACGCTGCACGTGGATCGACGGGCTCGGCGGAACCCGTCGCGCGCCAGGCATTCAATTGGGCTGGCGTGACATGGCCTTCATGGGCAAAGCCAAATCCGACGGCCACGCTGAAGGCGCCCCGGGGACCGATTGATATCTGAAAATGCTCCACGAGTTTTCGCACCGCGAGAAAATCACCGGCGGCGCTTTGGCTGAGCCGTGGCTCCCCCTCGGCCCGCAGCTCGACCACTAGGCGGGAACCGTGCTCCGCCCTGTCGATCATCGCCTCTATCTCGCCGCTGACGCCGCTGCCGACGATGCTACGGGCAACCTCGGACGCGGCCGTCGCCAGTTTGATTTGCGTCAGGTCATTGAAGCCGAAATGCGCGGCGGCTTCCTTGACTCGCTGACGCATCGCCGCGATTTCGTCGGCCTGCGTGATCGTCGCGCGTAGCACCATCGCCGGCAACTCCAATGGAGACCGATCATTAAGATTTGGCGACAAGGACCGTTGCATCATCGGTTCTTCGTTGATGATCCCGGTAAAGCACGCATGCTATCGTGAACGGATGCCGCTCAAGCAGCCCAGGATAGCGCTCCATAGACCATGACGTCGTAATACCATCGGAGCTGAGGATCAATGTCAATGGCGAGGCCATGGAATAGCCCACTTCCTGGATCTTTCGGACGGTATGGCCCACAGTACCGTTATGCGACATCAGTCTTTGCGTGCCATTCCCGCCGAATATCACGCCGCTGATGTTTCCCACCGAAGCCACGCGCACCAGTTCGGCTTTTCGATCGATCAGAACGACCGCCACCGCCGCCCCGCGTGTCTGATGCAGTCCCGCATGGAGGATCTGCAGAATATCGCCGGGCGGACGCTCGTAGCTCTGATCGAACAAGGCAATTGCCTTGTGGCTGGCCTCTGCGGCCAGCGCGCCATGGCCAAGGCCGTCCGCCACGAGGCAGATCAGGCCATCAGCGCGCTCCCTGACGTGCCAACCGTCGCCACAGAAGGTTTCTCCCGGATAGGGAACCGCCACAGCACCCCAGAGGGGCACGAATGGGGCGGACGCGGACCGGTGATATAAGGCCGGCGAGACGCTGCTTTGCATGAAGGGCGGCCTTCCTTGCCCCAACCGCGCGAAAACAACGGTCCCGCCCCCCGGCCGGGAGTAAATATCGAGAAGCGTCGACTGACGCAGGATGGCTCCCATCCCCGTTCCCTGGCTACCAGCCGTTGAAAAACCATCCGCAAGGCTTCTCGCCAAGCTGTCGATGCCGGGCCCTGTATCAAGGGAAGCGCAATCGATGCAGAGGGCATCAGCAACCATATTTTCAGCTGCGAGCATGGCGCCGCCACCCGCATGCTTGACCAGGTTTGTCGCCAGTTCGGTCACCACAAGGGCAACGCGCCCCTGGTCGGCCTCATTGAAGCCGGCACGATCGGCCATCTGGGTGATCTCGCGCCGCACCGCACCAACCTGCGAGATATCTCTCACCTCGAAAATGCGCATCTTATTTCCACCTGGTAATGCTGATGCGCGTGCCCTTTCCGAGCTCCGAGTAAATTTCAAATTCACTCGATAGGCGCCGTGCGCCGCCCAGCCCCAGGCCGAGACCGTTTCCGGTTGTAAATCCGTCGGATAAGGCCCGCTCGATATCCGCAATACCTGGTCCATGATCTTCGAAGACGACGCGTATTCCCGGGCGGGTATCGTTCCGTCGTACGACCTCGATCGTTGCCGTGCCGCCGCCACCATATTCCAGCGTGTTGCGGGCGATTTCACTTGCCGCCGTGACGATCTTTGTCTGGTCGATGAGGCTGAGGCCGATTTCCGTCGCTTGAGCGCGTACTGCCTGTCTTACCCGAACGACGTCATCCTGGCCGGCGATCGGCAGCACATTACTTTTGCGCTCGAGCATCTTCGCTCTCGTCTTCATGAAGTCGACGCCGAATAATCGCCATGCCGCGATCGACGTTCAGCGCAGTCTTGACCCCCGAAAGGGATAGGCCCAATTCGACGAGAGTAATGGCGACGGCCGGCTGCATGCCAACCACCACTGTTTCCGCATCCATAAGCCGAGACACCGCCGCAATGCTATCCAGCATCCGGCCGATGAAGCTGTCCACCACGTCAAGCGCGGAAATATCAATCAGAACGCCCTTTGCGCCCGTGGCGGCGATCTTCGCCGTCAGCTCCTCCTCCAGCGCCATCGCAAGCCGGTCATGCAGATCCACCTGAATGGTGATCAGGAGGGCCTGGCCCATGCGCAAAATCGGAATACGCTCCATCAATCAGTCCCGGTCCGCGAGCGAACCCGATTGGCCGCCATTGCCGTCGAAGCGCGTGGCGGACCTGATCCGCACCACCTGCTTGCCGACCCGTTGTAACGCCATACCGAAGGCGTCGGCCAAGGAAGCCTTCGAGACGACATTCAATTCCACTCCCAGATGCACCATCGTCTGGGCGATCTGGGGCCGGATACCGCTGATAATGCAGTCCGCACCCATCAGCCGGGTTGCGGCGACGGTCTTCAGCAGATGTTGTGCAACCAAGGTATCGACCGTGGGGACTCCGGTGATGTCGATGATGGCGATCTCCGCTCCCTCTTGAACGATGCTTTGCAGCAGGTTCTCCATTACAACCTGTGTGCGCGTGCTGTCCAATGTGCCAATCAGCGGTAAAGCCAGGATACCGTCCCACAGCTTCACAACCGGAGTCGACAATTCAGCGATCTCCTGCTGTTGCCGCAAGATGACCTCCTCACGGCTCTTTTGAAAAACCTCCATCGAATAGAGGCCAAGCTGATCGATCAGCGAACCCAACGGCCAGGCCGCCTTTTGCAGGTCATGACGCTGCAACAAATCGACGATCGGCTCCTTGAGCGAAAAGACGAAAGTCGCGGTCTCGGTGGACGTGAAGCCCTGCACGGCGCGATACCGCGAGATGTCGCCCAGCATGTCGCGTACCCGCTGAAAGGCGGCGCCCCGGCTATCGGTTTCGCCGCTCCGATATGCTGCCAGAAAGGCAGATAGGAAATCCCTGCACTGTATTCTCAGCTCATTATCGGCAACCTGGCCAACCCCAGCTCTTTTCGTATGCGCCAAATAGTCCAACCATCCCGCCAGAATCTCCTCCTCGTGACGCGTGATGATTTCACTAAGCGCATTCGTGTTCGTGTCACCCATTATGCCTCCCGACCTCACGGAGCGAATTGGCGTCCCAAGCCTGGACCAAATGAGCAAGGCTGCGATAGCCATGGGACAGTCAGCATTTACAATGCCAAGATCATCTATCCCTAGTAGAAAATGAGGCCTGCGACGGTTCCTGGAACACTTTTCTTTTATGGAACATTTCGGCAGCTTGTGTGTTTCTGCGCTTCGTCTACCGGAATGGATTTTTCTTGAAACGCTCATTTCTGCAGCGAGAGTTCGGCCGCCTACCTGAAAGAAACCACCGCCGCCCCGGAAGAAACTGCTGGAAGAAACCCGTTGTCACCGCAGAGTGAAACCCACTGGTCATCACTTTACGAGATTCTACGGAGTTTCAGGGATCAAATGGCCCTCAGCACAAGTTAGTAATTTATATTAACCGCTCTGCGGGTATCTGAAATTCGTTTCGCATCTTTGAGGCGGTCATTTGAGTGAGAATCTGATGGTGGGCGTGATGGCAAGAGAAATGGGTGAAACGCACCCCCCGAGCTATCCCATCGTATTGGTTGTCGAAGACGATGACTCATTGCGCATGCTCGCAACCGACATCGTGGAGGAGACAGGCTTGCCCGTGCTTGCCGCTGCGGATGGTGAAGAAGCGGTACGCCTCCTGGACAGGTATCCCGATATCGGAATCCTCTTTACCGACATCAATATGCCGGGCGAGGTTGACGGCATCACTCTGGCACGCATTGCGCGTGACCGGCATCCCTTCATGCAATTGCTTTTCGTTTCAGGCTATGTAACGCAGGACTCCGCGGCCTTGCCGGAAGGCGGACACTTCTTCGGAAAACCCTATGATGTCGAGCAAATCTCCTCGACCTTAATGAAACTAGGACGGCGGCTGCAGGCTTAAGCTGTCTCGCAGACTTTTCTCACACCCATCCGACGAGGACACGACAGCAATCTTCGCTGCGGCTGACCGTCACCGGACTGTGGGACTCCGATTATTTTCACGCACCACCGAGAAGGCGGCGCCGACCGCTTCGTCGACGAGGAACTGGAATGGACAAGCCCCCCACCACAATTCTCCTTGTGGAAGACAACCAGCTGCTCGCCGAAAGTACCTCCGACATTCTTGCGGATGCGGGCTACGAGGTACTTCGGGTAGACAACGGTGATGAGGCAATTGATTTCCTGCGGCATACCCAGGTCGATATCATCATCTCCGATATCGTCATGCCCGGTGGCCTCAGCGGCCTGGAGTTGGTCCATCAGGTGAGCCTGCTTTATCCGGTCATCCGCATCCTTCTCGTTACCGGCTTTGGCCCTTCACTATCCATCCCATCCGATCTGAAGAGGCGCATTCTCTATAAACCCTTCGGTGCCGATGCCTTGCTCGATGCCGTCCAACGCTTGCACCAGGAGGGAGCTTCGAAGATCGAATAGCGATCAAATTCCACGGCGGACGACGTCACTTCGACAACGAGAGGAACTATCCACCGTCAATCCACTTGAAAATTCATCAATGGATCCATAGCGAGCTTCCAGGAAAAATTTAATGGAACGGGCTTCATCCGGCGTAGAAGGGCTTGATCAGATTCTCTGCGGCGGTTTTGTGCGCGGCTCCGCTTATGTGCTCGAGGGGCCGCCGGGCGCGGGGAAGACAATTCTCGCAAACCAATTCTGTTTCCGGCAAGCGGCGGACGGCGGCTCGGCGGTTTACGTTAGCCTGCTCGCCGAATCCCATCACCGGATGATAGAGCACATGAGCGAGTTCTCGTTTTTCGACGCCTCGCTCATTCCCGAAAAGGTCACCTATCTCAGCGCCTCCAGCAATCTCACGACTGATGGATTAGGAGGGGTGCTGCGCCTGGTACGGGAGGAGACGAGGCGCATGGGAGCCACTGCCGTCATATTGGATGGCGTCTTCATCGCCCGCAATATCGCTTCGACGGAACACGAATATCAACGCTTCATCTATGAACTGCAGGGTATCGCCGGCAGTCAGCGCAGCGTCATGCTGTTGATCGCGCATCCGCGCCAGAATGCCGAACTCTTCGACTATCCCATGGTCGACGGTTCCATCAGCCTGCATCAGGACCTCGCCGGCGTCGTCACGAACCGCAGCTTGCAGATCGGGAAACAGCGCGGCAGCAATATCCTGGCGGGTCGTCACGCCTTCACGCTCTCCCGTCACGGGTTTCGCGCCTTTCCACGCCTGGAGTCGACGCTTGGCGGCATTCCAGGGGACGACATCGCCAATACACGTCTCAGCCTCGGCCTGCCCAGCCTCGATCGCATGTTGGCTGGCGGTTTGCCTGAGCGATCGGCCACCATTATCATGGGTCCCACCGGCTCCGGAAAGACGACACTCGGGCTTCACTTTCTTGCTCGTGCAAGCGATGCCAACCGGTCATTATTTATGAGCTTCTATGAAACCCCGGCGCGGTTGCAGGCCAAGGCGGCCGAAATCGGCATGGATTTCTCGGGCCTAGTTGCCACCGGCGCACTCCAAATTCTGTGGCAACCGCCGAGCGAAATCATTCCCGATGAGATCGCCCATCAACTTCTCGATCAGGTTCAGCGGCGGCGCGTCACGCGTGTTTTCATAGATGGCATCGTCCCGTTGCGTGACAGTCTCTTGCCGCAGAGCCGATTGCCCGGCTTCGTCAATGCGCTCAACAGTCACCTGCGTGACTTAGGCGTAACGGTCGTTTACAGTAGCGAGTTACGCCATGTAACGATGCCCGAAGAGCTGCCCTCGGACGAGATTTCAGCAATGATCGACAACCTCGTTATCTTGACCTATTCGCAGCAGAACGGGCTGTTGCAGCGACGTGTCTCCATTCTGAAGCTTCGCGACAGTGCCTTTGACGCTCGCGCCCACGAGATTCATCTTGGCGCCAGTGGTCTAAGCTTCGAGCCGGTGACACAATTGCCGGGGAATCTCAATGCAGGTTCCTAACGCGGCCTACAGCATCCTGCTGGTTGAAGACGAATATCTGCTTGCAGCGGCGCTGAGCGCGGCACTCGAGGATGCGGGATATCAGGTGACCTGCGCATCCAACGGACGTGAGGGTCTGGAACGGGCGCTTCTCTCGCCGCCGGACCTTATCATCACGGATTTCATGATGCCGCAGATGAACGGCATCAATATGATCGAGCGGCTGCGGGGCGCCGGATTACAGTTGCCCATCATCCTGCTGACCGCCGTCCCGCGCGAGAATTTGCCGGTCGGAGGACACTATAACCTCGTCATCGGTAAACCTTATGACGAACAGATATTGCTCTCCGCCATTCAGGACCTGATCCGCCCTACCGTCGCTCGCTGATCCGAGGCGGCGCCGTCAATAGTCCGGCAGGAGCCCATCTTTCAACCAAGCCACCACGCGAACTGCAGAAGTGAAATTTCTGTAGGGGAAGAAGGCCTTATACGATTCCGGCCACACTGTAGACGTGATCGTACCCGGCTGCCGAGCGTTGCCATCCGAAGGAGCGTGACATCGCTTCCCGCCGCATTTTGTTTATGCGGCGGCGCGAAGCATAGGCGTCCGTCGCCCGTCTGATGGCATTGACGAAGGCCGACAAAGAGAGATCCGAGAACAGAAAGCCGGTAAGGCCGTCTTCAATCGTGTCTGCCAGGCCGCCGGTCTTATGGGCAATCGGCAGTGAACCGAAGCGTTGGGCGTACATCTGACTAAGCCCGCACGGCTCAAAGCGTGACGGCATAAGGAGAAAGTCGCTGCCCGCGAACATGCGCCGGGCTTCTTCCTGATCGAATCCGATCCGCACGCCGACCGAGCCCGGAAAGCGCCTCGCAAGATCGACCATCGCCCTTTCAAATCGCTTTTCGCCCTGCCCCGTCACCACCATCTGGCCGCCATCCTCGACAATGCTTTCGGCCGCTTGGATCGCCAGATCCACCCCCTTCTGGTGGACCAGCCGCGAGACAATGGCAAAGAGCGGGCCGCGCGAAACGGCCAGCCCGAAGGCAGTGCGGATATAGTCGCCGTTGCGGCGCTTGGCTGCCCAATCTCCGGCGTCGAAACGCTTCAAGAGCGAGGGATCATGCTTCGGATCCCAGCTTTCATCGATGCCGTTCAAAATACCCGTCAACCGCCCCTGCGCGGCACGGAGTTTCAAGAGGCCATCGAGGCCGCAGCCGAATTCCGGATGCGTGATCTCTTCCGCATAGGTGCCGCTCACCGTCGTGAGATGCGAGGCGTAGAAGATTCCCGCCTTCAGAAATGACAGACGGCCATAAAACTCCACGCCATCGACCTGATAGGCATGCGCGGGAATGCCGAGCTCCGGCAGGCAGGCAGCATCGAAAAGACCCTGATAGGCAAGGTTGTGGATGGTCAGAATGGACGGCGTCACCGAGCCGCGCCAGGAGAGATAGCCGGAGGTCAGGGCCGACGTCCAATCGTTGAGATGCAGGAAGTTGGGCCGCCATTCCAGACCGGAACAGCCAATTGCCATTTCCGCGGCAGCGAGGCTCAGCCTGGCAAAGCGAATATGATTGTCCTGCCAGTCCTGACCGCTTGCATCGAGATAGGGCGTTCCGTTCCTTTCATAGAGTTCGGGGCATTTGACGATATAGATGATCAGCCCATCGGGCGCCCGGACACGTCCGATATCGCAAGCGGGCAGACCGGCATAGGCAGGCAAACGCGCCACGATATTCAGGTTTGGATGACGATCGATGACTTGTCGGTAGCCGGGGATCAGCACACGAATATCACAATGACGACGCAGCGCTCGTGGCAGGGTCGCTGAAACCTCGCCCAGGCCGCCGGCTTTGACATAGTCGTCAATCTCGGATGTGACATAGAGAATGTGCTTGTGGCGTCCGCCAAGAAAGCGCGGATCCAGCGGCGAACGTTGTGCGCGGCTGGCGACTGGACGTGAGGGCAATATGCCCGGCGATCTGAAAGCGCGAGTCGGTTGCGGCGGTTCCTCGGGCGGCGGCACGATCCCCGGAGCGGCGGAAGTTTCGGTTGTGGCGGGAGCAAGACTGGGCACGGTATTCCTCCGATCGGATTCGAAGGAGGAACTGGGTTTTCCTATGGCTGTTCCGTAATGCAGCAAAAATTCTTAGTTCGATCTGCGGCTTAGCAGTTCTTCAACCGATACGATGAGTGGCCTCATTTTGACCGGGCGGTGGCGGAACAAAATGTCGCCTGCTCGCTTGACTCTTAGCGCCGCGGGCCGAGCGCTGAACTCTTCCGCTTACTCCGCTCCATGACGGCTCCAGCAGCACTTTCCCCCGTCCTTGCCTTCAAGGGTGGAAATAGGTGATGCGAATGGCGCCTTTGGAAATGGAGAGGCCGGGCGGGAAAACGCCTGCTGGCAGGGCAGCAAGAAAGCGGTCGAGCGCCTCTCCCTGCTGTGGCGCGGGCTGGTATTCCATCGCGATGTTCAGCGCATCGGCCATGTTGATCTCATGGCCTTGCGGCAGCGGCTGCACCGGGCGGCTGAAGTAGATGAAGTCGCCGGGCATATGCCCCAAAGCCCAACCTTCGAACGCGGCATGTGTAAGCTGCAGAATGGCTGCTTCCTGGAGATTCCAGGACTCCGTTGCGTCATGCAGCATTTCGCTGAGAACCCCGCCATCCCATCTACGCTCTACCGCCATGGCCTCTCCTGCCGACACCTCGCCGGTGCTCGAAGTCGGCGTTACGCAAAAATGTACGCCATAGCCGGCCACGGCTTTCGGGCGACGCAGCAAGGAGCGTCCGCGACTGAGCCTCCGTTCCACGATGACCTCGTCGTAGTCCAGTCCCGCTCGGCGGCAAATGGCTTTGGTCAGGAAGGTCACGCTCGGCTCCGAGGCTATTTCACATCGCGATACTGTTGCCGGCCCGGCAACCTCACAGAAATGTTACAGCAAATTGTTTTAAAGAGGGTGAACGGGAATACCAGTGCTGGAAAAGCGGTTCATTTCGCACCTGCGGGATCGATAGCCGCCGCTATGAGCCAGGCCTGATTCGACGCCCATCGGCGGAACAATGCGCGGCGTCTCCGCATTTCTGGAAGACAGCCGCGTTGACCTGCCTTTCACCACAACTATTCGTGCGCACTGATACCCGGACACAACTGCCGTGGGTCCGGCCGGCGATGCGATCTCGGGAGGAAAGGATGCGCGAAGACATCTCCCCTGCGCTTCAGAAGGAATAAGTCGCGTGAGAATGGTTCAAGCAGTGCGCGAAAAAGCGGGCATGGAACCCCAGGTTGACGCTCTTATTGCCGGTTCCCTGTCAGACCCATTCGCCTTCCTTGGTCCCCATTCCGCGGGCGCGGGCACGGTGATCCGAAGCTTTCAGCCAGGCGCAGCCGGGGTCACCATTCTCGATCGCACCACGGGACGGGAAATCGCGAAGGCCGAGTTAACGCACAGCGCCGGGCTGTTCGAAGCCCATCTGGATGAGGCACCTTCCGCCTATCTATTGCGCGTCGATTGGCAGTCCGTAGTGCAGGAAACCGAGGACCCTTACGCTTTCGGCCTGCTGCTGGGAGACGTCGACCTGCATCTGATGTCGGAAGGGTCGCATCGCCATATCGGCGACGTCCTCGGCGCCCAATTGATGACGATCGCCGATGTTGCGGGCGTGCGTTTCGCGGTCTGGGCGCCCAATGCCCGGCGGGTTTCCGTGGTGGGCAATTTCAACGGCTGGGACGGGCGGCGCCACCCCATGCGCTTGCGCCACAGTGCCGGACTATGGGAGATTTTCATCCCGCGCTTGGCGGCTGGCGAACGTTATAAATATGAGATCGTCGCCGATAACGGGGTTGTCCTGCCGCTGAAGGCCGATCCGGTCGCCCTTTATGCCGAGGAACCTCCGGCGACCGCCTCGGTGGTGGGCAATCTCCACACCTATCGCTGGCACGACGATGAATGGTTAAAGAAACGTCCCGCGCTTCACCGCAAGGACGCACCGCTCAGTGTCTATGAAGTGCATGCGAGTTCATGGTGGCGGCACGAGGAACAGCTGCCGCACTGGCAGGATCTGACCGACCGCCTGATCCCCTATGTTGCCGAACTGGGCTTTACCCATATCGAGCTCCTGCCGGTGATGGAACATCCCTTCGCCGGTTCCTGGGGTTATCAGCCGCTCAGCCTCTTTGCGCCGACCTCGCGCCATGGATCGATCGACGCCTTCAAGGTCTTCATCGATTCCTGCCATCAGGCCGGCCTCGGCGTCATCCTTGATTGGGTGCCGGGGCATTTTCCCAATGATGCCCACGGCCTCGCTCAATTCGACGGTACCCATCTTTACGAACACCAGGACCCGCGGGAGGGGGTGCATCAGGACTGGGATACCTTGATCTACAACTACGGCCGCAGCGAGGTACGGGCCTTCCTGATCGCGAGTGCGCTTCATTGGCTGCGCCACTACCATATCGACGGCCTGCGTGTGGATGCGGTGGCCTCCATGCTCTACCGCGACTACAGCCGCGAGGCAGGAAGCTGGATTCCCAACGCCCATGGCGGCCGTGAGAATCTCGAGGCGATCCATTTCCTGCGGGAGCTCACCGGCACCGTCCACCGCTATTTCCCGGATGCTTTGATGATCGCCGAGGAATCGACGGCCTGGCCGCGCGTCACCGGACATGAAGGGCAGTGGGCGCTGGGTTTCGATCACAAATGGAACATGGGCTGGATGAACGACACGCTGCGCTATATGTCGCGCGACCCCACGCATCGCGCCTATCATCACAACGACATGACGTTCGGCCTGATATACGCCTTTTCGGAGCGCTTCGTCCTGCCGCTCTCGCATGATGAGGTCGTCCATGGAAAAGGCTCGATCATCGGCCGGATGCCAGGTGACGACTGGCAAAAACGCGCCAATCTGCGCGCCTATCTGGCTTTCATGTGGACCCATCCCGGACGAAAGCTGATTTTCATGGGGACTGAGTTCGGGCAAGAACGGGAATGGAGCCACGAACGCCAGCTCGACTGGTTTTTGCTCGACCAGTCCAGCCATCAACAGCTGCAGGCCCTGGTGCGTGAATTGAACCGGATTTACCGCACGCGGCCGGCGCTGCATCGCCGCGACGACCATCCCGACAGCTTTTACTGGCTGGTCGGGAACGATGCGCAGCAGAGCGTGCTTATCTACCTGCGTACCGACCTCGATTCAGAGAGCCGACCGATTCTCATCGCTTGCAATTTCACCCCCGTTCCCCGCCATGATTACCGTGTCGGCGTGCCGCGTGCCGGTCGATGGCACGAAGCCATCAACACGGACAGCGTTTTCTTCGGCGGATCCAATCTGGGCAACGGCGGCGCCGTGCACAGCGATCCTGTTCCCTCTCATGGCTATGCGCAGTCATTGCGCCTCCTGCTGCCTCCCCTCGCCACATTGATTCTGGAGTTCGACAGCTGAATCATGACGCCAGTTCCTGATCGACTGCTGCCTGGCCATGCCAATCCGCTTGGCGCCACCTGGGATGGACTGGGCGTCAACTTCGCCGTCTTTTCAGCCAATGCGGAACGGATCGATCTTTGCATCTTCGATCCGTCGGGGCGGCGCGAAATGTGGCGGCACTCCCTGCCGGAATGCACGGATGAGGTATGGCATGGCTATCTGCCGGATGCGAAGCCCGGCCTGGTCTATGGCTATCGCGCCTACGGCCCCTATGAGCCGCGCCATGGGCACCGCTTCAATCCGAACAAGCTCCTACTGGACCCCTATGCCAAGCAGTTGCACGGCGCCGTGAGATGGACCGACGCATTATATGGTTATCGCATCGGCAGTACGCGCAAGGACCTCTCCTTCGATCGGCGCGACAGTGCGGCCGCAATGCCGAAGGCTGTGGTCTGCGACACGACGTTCAATTGGGGCGATGACCGGGCGCCGGATATCAGCTGGCCGCGCACGGTGATCTATGAGACCCATGTCCGCGGACTGACCATGCAACGGGACGATATACCGCACCGGGAACGTGGCACCTTCGCGGCATTGGCGGACTGGCACATGATCGAACACCTCGCCAATCTGGGGGTAACGGCAATCGAATTGATGCCGATCCACGCCTATCTGCAAGACCACTTTTTGGTTCAACGCGGCTTACGAAACTACTGGGGCTACAGCACCCTGGGCTTCTTCGCGCCGGAACCCTCCTATCTTAGCGATGGAGCCCTCAGTGATATCCAAGTTGCCATCCGGCGGCTTCACGCCGCCGATATCGAGGTTATCCTGGACGTCGTCTACAATCATACCTGCGAAGGCAACGAGCTCGGCCCGACGCTTTCCTTCCGCGGTCTCGACCACGCCAGCTACTATCGTTTGATCCCGGGAGAAGAGCGGCATCTGATCAACGATACGGGTTGCGGCAATACGCTCAACCTGTCGCATCCGCGCGTGCTGCAGATGGTGATGGATTCGCTGCGCTATTGGGCGACCAATTTCCATGTTGACGGCTTCCGCTTTGATCTCGGCGCCAATCTCGGCCGCGAAGGGACTGGCTTTGATCCCGGTTCGGGCTGGTTCGACGCGATCCGCCAGGACCCGGTCCTGTCGCCCCTGAAGCTGATTTCGGAACCCTGGGATATCGGCCCCGGCGGCTATCAATTAGGCAATCACCCGCCGGGCTTTGCCGAGTGGAATGACAAATACCGCGACTGCGTCCGGCGCTTCTGGCGCGGGGATGAAGGGCAATGCCCCGATCTCGCGGCGCGTCTGACCGGCTCGGGCGATCTTTTCGATTATCGCCGTCGGCGTCCCTGGGCTTCCGTCAACTTCATCGCCTCTCACGACGGCTTTACCCTGGAAGATATCGTTTCATACGAAAGCAAGCATAACGACGCCAACAAGGAAGAAAACAACGACGGTCATGGCGAGAATTTCAGCGCCAATTGGGGCGCCGAGGGCGAAACCGAGGACGCCTCCATCGTCGAACAGCGTCAGCGCATCAAACGCGCGATGTTGACGACCCTCTTCTGCTCCATGGGCACACCGATGCTGCTCGCCGGCGACGAGTTCGGCAGGACCCAGCTGGGCAACAATAATGCCTATTGCCAGGACAACGAGCTCTCCTGGGTCGACTGGCGGCTCCTGGAATCGGCACCCAATGACGATCTGCTGAGTTTTGTGCGACGGCTGATCAATATCCGCCGCCAGCATCCCTCCTTGCGCGGGCATCGCTTCCTGCACGGCCAGGCCGAACTGATCCCGGGTATCGCCGACATAAGCTGGTTCAACGAGGATGGGGAGCCCATGAGCGAGCCGGAATGGCAGGATCCGGAACGCCGCAGCTTCGCCCTTCGGCGCGCCGCCGTGGGACGCGACGGCAGCATCGATATCTCGCTCTTGCTGCTCAATGCCGCCGCCGATGAGCGCGCCTTCATCCTGCCGCAGCCAGCCTGCAAATGGTGGCTGGCGATCGATAGCGCAAATCCGCTGGGCGACCTGATCGGCCAGTCAATCTCCGACAGCGTATCCGTGACGAGAAAAGCCAGGGCGAAGGAGACGGTGGCCGCAACAGCGTCGATGGGGACCGAAGAGGATAAGAGACCGGCGGGCCCCGCATCGGCCGATGAAGTATCGGCGAACGAAGGTGCCGGCAGGCAGGCCGCCGCTGGCGACGATGTGCAGCCAGGCCTGACAATTCCCGGCCACGCTGCCTTGCTGCTTCTTGCGCGGCAGGACAGCCCGGCCGGACCTTCTTGAGGGGGCCGCACGAAATGGCGATGCATCATGCCTTTGCCTTGTCCGGCGGTGCCGCTCTCATCGCACCGGCACAGACGCGATTCCGGCTCTGGGCCCCTGATTGCGCGACGGTCGAGATCGAGGTCGACGGTCAGGCGCCGGCTGTCATGGAACGGCGGGAAGAGGGCTGGTTTGAAATCGATCTCCCTGTCGGCGCCGGTGCGCGCTATCGTTACCGGGTACGGCCGGATCTCGCCGTGCCGGATCCGATGTCACGCGGCCAGGCCGGCGATATCCATGATTTCAGCCTGGTGGTCGATCCTGCGGCCTATAGTTGGAAGAATCCCGGCTGGCGTGGCCTGCCCTGGCCCGAAACCGTGATCTACGAACTGCATCCGGGCCTGTGCGGCGGCTTCAACGGCGTCGCCAAGCTGCTGCCGGCACTTCGCGAGCTCGGTGTCACCGCAGTGGAGCTGATGCCCGTTGCCGATTTTCCCGGCAGTCGCAATTGGGGTTATGACGGTGTCCTTCCCTTTGCCCCCGATCGCGCCTACGGATCGGTCGAGGAGTTCAAGGCGCTGGTGGACCGGGCCCATGAGCTGGGACTGATGATCTTCCTGGATGTCGTCTATAATCACTTCGGACCGGACGGAAACTACCTCAACACTTATGCATCGCGCTTCTTCCGACCGGACGAACATACCCCCTGGGGGGCGGCGATCGATTTCCGCCAGCCTCTGGTGCGTCGCTATTTCGTCGAGAACGCGCTCTATTGGCTGGAGGAGTATCAGATTGACGGCTTACGCCTCGATGCGGTGCATGCGATCTCCAGCCAGGATTGGCTGCCGGAACTGTCAAGAGCAGTCAGAACGCAGTTTCCCGACCGGCGCATCCACCTGATGCTGGAACATGACGGCAATGCCGCGCGGCTGTTGGAACGCGATTTCGCCGCGCAATGGAACGACGATATCCACCACGCGCTGCATGTTCTTTTGACTGGGGAAACCGCCGGCTATTATGGCGATTACGCTCTGTCACCCATCGATATGCTCGCCCGCTGCCTGCATGAAGGATTCGCCTATCAAGGTGAGATTTCGGTCCATCGCGGCGGCGTCAGCCGCGGCACGCCGAGTAAGCATCTGTCCCCGGATCATTTCATCTTCTTCCTGCAGAATCACGATCAGATCGGCAATCGCGCCTTTGGCGAACGGCTGATCACGCTGACCTCTGCCGAGAACTTGCGCATTGCCGTGGCGCTGCAGCTCCTCGCGCCGCAGATCCCGCTGCTGTTCATGGGAGAGGAGATCGGCTCGCGGCAGCCTTTTCTTTATTTCACCAGCCACGATGAAACCTTGGCCGCGGCGGTGAGGCAGGGACGGCGCAAGGAGTTCGCCCAGTTCCCCCAGTTCTCCGCCGGAGATACGCTTAATAAGCTGCCAGACCCCAACGCGCCGGAGACCTATGCGGGCTGCCGCCTGCCGGCGGAATCCGCCAATGCCTCTGCCTGGCGGCAATTCTATCGCGACCTGCTGGCGGTCAGGCGCGAAACTATCGTGCCGCGCCTGACCGGCTCCCGCTCGCTGCGCAGTCGGGTTCTGTCCCCGGAGGCCGTTCTCGCCGAATGGCTGATGGGCGACGGACATATCCTGACGATCGCTGTCAATTTCGGCAACGCGCCTCTCTCCTGTGAATGCCCAACGGGCGCGCCGCTCTTTGTTCTCAATCATCCCACGACTGCCACCGGCAAGGTGCAATTGCCGCCTCACAGCTTTGCCGCCTGGCTGCGTGCGGGATAGGTGAGACCCATGGCGAAAAGCGAGCTGCGCGAGCTGGCCGTTGCCGCGGGGCTGCAGCCCGATTGGCAGGGCGTTGACGGAGAATGGCGCCGCGTTTCCGATGAGACTTTGCGACAGGTCTTGGGCTCGATCGGAATCGCGGCACGCTCGGCGGGGCAGATTTCCGACTCACGACAGGCGCTCAGGCAACAGCAGACGGGTACGCTTCCGGCACTTGTGACCGGAACAACCGGCGGCCAGGTCGCCCTTGCCAACAGGCTGGGAAGGCATGGCCAGGCAAGCGTCGTGCTGGAGGATTCAGGCAGGGAAAGATCCGTTCCGCTCGTTTGCGCGGGCGATCACGCCATTCTTCGCGCTCCACGCCGACCAGGCTATCACCGGATGCGGATAGGGCGGCATGAAGCCATTCTCGCCGTGGCGCCGCCGCGCGGAACACGCTGTACCGACCTGACCGGCAGAGAGGCCGCCTGGGGCATCAGCGCCCAAGTCTATGGCCTCGTAAGCCGCGACGATGCGGGCGTTGGCGACTACTCCGCCCTGATGGCTTTCGCCGAGGCTTGCGCCGGAGCCGGTGCGGCCGCGCTCGCGATCAGCCCCCTGCATGCGCAATTCAGCGCGGATAGCGGGCATTTCAGTCCCTATTCGCCGTCAAACCGGCTGTGGCTGAATGTTCTCCATATCGACGTCGACGCCGCCTGCCGGAGGTTCGGCCTCGAAAATCCCTCGCGCCGCCGGCCTGCAGCCAGAACGGCCTCGCCACATCGGTTTGTCGATTGGCCCGGCGTTTCCCGCGGCAAGCTGTCCGCGCTTCGGGTCCTCTTCCGGCAACTGCAGGAAAACAACACGCTAACCGCAGAGACGGATATCGGTCGGGATTTCCAAGCCTTTACCGCGGCCGGCGGTGCTCAGTTGCGGCATCATGCCCTGTTCGAAACGCTGCAGGCGCATTTCCTGCAACAGTCGCCGGCCCTCTGGCATTGGCGACAATGGCCCGCGGCCTATCGGAAACCCGACAGCGCCTCATGCAGGCGGTTTTCCGCGGAGCATGCGCAAGAGATCGCCTATCACCTATTTCTGCAATGGCTCGCCTCAAGACAGTTGCGCGAGGTCAGTGATCGATGCCGCGCCGACATGTCCGTCGGTCTCATCTGCGACCTGGCGGTCGGCTCGGATAGCGGCGGCAGCGAGGTCTGGGCCGACCAGGTGAACATGCTGGCCGGATTATCGATAGGCGCTCCGCCCGACGACTTCAATGCCGATGGGCAGAACTGGGGTATCACCAGCTTCTCGCCGCAGGGGCTGCATTTAAACGGCTATCGGGCCTTCATCGATCTTCTGCGCGCCTCATTGCAATATGCCGGCGGCGTCAGGATGGATCACATCCTCGGCCTGCGCCGCCTATGGGTCATACCGGATGGCGCGAAGGCGACCGAAGGCGTTTACCTCAATTATCCGCTCAAGGATCTTCTGCGCCTCACTGCGCTCGAATCGCATCGCAACAAGGCCTTCATCCTGGGCGAGGATCTCGGCACGGTTCCTGACGGCTTCCGGAACGACCTGCAGCAGGTCGGCGTCTCCGGTATGCAGGTTTTGTGGTTCCAGCGCGATGGCGCCGGCTTCCAGCAGCCCGGCGCCTGGGCGGCCAATGCTGTCGGCATGACGACAACACATGATTTGCCCACCGTCGCGGGCTGGTGGCGCGGCACGGATTTGGACTGGCGCAGCAAGATATCCCACGGTACTGATGCTTCCGCAACGCGCCTCGCGCGGCGCAACCGCCGGCTTGAGCGCCGGCAGCTCTGGCAGGCTTTGCGGGACGCCGGGGTCGCCCGAGCCGGACAACCGCCGGCGAATTCTCCGGCTGCCGTAGTCGACGCGGCCATCGCCTTTCTTGGCCGGACCCCCTGCAATTTGACGCTCTTGCCGATCGAAGACGTCCTTGGATTGCAGGAACAGCCGAACCTCCCTGGCACGATCCATGAACACCCCAACTGGCGCCGTCGTTTGCCGGCGGTGATCGGGAACATCTTCCGTGATCGCTTGGTTAAGAGACGTCTGCGCCTGCATCAGGCGCAGCGCAACCCGGCTCAACGGCACCAGCAACAACGAAGCAAGAGATGATTCCCCGCGCGACGGTTCGGCTGCAATTCAATCGAGACTTCACCTTTGATCACGCTGCGGCGGTCGTCCCGTATTTTTCCTCGCTTCATATCACCCATATATATGCCTCCCCGATCTTTGCCGCCCATTCCGGGTCAACCCATGGCTATGATGTCATAGATCCCACCGTGATTAATCCGGCGCTTGGCGGATTGCCGGGACTGGAGCGGCTCGGCGCCACGCTTCTAGCGCATAATATGGGCCTCATTATCGATATCGTGCCCAACCATATGGCTGCATCGCACGAGAACCCGTGGTGGTTTGACCTGCTCGAGCACGGCCGGAAAAGTCCGTTCGCCAAATTCTTTGACATCAACTGGCGGCCGGCCGATGCCCAATTGCGTAACCGCATCTTGTTGCCCGTGCTGGGTGAAAGCCCCGAAAATTGCCTGGCCGCAGGCGAAATAGAGCTTGCCTATGAAGAGGATCGCCAGCGTTTTCTCCTGCACTACTACGATCATCATTTCCCCCTGTCGCCCGCAAGCTACCCTACGGTCCTGCGCGAACTGGGCGGGCCTTTCAATGATTTTGCCCGGCAATGGAGCGGATCGCATGAGCCGGAATCCGGCAGCTTTGCCGAGAGGCTGGAAGCACTCGCAGCACTGCGAGCGAAGCACCGGCCGCATTTTGAACAAGCTCTGCAGCTCCTGGCGCCGAAAGCGCCGCGAAGCACCGAGCTGCTGGCAAATATCTTGTCGCGGCAGCATTACACCCTCGCCCCGTGGACCGAGGCCGGGCAGCGGATCAACTGGCGCCGCTTCTTCGATATTTCCGGCCTTGTTGCCTTGCGGATGGACCGAAGCGAGGTATTCGGCGCCACGCACGCGCTAACCCTGCGGCTATTCCGCGACGGCCTGATCGATGGCGTCCGTCTGGATCATGTCGACGGGCTGGCGGACCCGGAAACCTATTGCCGCCGCTTGCGCCGTGCCTTCCAGCGCGTAAGCAGTTCGCGCCCCGAAGCCAAGCGCTACGCCTATATTATTGTCGAAAAAATCCTGGAGCCCGAGGAAACCGTGCCGACCACTTGGAAGGTGGACGGCAATACGGGTTATGACTTCATGGCGGAAGTCTCCGGCCTGCTGCATGATCCGGCCGGCGAACCTGCTCTAACCCGCCTTTGGACCGAAGCCAGCGGGGACCCGCGGGATTTTGCCGAGGTCGCGGCTGCGGCGCGCGAGGAGATCGCGCAGTGGCTCTTCCCGCGATATCTGCAGGATGTGGCAGACCAGTTTGTCATGGCGAGCCGCATCAGGCCAACCTCGACGGCACAGGAGGCGGCACGCCGGGCGCTGGTCCAATTGCTCGCCGCCTTCACCCGGTATCGGCTATACGGTAACAGCCAGGGCCTTTCCGCAGACGATGAGAATGCGCTAGCCGGTTACCGCCGGCGTGCCGCAGCCGGTCTGTCGCAGAGCGAGCGCCAGGCCCTCGATATGATCTGTCAGCAATTGCGCGAGCGCGATCACAATGATATGCGCGGCATCGAGGCGCGGACACATTTCCAGCAGCTCTCCGCCACCCTCGCCGCCAAAGCGGTCGAGGACACGGCCTTCTATCGATATGGGCGCCTTCTGTCCCGCAATGATGTCGGTTCGGATCCCGGTCAATTCCACCTGCCGCTCGAATGGTTCCATGCTGCCAGTCAGCGCCGCCAGAAGCTCTACCCCCACGGCCTGCTTGCCACAGCGACGCATGATCACAAGCGGGGCGAGGACATGCGCTGCCGGCTGGCAGTGCTCAGTGAGGACGCGGCATGGTGGGAAGAACTGGCGCGCAGCTGGTTTGCTCGGCATCACCTGCAGCATCCGACCATCTCCAATTCCGTCAAGTTGACGATTTACCAGACCATCATCGGCGCATGGCCTCTCACCATCGGTCCGACGGATGCCGGCGCGATGGAGGCATATTCGCAACGGCTGCTGCCGTGGCTGCAGAAATCGCTACGCGAAGCGAAGCAGGAAACGTCCTGGGATCATCCCGACGGCGATTATGAGGCTGTCTGCGCCGACTTCCTGCTCTCCTTGCTGGACTGCACACGGCCTGAGTACTTTCTGAATGAGGCAGCCGCCTATGTTGAGCGGATTACCGCGGCCGGTGCGCTGAACAGCCTCACGCAACTGGCCCTTCGACTGACTTGCCCCGGGGTGCCCGACCTATACCAGGGTTGCGAATACTGGGATTTCTCGCTGGTCGATCCCGATAACCGCCGTCCGGTCGATTTCGCCCGGCGGCGAGAGACCGTCGCGGAAAGCCAAGACCTTGCCGATCTGCTTCCCGACTGGCGCGACGGAAGGGTGAAGCAGCGGTTGCTACAATTGCTCCTGGCTGCACGCGCTATGAATCCGCGCCCCTTTTCCTTGGGACGTTATCTGCCGCTTGCCCTTTCCGGGCCGGCCGCGGACCGCTTGATCGCTTTCATGCGCCAGCATGAAGACGAGAGCATGATCGTCGTCGCGCCGCGGCTTGTCTTCGGCATGCTGCGCGACGCAACGACACCCTATATCCCGTCCGATCACTGGCGCGGCACGCTGATACACCTGCCGAAAATGATCGACGCAGACTCCTTTACCGACTGCCTGAGCTCGGAACGATACGACTTTCAAGGAAGCATACTGCCGGCCGATCAACTGCTGGAACCATTTCCCATTTGCGTTCTTCATCAGCGAAGGAGCCGGACCGCGATTCCCCCCGGCTCCATCTAGGAGCGTGCTCGGTCCAGCAGCCGCCAGGGATTCATTGACAGAGAGAGGCAACGATGAGTGGCAAAGAGGAGCGGATCCGAGAGCTGGCACATGCCATTTGGCTGGAGGAAGGCAGGCCGGACGGGCGGGCGGAACAGCATTGGGAACGTGCCCGCCGCCAGATCGAGGCGCAGGAAATGCAGGATGGTGGCGGCTCGGTCAGCCGGGAAACGGCCGACCAGCCCGTACGAGAGGCCGCTGATGAGCGGCGGAAGCCGGCTGAGGTGCGACGCAAGGCAGCCGCTTCCCCCGCCCGGCGTTCGGCAGGAAACGGGAAAGCCGCCAAAACCAAACCCGGCGGCGAAAGCCGGACCTAGCGACGGCGTAGGCGCCGGAAGAATGCGGCGAGGAATAGGCTATATATCGCTCCATTCATGCGCGCTGCTCATGCGTCGCCGGCAGCCTGACGGGAGGGGGCCGCCGTCAGGCACCACCTGCCTCATACCGGAAGCCGAGGCGCAGCGTCACCTGGTAATGGGCCACCTTGCCGCCCTCCAGATGGCCGCGGATATTGCTGACTTCAAACCAGTCGAGGTTCCGCAATGTCTTGGCCGCTGTGGCCACGCCGCTGCTGATGGCATCGTCGATGCTCTTTTCCGACGTGCCGACGATCTCGCTGATGGCATAGGTCTTTCCCATGATTCTCACTCCGTTTCGATTGTCGGACGATCCTTGCATTGGTCGGCCGGGCACGGCTAGTCTAGCACAGTTTACAGGGCGGCCATTTCCGCATGGGTGGCCAAGGAAATTCCCGTCGCCACCTGATGCGCGCCCCGCGCGATCGCGTCCTTAACCTCTCCCTCCAGACGCTGATGCAGGTTTTCTCCCAGCTTCACGACTGGTTTGCTTCCCGATCGATCCAGATGCGCCAGAGGAAGCGGTGCATCCTTCATGATGATAAGAGCTGCGAAAATATCGCTGCCTTGCAAAAGGACATGGTATTGACCCCTGGCTTCATCCCAATGTGCGACCTCACTTAATTTGACGGCCTTTGCCGACATAACGTTCATTTCAACCTCATCATTGTTCGTTCAGCTTCCCATGGCTCCAGTCGGCCACAGAACGGCAGCATCTACAGGAACCCATCACGTGCCGGGTTTGTTTCAACCTGCGTCAAAGCGAACCTCTCAAAGAGCGAAGAAGCGGCTGCCATGATATCAATGGCGCTTCGATCGATCAGCCGGAAGCGACCAGGCCGCTACATTGATTGAAAGAATATTGCCATACGATTGGCTTCACGGCATGGCGTGCTACGACCAGAAACGGAAGCCAAGCGCCACGAGAGCCGCGGAGAGCGAGAGGCTTGCAGCCGCGAGCGGTACAGCACGCATCAGGCGGCGACCAAAGGCGATGATCATTGTTGCGGGGTATATGGCCAAAGCCAGACATATGGAGAAGGTCACGGCGTATTGGAAGAAATGTTCCAGAAAGGTAGACACGTCATACCTCGCCCGAGAGCCGCATGCGGAGAGCCGTATATTCAGAAGCATCTGTTAGGAGCGGCAGCGTCGGCGGAGCAACCAAACCAAGCGAGAATGCGTTCCGCCTGGTGCGAGCGTTCGCGAGATGGTGATCGATCCGCCCAACGTCCAGCTTCTGTGGCATTTCCCGCTACGCAGATTCGATATTTGATGCTGCAGCTCGCGGAACGTTTCGGCGCAGGAACCTGCCTTGGCACATTCGCTCCGACATTTGAAAACCGAAGCCAGTAATTGCCAGCGTTGCGATATCTGGCGCTGCGGCGGACAGGTTGTGTTTGGCGAAGGGCCGCGTCACGCGCCGTTAATGCTGGTGGGCGAGCAACCCGGCCATGAGGAGGATCTGACAGGACACCCCTTCGTCGGCCCCGCCGGTCGACTCCTGGATATTGCGATCTCAGAGGCCGGCTTTTCGCGTGAAGCCGTCTACGTCACGAACGCGGTCAAACATTTCAAGTTCGTGCAGAGAGGGAAGCGGCGACTGCACCAGAAGCCGACCAGTGGAGAAATCGATATCTGCAAATGGTGGCTGCAACAAGAGATCGCGATCATTGGGCCGAAAGTCGTCGTGGCGCTTGGCGCCAGCGCTGCGCGGGCCGTGTTCGGCAAGCCGATGGCCGTCCAGGCTAATCGCGGCAAGACCTTTCCCCTCGCACCGGACCTGATCGGCCTTGTTGCGATCCATCCCTCCTTCGTCCTCCGCCAGCGGGAAAGCGCACAACGGGCCGCCCTGTCGCGGCAGCTTGCGACCGATCTGAAACAGGCCTTCGCCCTCCTCTGAAGGGTCCGACGCGAAATCCGGCTCAGCCGCCGTGTGTCCCACCCTCTGCTTATATTGCACCCTCCGCTTTTTCCATATCGGGCGGAACCAACGATCTGCCCTCCGCTTCACCATTCACGACTGTGGTCACGAGGTGTGCGACGGAGGCTGGCATGCGAGAGGAAGCAATCAGGCGTCACGCTTATGAGCTGTGGGAGGCGGCCGGCCGGCCGATCGGCCGCGACGAGGAGTTCTGGGAAAAGGGAAAGGAATTGGCAGCAATTGAAGAGAACCAGCTGATGGCAACCAAACCGACCAGGGAGAATAGCGAGGGTCCCTGGGGCGAGCCCGTCGAAACAGGAATCGCGATCGAGAACCAAGGCGACTTTCCGGGTATCGCCGATCAGGGAGATGAGCAGCCTCAGCCCCCGGCAAGGACGCAATCGACAAGCGCTAGATGATCTCCATCAAGCGACCGCAGGAGGGAACAGGTCGCTCCCCGGAAGCTTAGTCAGAAGCCAACATTCAACCAGGAGGATCGCATGGCATCCACCCTTCCAGCCGACCAGGACACCCTGGCCAAGGACGAAACCTATAGCCTGATTTCCGCCTCGAAAGTGCAGGGAACCGACGTCTACAATCCGGGCGGCGAGCACATCGGTGACCTCGAAGACGTCATGATCGACAAACTATCCGGCAAAGTTGCATACGCCGTCGTAAGTTTCGGCGGGTTTCTTGGCATGGGCGAGGAACGTCGCGCCTTGCCGTGGTCGATCCTCACCTACGATATCGACAAGGAGGGCTATGTCGCCCAGGCCAGCGACGAAGTCGTGCGCAGCACGCCGGAACTGGGCGATTATGGCGACCGTGAATGGGGCGCGCGGCTTCATCAGCACTATGGCGTTTCACCCTATTGGATCTAACCCGTCATGAACCTCATCGCCGTAAGATTGATCGGCGGCTTCGCAACGTTCTATCGAGAGCGGCGTCAGCCTTGGGAAGAGCCGATTGAACGGACTTGAATCGCGAAAGTGCCAATGGCCAAAGGAAGCGGAAAGGCCAACCTAACGGGTTGGCCTTTCTCTTTCGCTTCCCGGGGTGTGCGAGGTAGCCGCGCCGGCTCAACTGCCGCCGCCCGAACCACTGCCCGCGCCGCCCCCGGAGGAACCCGCACCGCTTCCGCCCATTCCACTCCCGCCCCCCGTACCGGACCCGCTCCCGCTTCCTATGCCGCTCCCGCCACTTGGATTGGCTCCATTAGGCGAGGCCGTTCCATTGGAGTTGGGCCCATTGGAATTGGCGCCGCCGGCGTTTGGGTTGGTGCCGTTATTGATGCCGTTGTTCCCCGGGGAGCTTCTGTTGTTCTGCGGGCTACCGGGAACGCAATTTGTGTTTTGTGAGCCGACGCATCCAGGCATGCCCGGCATGCCATTCGTCGATTGTGCAAAGGCAACGCCACCGGAGAAGAGAAGCGCTGCGGCCGCCATCGTCATTGGTCGATACATAGGGAACTCCTTCCGTTATTTGAACGTGAAGCAGCTTTTGCGGCGGTTGTTCCTAACCCTCTTTCTCTCCATTTCGCGCAGGCGGGTCGACGGCATTGGTGAACAACCTTTCTCCCCGACCCGTTTCGCTTCTCCCGTTTCGCCTCTCCGGGGAGCCCCCGATCGCGGAACTTGCCGTTACCAAAGCGCTTTCACGTAATAACTCTGCGCTTCATCCAATGCTTCGGAGGGAGGACGATTGGAACCGGATTACCGAAAATTCATTTCGCCTCTCGATCTTCCCTGGCAGGATGAACCGACGGGGGATGTCCTCGTGATTGTCGAGACGCCCCGCGGCAGTCGAAACAAATATGCTTTCGACCCGGTCTACGGTCAGTTCCGGTTGAAGAAGGTATTGCCGCTCGGCTTCAGCTTCCCCTTCGATTTTGGCTTCATTCCCTCCACTCGTGGGGCCGACGGAGACCCGCTGGATGTCCTGGTTCTCTTGGACGAGCCGTTGCCGATGGGTTGCCTGGTAAAAGGACGACCCATCGGCGTCATCGAATTGGAGCAGACCCGTAACGGGCATACTTTCCGCAACGACCGGCTGATCGTCCTGCCGACCGGCCTCAGTTGTCGCAACAACATGCAGTGCCTGGCTGATTTGCCGGATACGCTGGTCGGCGAGATCGAGGCGTTTTTCGTGGATTATGCCCGCCAGGATGGGCGCGACACGCGACCCGTCGGGCGCGGCTCCGAAGCAAGAGCCGTCGAGCTGATCAGGGAAGGAGCGCAACAGGCGGCAATCGCCCGTCATTCGTCACCCGTCCCGTTGCCGACGCGGTGACGGATACCGGGCTCATCCACGCCGAAGGAACAAGCGGCCGGTCTTCGTGTTCTTTTCCCGCTGAGGTCGCAGAAAGGCGGAACAACGTGGATTCCCCGGTTGCACGCAGCAAGAAGCTAACCCGCTACCGGCAGAAGCGGGATTTCAACCTGACCGCCGAGCCGTCGGGGGATAGCACCATTGCCGCGAGCGGCAAGCTGCGCTTCGTCATCCAAAAACATGCCGCCACGCGGCTGCATTATGATTTCCGCCTCGAGCTGGACGGCGTTTTCCGTTCCTGGGCGGTTACCAGAGGACCGTCGCTCAGTCCCGCCGATAAGAGATTGGCCGTTGAAGTCGAAGACCATCCGCTCGATTACGGCGATTTCGAGGGGACCATTCCGAAAGGTCAATATGGCGGCGGCACTGTCCAGCTCTGGGATCGCGGCTATTGGGAGCCGCTCGAAACCGAAGATCCGGCAGCGGCGCTGCGCAAGGGCGAACTGAAATTCCGCCTCCATGGTGCGCGCCTGCATGGCAGCTGGGTCATCGTGCGGATGAAGCATGATCGAACCGGCGGAAAGCGGAACAACTGGCTGCTGATCAAGCATCGCGACGAATATGCACAAAACAAAGGCGACGCCATCCTCGCCGAGGACAAATCGGTGGCTTCGTCGCGATCAATGGAAGAAATCGCTGCCGGAAAAGGTCGCCGCCCCAAGCCTTTCATGCGAAGAGGTCAAGCGGCCGCTGCCGCCGACGCGGTCTGGAACAGCCGAGCCCGCAGTGAGCCCAACGCCGAGGACGCCAAACCTTCCCGCCCGGCACGGAACCCCGCCGGCCGATCCTCTGGTCGTCAGAAGCAGTCAACGCGCCGCATGCCGCTGCCCGTATTCATTGAGCCGCAGCTTTGCCAGCCGGTCGAACGCCCGCCCGAAGGCAAGGACTGGGTGCATGAAATCAAATTCGATGGTTATAGGGTGCAAATGCGTATCCTCCAGGGCGCGGTGACGTTGAAGACCCGCAAGGGGCTGGACTGGACGGATAAATTCGGCACCATCGTCAAGGCTGCCTCCTCCCTTCCGGATGGCATCGTCGATGGCGAGATCGTCGCCCTCGACGCCAATGCCGCGCCTGACTTCGCGGCCCTGCAGGCAGCGCTGTCGGAGCAGGACACAGACCGGCTGATCTTCTTCGCCTTTGATCTCCTCCATGATGGCATTGAGGACCTGCGTCCGCTGCCGCTGGCGGAGCGCAAGGCGCGCCTGCAGGCCTTTCTCGCGCGCGGCCGTCGCACCAAACTCATCCGCTATGTGGAACATTTCGCCAGCAGCGGCGACGCGGTTCTCAAATCAGCCTGCCGGCTGTCGCTTGAAGGGGTGGTATCGAAGCAATTGAGCGCCCCCTATCGGTCCGGCCGCGGCAACGCCTGGACCAAGGCCAAGTGCCGGGCCGGACATGAGGTCGTTATCGGCGGCTGGTCCACCACCAATGGGAAATTCCGCTCTCTTCTGGCCGGCATCCATCACGGCGACCACTTCATCTATGTCGGCCGTGTCGGTACCGGATATACCGCCGCCAAGGTAAAGCGGCTCATGCAACGCCTGAAGGAAGTCAAAGCGGACGCATCCCCCTTTACCGGCGTCGGAGCGCCCCGCCGCGAAACGGGTATCCACTGGACCAAGCCTGAGCTTGTGGCTGAAATCGAATTCGCCGGCTGGACCGGAGACGGCATGGTCAGACAGGCGGCCTTCAAAGGCCTTCGCGAGGACAAACCCGCGGAAGAGGTCCAGACGGAGACACCCGCGCGGCCCACCCGCACGAATACGCCTTCGCCAAGCCGGCCCGCTGCTCATGCGACCCGGGCTAAAACAAAACCCACGGCGGCGGCCTCCACCCGGATAAAACGGCCCTCCGCGGGGAGCAAGCCCGACGTCATGGGCGTCCTCATTTCCAAGCCGGATAAGCCTCTCTGGCCTGATGCGGGCGATGACGAACCCGTAACCAAGCTCGATCTCGCGCGCTATTACGAGGCCGTGGGACCGTGGATGATGCCTCATCTTGAGGGGCGTCCTTGTTCCGTCGTCCGCGCCCCGGACGGCTATGCGGGCGAGCAGTTCTTTCAGCGGCACGCCATGCCGGGCACCTCGTCATTGCTCAATCTTGTCACCGTATTCGGCGATAAAAAGCCCTACCTGCAGGTCGACCGCGTCGAAGGCTTGGCTGTCCTGGCGCAGATAGCGGCACTGGAGCTGCATCCCTGGAACTGCCAGCCGGGCAATCCGGAAATTCCCGGTCGCCTCATTTTCGATCTCGATCCTGGGCCGAAAGTGGAATTCTCGGCCGTAATCGATGCCGCGAAAGAGCTCCGCCGGCGGCTCGCCGAAATCGGCCTGGTGGGTTTTTGCAAGACGACCGGCGGCAAGGGCCTGCACGTTGTCACGCCGCTGGCAAAGCGCAGGAACAGCAAACTGACCTGGCCGCAGGCGAAGGCTTTCGCCAAGGAGATCTGTGTGCAGATGGCCCGTGATGCCGCTGAACGATACGTGGTCAACATGGCGAAGAAATTGCGGACGAACCGCATCTTTCTCGACTATCTGCGGAACGACCGCATGGCGACTGCCGTCGCCCCGCTATCGCCGCGAGCGAGACCCGGCGCCACCGTCTCCATGCCGCTTACCTGGAACCAGGTAAAGGACGGACTGGATCCGAAGCGCTACACGGTTCGCACCGTACCGGAAATGCTGTCGCGGATGAAAGCCTGGGCCGACTATGACGACGCGGAGCGGCCGCTTGAGGATGCGATCAAAAAGCTCGCATCAAAATGATTCAGGCTTGGAGCCAGGTCCGCTCGGAACCGGTCCCGCCCCATTGGTGGCCGATGTTTGGTATCCCGACAAGCGCCCCCCGGTAATGCACGTTCCCTTCACAGACGGGAGCCCCTCTCAGAGGCGATATCGCCCGGATCTTGCATATTCCGCGCAAACTCCGACCAGAGCTTCCCACCAAAGCGCAGCGGTACGCACCATACAAATTCCCCTTTGCGCAGCCTTTGATGGAACGATCCGCCACTGCCCATCCTTATAAGAAGGCTCGTAAATGAGATAGCGACAGCCAATGAAGGAGGTTTCTATGGCCAACGAAAAGCGGGGCTTTGGCTCCATGGACGAGGCGCGCCAGCGCGAAATCGCCAGCAAGGGCGGCCAGGCCAGTGGTGGAAATTTCAAGAACAATCCCGAACGGGCATCCGATGCCGGCCATCGCGGAGGCCAGGCCAGCGGGGGCAATTTCAAGAACAATCCCGAACGGGCGTCCGAAGCCGGCCGCCGCGGCGGTCAAGTGAGCGGCGGTAATTTCCGCAATAATCCTGAACGCGCTTCCGAAGCTGGCCGCAAGGGCGGTGAATCTTAAAGCCCCGCCGTCGCGCCGAGAAAAAGAGGAGTGCTTCTCCCGGCGCTCCTCTTTTTTTGCGCGCTCTTTCTATCCGCTCGCCAGCCTCGCTCGGCTCGTACTCGTAAGCGTGACCTCGCACCAGCTGCGCCTGTTCTCTTCAAATTCCAGTGTGCTGCCCTGGCTTCAGCTTTAGGACGAGGGACGCTATCTATTTGTACGGATCACCGGCGACAAGACCGCCGCGGGAACAAACTGCGCGATATTCATATTAATGTTGCATCCGTGTTCTCGAAAGGAGTCTTTCCATGAAGCGTGTCTTATTGGCGGCTGGTGCCGCTATCCTCTTGACGACAGCGCATCCCGCGCTGGGCGTTGCCGATACCGCCACGAGCGTAACCAATGCGAGCGAGATGGATGCCGGCGCCTTGATCGGCAAGAAAGTTGTTGATGCCAACAACGATACGGTCGGCAAGATCGACAGCGTCCTGGTCAATGCGGACGGCAAGGTGAATGCCGTCGTTATCGATGTCAGCTCCTGGCTTGAAAGCAAGAAGCTGGTATCGGTTCAATGGACGGACCTGAAGCTGAATGCCGACGGCAATGTCGTCACCGGCCTCAGCAAGGATCAGGCGAAGCAGGCCGCCGGCTACAGCTATCAGAGTGAGCAGCTCCGAGGCCATGTCTTTACCAGCGACAACCAGCTCTACCAGAGCAACAACGCTGCAGGCGTCACCAACCAGAGCGCAGCGAATGCCCAGTCCGATACCTCTGCCGAGAAGGGCCAGAGCGGTCTCAAGAATGCTGATGGCAGCCTCAATGCAAGCGAGGTCATCGGTCTTGAAGTACGTAACCCAGACAACCAGAATGTCGGCAAGATCAGCGAAGTTCTCTTGAACAACAAGGGTTCCGCCAATGGCGTCATCGTCGATGTCGGCGGATTTCTCGGCATGGGCACCCATCCGGTGCGCCTCAAATGGAACGAGATCCAGCTGCACGAGAACGGCAGCGACGATTTTGCCAGCACGTCCATGAGCAAAGACCAGTTGAAGCAATTGCCGATCGTCAAGCGGTGACCGGCCGGTGACGATGGGCCGCCGTCCAGGTGGCCCATCGTTCTCCATATCTCACGGATTGGATACGATATGGCGACACATGTGAGGGCAATCTGGAAAGGCTACTTGAAAATCGCCCAAGTGAGTTGCGCCGTCTCCCTCTACACCGCCGTATCGACATCCGAGAGGCTCGCGTTCCATATGCTCAACCGCAAGACTGGTCATCGCGTACATCGCCAGCTGGTCGACGGCGAGACCGGTAAGCCGGTTGAGCGCGATGACCAGGTAAAGGGATATCAAGTAGAGAAGGACGAGTATGTCGTCCTCGAACCTGAAGAAATATCCGCAACAATTCCCGTCAGCAACAAGACGCTGGATATTGGGGCTTTTATCGGCTGCGATCATATCGACAGCATCTATTTCGACCGCCCCTATTATCTGGCGCCGGCAGATAAGGAAGCGACGGAGACATTCTATCTAATCCGCGAAGGCATGAAGAGGGCCTCCGTGGCGGCGATCGCCCAAGCTGTCCTTTTTCGGCGCGTGCACTCGCTGCTCATTCGCGCCCACGGACCCGGACTGATCGCCACGATGCTGAACTATGATTACGAGGTCCGTTCGTCGGCCGATGCCTTCGCAGAGATCCCGAAGTTGACGATCCACCGCGAGATGCTTGATCTAGCAAAGCATATCATCGAGACAAAGCTGGGAAAGTTCGACCCCAAGGATTTCGATGACCGTTACGAGGCGGCCTTGGCGGATCTGGTCAAAGCGAAGCTGCAAGGGAAGGCCATCAAGCCCCGCAAACCCGCGAAGACGGCCGAAGTGGTCGATCTCATGGATGCCCTGCGCCGAAGCGCCGGAACGACAAGGTCTGCCCGAAAGCCCGCTGGCACAGCCAAGCGTAGCGCGAAAACAAAGACCGCAAAGCGGAAGAGTGCACCGGCAGCGGTACGCCGCAAGGCTAGCTGATGGAAGGCGGCTATTTCTTGCGCCGCTTCTCCTGAGAGAGGCTGCGGCGCAGCGCCTCGGTGATGTCGATGACGTTGTCCGCCTGTGCCGGTTCTCGCTTTGCCTTTCCCTTGCGCCGCGCCCCTTTCTTTTTATCGGCGATGATCTTCTGCAGGTTCTCCTGCACCGGATCGCTCACCATCTTCGGAGACCATTCCGCAGACTTCTCGGTGATCAGTTTTTCAACCATCGTCACCAGCTTACCGTCCGGCTTGGCGGGATGAATATTGGAAAAATATGGCTTGGGATCCCGCACCTCATCACCATAGCGCAGGGTCCAAAGGATTATCCCCCTGTCGCGCGGACGAAGCATCACTGCCCTCTCCCGCCCGTACATGACCAAACGGGAGATTCCCACCGTCTTGGTCGCCGCCATGGCCTCGCGGATGACGGCAAAGGCCTCTTCACCGACGGGATCGTCCGGCATGAGGAAATGCGGCTGATCATACCAGACCCATTCGATGCTATCCGCCGGCGCAAACAGGTCGATATCAATCGTTCGCGTACTCTCCAAGGCCACTGCGTCAAGCTCGTCTTCCTCAAGCATGACATAGTCCCCCTCGCCCTTCTGATACCCTTTCACCTGGTCGTCCGCATCGACGACCTTTCCCGAAGCCGCGTCGACATAGCGGCTGATGACCCGGTTGCCAGTCGAGCGATTGAGAACATGGAAGCGCACTCTGTCCCGCTCAGTGGTTGCCGGCATCATCTGTACCGGACAGGTCACGAGCGAGAGCTTCAGGTAGCCCTTCCAAAAGGTGCGAGGCGGCACGGCTTGTTCTCCTCTGCGGATAGGCGATAGTGCCGCCGTTCCGGCGACGGTCCTGCGACGCGGCGCCGTTCACCTGCCAGGGAACCGCACGCTCACCAAGCGACCCGGAATCCGCCTCAGGCGGGCCGAGGCGCGCCGTTTAACTGAGCGCGGTGCAATGGGCCGGGATACGCAGATCCTGGGTCTGCAAGGTTATCTCGATATGATCATTAACCCGAATACCGCCCCGGCTCTTGAGCGCGCGCTGGCAAGCGACGCGAATGACCTTTCCGTAATCGAGGACGAGACGGAGATTCCCGAGCACTGGCGTGGCGTGCAGGCCCTCGGCAACGAAACTTCGCGGCAAAACGAAAACCAACGAGGATTCGCCCGCCTGTGCCCGCCAGCGATAATCTTCCGGCTCTACGTAAATATATGGAAAGAATTCGATTTCGGGATCTTCCATGACCACCTCAGCCGACCACGGCATTTCTATGAACGCCAATCACAGTCATTTGTTCCGCTCCGCACCCTCCGCGTTTGGTGCGGTCCGCAGAGGATAACAGCCTGCACATGACAATATCCTGGCGCGGCACAATATTCGGGCGCAGCGGACTCTTCGGTTCGCGCTCGATCGAAGGGGAACAAATCCCTTTCCGGTCGTTTCCCCGAAGGAACCTTCTTCGAAAGGAGTTCCTCATGAGCGAGTCGAAGCTGACGACCGAGCACCAGGAGATCAAGGAATGGATTGACCATCGCAAGGGAAGGCCCGCAATGGTTCGGGGCACGGCCGACCGGGGTGGAAGCGCAGTCCTGCGTGTCGATTTCCAGGAGCCGGATCCCGGCCTGGAGGCGATTTCCTGGGACCGGTTTTTCGAGATTTTCGACAAGAACAACCTCGCATTCCTCAGCCAGGAAAAGACCGCGGAGGGGAAACTCAGCAGGTTTCACAAATTCGTGGATCGCTAGACAGCTCCCTTGAGCGCTACCGCTCGGGATGGAGCGATCTCGACCCTGACGCGGCTTGCTCGCTGCCGTTTCGTTAAAGCGAGCAGGTTTGTTTTTCGCGCCCTTCGCGCTTCACCCATGGGTGGCATTAGTCTCCATTGACGCCCGTTAAAAGCTCGGTAAGGTGTCGGCCAGAAGACGCCCCTAATAGGTTGGCCCGATGCGCAGCTTGAAAACGGTTCATGTCGTCAATTGTCATGCGGAGGGCGAGGTCGGCGATGTGATCGTCGGCGGCGTCGCACCGCCGCCCGGCGCCACGTTATGGGAACAGCGGCGCTTCATCGCCGAGGACCAGACTTTACGGAATTTCGTCTTGAACGAACCACGTGGCGGCGTATTCCGCCATGTCAATCTGCTGGTGCCACCGAAAGACCCACGCGCGCAAATGGGCTGGATCATCATGGAGCCGGAAGATACGCCACCGATGTCCGGTTCCAATTCAATCTGCGTCGCCACCGTCCTGCTCGATAGCGGCATCCTGCCGATGACTGAGCCTGTCACCAGGCTGGTACTGGAGGCGCCGGGCGGTCTCATCGAGGCGACGGCGCAATGTCGCAACGGCAAGGCGGAACGCATCACCATACGCAACCTCCCGTCTTTCGCCGACAAGCTGGACGCCAAGATCGAGGTTCCCGGCCTCGGCACCTTGGCGGTCGACACGGCTTATGGCGGCGACAGTTTCGTCCTGGTCGATGGCCGGGCGCTCGGCTTTTCGATCAAGCCGGATGAGGCCCGCGACATCGCCGTCATTGGCATGAAAATCACCAGAGCCGCCAATGAGCAGCTCGGCTTCACTCATCCGACGAATCCGGATTGGAACCATATCTCCTTTTGCCAGGTGACGGCGCCGCTGGAACGCGACGAAGGCGTGCTCTCGGGCTTCAATGCCGTTGCCATCCGGCCCGGCAAGATCGACCGGTCGCCCACCGGCACCGGCTGCTCAGCCCGCATGGCGGTCCTGCATGCCCGCGGCCTGATGAAAGTCGGCGACCGCTTTATCGGCCGCGCCATCACCGGCTCACGCTTCGATTGCACGATCGATGCCGAAACAACCATCGGCGGGCGCCCGGCCATTGTCCCGACAATTACCGGCCGGGCCTGGATCACCGGCACCCAGCAGATCATGCTCGATCCCGATGATCCCTGGCCGCAGGGCTATCGCCTGTCGGATACCTGGCCGAGCATCAAGGCATGAGGCGGGCGAAGCCGATGCCGATCCGAACCATCGGAGCCCCGGCCACAAGGACCTGCGGTCAATCATGAACCCGGCTACCTAACGGGGCGGATGGAATCACAATTGTTAAAGCCACGCGCAATCTTTGAATAAATCTGGCGCCAATCCATTGCTGATCCGTTGACGGCAAGCCCGCCAGAGGGTTTCCTTGCAGGGCAACACAGGTATGGGAGGCCTCAGCGATGTCTTCGACAATGCTTCTGACCGGCACACCTGTAACCAGCGCACGGCGTGTGGCGACCCCACGTAAACGGCGCTTCGATCAACGCGCGCAGAGAGACCTCCGGCGGCTTCTGGCTGCTTTGCGGGAAATCGGCGATCGGCCGAACCTGGAACAAATATTGCTGCGCTATGAGGTGAGCAAGGCAAGGCTGACTGCCTTCGTGGGGAAGGTTGAAGCCGAAGCGCTTATCAGCGAAAGCTGTTGCCAATAGGCGAAGCTTCAAACAGCGCTGCCGGCAGCCGCGGCTCAGGATAGCAGGCTCAAAAGCATCAGCCATGCCGCGGGCTGACCAGCAGTTGGCACATCTCGTTTGCGCCGATTGTCTGTTTCTTCGCCGGGCTCGATTGATCAGCCGCCTTTTTCCCTGTGCTGGCTTCGCTTTCCCGGGGAAGGTGCGGCGTCCGCATTAAGCGATCCTTGGTCCGGGGATCTCGGCCTCCCCCTCGTCTCCTTGCCGTGCAAGCCCTGCGCGTAATCAGCAGTTTCACCCTCCAGACGTTTCTGCCGTTCCGAGGCGTGTTCCGTGACGTGCACGCCTTCCTTGTTCAACTCCTCAATCTTATCCCGATATTCATCGTCCGACTTTATCTTCGGCATCTCTTTTCCTCCATATATCCGCAGTTGCGGCGCCCTCTTCGGGCCGCGTGCCCTCATGAAGGAACATCGGCCAGTCGGCTTTGTTCTCTTTTTGAAGCAACTTCCGATCGGGTGGATGGAATTCAGCGATGAAAATCAAGGAAAAGCCGTTCCGCCGGGTCGGACCCGAGGATGAAGAACGCAGGAGCCGCCCCAGACATGCAACCCGCCAGGGACCGGCGGGAGAGACCGGGAAAGACACCGCCGAACGCGGCGAGGACCTAAAGCAGGGCGCCGGCGCCCGGGCCGAAGCCGCCGAGGCAAAGGACGACTGACGCAGCTTGAATCTGATGAAGGAGAGCACTCCTATGGTCAAAGGAGCGGCGGAGAAGCCATCCAGCGAGAACTTCGGCAGGGCGCAGAGAGAGGTCCGCGACGGGAAAGCGGGGCAAACCGTGGAGCCGGAAGCGCAGTTTCCTGAAAATCCCGACCGCGCGAGTGAAGCCGGCTACACTTATGGGGAGGCGGCCCCGGAGCCGCCAGGGCGTCGCATGGAAACGCCACCGGCCGCGGCGCGCCAGGCACCCGTCTCCGATACCGATCTGGAGAGATACGCTTCGAAAAAGAAACAGCGCTGGATTGAGCGCCGCGAGCGCGAACTTGAAACCGACTTGCAAGAAAAGGCGGAGCAGATCGGGCGGCGGGGAAATTTCCGCTCCTGACAAGACCACCGCTTAGGTGACAAGAGCGGAAGAAACGGAGGCGTAAAGCGAAGATATTGGCGCTGTCGGAATGGGCCGCCGGCGGGGCATGTCTGGCGTCGGCGGTCGATGATGCGAAAAGTCGTCAAGATATCTGCCTGGGTTTTCGGAAGCCTGATGGTCCTGGCTATCGCCTTCGGCGGCGCCCTGTACCTTTTCGTTTCCTCCGATTATTTCCGTAGCCTGGTAGAGAACCGGGCCAACAGCTCCACGGGCCGGAAGACAGAAATCGGCAAAATTGAGGTTTCCTGGGGCCGGGTCACGCATGTGCGCCTGACCGATGTCAGCCTTTCCAATACCGATTGGGGGAAAGCGCCCAATATGTTTGAAGCCGGCCTGATCGACTTCGATCTGAGCCTTTGGCCGTTACTCAGCGGACATATCGACATCCCCCAACTGACGATCGAGAAGCCGAAAGTTGCGTTGGAGAGGAATGCCAAGGATCAATCGAACTGGAGCTTCCAGCAAAGTCCCGTCGCTGCTTCAGCGGCCCAAACCGTAACGCCGAACCAACGCGGCAACGCCCCGATCATCGGTCGCCTGCGGATCGATGACGGAAGAATCAGCTATATCGACCAGAAGCGCCGCCTCTCCCTGGAAGGTACTGTCAACATCGCCTCGGGTGCCGCTTCGGCGGCAGAGCAGGTCCGCCTCGCCATGAAGGGCTCAATAGAGGATAAGCCGCTCTCTCTATCCTTCACCGGTGGTTCGGTCCTGCTCCTGCGAAACGGCTCTGCGCCTTACCCCCTATCTCTCAAGGTGAGCTATGGAGACACCAGGCTTTCTCTCAGCGGCAAGATAGATGACCCCTTCAAATTCGAAGGAGCAGATGTCAAATTGCATTTGCAAGGATCAGATCTTGCAGAAGTATTTCCGGTGCTCGGCATCCCCGCCCCTCCGACGCCGCCTTATGATCTGGCCGGCAACCTGGAGCGCACCGGTGATTCGTGGAAGGTAACCAATCTTGCCGGCACTGTCGGCAGAAGCGACATCTCTGGGGCAATCTCCATCGAGCGCAAGAGCGGCAGATCGTTGCTGCGCGCCAACCTCACCTCCACCAACCTCAACTTTGACGACCTTGGACCGCTGGTCGGCGTCCCGCCCAGCGCGCAAAAGGGCGATGCCGCATCGCCGCAGCAGACACAGCAGAAACGGAACCGCGACCAGCAGCAGAATCTCTTTCCCGATACGCCGCTCCATGTCGAGCGGCTGCGCGAGATGGATATGGATGTTTCCCTCAGCGCAAAACACGTAACCGCGGCTCCCTATCTGCCGGTCAAAGTGCTGTCAGGACATGTGTCGATCAAGGATGGGAATGCAAGGGTCGATCCGCTCAAGCTCGCCGTGGCTGGCGGTACCATTGCCGGCAGCATGGGCGTGGATGCGCGCCCGGATACGCCGATCGTGACAGCGAAGCTGGGTTTCAGGGATCTCGACCTAAAAGAGTTCTTTCGCGATTCAAAGTATTTCACCACGACCAATGGCAAAGTCCTGGGCTATGTCGATTTGCAGGGAACGGGCAACTCCCTGGCCAAGGTGTTCGGAAGCGCCAATGGCGAAGGTGGGCTCGCGATGACCGGCGGATCGATCAGCGGCCTGCTGATCGATCTGGCGGGTTTGGATATTGGTCATGCCCTCATTTTATACATCACCGAGGATCAACGCTTACCGATCCGCTGCGCAATGGGCCGTCTTTCCTTCCAGAACGGGGCGGTCATCTTTGACAGGACGATGATGGATACAACCCGGTCGGTGCTGCATGTCAATGGACAAACCGACCTGAACAGCCAGGTGGTCAATATGAAGATTGAAGCGGATGCCAAGAAATTTAGCCTCCTGGACCTGGAGGCACCGGTGCTGTTCCAGGGAAAATTGCGCAAACCGGATATTTCGATCGGCAAGAAAGTGCCGATCCCGCTGATCGAGCTCGGCGGCGCGCGGGACCTGGATTGCAGCAGTCAGATCAAGGCGGCGCTACCCGGCCTTGAGCAGGTTAACTGAGGATGGCTCCCCACTCCGACATTACGCTATCCGTCGGGCATCGTCGCCAGGGCCTCTGGAAAAGCAAGCTCGCCATCTTCGGCCGGCTTTCATTACGCGCCGTGGAGCTTTGGTCGGCCGACCGCGCCCTCAGCATGGGAGCGAGCCTCGCCTTTTACACCATCTTTTCCATGGCGCCGCTGCTCCTGATCGCCATTTCCATCGCGGGGTTCTTCTTCGGCAACGATGTCGCTCGTGAGGCTGTCGTCGAAGAGTTCCGCCTGCTTGCTGGCGCTTCCGCTGCCCGTTCAGTTGATGCAATGCTCGTCAGCGCCAGCCATTTCGGCTCTGGCGTTGTCGGCATCACGATCGGTATCTGCACATTCCTCGTCTCGGCAACCGCCGCCTTTATCGAATTGCAGGATGACCTGAACGCGATCCTGCGAGCGCCACCGCCGAAGATCTCGAAATACTGGACCTTCCTGCGACAGCGCGTGATCAGCTTTGCCATGATCGTCGCAATCGGCTTCCTGCTAATGGTATCGCTGGCATTCGACGCCGCCATTTCGGCCTTTGGACATTATTTTCAGCTCGATGTTGTCGCCATCCTGCTCGCGATCCTTACCCTCCTGGTAAACGCGATGATGTCGATCATCTTATTCGCCCTGATCTTCAAGGTTCTTCCCAATGCCGATCTCAGTTGGCGCGCGGTCCTGGGAGGCGCCATCTTCACCGCGATATTGTTCATCCTCGGAAAATTTCTGATCGGGCTCTATCTTGGCCAAAGCCACGTCGCCTCAACCTACGGTGCCGCCGCTTCACTCATCACCATCCTCCTTTGGGTCTACTACTCCTCGCAAATCCTGCTGATCGGCGCGGAATTCATCGCCGCTTTCACCGGCCGGCGCGAATCGGATGACGCGGGGCAGCTGCCTCGGAGGCTCCAACGATCGCCGCGAGGCACCGGCCTGGGTTGAGATTCCTTCTTTCACGAAAGGAGGCGCGCTGGTCAGGACTTCACCAGGGAACGACCTGCTTTTTTTGTACTTCCTCTTTAGTCCAATCAGCGGCGTGACAAGTAGCCGGCGAGCGATGAAAGCAAACGGGAAAGAAATTCGGGGACAGGCGGCCCAAAAGAGGGTGGCGGCTTTGCAATCAAAGAAGCTGGCGACACTGCTCGCCGCCGCAGCGCCGGCGGAGACACCGCCGGTCCCCCTGGACGCCGGCCTGACTTATGTGACGGACAGTTTACCCGGACTGACCCGCCGGCCCTTCCGAACTGGCTTCCGTTTTCTCGATACGCAAGGAAAGCCCGTTCGGGATGCGGCGATACGCGATCGCATCTTGCGCCTCGCCATACCTCCAGCCTGGACCGATGTCTGGATTTGTCCTCAATCGAACGGGCACCTGCAGGCTACGGGGCGCGATGCGCGGGGCCGGAAGCAGTATATCTATCATCCGGACTTCCGCGCCTCGCGGGAGGACAGCAAGTTTCAGCACTTGCTCGCCTTTGCAACAGCCCTCCCGGCGATACGGCGGCGGGTTCGCCGCGACATGGCCCGCCGCCGCCTTGATCGGCCGAAGGTCGCGGCGACCATTCTCTTCCTGTTGGAGACTACGCTTATCCGCATCGGAAACAGCGAATATGCGCGTACCAACCGCAGCTTTGGAATCACGACATTGCGCAATCCCCACGTCAAGGTCGAAGGTTCAGCGATCAAGTTCAAGTTTCCGGGCAAATCCGGCAGGATCTGGAATGTGCAACTGTCCAGTCGACGCGCGGCAAAGATCATTCGTTCCTGCCAGGAGTTGCCAGGGCAGCTGTTGTTCCAATATGAAAATGCGGAGGGCGGCCTTTCACCGGTGAGCTCCACCGATATCAACTTCTATTTGCGCGAAATAAGCGGCAAAGACATCACGGCCAAGGACTACCGGACCTGGGCGGGAACGGTGCTTGCCTCGAAAATGCTGCATGAGCTGGACGCGGATGTCGCAAACCGAAAGAAGGCATTGCGCGCTGTGATCAATCATGTCGCCGATCAGCTTGGAAATACGCCGACGATCTGCCGTAAATGCTATATTCATCCGGCCTTACAACAGCTCTTTCTGGAAGGTACCTTTGTATTGCGGCCACGTCCCGCCCGCGGCAAGTCCATCCTCGACCCTTATGAGCGCGCCGTCCTGGCCCTGCTCAAGAAGATCGAGAAAGCGCCGACCGATATCATTTCCCGTTAGCCTGCAGGCGCGCGCTGCTTCCTCGTATGCATAGGTGTGCCCATCAGAACCAGGGCCACGGCCAGTCCGCCGAGAGCGACCATGGAGAGCAACCAAAACACGTCGATGTAGGAGAGAAGAGCCGCTTGCTTCTGGATGAGCTGGCCGATCCATGCTGTTGTCTGACCGGTAATATCCGCCGATGCGCTGCCCTGGGTCTGGAAACTGCGGCCAATCTGTTTGAACGCCTCCTGATAGCGCATGTCGGACGGAATGACGTTCTCAACAAGCCGACTCTGATGAAACTGTTCACGCTGCGCCAGCGCGGTCTGGGCCATCGACACGCCCATGCTGCCGCCGAGATTGCGCGCAACATTGATCAAAGCGGAAGCCTGGTTGGTTTTCCCGCGCGGCAGCCCCTCATAGGAAGCCGTGGTGATCGGAATGAAGACGAAAGGCAGGCCAATCGCGAGGAAGACGCGGCACCAGGCCGCATAGGACCAAGTCAGATCACCATTCAGGCCGGTTACATACCACATGGCGAAGGCAATGACGGCCATGCCGGCGGCGATGAGATATTTCGGCGCTACGGCAGTGACAAGGCGGCCGGAAATCGGCATTAGCAGCATCGTCACAAATCCACCCGGCGACAGGGCACTTCCCGCCAATGTGGCCGTATAGCCGAACTCTTCCTGCAGCATCTGCGGCAGGAACTGCGTGGTTGCCACCAAAATCGCGCCGACGCAAAGCATCACGGCGAAGCAGCCACCGAACTGTCGGCGTCCCAGGAGGCGGATATCGACGATCGGGTCCGGCCGCATCAGTTCCCAGGGCACCAACAGGATGAAGGAGATGCCCGAAACCAATGCGAAAGCCAGGATGAAGCTTGATTCAAACCAATCGTTCCTCTGGCCTTCGTCAAGGACAACTTCAAGGCATCCCAGCGCCAGGGCAACCAGAACGAAACCGACATAATCGACGGAGATGCCCCGGCGCAGAATTTGCTCGCGGTCGCGCCTCGCCGTGGCGGGCTCGGAGACCAGCAGGTTGACCAAGGCGAGAGAAAGAACGCCCATCGGCACGTTAATGAGGAAAACCCAGTGCCAACTGTAATTGTCGGTGATCCAGCCGCCAAGCGTCGGGCCGATCACCGGTGCGACCACAACGGCGACGCCGTAGATGGCAAAGGCGCGGCCCCGCAAATGCGGCGGGAAGGCGTCTGCAAGGATTGCCTGCTCACTCGGCGCCATCCCCCCGCCGCCCAGGCCTTGCAGCACGCGAAATGCGACCAGGGCCGGCAAGCTCCAGGCCAAGCCGCACAGCAGCGAGCTGACGGTGAACAATCCCACGCAGATCATATAGAAGCGCTTCCGCCCGATGATGGTCGATAGCCAGCCGCTGATCGAGAGAATCACCGCATTGGCAACCAGATAGCTGGTGACGACCCAGGTCGCCTGGTCGAGGCCGGCGGCAAGCCCGCCTGCAATATGCCGCAGCGCTACATTGGCAATCGTGGTATCGAGCACTTCCATGAAGGTGGCGATCGAGACAACAGCCGCGATCAGCCACGGATTGTGCTTTCCTGAGACGCGATGCTCGGCCATATGCTGCGCCTTTCACCGCACGCGCACGCTCGGTACCACCGAGAGGCCCGGCCCGAGAACAAGATCCGGAGGGAGGTTATCTATGGCGATTTTCACGGGGACGCGTTGAACGACCTTGACGAAGTTGCCAGTCGCATTCTCTGCCGGCAGCAGGCTGAATGCCGTGCCGGAGCCTGTCTGCAAGCTGACGACATGGCCGTGAAAGTCGGTTTTCGGATAGGCGTCAATCTCGATATCAACCGGCTGTCCGGGACGCATATCCGTGATCTGGGTTTCCTTGAAGTTGGCGGTCACCCAGATTTCGTCAGGCACAAACATCATGACACTCTGACCGGCCTCGACATATCCCCCCTTTGCAGCAGATAGATGGACGACATGCCCGGATTGCGCGGCGACGATCGTGGTATAGCCGAGATTGAGCGTGGCCTGGTCGCGTTGGGCCTCGGCGCGGAGCCGGTCGGCAACGGCGCTGTTGCGCTGCGCCTGCAAGGAGCTGACCTGCTTCTGCGCGGCATTTACCCCCGCTTTTGCCCTGGCCACCGTGGCGTCCTGCTGCTGCAGCTGCGATGCGGTCTGCTGTGCTTTCTGCACGCTGCCAGTTCCGAGCGCCGCGAGTTTTTGATAGCGGGCAGCGTCCTCCGCTGAGAAGTTGCGGGCAGCCTCCGCTTCTCTTACGTTGGATTCCGCCTGTTCGACCTGGGCCATCTGGGCGCTTATCTGCGCGTCAATGTTGGCGATGCTGGCTTGCGCCGCTGCTACTTCCGCTTCCGCCTGCTCGGCAGCGACCTGGTAATCGCGGTCATCAATGCGCAAGAGAATGGCGCCTTTTCCAACATGCTGATTATCGGTGACCGGCACATCCACGATATATCCCTGGACCTTGGGGGCGATAGAAAACTGGCGGGCATCGATAAAGGCATCGTCGGTCGTCTCGAAGTGCCGCGCATGCAACCACCAGATGCCCGCCCCTGCCAGCCCCGCGACAACAAGAACGATGGCTGCGATGGCGATCACCGGGTGCGAACGAACCTTGTTCTTCAGACCGGCTGCCGGGTCAGAATGGGCGTTCCCTTGGCCGTCACTCGGCTGCTCTTCCTGGGCTCGCTCGTCGTCCGAGCGGTTACGTTCTGCCACCCGGCTTCCTTCACGCTCTCGTGAGGCCGGCTGCAGGCCCTCCGCATTCTGCTGCGTTTCATGCGTTTGGGGATATGACATGACGAGCCGCGACGATGGATGTCGATCCGTTGAGGATGCGATCGCATCACGGCGCCGGCCGCTGCCGGCACCGATAATGGGCATCGCCTCTTCATCGATTAACGATCTGCCCCGTCCCGACGTTCCCACCGCCCGCCCGTCTCCGCTCGCCGGCTCGCCGGCCGGTCCGGAGCCGCATGCGCGGAGAAATCGCCAATCATGCCGGCACCGCTTCAATATCGCGGCTATAGAATCTCGGCCGGAGCAGGGCCGACGTAACGCTATCCGCCACGGCTTTCGCCTCTCCGACGAAGACGCCTATATCGGCGCCCCCCTCGCCGCCGATATCGCAAGCTTCCAAGAGTTTTCTCCCCTCGCCGATGAATCCGACCGGCTTGCCGTGGCGGTAAGCTTCGTTGATGAAGTGAATCGCCAATCCGGACGAGGCGAGTGCGGTTGCGGAGGCGCCGCCGAGCACGATGGCGCCGTCGTAGATGACGGAGGGAGCGTTCGGCGCTGCGCGATTGACCTTCACCTCGCCACCGACCGAATCCTCGACGGTTCCGGCATGAGAGGCGATGAATTCGCCCAGAACGCCCGCTGCGGCAAGTTGAAGTTGGACGGCCTTCAGTTGTTTCGCATCGCTTCCTTCGCCGCCCAACAATGCGATTTTGGCGCCTTTGGCGGTGGGAACCGGCTTGTCCATGCTGAGTGCCGGTGAGCGCAGCTTTTTTGCCTTCGGGTTCAACGGCCCGGACGGCGTCGGGGCCGACGGGGTGGGATTCTTCGCGTCCCCGACCGGATCGATGGGAATGCCGGTCCGGCTCGAGACACCTTGCGCCAGCTCATCGGCGATATTGACCAATATCTCGTTCAGCACGTGAAACCGCACCTCTTCGCTCACGACCTGATTGAGTTCGAAGGAGAAAGCCTCGATGATATGCAGCTTCTCCCAATCCGCCATGCTGTTCCAAAACTGCGTCGCCTGGCTGAAGTGATCTGAAAAACTGGGACTGCGCGCGCGGATCTTATTGCCTTCGACCTTCTCCGCATAACTGCGGAAAGCCTGCGCGGCATCCGGGGTATGCATCGGGCAGCCGCCGCCCAATCGATTAGGAAAGTAGGCGACGCGCCCGGGATTGACGGTAACCCGCGCCATAGCGTCCCGCTGATTATTGTGGACGTGGTTGACCGGCCGGTTAATCGGCAGCTCGGCGAAATTCGGACCGACGCGACGCAGCTGCGTGTCGAGATAAGAGAATAGCCGCCCCTGCAGCAGAGGATCATTTGTGAAATCGATACCCGGGACGATATGGCCCGGATGGAACGCCACCTGCTCTGTTTCGGCGAAGTAATTGTCCGGATTCCTGTTGAGCGTCATCTTTCCGACGCGGCGAACCGGAACCAGCTCCTCGGGAATGATCTTCGTCGGATCCAGCAGGTCGAAATCGAACTTGAACTCGTCCTTTTCCTCCACGATCTGCAGGCCGAGTTCCCATTCCGGGTAGTCGCCCCGTTCTATGGCTTCGAAAAGATCGCGCCGGTTGAAGTCCGGATCCTTGCCGGAGACTTTTTGCGCCTCATCCCAGGCCAGCGACTTCACACCCTTCAAAGGCTTCCAATGAAACTTGACGAAGCGGCTCTTACCCTTGGCATTTATCAATCGGAAGGTATGGACGCCAAAGCCCTCCATGGTGGCAAAGCTGCGGGGGAAGGCCCGATCGCTCATCACCCACATCATCATATGAGCACTTTCCGGCGTCAGCGAGATGAAATCCCAGAAAGTGTCATGCGCCGAAGCCGCCTGGGGAATTTCATTGTTCGGCTCCGGCTTGACCGCGTGAATGAGATCGGGAAATTTTACGGCGTCTTGAATAAAGAATACCGGCATATTGTTGCCGACCAGATCCCACACGCCTTCTTCCGTATAGAACTTGACCGCAAAGCCTCTGACGTCGCGCGGACAATCGGTCGAGCCCCTCGAACCTGCCACGGTGGAAAAGCGCACGAAAACTGGCGTCCGGCGGCTCGGGTCCGTCAGCAGCCCCGCTATGGTCAGGTCCGACAGGTCTTCATAGGCCTGGAAGAAGCCGTGGGCGGCTGCACCGCGCGCATGAACGATCCGCTCGGGGATCCGCTCATGATCGAAATGCATGATTTTTTCCCGCAAATGGAAATCTTCCATCAGCGAGGGGCCACGTGGCCCGGCCTTGAGGGAATTCTGATCGTCGGAAATTGCCAACCCCTGGTTGGTGGTCAACGCCTCGCCGGGATCGATCGTGTCCCGCTTGAGGTCTCGATCCTTCGTCGTTTCGATAGGGGCACCGGCCACTTTACCAGCGGCTCTGCGGCTCGATTGACCTGCGGTGCGTGCTTTCGCTCCGTTGGCACGGTTTTCCGGCCTTTTCGCCATGATACTCTCCACACAAGATCGTTACATATGAAGGCGCAGCCTTTGGCTGGGCTCAAGGAATGGCCTACTGCATGGGCGCAGGTCCGAATAAACGGCCTATCTCGCCGATGTTCCGCATCAGCAAAATGTGATCGGAGGTGAAGGGAAATTCAGCCGGATCTGCCGACGACGCATGGGCACTCGGAACAAAATCAACCATACCGCCATTTTCAGTCATGGCTCCGTTTCTTCCGCATCTTCATCTTGGCCGGGCTGCAGCGTCCAAGCGCGACAGCAGGGCGGTGCCACTCGCAGATGATGGCCCTGTAGACGGCCGATCGACATCCCTTCGGACGGAAAGGATCGGTCGCCCCGGTTCCCAGAATAGACACCAGCAGGCCGCCGCTACGGCCGCGACCACAGCGGCGGGGCCACCGGACATGCTGGTCCCCGGACACAATATCTGGCGCCTTACAAAAGCGGATTCAGCACTTCTCCTGATCGATGCCGCCGCCTACTTCGCGGCTCTCCGCAGCGCCCTGCTGGAGGCGGAGCGCACGATTTATATCGCCGGCTGGGATATCGATACGCGTACGCCACTTTGGAATGCCGACATGACAGAGCAGGCAAGCCGAGACGGCGCGTCGCCCATGCGAGACAATCTGCCCATCGAGCTTGGCGCCTTTCTAGTGGAGCTGGTGAACCGGAAGCCTGATCTCGATATAAAAATTCTACTGTGGGACTATGCTTTCATCTACGCGCCGGATCGCGAGCTCTTGCCGGAATATCACTTGTTGTGGAAGACGCCGCCGCAAATCGACCTCTGTCTCGATGATTGCGTTCCCTTCGGTTCTTCGCATCACCAGAAGCTTGTTGTTATCGACGATAGTCTCGCCTTTTGTGGCGGAATTGACTTGACGACAAGACGCTGGGATACGCCCGAACACCGCGTGGATCACCCGCTTCGGCTCGATCCGCGCGGAATACCCTATCCGCCGCACCACGATACCCAGATGGCGGCAACGGGCGAAACGGCAGCCGCCTTAGGACAGCTTTTCCGTCATCGCTGGCGTCGCGCCGCCAGGGAAGAGCTCCCCCCGGTCGCCACGGCGCTTCGCCGCCCCGTCGATCTGCAGCATTTCGGCTCTCACCTGTTTCGCAATGCGGTGATAGGCATTGCCCGTACCGTTCCACCTTCCGACGAAGAAAGCTCCGTACAGGAAATCGCCCGGCTCCATCTCGACCTCGTCTCCGTGGCCTCTTCCCTCATTTACCTGGAATCGCAATACCTGACGTTTGACGAATTCGCCGAGGCTGTCGTCGCCCGGATGAAGCTTTGCCCATCGTTGCAACTGGTCGTCCTTTGCCCGCGCAGCTATCGAGGCTGGGTGGAAAATAATGCCATGTGCGGCGGGCGCAGCCGCTTCATCGCGCGGTTCGCGGCGGCGGGGCTGGCGGAGCGCGTCTCATTCCTCTACCCCGTCGCCCGTGAGGGCGAGAAGGTCAATCCCATACTTGTTCATTCGAAACTACTGATTATCGATGACCGATATCTCCGGGTGGGCTCGTCAAACCTCTGCAACCGGTCAATGGGGGTAGATACAGAATGTGACCTGGTTCTATCCGCCGGCACAGACCGGATACAGCAGCGCATGATCCGCCAGATCTGCTGCACGCTGATAGCTGAACATACCGGCAGCACCGTCGCAACGGTCGACCGCTGGCTGGATAGCGGTATCGGCATCCACGAGGTCCTGCGAAATGCTGGCTCGGAGTGTCGACAGTTACTGCCTGTCCCCCAACAGGAGGACCTGTTCGAATGGGATCTCGCGGCGGGCATAGCCGATCCCGTCTTGCCGATGGAGCCCGGACGGGCGGCTTTCTCCGCAAGGGCAGAACAGGGTAGGAGGGCCTTCAGCGAGGTGGCAGGAGCACCCCTAGTGCTCCGGTCAATGGAGGGGAAGGCGGAATTGAACAATCTCCTTCTGATTGGCTGTGGCCTGCTGTTGCTCGCCGCATGCTGGACCTTCACGCCTCTCGCTCACCTTGCCAGTCCCGATCTCTGGCAAGCATGGCTGGACTATATTCGCGGCCCCTGGGAGGCCATTGCCGTCGTCGCAGTTTATATCCTTGCGGGTTTCTTCGCTTTTCCGATCGTAGTGCTGATCGCCGGCACAGCGGCAATTTTTGGTGCCTGGCCGGGATCGCTCTATGCCTTCACGGGTGCGATGGCAAGTGCCGCCATCACCTATTCGATCGGGCGTTGGGTCGGGCGCGACTCGCTGCGCCGCTTGCTTGGACCGCGCCTCAACCACGCAGGCGAAAGCCTGCTCGAAGCCGGAATCATCACCACCACCATCGCGCGCCTGGTTCCCGCCGCGCCCTATACACTGGTGAACCTCGCGGCTGGGGCGCTGCGTATCAATTTCATGAGCTATCTGCTTGGGACCGCGCTTGGCCTGGCGCCAGGCATCGTGGTGATGGCGGTATTTGGCCGCCACCTCATCTGGAGCTTCAATCACCCCACTCTGCAGAACATTTCGGTGCTGATCGTCATGGCGACCGGCTGTCTTCTTCTGGCGATTGCCCTGCAGCGGCTGTCGAAGCAGCTGCGACCTGCGCGTCGGCCGAGAAGCCGGAATGATTGAACCGCCGGGGCCTGCGGATGCTTTCCGCATTCTCAGCTGGAATATCCATTCCGGCATCGGTCCGGATGGCATCTACGACCTCGACCGCGTGATCGCCTTCCTCCAGCGCTACGATGCGGACATCATCGCCCTGCAGGAGGTGGATTCCCGCGGCAGCACCGGCATCGTCCCGATTGACGCCCTGCGCGGAGCTCTGGGAGAGCATGCGGCCGAGGCACGCACCATTGTCGCGCCGGACGGCCATTATGGCCACGTCCTGATCAGCCGGTGGCCCTTTGACATGGTCAATCTGCATGATCTCAGCCGCCCCGGCCGGGAGCCCAGATGGATGATCGAGGCGCGACTGCACGCCGATGGCACGGAGACAACCGTGGTCGCCACGCACCTAGGCTACCGTTTTGTGGAGAATCGTGCCCAGGTTCATCGTCTGACGGAGCTCGTGGGCCGGATTTCCGGCAGCATTGTCCTCATGGGAGATTTCAATGACTGGCACCGGCAGGTTCGCCGCCACTTGGCGAGATATGCTCTGGGAGCGACGACGATCAATACCTTTCCGGCTCGTCGCCCACTTCTGCCGCTGGACTGCATCTTCTGCCGCCCGGCACATTCCCTGACGCGACACTGGACGGACAGATCGGCTGCGGCGATATCCGATCATCTGCCCATCATCGCCGAAATCCTGCGCTAGCCGGCCGGGCCTGAATGCGTTTCTGTCAAAGACGCCGAACTCTATCAGGCGTTCCACCTGCCGGAGATCGCGTGTACGGCCGTCGACGTCGCGAAAGTAGCACCGGGTGGCATAGCGAGCGAGCGGCTGGGCTAGGTTCAAACCAAACCGAAATAGGTCCAGGCCAGCAACGCCGTGGCGTTGGCGACGATTGTCACCAGCAGAGCAGAGTCGCCCCAAGGCGCCGGGGCGACTGGGGCGCCTCCATCTCGCGCACAGAATCATTTCGTTCCGGCAGACCTGCCTGCACCGCCGCACGAGCCGCACCTATATTGCGGAACATCGTTTGCGAAAGCCGATTGACTCTTCTGATGAAGGAATAACCGCGAAAGCCGCAGCGCGCCAATTCCCCCACCTCGCCGAAGGACGAACCAAAATGATCACCGATCCCCGAAAAGACGCCCCGCGCCCCCCGCAAGTAAGGCAGCAGCAGGAAGCGCCGGGCAAGACCGCCAAGATGCACCCCAAGCCGGATCACGGCGAAGAGAGCTATAAGGGGAGCGGCAGGCTTGAAGGACGGATTGCCCTTATTACCGGCGCCGATTCCGGTATCGGCCGCGCCGTCGCTATCGCTTTTGCCCGGGAAGGAGCCGACCTGCTGCTCTCTTATTACAACGAGCACGACGATGCGAAGGAAACAGCGGCCTGGGTGAAGAAGGCAGGTCGACGGGTCCTAGTCGCTCCGGGCGATATCAAGGATGAAAAGCATTGCCAAGCCCTGGTGAAGCAAGCCGTGGCAGAGCTCGGTTCCATTGACATCCTGGTCAATAACGCGGCGCACCAACGCAGCTTCAACGACCTTGAGGATATCACCGCTGAAGAGTGGGATGTAACCTTCCGCACGAACATCTACAGCATGTTCTTTCTCTCCAAAGCCGCTGTTTCCCATATGAGGCCCGGCAGCGCGATCATCAATACGAGTTCCATCAACGCCAAGAATCCGAACGCGCATCTGCTGCCTTATGCAACGACGAAAGGCGCCATCGCCAATTTTACGGCTGGTCTCGCCGGACTGGTCGCCTCGAAGGGCATTCGCGTCAATGCGGTCGCGCCGGGACCGATCTGGACACCCCTCATCCCATCGACCATGCCGGAAGAAGCGGTGGAGAATTTCGGCAAGAACACGCCCCTTGGGCGCGCCGGGCAGCCGGCTGAGCTGGCGCCCGCTTATGTCATGCTTGCTTCGCATGAAGCGAGCTATATCAGCGGTGCGCTTATCCCCGTGACCGGCGGAAGGCCCATGCTTTAGCGAGGCGAGGCTTCGCCTTTCTTCGCACGGCGCAGAAGCAAAGCATTTCTGCGCTGGAGGCCTCGACGCTCCCTGCAACTTTCTCAAGCATGCCTCCCGCCGTAATCGCGTCGAAAAGCCCGATAATGGTAAGGAATGCCAGCGAAGCCTGCCTGCCTGTCTCCCTCCTTACCGCCATTCTTAACTTTTCCAGGAACCTTCAGTCCGCCTCCTTCATTGTTGGCCTAGCTGCGCAGAACCTGATCACGGGACTGTCTCATGCAAGAGAACCATCCTCGCTCTACAGCCAGCATCGCCAGACATCCGATCCATCCCATGCTGGTGCCTTTTCCCATCGTCTGCTTTATCGGTGCCTTGCTGACCGATATTGCCTATTGGCGAACTGCCGAGATGATGTGGTCGGACTTCTCTGCCTGGCTGCTCACTGCAGGGCTATTCATGGGCGGTCTTGCCGCCATTGCCGGATTGGCCGACTTTCTCGGCGATCGTCTGGTGCGCAGGCAAAAATATGCCTGGATCCATATGATCGGCAATGCCATCGCCTGGCTGCTCGCGCTGCTCAACGCCTTCGTTCACACGCGGGATGCCTGGACCTCGGTTGTCCCGACCGGCCTCATCTTCTCGGCGGTGGTGGTGGCGATTATCCTGTTCACCGGCTGGTTGGGCGGTGCTTTGGTTTACCGCCACCATATCGGAATGACGGAATAGGAGTTCCCGGGTGATGCCTTTCGACAAGCTCCACAGACTGTTTGCCGTTTATACGCTGGCACTGTTCGGTGCCGTGGCATTAGCCGGCTGCCGCGACGACGGCGGCGATCCGCGCGCGGAAATCGGCCCCAACCCCAAGCTCCCCGAACTGCAGCAATACTTGTTCCCGCCGATGCATCTCGCTTCCGTCGTCGGCTGGAAAAATGGCGAGACGCCGACCGTCCCGCAGGGATTGCAGATAAAACCGCTTGCAACAGGCCTGGCGCATCCGCGTTCTCTCTATGTGCTGCCAAACGGCGATATTCTGGTTGTCGAATCGAAGGCGCCCGGTAACGAGCCGATCAAGCGCCCCAAGGACCTGGTGATGGGATGGGTCGAATCGCTCGCTACATCGGGCGGGAGCGACGATAAGCCATCGAACCGCATCACGCTGTTACGCGACGCGGATGGGGACGGCGTGCCGGAGCAGCAGACAGTTTTCCTCGATCACCTGAAATCGCCCTTCGGTGTCGCACTCGTCGGCAACGACCTTTACGTCGCCGATACCGATGCGATCATGCATTACAGCTATACGCCTGGGGAGACGAAGATCACCTCGCCCGGAACGGTGCTGACCGAATTGCCGGGAGGGCCGATCGACCACCACTGGACGAAAAGCCTGGTAGCAAGCCGTGACGGGTCCCTGCTCTATGTCGGCGTCGGCTCGAATAGCAACATCACCGAGAACGGCATTCAAGCGGAGAAGGGCCGGGCCGCGATCTGGGAGGTCGACCGGGCGACCGGCCGCTCGCGGATCTTCGCCAGCGGGCTTCGCAATCCGAATGGGCTGAGTTGGGAGCCTCAGTCAGGCGCGCTCTGGGCCGTCGTCAATGAACGCGACGAACTTGGACCCGATCTGGTGCCCGATTACATGACGTCGGTGAAAGACGGCGCCTTCTATGGATGGCCCTATAGCTATTACGGGCAGCATGTCGATCCTCGGGTCATGCCGCAGCGGCCGGACCTGGTCGCAAAGGCGATTGCCCCTGATTATGCCCTGAGCTCCCACGTCGCCCCCCTCGGCTTGACCTTTTATACCGGCACCAATCTGCCCGCGAATTATCGCGACGGCGCTTTTGTCGGGGAGCATGGAAGCTGGGATCGTCCCCAACTCAATGGCTACAAGGTCGTTTTCGTGCCTTTCAGCAACGGCCGCCCGGACGGCATGGCGCAAGATGTCGTAACCGGCTTTCTGAACGCCGATAATGAGGCGCGTGGCCGGCCTGTCGGATTGGCGATCGACAAGACCGGCGCTCTGCTGATTGCGGATGATGTCGGCAATACCGTCTGGCGGGTGACGGCTGCCGGTAAGTAGGCAAGGGGAGCGTCTATCTCCCGCCAGTTCCTTTCATGCACAGCAGCGTCAGGTCGAGCTGGAACGCTCAACCGCGCGGCTTCAGCAAGAGGCCGAATAGGATCGCCATGCAGCCCTGGAAGGTGAGGTCGACCGCCAGGAGCAGGCCGAACACCCACAGGCCGCTCACCGGCCAGCCAATAGCGACCACCAGTCCGGCCAATATGGTGACGATGCCGCCAAGGGCAATCCAGCGGCGTCCTGGTCCGGCCGCCGCGGCAAGGGCAACCAATATCCGGAAAAGGCCGGCCGCGATCAGCATGATGCCGAAGAGCAGCGTCAAGGTCGCCGATGCCAATACCGGATTGACCAAGGCAATAACCCCGCCGACCGAATAGAGCAATCCGCTGAGCAGCCAGAAAGAACCGCGCGCCCAGCCTTTCACCTTCAGGGCGTGAATCATTTGCGAAATGCCGCCGATCAGCATGACGGCGCCGATGAAGAAAATGGAAACCAGGGTAGCCGCAAAAAGATTGCCGAGCGCGACGACGCCGGCGATCAGCAGAACGACACCCAGGATGACGAACCAGAGCCAGATTGCCCCGGCATGGCGAAATGGCGTGTCCGGGCCGGGCGGCGATGTCACGTCATGCATCAGCTATCGCTCCCCACTTTTCACGCCGACTTGGCGTGGTTTCCGGTCTTTCGTCCCTTGGCAGACTTCTGCGATCCGCTGGGGGCCGCCGTCGGCTCGTCGGCGGATCCTGAATTGGCGCCAGCCCCATCTTTGACCGCTCTTGTCTTGGACGAGTTCACGATACTGCCGGGCTTCGCATGTTCGGCCGCGGCGGTGACCGCGAAGGTCACCTCGTTCTTCGTCTTGTCATAGCCGCATGACACCATGCTGCCTTCGGCGATCTCGCCACGCAACATGCCCTTGGCAAGCTTGGTCTCAACGGACTGACGGATTTGCCGCTTCAATTCCCGCGCGCCGAATTCGGGCTGATAGCCGATATCCGCCAAGTGGTCGACGAGGCTTTCCTCGAAAGCGAGATTGATATCCTGCCCATGCGCCAATTTGCGGACGACCTCCAATTGCATGCGGACGATCGACTTGATCTGCTCCCGGTCGAGGGCATGGAAGATGATGATTTCGTCGATGCGATTGAGAAATTCCGGCCGAAAATGCTGACGCAGGGCGCCCATCACCCGGCCGCGTATATCCTCTTCGCCTTTTTCCCGAGAGACGAAGCCCAGCGGCTGGCGCCGTTGCATGATGACATCGGAAGCCAGATTGCTGGTAGCGATGATCAGCGTATTGGTGAAATCGACGACACGTCCCTTCCCATCCGTGAGCCGCCCATCGTCGAAGACCTGCAGCAGCACGTTATAGACATCGGGATGGGCCTTCTCGATCTCGTCGAGCAGGATAACGCTATAGGGCCGCCGGCGAACCCGTTCCGTCAACTGCCCACCCTCCTCATAGCCGACATAACCCGGGGGTGCGCCGATCAGGCGCGCGACGGCATGACGCTCCATGTATTCGCTCATGTCGATGCGCAGGATCGCGTCCTCATCCCCGAACACCACCTCCGCCAGTGCCTTGGCGAGCTCCGTCTTGCCGACGCCGGTCGGGCCCAGGAAAAGAAAATTGGCGATCGGCCGGTTACCCTGCTGCAATCCCGCACGGGACAGGCGAACGGCATCGCTGACGGCCCGGATCGCCTCCTCCTGGCCCACGACACGCTCGTGCAGGCGCTCCTCCATTTTGAGAAGCTTGACCTTCTCCGCTTCAGTGAGGTCGGTCACGGGTATGCCGGTGATCTTCGAGACGACTTCGGCAATGTCCGATACCTCGACTTCGGCGGTGGTCGAGCCGGTCTTCTGCTTCCAGCGATCGGTTCCCTCGGTCAGGGCCTTGGTTTTGGCGGTGATCTGCTCCTCGAAACTCTTCGCGCGATCGAATTGCTTGCGCGAACTGGCATAGGCCTGCTCCCGCGCTAGCTGGGCGATCTCCGATTCAAGTTCCTGGATTTCGAGGGGCCGCGAGGTGGTCGAGAGATGCACCCGCGCCGCTGCCTGGTCGATCAGATCAATCGCTTTGTCCGGTAGGAAACGGCCGCTGATATAGCGGTCGGACAATTCCGCCGCCGCCACGAAGGCCTCATCCTGGATGGTCACCTTATGATGCGCTTCGAGCCGGTCGCGCAAGCCGCGGAGAATATTGATGGTCTGCTCAACCGAGGGCTCAGCGACGAAGACCGGCTGGAACCGTCGCTCCAGCGCCGCGTCCTTTTCGATATATTTCTGGTATTCGTTCAGGGTCGTGGCGCCGATGAGATTCATCTCGCCGCGCGCCATGGCCGGCTTGAAGACGTTGGCGATATCGAGACCGCCTTCCCCACCACCCTGACCTGCACCGACAATGGTGTGCACCTCGTCGATGAACAGGACCAGGCTGTCGCGCTCCGCCGCGATTTCATCCATCGTCTGCTTGACGCGCTCCTCGAAGTCGCCGCGATACTTCGCACCGGCAACCAGCGAGTTGATGTTGAGCTCGATCAGCCGCTTGTCCCGCAGCACCTCGGGCACATCGCCATTGATGATGCGCTGCGCCAGGCCTTCAACGATCGCGGTCTTGCCGACACCGGGCTCACCGATCAGCACAGGGTTATTCTTCTTGCGCCGCGCCAGCACCTCGATTGTGGTTTCGACCTCCTTGGAGCGTCCGATCACCGGATCCAGCTTGCCGTCGGCCGCCAGTCGGGTGAGATCGCGGCTGTATTTGTCGAGGGTGGGGGTGTTGCTGGGAACCTCGACTTTTCCTTCTTTGGCACCTTTGCCGACCACCCGCAAGGTCTGCTGCCGGATCGATTGCGGCGTCAGCCCATATTTGCCGAGCAGGTTGCCGGCGACGCTATCCGGTACGGCGGCAAGGCCGATCAGCAGATGCTCGGGCCCGACATAGCTGTGTCCCATTTCGCGCGACGCCATGAAGGCATGTTCCAGCGCGCTTTTCACGCGTGGCGAAATGCCAATGGCGGTGTCCTGGCCGGGAGCTTCCGCGGTTCCCTTCTGCGCGTTCTGATCTATGTAGCCGCGCAGGTCGTCCGGCGAGATCTTGAACTGCTTGAGGATGGTCTTCACGAGATCACTTTCGGTGAGCTCGTACAGCAGGTGCTCGGAATCCACATCCCGCTTTCCGAACTGGACCGCGCGCTCGGCGGCGCGTTGCAGGGTCTCTCTGGCCTTTTCACTGAAATATTGCGCGAGATCGACGCCATGCTGATCGCCTGGGCGGGTCCCCCGGCGCGGGCGCGGCGCGGAAAGATCGACATCTTCCGTTACCCGATCGTCGGCCAGGTCGCTGCCGAACAAGGCTTCAAAGGGCGAAATCTGCCGCTGATGACGCGTCAATTGGGCGTAGTGGAAATCGCAGACATCGAGCTGTCTCTGCCGGCGATTCTGCAGGACAGCCACCCGGACCGTCGCAGGACGTACACCACAGATATCGCAAAACCCTTGGGCCATGATCATTCCTCTGCAAAAGAGACCATCCGCATGAGATGTGTCATTGGACGGCGATTGATCTCCTAGAGCCGGATCGAATTGAAGTGGCAGCCCATCTGCTTCCACTTAAGGCCATCGCGCTCTAGACTGACGGCAGGCGCCACATCGCTTGAAAAAAGGGAGAATGAAGCGGCCAACTCGGATGACCGGATCGTGCCGCGGACGACCTACGCACAGAGCCATGCTATGCCTCTACGACACCGGCTGCAATCAAAAGCAGAACCGCACACAGGCAGTCAGGCCGCCTTGCCGAAGCCTACCGGACGGCTTGCATCCAAAGCCGCCCCGTCAATCGATGCACCTCTGTCGTCACGCATCCTTCATGAGAAGAATGCGTGACCGTTAATGTCCGCCCTTTCCTGAAAATGGCGGAAGAGAGTGGGAGTCGAACCCACCAAGGACCGGCTCGCGGCCCTTCCCGGATTTGAAGTCCGGTCGCCCCACCGGGGACACTTCTCTTCCTCTATGCAGTGAATCATCAGCCTCCGCCTGGCCATCTTCCGCAGGGTCGCAGAAAAGGTCCAGCCTGTGCTTGTTGATGCGGCGCATATCGCCGCGGCGCAACGTCACGCCGTGGCGATCGAGAAACTCGAGGATCTGAATGGCGACTTTGCGCCCGTTTTCCACCCGATCACGGAATTGCGCCGCAGTAAACTGGCTATCCTTGGCCTGTTGCGACAGATCGCAAACGATATGCACCATTTCCGTCACCACGCTGCGCAAGAAAAAATGATCGTGGGCGACCTCGTCCACCCGCCCGAGGCGTCCCATCAATTTCAGCAAATGCCGTACGTCCCGCTCGGCGATATCAAGGGTCTCGGCGATATCCCGCACCCTGGGCGGACGGAACCGCCCCGCACCGGTCAATAAGGGATGCGTTCTCGTCCACAGCTGCTCTTCCAGCGCGGTCAGCCGCAGCTCGAAGCCGGCCAGCCGCACCCAGGCGCCGTCAAGTGCCACCTCTCCCGCTTTTACCAAGGAAAGAAGTGCGACGGCGAAGGCGGGCGGCGGCAGGCGGGGTTGAAGCTGCAGGCGCAAACGCTCACGGCCCAGGCCCGGCAGGTCCGGATTGTCTGCATGGAAGGATTCGAGCGTCGCCCGAACGGCCGCGCGGAATGCCAGCCAGCGCGCGGCAGAGACGGCGAAGATCACATCGCCGACAACCAGGCGGACGAGGCCGAGACGTTCGGCGATACGCACCGCCTCATCCATCGCCAAAGCGCGGTCGCGGGCGAAAGCCGTCAGGTCGATGTAAAAAGGAGAGACCTGCAGCAATGCAGCTGCCGCCGCGTCCGGATCCGACAGCGATTGGCCATCGAGCTGGGCCAGCCGCTCCGGGGTGCGGCGTTTGCGAGCGGGCCCCCTCAGGTCAAGAAATTTTCCGCCGCCGATGGTGCGCCGAGCGGAAGTATCGCGTATCACATAATTGTCGCCGACAGCCGCTGCTATCGGCTTCTCCAGAACAAGTTGCACCTTGTCCGACATCCCCGGTCCGATAGCCTCGCCCAGCAGGACGATACGGCCCCCGACCTCGTTTGCCGCATGATGCAAACGTACGGGAAACCATTGGCCGATCGGTTTCGCTTCTGAGCGCAGCACGCGCAGCGTCGCATCGATATGGTCGGCCGGCGCATGCAAGGAGGGGGCGAGCACCATGTCCCCGCGTGACAAGGCTTCCCTGGTAATGCCGTCACCGGCCAGGTTGATGCCGCAGCGATCACCTGCCTGGCCGATATCGGCCGGCCTGTCCTGCGCACGGATTGAGCGCACCCGCGCCGACAATCCGGACGGGCTGACCACGACCCGATCGCCAACGGCAACCTTGCCCGAGAGAACCGTCCCCGTCACCACCGTGCCGGTGCCACTCAAGGTGAAGCTGCGATCCACGGCGAGACGGAAGCGGCCCGATGCGGATCGCCGGGAAATATTAAGCGCCGCGCCAACCAGGTGCCGCCGCAACTCATCGACGCCGGTGCCGCGCGTGGCCGATACCGGCAGGATAGGCGCCCCTTGGAGCGAGGTCCCGGCCAGTGACGCGCCGATTTCGGCCGTGACCGCGGCGCGGCGCGCGTCATCGACCAGATCCGTCTTGGTCAGCGCCACGGCGCCATGAGCAACGCCCAGCAGATCGATGATCGCCAGATGCTCGCGGGTCTGCGGCATCACCCCGTCATCGGCAGCGACGATCAGCAGCACGAAGTCGATGCCACCCGCTCCTGCCAGCATGGTATGGACGAAGCGTTCGTGGCCCGGCACATCGACGAAGCCCAGCACGCCGCCATCGGTCGGCATATAGGCAAATCCCAGATCGATCGAGATGCCGCGTGCCTTCTCTTCCTTCAACCGGTCGGTATCGACGCCGGTCAACGCCCGCACCAGCGCGGTCTTGCCGTGATCGATATGCCCCGCCGTGCCGATGATCATGGCTGCGGCTCAGGCAAAGCAGGCGCAGGATGTTCTTCCTCTTCGGCTATCTGGCCCGGTGGCAGGCTGCGCGTTAAGGCCGCCAGATAAGGTGCCGCTAAACGGCTGCCGCCGGCGGATGCCCGCCGGAGCCAGAGAGAGGCTGCTCGTTGGTCGCGGGGAATACCCATGCCAAGGTGATAGGCAGCACCCAGCATCGCCTGGCCGTCCGGGTCCCCTCCTTCAGCGGCCCGCCGCCACCAGCGGACAGCTTCGGCGGCATCGCGTGGAACGCCAAGCGCGTTGTGATAAATCATGCCGAGGCGCGTCATTGCCGCGGCGATACCTTGCTCCGCCGCCGCGAAGGCCCAGCGATGCGCCTCGGCGGGGTCTGCTGCGATCACCTCGCCTTCGAGCAGCATCCAGCTCAGCATGTCTTGTGCCGGACCGTCGCCCTGCTCGGCAGCGGCGCGGTAGAGCTGCGCGGCGCGCCCGTAATCCAACGCCACGCCCTCGCCTTTAAAATGGAGCGCGGCGAGGTTGCGCTGTCCGACCGGATCTCCGGCCGCCGCGGAAAGCGCCAGCCAGCGATGCGCAAGCGCGGCATAGCGCGGAACACCAAGACCCCCGGCAAAACAGGCGCCGATATTGCTCTGCGCCCGCGCAATACCGCGGCGGGCGAGCGGCTCCCAGAGCGCCAGTGCTGTCTCGTAGTCATGGCGCCGGACGGCAGCATCCGCCGCCGCCATCTGCTCCTCGGGCACCGCTCCGGAAGCCTGGCGATCGAAGCCCTTAAGCCAGCGCATCCGGCCCTCTCTTGGCAGGCGGCTTCAGCGAGTCCAGAGAGGTCAGGAAGCCTGTTTCATCCTCCAGACAGCGCAGGTCGAGAATCAAGGCGCTGTCGGCGATCCGACCGATGACCGGCATCGGCAATTGGCGCAGCGCCTCGGCCAGCGCGGCAAGCCTCTCGCCGGACTGGTCGCGCGGCCGCAGCGCAAGGCCGATGCTCGGCATGGTTTCCAGTGGTAATGCACCCGAGCCTATCTGGCTTTTGCAGGCGATGGGTTCGACCGCATAGACCGGGCCGAGCCGGCCGGCAAGCGCCGGCACCAAACGCGCCGCCAGCGCTTCAAGTTCGCGCACCTGCCGTGTGATGAAGCGCAGGGTCGGCAATCGCTCGGCGAGCCGATCCGGATCGCGATAGAGCTTCAGCGTCGCCTCCAGCGCCGCCAGCCGGATCTTATCCAGGCGCAACGCCCGCTTCATCGGATTGCGGTTGATCGCGGCAACGAGATCCCGGCGGCCAAGGATGAAGCCGGCTTGCGGCCCGCCGAGCAGCTTGTCGCCGGAGAAGGTGACGATATCGACGCCTTCCTGCATGGCTTCGCGCACCGTCGGTTCATGGGCGAGGCCATGGCGGGAGAGATCGATCAGCGTCCCCGAGCCGAGATCGTGGAATAGCGGCACGCCGCTGTCGCGGGCAAGCGTCGCGAGATCGCGCGCGGAGACCTCCGCCGTGAAGCCCTCGATGCGGTAGTTGGAAGTATGCACTTTCAAGATCACGCCGGTCTGCGGGCCGAGAGCCGCGAGGTAATCCTTGCGATGCGTCCGATTCGTCGTGCCGACCTCCAGCAGGCGGGCACCGGCGCGGGTCATGATCTCCGGCATGCGGAAGGCGCCGCCGATCTCGATCAGCTCGCCGCGCGAAACGACCGCGTCCTTGCCCATCGACAGGGTGTTCAATACCAGCAGGACGGCGGCGGCATTGTTATTGACGACCGTCGCATCCTCCGCGCCGGTGAGATTGCAGATCAATGCGCGCAGATGATCGTCGCGTTCGCCACGCTTGCCGGTGTCGAGATCGTATTCCAAGGCCACCGCGTGACGCATCGCCTGAAGCGCCGCCGCGACCGCCTCTTCCGCCAGGATCGCGCGGCCGAGATTGGTATGCAGCACGGTGCCGGTCAGGTTGAAGACTGGCCGCAAGCCGGACAGGGATGCGGAATCGAGGCGCGACAATACCACGGCCGCCAGGTGGTCTGCGGCGGCGATACCGCGATCGCCCGATTGAATCGCGGCGCGGACTTCGCCGAGCACCTGGCGGACGGTGTCGGTTGTCGCCGATCGGCCATGGCGCATGATCGCGGCAAGCGCCGCCTCGGTCTTCAAGACCTGATCGACAGACGGCAATTGACGCAAGACGGCGGAGAGCGCGGCCATCCTCTCCCCCTCAATAGCCCAGCAGGAAGATATTGAAAGCGCCGCGCCGATAAGGCCCCTCGCGCATCAAGAGATCGAGCCCGAGAGACGCGACGTCATCCGCGACCGGCTCCAAGGACGGATCCTTGTCTTGATAAAGCACCTTCACATAGGCATGACAGCTGTCACAGGTCTCGGCCTTTACCGTGCCGGCACCACCTTCGACCTCCTGATAGCCGATCCCCTTGGTCGAACCGCATTGTGTGCAGCGGATGCGGACATAGTTCCACAGCGTCCCGCAGAGCGCACAGGCGCAGTAGCGCGCGCCATGGGCGCTCGGCCAGCCGACAATGACGCTGGCAACCGGCGGCCCGCCGCAACAGGGGCATGCACCGTCACCGACCGGCACCAGCCGCTTGGCATCCAGCCGCGCCGCGAGCCGTGCAAAATGAACCTGCAGGGCAAGGGCGACGAAGACATGTTCGGAAAGTGTCTCCGCCGGAATGGTATTCGCCAGCACGAGCCGCGTCATCTCATGTCGCCCGGCTGAATCGGCCTGCCTCACCTTCTCAAGCGCAGCAGCCGCCGGCGCGGGCATATCGACTTCCCGTGCGGCGGCCAGCAATCGTTCCAGCGTCATCGCGAAGGCCGCATCCGGCGCGAAGCCGCCGCGTGCCAACGGCGGCATCTCGAAACCGCGCGCGCGCTCGATATCCGCCGCCGCCGGCAAGCTGGGCTCGAGAAGATCCGCCTGAACGCCATGTTGTATCTGGGCAAGGCCAGCGACGAAACGCAGATACGGCTGCAGGGCAGATGCCTCGGCCAAGGCCTTGAACCGCCTGGCGCGGGTATCGAACAGCGAAAGAGGATCGGGAAGCTGCGCGAAGGGTGGCTGTTGAACCCCGCCGATCGCACTGGGGTCGGGCTGGGCCGCGCCGGGGGCGCCGGGAGATCTGGACATCATTACCTCACGAACCTCACGGGTCACGTGGCTTATTGATCCGCCATTCACGTGCAGTAATCGTTTAGAAGCTTGTCAACTGCCGAAAGCAGCCGGCCCTGGTCGGGCATTCGCCAGTGATCATGAACCTGATGCCGGAAAGCAGGCCGCCTATCCGGCCGGACTTCCTGGGGACGGACCTCCCCGCTTGCCTGTCACCAATTCCCGCAGCCATTTGCGATGATGGCGCCAGGCCCAGCCGCCGGTTACCTGGCCTCGGGTCATCGCGTTGATGGTACCACGGATCCAGATGGCGGCATAGACGTGGATGATCCACACGCAGATGATGACGACGGCGGCAACGGCATGCACCAGCACCGCGACACGCTTCTGCGGAATTGACGTGTAGTCGAAAAAGTACTGATCCCAGATGGCAAAGCCGCTGACGATCAGAACGATGATCAGGCAGGACATGGCCCAGAAGACGAATTTCTGGCCGGCATTGTACTTTCCGACTTCCGGCAACTTCTCTTCATGGCTGGCGAGGACATCGCGAATGCGCGCCAGCCAGGTGCCATCTTCACGCTTCCACAGGTTGGCACGCCAGAAGCGCAGGAACAGCCCGGCGAAGGAGAAGAACAACACCACGCCGATCCATGGATGGATGGTCCGTGTCCATTGTCCGCCGCCAAACAGCACCGTCAGGAAGAACAGGCTGGGATGAAACATCGCCAGGCCGGACAAGGCTAGCAGAATGAGGCTGATGGCGGTGATCCAATGGTTGACCCTGGCGCCTGCGCTGTAGCGGTCGACCGTTACCGGGGAGCCTTTATGCACCTGGTCGCCGGGCTCTATATCATAAGCCGTCATGAGCGGTTGCTCCCCGTCAGCTTCTCCGCATTCGCCTCGTCCTCTTCCGTTACCCGGTTAGGTCCCATGACGAGGTGATGGACAAGTCCTGCGGTCGCCGCGAAGCCGATCGCGGCGAAGCCGGCCATTTTGGTGAAGCCCTTCCAGATCTGGACAAGCGGGCTGATATGCGGGTCTTTCGGCAGGTTGGCATAGATCTCCGGCTTGTCGGCGTGATGCAGCACATACATGACATGCGTGCCGCCGACGCCGGGCGGATCGTAGAGGCCGGCATTCGTGAAACCACGGGCCTTCAGATCCTTGATGCGGAAATCCGCCCATCCCTTCATCTCGTCCTTGGTGCCGAAGACGATGGCCTGGGTGGGGCAAGCCTTGGCGCAGGCTGGTCCCTGGCCGACGGCGACCCGGTCCGAACATAAGGTGCACTTATAGGCCCTGTGATCGACCTGGGAGATGCGGGGAATATTGAAGGGGCAGCCTTTCACGCAATAGCCGCAGCCGATGCAATTCTCGTGAACGAAGTCGACGATGCCGTTGGAATACTGCACGATGGCGCCGGGTGCCGGACATGCCTTCAAGCAGCCCGGGTCCTCGCAATGCATGCAGCCATCCTTGCGGATCAGCCATTCAAGATTCTCGGTTTCCGGATTCACCCATTCGGTAAAACGCATCAAGGTGAACATGTTCGGCGTCAGGTCATGCGGGTTGTCATAGACACCCGTATTGATGCCGACCTCTTCATGCTTGTCGTTCCATTCGAGGCAGGCTGACTGGCAAGCCTTGCAGCCGATGCACTTCGAAACGTCAATCAGTTTGGCGATCTCGGTCTGACGCTGCGCCGGCGGCGTGATGGTGGAGGCCGAGCGACGGATCAGATCCTGCTCGCCGAATTTGGGCGGGACAGGCTGGACATTAGGGTTTGGGACTGGCGGAAACATCTATCTCACCCCTTCATGCCACCGGCCCCACTGTGGGCTCGATATTGACCAGAAAGGCCTTGAATTCCGGCGTATCGGTATTGGCATCGCCGACAACGGGGCCGAGCACATTGGGGCCGAAGCCCTTCTTCGCAACACCCATGAAGCCCCAATGCAGCGGAATGCCGACGACGTGGACCGGTTTTCCGTCGCAGATCAGCGGCTTGATCCGCTTGGTCACAACGGCCTTGGCAATCACCTCGCCGCGCTTCGACCACACCCTGACCCAGCCGCCCTTTGCAATGCCCTTCTCCTTGGCGAGTTCCTCGGAGATCTCGACGAAAAACTCCGGCTGCAGCACCGCATTCACCCAGACATGCTTGGTCCAGTAATGAAAGTGCTCGGTCAACCGGTAGGAGGTCGCCGCATAAGGGAATTCGCTCGAGGCCGGTTCAGCGAATTGCGCGAAGTCGTCCTTGAACACGCGGGCGACCGGGTTGCCCCGTATGGCGGGGGCGATGACATTCGTCACCGGCGATTCGAACGGTTCATAGTGAGCCGGGAATGGCCCGTCCCGCATCAGGCCACGCACAAACAAGCGCGACACGCCCTCGGCATTCATGATGAATGGCCCTACATCCCGCGGCTTCGCCGTTGGGGGAATGTCCGGCACGTCATAACCCGCCCATTTGCTGCCATCCCAGGAAATGAGCTTGCGTGACGGATCCCAGGGATTGCCGTCGAGATCGCAGGAGGCACGGTTATAGAGGATGCGGCGATTGGCGGGCCATGAGAAGGTCCATTTGGGATAGGTTCCGGCGTCGTCCGGGTCGCTATTGTCCCGCCGGGCCATCATATTGCCTGCTTCGGTGAAACTGCCGGAAAAGATCCAGTTGCCGCAGGCCGTGGTGCCGTCATCCCGCAAGGCCGCGAAGCCGGGCAGCTGCTTGCCCTGTTCGAGGAGTTTCTTGCTGGGATCGGCCGGATCGGCAACATCCGCCACGGCATAGCCGTTCATTTCCTTGGCCAGTTCCTCGGGCGACGGCTCGTCCGGATTCTTATAGGCCCAAGTCAGATTGACGATCGGATCGGAAAAGGCGCCGCCTTCCTTCTGATAAAGCGCTTTCAGGCGCTTGAAGATCTGCGCCATGATCCAGACGTCGCTCTTCGCTTCGCCCGGCGGCGTTCCGCCGGCCCAGTGCCACTGCAACCAGCGGCCCGAATTCACCAGCGCGCCTTCATCCTCCGCGAAACAGGTGGATGGAAGCTGGATGACCTCGGTTTCGATTTTCGCCGGATCGGCATTGTTGTAGATGCCATGATTTTCCCAGAAGCGGGCCGTCTCGGTGTCCAGCGGATCCATGATGACCAGCAGTTTCAGCTTGGACAATGCCGAGGCGATCTTGGCCTTGTTGGGAAATGCCTGCAACGGATTGAAACCCTGACAGAAATAGGCTGTCATCTTGCCCTGGTTCATCAGTTCGAAGGCGCGCAGGACGTCGTAGGAGCCGACGTCGAGCTTCGGCAGGTAATCGAAGGCGAAGTCATTCTCCGCCGTCGCCGCCGGTCCCCACATCGCTTTGAGGAAGCTGACCAGGAACTTACGGTAGTTCTGCCAATAGCTGATCTGGTTCGGCCGCAGCGGCTTGTAGGCGCGGGTCGACATATAGGTGGCCAGATCCGGCTCCTTTTCGGTGGCCAGCGTCATATAGCCCGGCAGCAGGTTGGACATCAGCCCGATATCCGTCAGCCCCTGGATGTTGGAATGGCCGCGCAAGGCGTTCATGCCGCCGCCGCGCACGCCGATATTGCCCAGGATGAGCTGGACCATCGCCATGGTGCGGATGTTCTGCGATCCCTTCGAATGCTGCGTCCAGCCGAGCGCATACATGGACGTCATCGTCTTGGTCGGCGATGAGCATTCCGCGATCATCTGCGCCACCTTGAGGAACTTGTCTTTCGGCGTGCCGCAGATGCGCTCGACCATCTCGGGCGTATAGGTCGAGACATGCTGCTTCAGCAGATTCCAGACGCAGCGCGGGTTCTGCAGGCTGTCATCCACCGCGGCAAAGCCATCGGCACCGATCTCATATTCCCAGGTGGAGCGGTTATAATCGCGCTTGCTTTCATCATAGCCGCTGAACAGCCCGTCCTTGTAGCCGAAACCCTCCTTCACGATATAGCCGGCGTTGGTGAAAGCTTTCACATAGTCCCACTGCACCTTGTCATTCTGGATGCAATAGTTGATGACGCCGAGCAGGAAAGCGATATCGGTTCCCTGACGGATCGGCGCATAGAAATCGGCCACCGAGGCCGAGCGCGTGAAGCGCGGATCGACGACGATCAGCTTCGCGCCACGATTGGCCTTCGCCTCCGTGACCCATTTGAATCCGCAAGGATGCGCCTCGGCGGCGTTCCCACCCATGATGACGACAAGATCCGTGTTCCGAATGTCGGTCCACGCATTGGTCATCGCGCCACGGCCAAAAGTTGGGCCCAAACTGGACACCGTGGGGCCGTGTCAAACCCGCGCTTGGTTGTCGAACACCACCATGCCGGTGCTCCGCACCACCTTATAGGTGCAGAACGCCGTCTCATTGGTCGTCGCTGAAGCGGCGAGGAAACCCGTGGTAATCCACCGGTTGACCGTCACGCCGTCCTTGTTCTTGGCGATGAAATTCTTGTCACGATCGTCCTTGAGGACCCGCGCGATCCGATCGAAAGCGTCGTCCCAGCTGATTCGCTCGAACGTGTCGGATCCGGGCTTGCGCAGCATGGGATATTTCAAGCGGGTTTCCGCCCGGACGAAATCAAGCAGGGCCGCGCCCTTCGGGCACAAGGTGCCGCGATTGGTGGGATGGTCGGTATCACCCTCAATATGGATGATCTCCGCCTTCTCGTCCTTCTTCAGATCGCCCTTGGAATACATGATGATGCCGCAGGCCACGGAGCAATATGGACAGGTATTGCGGGTCTCTGTGGTGTTGGCGAGCTTGAACGGCCGAATCGCTTCCGCATAGGCCGCTTCCATCTCGCCGAACCCGAAGGCGACGAGCGTGGTACCCGCGAGGCTCGCACCCGCCGCCCCCAGGAACTGGCGCCGCGAGAGCTCCATATTCATGGAGACCTCCTCTCTTTTGATTTTGCCCCGGTGGGGCAGGGTCAAATCAAGGCAATGTGTACCTCGCAAAGCCTATTCTTGCGCTTCCCCCCTGTCAAACGGTCCGCTGGCGATCCGGCACACTCAATCGTTAAAAAACAAACGACGATGGCGGGAATAAAGACATACCGCCTGCGGTCCGGCTTGACGTGCATCCTGATCCTGCCCAACATTGACGCGTGTCTTTGCTCTCGGCTCCCGCGTGGCGGGGCAGACAGGTTATCGGCGGCTTTTGGCGCACAGCATCTGCTGCGGCCGGCAAGGCAGATGATCTGTCGTCATCCGCAGCGGATGCCTGCGAGCCGAAAGTTTCCCTCTTCGCCCGGATCGTGAATGCCGTTCTGCATTCTCTGATCTCGGCTGACTTCTTTCCACCGATCACTGCTCCAGTCCCTTCCATCTACCGACCGATCACCCATCAGAACCGTGCTCGCTTTCTTGCCGCGCCGACCATGTCCAGGCGTGAACGCTTCGCAATCATGAGGAGGTATCCATGACGAGCCGTCGTGCGTTCCTTATTGGTGGCATCTCCGTCGCCACCGTCGCGACACTGCCGAGATTGGCCAATGCGGGGGAATTCGCGCCGGCGCCGGGCGCCTGGCGCAATTTCCGGCTCGAAACCACCCTGGAAGTCCAGCAATCGGCAGGTGCCGTGCAAGCTTGGATACCGCTGCCGGCCTTCAACCAACCAGCATGGATCAGATCCGGCGACAGCAGCTGGACCACGAACGCGCAATCGGCACGCCTCGTAACTGCCGGCGGCAGCGGTGCGCAGATGCTCGCCGTGCAATGGCGCGATGGCGAGGCGGCGCCGAAGATCGTCGTCGCCAGCACGTTTGCGACACGTGACCGCGCCGTCGACCTGGCCAAGCCGGTGCCGGTCGCAGCGCTCAGCGCGGATGAACGCCAACGCTATCTGGCGCCCACCGACCTCATCCCGACCGACGGCATCGTCAAGGCGGCCTCCGACAGGATCACCGGCAATGCCGGCTCGGACCTGGAAAAGACGCGCGCGGTCTACGACTGGGTCGTGGAAAACACCTTTCGCGACGGTGCGACGCGGGGCTGCGGCACCGGCAATATCGTCTCCATGCTTCAGACCGGCTTTCTCGGAGGCAAATGCGCCGACCTCAACGCTTTGTTCGTCGGCCTGCTGCGGGCGGCAGGCGTACCGGCGCGGGATATCTACGGCCTCCGCGTAGCGCCCTCGAAATTTGGCTATAAGAGCCTCGGCGCCAATTCCGAGATCGTGACCAAGGCGCAGCATTGCCGGGCCGAGGTTTATTTGAACGATTTCGGCTGGGTGCCGATGGATCCCGCCGATGTGCGCAAGGTCGCATTGGAAGAGCCGCCCGGGAAGCTGGCAATGAACGATGAGAAGGTTGTCGCCGCGCGCAAGACCTTGTTCGGCGCCTGGGAAGGCAACTGGCTCGCCTATAACGATGCCCACGACGTCGTCCTGCCGGGTGCCAGAGGGCCGAAACTCGGCTTCCTGATGTATCCCCAGGCAGAGGTCGCCGGCGTCAGGCTTGATTGTCTCGATCCCGACAAATTCCGATATTCGATCAAGTCCACGGAGGTGGCGATATGAGCGATATGCCTCCATTGCGCCTCACCAGCCTTGCCCATGGCGGCGGATGCGGCTGCAAGCTTGCGCCTTCGGTGCTGCAGGAACTGCTGGCGGGCCAGTCGGCGGCGCTGCCTTTTGCCCATCTGCTGGTCGGAACCGAGACTGGTGACGATGCGGCGGTTTGGGATCTCGACGGCGAGACCTGCGTGATCGCCACCACTGATTTCTTCATGCCGGTGGTGGACGATCCCGGCCATTTCGGCCGCATCGCCGCCACCAACGCCATCTCCGATATCTATGCGATGGGTGGCACCCCCATCCTGGCGCTTGCCATTCTCGGTATGCCGCTCGGAAAAATCGATACGGCCACGGTGCGCGCCATCCTGCGGGGCGGCAGCGCCATTTGCGCGGAAGCCGGCATTCCCGTTGCCGGCGGACATTCAATCGACAGCGCTGAACCGATCTACGGCCTCGCCGTGATCGGCACCGCGCCCAAGACGCAAATTCGCCGCAATGCCGATGCGCGGCCGGGCGATGCGCTCATCCTGACGAAGGCGCTGGGGGTCGGTGTCTATTCGGCGGCTTTCAAGAAAGAGGCACTCTCGCCCGATGCCTATGACGAACTGATCGCCTCGACGACTCTTCTCAACCGCGTCGGCACCGCGCTTGCCCAGGATGAGGCCGTGCATGGCCTCACCGATGTGACTGGATTCGGCCTGCTCGGCCACACCTTGGAAATGGCACGCGGTTCCGGCGTCACGCTGCGGCTTGACGCCGACCGGCTGCCGTTGTTTCGGCATGCCGAGGCGCTGATCCGCCAGGGTTTCGTGACCGGCGCCTCGGGCCGCAACTGGGCCAGCTATGGGGCGTCAATCGACCTGCCCGCAGATTTTCCCGATTGGCGGCGCCAGCTTCTGACCGACCCGCAGACTTCGGGCGGGCTGCTCGTTTCCTGCGAGCAGGCAGAGGCGGACCGGGTCCTGTCGAAGATCATCGATGCCGGCTGCAAGGCCGCCCGCCTGATCGGCCGGATCGAGGCCGGCGCCCCGCGCGTGAAAGTCGAAGCTCGGGACGCCGCCTAGCTGGGAATGCTCGATAGGTTGTTCTCGGTAAGCCCCGAGGCCATGCCGATGGGTATTCAGGACAGAAACGGCAGGTGCACGCCGCAGGTCTGCAGCAGCAGGACGATATTGAGGCCAAGGATCAGCAGCGCCGCTGCGCCGGCAAGGAACATCAGGCTTGGCCTGATCGCCAGCTCGCCCATGATCTGCCGGCGGCTCGCGAAAGCGAGCAGGGTCAGCATCGGCAGCGGCAGGACGAGGCTGAGGACCGCCTGGCTGACGGTGAAGGCGCGCATCGTATCGACACCGCCCGCGATAATGATGAGGGTCGGTCCCGCCGTGACCAGGCGGCGCAGCCAGAGCGGAATGCGCCAGCCGACGAAACCCTGCATGATGACATCCCCAGCCATGGTTCCGACGACAGAGCTCGACAGCCCCGAGGCCAAGAGCGAGACGAGGAATATGCCGGCCGCCGCGTTTCCGAGCAGGGGGCCGAGCGTGCGATAAGCAGCCGTGATATCGCCGATGGCATTATGCGTGCCGTCATGAAACTCGGCGGCGGCCATGCACATCATGGCGACATTGATGAGGCCGGCCAGGCCCAAGGCAACAAGGACATCGAGATTGGAGAAGCGCAACAACCTGATCCGGTCTTCCACTCGCCTGGCGGGGATGCGGTCCTGGGTCAAATTGGAATGCAGATAGATGACGTGCGGCATCACGGTGGCTCCGATGATGCTGACGGCAACCAGTACGGAATCCGGACCGCCGAGCCAGGGGACGACGGCACTATAGGCAACCGCATGCCAGCTGGGTCGGGCGAGGAACATTTCGATGAGATAGGCGGCGCCGACGATTCCCGCCAATACCGCGATCAATGCCTCGATAGCCCGGAAGCCGCGGCGCTGCAGCAGCAAGAGAGCAAAGGTTGCCGCGGCGGCGACGATGGTTCCGGCGAGCAATGGAAGGCCGAGCAGCAGCGAGAAGCCGATACCGGCCCCCAGCAGTTCAGCCAGCTCCGTCGCCATGGCGCCGATTTCACTGAGCAGCCACATCCCATACACGACGGGGGGCGGGAAATGGCTGCGGCAGAGTTCCGCCAGATTGCGGCCGGTAGCGATGCCGATCCGGGCGGCGAGGCACTGGAACAGCATCGCCACCAGGTTGGCGAAGACCACGACCCAGAGAAGCTTATAGCCGTAAGCCGCGCCGCCCTGAATGTTGGTGGCAAAATTGCCGGGGTCGATATAGGCGACCGAGGCGACGAAGGCAGGACCGAAGTAAGGCAGGACAGTGCCAAGGCCGCGCCGCTTACCGACCGGCAAGGACGTGCCGGCCTGCGCGGCAGCCGGCAGGATGCCGGCACCGCTCACCATCGAATTAGACGACATTGTTTTTCCTCCCGTTATGCGGCGAACCGTATCTGTCGTTGTCGTGGACGAGACGGTTCAGCCCTGGTCGGGAGCGATGAACCTGCTGCGATCGGGGAAGCGGCTGAAGAGCGTTTCCGGCGCCTGGAAGTTGGCGGCCAGAACCGAGGCCGGTGTCGCGGCCAGCCATTCGGCAATCGAGATTTCCTGATAATCGCCATTATCGAAAGCGAAGACGACCTCCAGCTCCTCGCCGCCGGCATTCTCGATCGCATGGCCGTAACCCATCGGCACATAACCGACATCGCCGGGGCCGAATTCGACCACCTCGGCGCGGCCGCCGGAGCCGAACACCGTCATGCGGGCGCGGCCCTTGACATAGTACTGCCACTCATTGGCATTTGGATGCCAATGCAACTCACGCAGGCTTCCGGGCGTCAGGGTGAGAAGTGCCCCGGTCATCGTCGTCGAGATCGGGAATTCCTTTTGTGACACATAGCGGAATGTACCACCGGAAAAAAGCCGAGGCTTCTGCGCGAGCAGCGGATAGCGATGTGTCAGCACGGTATTGTCGGCAGTGCCGGGCGCCGGGTCGAGTGGAAGCGGGCCGGGCACGGTGCCTTGGGTGATATAGACTTCGCTCTTGGGGAAATTTGCAAAGGTCTCGGCCGGCAGGCCGAAGGTCTTCTGCAGGATCGGGCCCGGCGTATGGCCGACCCAGTCGGAGACGCTGAAGGTGCCGAACTCGGAGAAATGCCCGTTGTCGAAGGCGAGGACGAAGAGGCAGTCTTCAGGACCGGTGCCCTGCAGCGAATGGCCGTGGCCGCGCGGGAAATACCAGACGTCGCCGGGTCCGAAATCGAGGATTTCCGAGCGACCGGCCGGATCAAAGACCGTCGTCCGACAATGGCCGCTGATGATAAAGGCCCATTCAGCGGCATTGGCGTGCCAGTGCAACTCCCGCAGACCGCCCGGCGTCAGGGACATCAAGACCCCGGCCACGCCCTCGGAAATCGGAAACTCGGCGACCGTTGCCTCCTTCGCCCACCCACCTTTGAGGATCTTGCCTGTCTGCTCGCCCATCGCGAAACGAAAAGGCCCGAACTTGGCGGCAGCGCCGGCATTGCCGGCCGGCTGTGGCGCTGGAACCGGTGTAGCGCCCTCCGTGCCGGCGGCTTGCGCGAGGCCGGTCATAGCGGCAAAGCCGGCGGCGCCGACCGCCGCGCCTTCGAAGAGCCTGCGTCTGGAAATATTGGTCATTGCGTTCACTCCCGTGTCAGATGATTGGCAGCGGGCTGGACCTCCCGCCCTGGCCCGCCGGGGATAGATTTGGCTTCGGAAGACGCAAGGCCAATGCAATGTCTTCATCGGGACATGTTCGCGGTACATTGTGCAGTGCGGATAAAAATATCAGCGGCCTCGTTTCATTTGGAGCCGACCGAGAGGCTGAGCAGGCGGTATCCTGTCGCAGGCTCCCAGGCGGGACCGGTGTCGATAATCCGACGTGATGTTCGCTGATCCTCGGACACGACAGGCTTGCGACAGATGATGGCTGTGGATGAAGCGGCACAGCCCGCGTGATCGTTGGCGATCGATCGCGTTGTAGCGGCGGATCCTTCCCGCGCAGGGCTATGCCCCGGCACTCTCCCCGTCGCCACGAAATCGATGACTTCGCTGTGCCGTCGCCACCAGTTCGCAAAGATAGGCGCCGCCATGTCGGATGGCTTCGTCGGATAGCCCCGCCCCACCCAGCACGACGCCACGTGCATCGACGCCACGCGCAACAAGCGATGTCATGACATTGCGCATGCCGCTGTAGCCGCTGTGATCGGCCCCCGCATATTCGACCAGCCTGACCTTACCGCTGATCTCGCCGATGCGGGGCAACGGCCTGGTCAGCCGTGCCGCGAAGGTGAGAGCACCGGCACACCTGCCTTGCAGCAGCAGGTGCAAGGCAAGCCTTCCACCATGGCCAAAGCCGACCAGGACGAGGCGGCTGGCATCAAGGTGGTAGAAACGCAATTGCCGCTCGAGTTGTGGTGCGGCCAGCCGCGCCGCTCGCTCAACTTCCCCCGGCTTCTCAGGGACCTCGGACGCAGGCATCGATGGCGAAAGGCCGTTGGCCGTTGGCTGCGGCAGTTCGGCCTCCGTCGGGGCAATGAAAGTCGTAGCGATCAGGTTTGGCGCCCAGCGCGTCACCGCCGTGGTCAGGCTCGCTATGGTATTGGTGGCGTCATGCAGCAGGACCGCCAGTACCTTTGGAGATTGTTCTGCTGACGGGGCCTGCCAGAGTCCATGGGAAAACTGCAGCCAGGTCATGCTTGGTTCCTCGACAAGAGACCGGCCGGCGCGGGCCGGTCGGCATTCGATGTCTGAGGTTGATTTTTGCCGGAAGGACTCAAGCCGGCAAATGCATTGACTTCACCACCACATGTTCAGGATGAATTGCCGGACAGGCTTACCGGCGCGGCCCTACAAGCTCAGGGCCACCGACGAGACCGCATCGCGGAGCCAGCGATGGGCGGGATGGCGTTCCAGCCGCCGATGCCACAGCATTACGGTCCGAACATGCGGCGACTGATAAGGCGGCTCGCATACCTGCAGCGGATGGCTGCGGACGAATTCCTGCGCGATCCGCCGGCTCAGCGTCGCGACCATGTCCGATTGAACAAGGATCGGCGCAGCCGAGAGATAGGGTGCTTGCAGGACGATGCGGCGGGCAAGCCCCTCCTCGCCCAGCCACCGGTCGATGAAACTGGTGTCCTCGCGACTTGACGAGATCTCGAGATGCGGCAGCGCGGCGAAAGCCGCGGGCGACAGCTTCTGCTCGCTCGCCGGATGTCCGCGCCGCATCACCATGACGAAGGGATCCTTGAGCAAGGGTGCTGCGGCGAAGCGTTCTCCGGGACTGTCCAGGCCGCTGATCGCGAGATCGAATTCACCACGGTCCAGCCGCTCGATGAGATCCAAGGTGCCGCTCGGGCGGAGATCGAGCCGTACCAATGGGGCCGCTGCAGATATCGCGGCAACCAGCGGTGGGACGAGGACCACCGCTGCGTAATTGTTAACCGCGATCGTAAAGCGGCGATCCGCCGCAGCCGGGTCGAAGGCCGCCGGCTCGAGGGCGAGCTGCATTTCATTCAGTGCGTTGCGCAGGGGCGCGGCAAGCGCCTCGGCTCGCGGCGTGGGCGCCATGCCTTCCGGTGTGCGAATGAACAATTCGTCCTTCAGCATGTGGCGCAGCCGGGTCAAGGCATGGCTCATCGCCGGCTGGCTAAGCCCGATGCGGCTGCCCGCGCGGGTGACATTGCGCTCCTGCATGATGGCGTCGAATACAATCAGCAGGTTGAGATCAAAAGCGCCCCAATTCATCAAAGACATATATCCGTGACGAGAATTCATTTCAAGCACGCCGCCCGCGCGCCCACGTCCTCTCTGCGGAGATTGATCCGCACCAAACGCGCCGCCATCCGAGACGGCGCAAGAAAAAAGGAGATTTTGTGATGAAAAAGGTTGTTCCGGCCATCTGCTTTGCCTTGGCCACTGTCGTTGCCGGCAGCACGCTGTCAGCGGTTTCCAGCTACGCCCAGACCTATTCCTCCGATGAGCAGACCTGCGGCAGGGCCGACGCCGGTCAGGGCGGCGCGCGTTGCATGCGCGACTCCTTGCATCCGGACACAGTGCATCACGAACGTCACGACCGCTCGGGTTCGAGCATGCGCGACCGATGAGTCGGCCCGCGGAAAGCCGCTCATGCAATCGGCAGTCCGCCATTTCGCGAGCCACGCGACCCACGAAATGGCGGACTGCACACGCCTGCAACATCGCGCGCTAGAAAGTAAATGCCAGCTGGGCGCCGAAGACCGCGGCATCGTTCGCGCTGGTGTGGCCGCTGGGATTGATGATGTATTGGAAGTCGGGCGTGATGGCGAGCCAGGGCGTGGCCGCGAGCGTGTAGTTCAGTTCCAGCGTCAGCTCACCGGTCGTGCCCTGCTGTGTGTCGCTGATCTTCCCATAGGCGACCATGAAGGCAGTCGTGTCGTCGGCGCGACTGGCGATCAAGCCCTGATACGTGGCGCCGGCCGCAAAGAAGAAGGGCATCAAATTGATGTTCTCCTGAGGCTGCCAGGCAACCGCCGCCCAGGGGGTGAGGCCGATGCTGCTATCCGCGCCACCTTCGCGATAGATCATCTGCTGCGCCATGGCATAGAACCCGTAGTTACCCGCCTTCTGATGACCGTTGTTGAGGTCGGTATAATGGTTTCCGGCATAGAAGCCACCGAAAGAATAGGTTCCGGGCAAGCCGGCATCGCCCTTCGCCTGATTGAGCTTGTAACTGACCTGCCCCACCGTCAGCACACCCTCATTCGGCTGCAGGCTGAAATGCGTTCCATTGGTCGAGGCCTTCGGCGCGGCGGAAGAAGGATCGGTGTCGTAGATGCCGGCGGCAAGCTGGATCTGATCGACGGGCGCATAGGTGACGACGGCGCCCCATTCGACAGCCGGCGCCGAGGTGAAGGCAGAGGTATTGAGCGGGATGTTCGCGGGATCGCTGTTGATCGCGGCGCTCACATAGTCGTTGAACACCGGCAGGGCTGCAAATGTGCTGTTCGCTGACAGCCGCCCCAATTGCAACTGCAGTCCCCCATCGAGCAGGGTCTGCTGGGCATAGAGCTGCCCGAGATAGGTGCCGTTCGGCTCATAAGCGTGGGAAACTTCGAAGAGATTGCCGATGTCGCGCGCCGACAGGCTGTTGCCCGCCTGCCACCAAAATTCGGAATGGATCAGGAAGCCTTCAAGGCCTGCAAGCTTGCCGAAATCGATCTCATTGGTCAGGTTGAATTGACTGGCAAATGCCGAACTGTGATTGGAATGCGGCGCGCCGCCGGTATTTGCCTGAAAGGTTGCTGTTTCGCCGCCTTGAAAAGTAATGCCGTGATCGGCAAGCGTCGTCCGGTAGCCGCCCCAGTCACCGGTCATCGTCGACCATGTCCACCAGGGGCCGTCATCGGCATAGGCCGAACCGGTCAGGCCCAATAATATGACGAGGCAAACGCAGCTGACCCGTCCCATCTCTCCTCCTGATTACAAAAACGTATATCGTAGGGCGCGGCGCCAATTTGTGGCGTCGCCATCGCTGAACGACGGCAAATGGGCAACGGATATTCCAGGAAATTGCCGCCGGGAGCCGGCAAGCCCACCGAGAATATACTGGCTGGCAGCCGCGTCAATCACTGATACGGGCCGCGTTATTCAGCGCGGCATAAGAGGGCGCCGCGGCGATTGAAGACACGGCGTCTTCGTCGGGATTGATTGCGGGATCGATAACTACAGATCAGCTTCAGCGACCGCCTCATGCAGCCGCTCGATCGGCTTGCGAAAGAGTGCTGGTATAGTAGAGAACGCTAACCCAGCTACTGAAAGGTTGCTCGCCTTCAGATCTTCTTCAGGTCGACTGCTGGACTGTCCTTCGACCTTTGTAAGGCCTCACGCCGCTCGGAATACCGGTCGACCAGATAATCCGACCGGTCGCGCACGAGCAGCGTGAATTTCATCAGCCCCTCCATGACATCGACGAGGCGATCATAGTAAGGCGATGGTCTCATCCGCCCTTGCTCATCGAACTCTTCATATGCTTTCGGGATCGACGACTGGTTCGGGATCGTCACCATGCGCATCCACCGGCCAAGCACGCGAAGCGCATTGACCGCATTGAACGACTGAGAACCGCCCGAGACTTGCATCACGGCAAGCGTTCTACCCTGAGTCGGCCTGATGCCGTCTTCGGAGAGAGGCAGCCAATCGATCTGGCTTTTGAAGATGCCGGTGATGGTTCCATGGCGCTCGGGGCTGCACCAGACCTGGCCCTCCGACCATATCGATAGATCTCGCAGCTCTTTCACTTTGGGATGGTCTTTCGGCGCATCGTCCGGCTGAGGCAGTCCGCGGGGATCATAGATCCGGGTCTCGGCACCGAAGCGGCGCAGAAGGCGTGCCGCCTCTTCGACCAGAAGCCGGCTATAGGAACGCTCGCGCAGCGATCCGTAAAGCAGCAAGATGCGCGGCGGGTGCGTCGCTCGAGCTGATATCTGCAGCTTGCCGGCATCCGGCAGATCGAAGGCTGCCTCATCAATATTCGGGATGGTCGAATCCGGTTGGGTAGTCATGGCGCATCCTTGTCATGAATTTTTCACGGAAGCGTTCTTGATTAATTTCTATAATTCGGTATTTATAGAAATATGAAAGAGAATCAAGCCCTCGAAGCATTTTCCGCCTTATCGAACGCGACCCGGCTGGAGGTGTTTCGATATCTGATCAAGATGGCGCCTGAAGCGGTGCCCGCGGGAGACATTGCGCGCGAGGTCGAAGTGCCTGCAAGCACGATGTCGACCCAACTCGCCATCCTGAGCCGGGCAGGATTGATCACATCGCTTCGCAGCGGACGGGTGGTCAGCTACAGGGCCGATGTCGAGGGCGTTCGGGCATTGTTGAACTATCTTGTAAGAGACTGTTGTCACGGTAAGCCGGAAGTCTGCGCAAACCTCATTGCGGCGGTTCTGCCGTCCTGCTGCTAGCCACTTAGCGTACTGACATCGCGAATTCACCCTATGGAGGCTCACGTGGTCGACCACGTTTTTAACGTGCTGTTTTTATGTACCGGAAACTCGGCCCGCAGCATTCTGGCCGAAGCCATCATCAATCGTGAGGGACAAGGCCGCTTCCATGGCTTCAGTGCAGGCAGCCATCCCAAGGGAGAGGTCCACCCCTTCGCCATCGACCTGCTGAAAAAGATGAATCATTCGACGAGCGAGCTGCGATCGAAGAACTGGGACGAGTTTGCTCACCCTGACGCACCCGAGATGGATTTCGTTTTTACTGTCTGCGACAATGCTGCGAACGAAGTCTGCCCGGTATGGCCAGGCCAGCCCATGAGCGCCCATTGGGGATTACCCGACCCCGCGGCAGTGGACGGCCCCGAGGTGGAACAGCGGCTGGCCTTTGCGGATGCCTACCGCATGCTCCGCAATCGTATCAGTATCTTCACAAGCCTGCCGATGAAGTCTCTTGATAAGCTGAGCCTGCAGAAGCGTCTGGATGATATTGGCCGCACTTTGCCTGAAACGGCCTAACCGATCGCATTACTTCCGTAAAACAAGAAAGTTCACAAATGTCGACCTTTGAGCGCTACCTGACCGTTTGGGTGCTCCTCTGCATCGTTCTTGGCATTACCCTCGGCAGCTTCTTCTCACCGGTCTTTCATGCCATCGGCGCGATGGAGGTTGCCAATGTCAACTTCCCCGTCGCCATTCTCATTTGGCTGATGATCATTCCGATGCTGGTGAAGATCGACTTCGCTGCGCTCGGCCAGGTGAAGGAGCATTGGCGCGGCATCGGCGTGACATTGTTCGTCAACTGGGCCGTCAAGCCGTTCTCCATGGCAATCTTGGGCTGGCTTTTCATCGGCTATCTTTTCCGGCCGTTCCTGCCTGCCGCCCAGATCGACTCCTATATCGCCGGCCTCATTATTCTTGCCGCTGCTCCTTGCACCGCCATGGTATTCGTCTGGAGCAACCTCTCGGATGGCGAACCGCATTTCACGCTGAGCCAGGTCGCCTTGAACGACACCATCATGGTGTTCGCCTTCGCGCCGATCGTGGCATTCCTGCTCGGTCTTTCCGCGATCACGGTTCCCTGGCAAACGCTTGCATTGTCCGTGGCCCTCTACATCGTGGTTCCGGTCATTATTGCGCAGGTGGTCCGGCGTTCTGTCATTGGTGGTGGTGGTGGCCTACCGGCATTGCAGCGGCTGCTTTCGAAACTGCAACCGATCTCACTTGTTGCGCTGCTGACCACGCTCGTCCTGCTGTTTGGCTTCCAAGGCGACCAGATTCTTGCTCAGCCAACCACGATTGTTCTGCTTGCGGTGCCGATCCTGATCCAGGTCTATTTCAATTCGGGTCTGGCTTACCTGCTGAACCGGGCCTGTGGTGAGCAGCACTGCGTCGCCGCACCCTCTGCTTTGATCGGAGCCAGCAACTTCTTCGAGCTGGCGGTGGCGGCGGCAATCAGCCTCTTCGGCCTGCAATCGGGGGCCGCACTGGCGACGGTCGTCGGCGTGCTCATTGAAGTGCCGGTGATGCTTTCCGTCGTCAAGATCGTGAACTCGACCAAGGGTTGGTACGAGCGGGGCCGGAACGTCCGCGGCGGAAAATCGCTTGTTGGTCAGCAGCGCTGAAGGCGCGGAGGAGAAGACGATGGCCGAAGCGAACATCCCAGTCACGATCTATCACAATCCTTCTTGCGGCACTTCGCGGAATACCCTTGGTCTCATTCGAAATGCCGGTATCGAACCAAAAATCGTCGAATACTTGACCGACATTCCCAGCAAGGATGTCATTCGTGACCTGGTAGTCCGTGCCGGGATCACGTTGCGAGACGCGTTGCGCCGCAAAGGTACCCCCTACGAGGATCTAGGCCTGGACGCCCCCGAATGGACGGACGAAAAGATCCTGGATGCGATCCAGCGTTTTCCAATTCTCTTGAACCGCCCTTTTGTCGTGACGCCCTGGGGCGTGAAGCTATGTCGCCCCTCGGAGACCGTTCTCGACATCCTGCCGCTTTCCCAGAAGAAGCGTTTCATCAAGGAGGACGGAGAGCTGGTGATCGATGACCACGGCAACCGGGTTCAACACATCCAAGGTTAGCACACGAGTTTAGCTAACGCCGCAATGCCCGTTGGTGCTTCCGGCTGCCACGGAACCAGCGCTATTCGTTTCGCCAAGCCGCCGCGAACCCGGGCGATCTGCCTTGCTTCGCCGCCCATCTTGAAGCGCAGCAAAGGGTCCGCCGATCCGGTGAGGCTCAAGCAATTATTTATGATCCAGGCAAACGGCTCGATCTTTGCCCGACGGAGATCTTCCTGAAGGGATGTCGCTTCGGATATCGGCGTCGTCTCTGGCAAGGCGACCAGAAGGATCTTCGTGTAGTTTTGGTCCTGCAGACGCATCAGCGTGGTCACCGCCCGTCCCGAAGCGCCGGTCTGATGAAAGTCGCGCAAAACCTGGCGGTGATATGCGCCCGTCGCATCCAATAACAGGAATGTGTGGCCCGTAGGCGCGGTATCAATCACCACGAAGCCTGACCTTCCCTTGGTGACGATCCGAGAGAAGGCATGGAAAACGGCAACCTCTTCCGTGCAAGGGGAGCGAAGATCTTCCAAGAGAAGAGCTTTACCTGCTGCATCCAGATTGACGCCACGCGTCTCCATGATCCGATCAATGTAGGCCTGGGTCTCTACCGCCGGATCAATCCGGCTGACCGTGAGGTTCGGCAGGTGCTCCCCGGCTGTTACCCATTCAACATGCGCCGCCGGATCTGTCGTTGTGAGAAGCACCTGGTGGCCGCGCCTGGCCAGCTCCGTCGCGACGGCTCCGGCCATGGTCGTCTTCCCGACGCCCCCTTTGCCCATGACCATGACCAAGCCGTTTCCAGAGGCTTCGATTTCGTCGATCAGGGATTTCAAGCCGGGCTGTCCCGACAAGGGCTCTGTTTTGGCGGACGTTAAAGGCGGCTGCTCTTGCCTGATCATGCTGCGCAGCGCATCGAGACCGATCATGTCATAGGCGCGCATCGGTATATCGTCGCGGCTCAGAACCTTGAGCGAGTCTGGTATGTGTTCCAGGGCCGCGTTGCATCGTTGCTCGAATGCATGGGCAATCCTGTCAGCCGGATCAGCCGCATGATAAATAGCATTTACCAGCAGATGCTGGTTGTTCAAGCCGAGTGCGCGAAGCTCCCCGGCCGACCGCGCGGCTTCCCGAAGCGCGGATGCTTCCGGCCTGGTCACCAAGGCTATCGTCGTCATTGCGCCGTCATTTAGGGCGGCCAAGGCCTTTTCAAAGACGGATAGCTGCATTTGCAAACCAGAATGCGGGCCCAGGCAAGATGCGCCGTTCTCGTTCGTTTCGAGGAACGACGACCACGCTTTCGGTAAGCTCAGCAGCCGCAGGGTATGTCCCGTGGGGGCCGTGTCAAAGATGATATGGTCATAGATGGCACTCTCGGCACCTTCGTCGGCAAGGAGGCCCGCGAACTGATCGAATGCGGCGATTTCGGTCGTACATGCACCTGACAGTTGCTCCCTGACTTTCTCCTTGTCAGCAGCCGACGCGGATATCATGGCGGCCAGCACGCGCTGGCGATACGCATCTGCCGCCGCTTGCGGATCTATATTCAAGGCTGATAGGCCGGGTGCGCCTGAGACGGTCGTAGGTGCAGGCGAAAGACGGCACTCCAGCATCTCGTCGAGGTTTGAAGCAGGGTCCGTACTCACGAGCAGAACTTTCCGCCCCGAATCAACGAGTGCCAGCGCAACGGCACAGGAGAGAGCCGTCTTTCCGACACCGCCCTTGCCGGTGAAAAACATATAGCGCGTCGGATTGACCAGAATTTTGAGCGGAAGGAGGGACATAAGGACCTCTGAGTGGCGACTTTTATTTATTCTAGCTCGGAACGCCGGTGGCTCCGTTGATCTCGGTCAAACGTCGCGGCTCCGCCTGGAAGAGATAGGTCCAGCTTAAACCGTTCGTAGACCGGTACTCGTCGCGATCGTGCCAGAAACGCGAATCTCCTAAGGGTCAAATCGTGTCATTGCTCTCGATATACAAATACGAGCCCCGTCACAGTCTTGACCCTCATGAAGGCAAAAGACGTCGCCCTCGCCTGCTGTCCACCGGCCTTGTGGGGGATATCTTATGCATTGGCGAAACCCGCGACCGACCATTTCCCGCCCATTTTTATGATGACGATGGTCTACGGCCTGACAGCTATCGCGCTCTATCGCCCCAATAGACGGCCTCTTACGCGACGCAGATACCTGTTCCTCATTGCAGCCTTCGGCGGAGCCATCCAGAGCAGCCTGATCTTCACCGGCATTTCCGGGCTGCCCGCCGCGACAGCCATCCTCGCCGTTCAAGCACAGGTACCTTTTGCCGTTTTGGCAGCCTGGATCATCGGCGGCGAGCGTCTTGAAATAAAGCGGCTGGTCGGCATCGGCATTTCCGGCATCGGCATCATTGTGATCGCCGGGGCGCCCGAGGCCACAGGTAACCTGCTCTCCCTCGGCCTCGTCTTGCTCGGAACGCTCTCCTGGGGTCTATCCCAGGGGTTGGCCCGTCGATTGAGCCGGGACGCCGGGCGAACGCTCACCGCCGCCATCATGACCTATGCCGCGCCTCAGATGTTGGGAGCATCATTGGTGCTGGAATCGGGGCAGACCATGGCACTCCAGACTGCATCTTGGCGAGATTGGTTCGCGGTCGGATTGCTCTCGATTGGCGGCTTCGCCATCGCCTATTCGATTTGGTACGGGCTGCTCCAGCGCTACCGCGTCGATCAGGTCGCGCCCTTTGCCCTTCTGATGCCCTTCATTGGCGTCGTTGCCAGTGTGATGGCTTTGGGCGAGCATCTTTCGAGCGGAGCGATCATAGGCGGTGTCATTATCGTTCTTGGGCTGGCATTCATCATTCTGGATCGTCGACCCGGTCGGCGAGCGAAAACCACGGATAGCGCAGGCGCATGACCCCGTCTCAGGTCAGCACATGGCGCCGGGCCTTGTGGGTTACAATGAACAGCGCGACCGTCAACGCGACATTAAAAGCGGCCACGGCAGCAACCACATTGAGGGCGCTATCCGGCCCCATTCGCTCTATCAGAAATGCCCCAATGGAGGGAGATGCAGCTTGGGCAATTAGACTTGGTCGCGCCAGCTTACCCATAATTGGCGCATAGTCCTCAGGACCGAATAGAGCCAAAGGCAGAGTCGCCCGGGCGATCGACTCGAGACCAATGCCCCCACCGTAGAAGATCAGCGTCAGGAACACCATTGGGAAGTGCAAGCTGAGCAATGTCAGCCCTGCCGCGACGAGGCTGACCGATGCGACCTTCGTCCAGATCGGATGGTGATAGCGCGCAATCAACATCTCAATAAAGCGCGCGCCGACCTGCGACGGGCCGACAAGCGTACCCAGGGCAACCGCTGCAGCCAGTGTCAGGCCGCGATCCCGCAAAATTGTAAGCAGGTGCACCGAGATGACCGTGGAGATCATGGAGCCGATCATGATGGCAATTGCCAGCAACATGAATATGCCAGGTGCATGCAGCGACTTTGCTTGCTCCGTCTTGGCCGCCGCATCAGGCTTCACCACCTGCCCGTTGCAAGGCAACGCGAACAGGTAGATCGGCAAACTGATGAAGATCTGGACGGCGGCATAGGCGAAGCATGTATTACGCCAGCCGACATGCTCCATAAGGAATGCCGATAGCGGCCAGCAGGTCGTGCTGGCGAAGCCCCCGAACAAGGTCAAGGTCGCAATATGATGGCGGGCGTGCTCGCGATAGAGGCGCCCCAATGTCGAGAAGGCGGCATCATAGAGACCGGCGCTCATACCCAGACCCATGATGATCCAGGCCAGGATGAACAATGGCAGGTTGGGCGCTACGGCGAGGCCGACCTGCCCCGCGGCGATCAAAACAGCACTTGCTGCAAGAACCGGTCGTCCACCCTGCCGATGAATGAAACGACCGACACTTGGCGACGCCAAGCCGGCGACTAACAAGCCGAGGGACAAGCCGCCCACGACCCAGGAGAGCGGCCAGCCCGTATCATCCGCGATGGGCTTGGCCAGCACAGCCGGGAGATAATAGGAAGATCCCCAGGCAAGAATCTGGGTAATTCCGAGCGCAGTAACAATGACTGCCGGGGGGACTGGCGGCTTAAGAGTCATGCAGCCGTACCACAGCCGCAACCTGTCTTGCCCGCATCCTTGGCGACAACCTCCGCAATGCAGCATGCCCTCTCTTCTACCGGGGCCGGACCGCCGCAGCAGGCACCCTGCTCCGCCGGAGCGGGGCTGCCGCAGCATCCCTCCTCTGCGAAGGCATCCGTCGAACAAATGCCCGTTTCCGGAAGCACGAGTTGCACGCGGTCCGCTGCTTCGATGTCGCCGGCGATCGCCGCGACAACCGAGCGAGCCTGCTCATAACCAGTCAGGAGCAGGAAGGTCGGGGCTCGTCCGTAAGATTTCACGCCGACGGTAAAGAAGTTGGGCTCCGGATGCGAAAGCTCGCGATGTCCATGCGGCGGAACGGAGCCGCATGAATGCAGATTCGGATCAATCAACGGTCCGAGCGCCCGAACGCTCTCCAGCCATGGGTCAAGTTCCAATCTCAACTCGCGCGTAAGATTGAGGTCCGGCCGTTGCCCGGTAGCTGCAATAATTTCATCGACCGGTCCAACGGCGGCGGGTCCGTCGGCGGTTTCACCGCTTAAGCTCAAACCGTCAGCTGTCGACAACACCTCTTCAGTCGAAAATCCCGTAACGAGCTCGATCTGGCCACGGTCGACGAGCTGCTTCAGATGCCAGCCAAGTGCGCCTCTGGCCGGAAGCTGATCCGCGTCGCCGCCACCATAGATGCGTCCGAGATTGCTACCCCGGACGACCCAGGTTACCAGCTTGCCTTCGCCGGGGAGTTTAGCGAGATCCAGAAGCACGTTGATCGCCGAATATCCGGAGCCAACCACGGCTACCCGCTTGCCGCTATAGCGCGCCCTCAGTTTGCCCAGGACATCGGGCATGCCATAAGCGATGTGAGCGGCGTGTTCCCTCTCGCCAGGTACGGCCACCCCAGAGCCGCCTAGGGGATTTGCGTTTGACCAGGTACCGGACGCGTCGATGACAGCCCGGGCAAGCTCATATCGGACAGCGCCGGAAGAGTCGGTGAGTTGCAGGCGGAACGGCTTGGCCTGGCGGCCCTTGCTGGAAACCTTGTCGATGCCGACACGCGAAATCGCGGTCACCCGCATGCCGGTTTTGATGAAGGGCTTTAGCGCGGGCAACGCCGCGAGCGGCTTCAGATAGGAGTCGACAATTTCGCCACCCGTCGGCAGCACAGAGGCAGGCGGCATCTGCCAGCCTGACTTCTCCAGCAATCGAACCGAAGCGGGATCGACGCTCTGCTCCCAGGTGGTGAAGATCCTCACATGCGCCCAATCGAGTAGATTGGCGCCCGCGGAGTCGCCGGCTTCATAGACACGAAAGGCGATGTCGCGCTCGGCAAGGTTTGCCGCGGCGGCAAGTCCGATCGGACCGGCACCGATGACGGCAACCGGCAGGTCTTCAAGATGCGTCATATCCAATAGTCCTTCGCTATTTCCAGCACAACCGAAATAACAAATCAAAAAAAGAGAGGTTAAGCCGCTCTCCCCTTCCGCTTGCACGCAGCATCCACGCAGCATTCGGCGACGAGATAATCGACCAGCGAATTCATGGCGGTGTAATTGGCACGGCAGATCAGCGTCGTGCCTTGCCGGTCCTGAGAAACGAGGCCATTCGCGACCAGGTTCTTGAGGTGATGCGACAGGGTCGATGCGGCGATCCCGATCTTATCCTGCAAGCTGCCGACCGGCAGTCCGTCGTCACCTGCTCTCACCAGGGCGCGGTAGACCTGGAGGCGGGTCGGGTTGCCGAGGGCTTCAAGCTGACTGGCTGCTAATTCGATTTTCATAGAAATAACATGAGATAGTTTCGGTGAGCGGTCAAGGTTATATTTCCATATAAATCGAAATAACAGATGTGCAAGCCGCTTCCTGGTCCGGACGCTTACTCTTGTTGACCAGGTGCGGGAGCTGGATCGGGAGATTGCCCGCTGGGCGCGACAGGATGACGACGCGGCAAAGCAAAAGGCCCCGCTCTTGGGAGGGGGCCTTTTACTTGGTTGCGGGGGCCAGATTTGAACTGACGACCTTCAGGTTATGAGCCTGACGAGCTACCGGGCTGCTCCACCCCGCGTTATTCTGTCTGGTTCGAGTATAGGCCCGGTAGCTCCTATCATGCGCTC
>Ga0255336_100135_pt1 | contig 163885 bp, 135 predicted proteins | sample MeOH1_35cm_T3_17_FD_189102 | JGI IMG/M metagenome (GOLD analysis project Ga0255336, IMG submission 189102) | Sandy soil microbial communities from University of British Columbia, Vancouver, Canada - MeOH1_35cm_T3_179 | ecosystem: Engineered > Artificial ecosystem > Sand microcosm > Unclassified... | reverse complement strand
GAACGCGGCCCGCCTCGCCTTCGAGCGAAACGACCTTTGTGTCGAGGTGAAACAGCACGCCGTTGCGCTCGTGCAGCGTGCGGAACATCGCACCCGCGCGTTCGCCGAACTGCCTCGCGAAAGGCGTTTTCTCCGGCGAAATGACGGTGACCGGCGTGCCGCGCTTCCTCAACGCGGCGGCCGTCTCCAGTCCGATGAAACTGCCGCCGAGAATCGCGACGCGCGTGTGTTCCGCGTCCTCACCGATTGCCTCGGCGAGCGCGGCGGCGTCGTCGCGATTGCGCAGCACGTGGACGCCGCCGAGTTCGATGCCGGCAATCGCGGGCAGTTTCGGCACGCTGCCGGTGGCGAGCAGGGCGGTGTCGTAGGTCAGTTCGCCGCCGTGGGCGAAATGAATCGTGCGCCTGGGCACGTCGAGACGGGCAACCTTCGCGACGATCCGCTCCACGTCGTGCCGCGCCAGCCAGTCCGGCGCGAGCAGCGGCGGCACGTCGGCGGACAGCACGAACTTCGTGAGCGCGGTGCAATCGTAAGGCGCATGCGGGTCATCGCCGATCAGCGTGAGGCGTCCGCCGAAACCGTATTCGCGCAACGCCGTGCAAGCCGCGGCGCCCGCCGCGCCCGCGCCGATCACCACGTAATGCGGTTGCGCGGCGGCGGCATGGCGCACCGCTTGCGGCTGCTTTCGCGGCGCGACGATCACGTCGTCGCTGCTCACCACCACGGGGTAACGGTCGAGCGCGACCAGCGGCGGCGGTTCGAGCACGTTGCCGGTGGCGGCGTCGAACGTGCCCTTGTGCCACGGGCAGATGATGCGGCCATGACACAGCCCGCCCTGTTCCAGCGGACCGCCCGCATGCGGGCAGTCGGCGGCATAGGCACGCACCGTGTCGCCGTGGCGCACGAGCAGGATGTTCTCGCCGTCCACCACCACGCGCTCGGCGCGATCCTCCCGCAGGTCCGAGAAGCGGGCGACACGGCGGGGAATGGTTTGCATGACGGGTTCTCTCGCAAGAGGATGGTGTGACGAATAGCAATCGACGTGCCCGACCAACCCGGTGCCTCGCGCCGTTGGACGACTTGCAAGGCGTCCTTTGGAGAAGCGCGGAAGTGAGGTATAAATCATGAGAAAGGAAATAGCGCACGAACATCGCGTCGCGGCACGATGTGTGCAACTTTGCTGATCTGTATCGACCTTTGATGGAGAGGCTGACCGTGCAACGGGCGGAGCGTGCCGCAGTCGATTTCCCCATGCCCTCGCGCAATTTCGCGGCGACGCGGCGCATGCTTCTCATCGTGCTCGCCGTTTCGATCGTGTTTCCGCTTGCCTGCCTCGCGGGCTACGGCTATTTCGATTACCAGCGCCGCATCGCCGATTCGGACAACGTGATCGACCGGCTCGCGCGCGTGACCGAAGAGCAGGCCGTCAAGGTGCTCGATCTGAGCCAGCAGATGGCCTCGCGCATCGTCGAGTTGGTCGACAATCAGGACGATGCGCAAATCCGCGCGCGCGAAGCCGAATTGCACGAGCGCCTGCAGGAAATCGGCGGCGACTTTCCGCAGGTGGCGTCGATTTCCCTGCTCGGCGCGAACGGCGACCTGCTGGTGTCGAGCCGCGAATATCCCGCGCCGCCGCGCTCGATCCCGCAGCGCGAGGACTTCACGAGCGCGAAAGCCATGCGGCCGCAAACCTATTTCTCGCTGCCGATGTTCGGGCCGTTGTCGAAAACCGATGTGTTCAGCAGCGCGACCGGCCGCTCGGGCGCGGACGGGCGCTTTCTCGGGGTGGTGTCGGTGGCGCTGCGCAACGACTACTTTTCGCGCTTCTATCGTGACCTGACCAATGGCGACCCGTCGCTTTCGCTCGGCCTGTATCGCCAGGACGGCAATCTGCTGGTGCGCTATCCGCCGTGGCCCGCGGGCGCGAATCCGAAGGCGCAGAGCGCGTTCGCCACGGCGCTGCGCGACCGCCAGGTGTTCGGCCACGTTCGGCTGAATTCGACGGTGGACGGCGTCGAGCGTCTGCTCGCGTTTCGCCGCGTCGGCGACTATCCGCTCTATGTGATGAGCGCCTACGCGACGAGCGCCATCGCCGACGCATGGCGCCGGCATTTCCTGATGATCGCCGCGCTCACGGCGGCGCCCTGCATCGCGATCTGGCTGCTGGTGCTGTACTCGTTGCGTCAGCTCGAAGCCGAGCGCCGCGCGTGGGAGCGCTGGCAAGGCGAGGTGGCGATGCGGCTGTCGGCGGAAGCGTCGAGCCGGCAGTTGCAGCGCATGGGCGCGCTCGGCAATCTGGTCGCCAACGTGGCGCACGATTTCAACAATCTGCTGATGGTGGTGTCGGCCAATATCGAGCTCGCGCGGCTCAAGCGCTACAACCACGTCGAGAAGGAAGTGCTCGCGATGCAGCGCGCCACCGCCACCGCCGAGTCGCTCACGCGGCGTCTCTTGAGCGTCGCGCGCAAGCAGCCGCTCAAGCAGGAACCGCTCGATCTTTCCCGATGGCTGCCGGCCGCCACGCCGCTGATCGACGCGGCGCTCGGCGACAAGGTCGAACTGGCCTTGAATCTGGTCGACAACGTCTGGCCGGTGCTGGCCGATCCCACCGACCTCGAATTCGCGATCATGAACCTGGCGGTCAACGCGCGCGATGCGATGCCGCACGGCGGCCGCTTCGTGATCCGCTGTCAGAACAACCGGCTGGTCGGCAGCGACACCTTGTTGCCCGACGGCGAATATGTGCTGATCGCCTGTTCCGACGACGGCGAGGGCATGTCCGAGGCCGTCGCCCGGCGCGCGTTCGAACCGCTGTTCACCACCAAGCTGCGCGGTTCGGGCACGGGGCTCGGTCTCGCGCAGGTGCTGTCGATGTGCGAGCAGGCGGGCGGCACCGCGAAAATCGACAGCGTGCCGGGCCGCGGCACCACGGTCAGGCTGTATTTGCCGCGCTATCGCGAGCGCCCGCGCCCGGCGCCGGCCGCCGACGTCGAAACGGCGCGGCAACCGGAGCCCGGCGCGGCCGGCATGGTGCTGCTCGTGGAAGACAACGAGGAGGTGGCGGCCGGCGTGACCGCCGTGCTGGAAACCTTCGGCTGCGAGGTGCGGCACGAGCCCACCGCCGACCAGGCGCTCGACGTGCTGTCGGGCGGCGCGCGCTTCGAACTCGTGCTGTCCGACATCCAGATGCCGGGCAAGCTGAACGGCATCGATCTGGCGGAGAAAGTCCGCAGCGCGTGGCCGGCGCAGAAAATCGCGCTGATGACGGGCTACGCCGACGAACTGGAACGCGCACGCCGCCTGGGCGTGGCGATCCTCGCGAAGCCGTTCAATATCGACGAACTTCATGCACTGGTGGCTTGCGAAACCTAGTGGCCGGCCGGGCCGCGCCGGCCGGCGCATTCGGCGCATCGCATGACGCGCGGCACATCCCTTGCTGAAAAAAGGTCGGGAGATTGCGTATCCGGTGGACCGGGTCGCGCACCCGCTTTTTCTTGCACAGGAGAACCGTCATGAAGATCAGGCATGCATTGCTCGTTTCAACGTTGGCCGCCGCTTCGTCGCTCGCGATGGCCCAGGGCGGGGCCGGCGGCGGCGCCGCCGGGACCGACCCGGCCAGCACCGGCGTCAACACTTCGACGCGCGAAGGCGGCGACATGCAGGCTTCCGGCGCGATGAGCCATTCGAAGTCGAAGATGCATCACATGAAGAAGTCGAAGACGGCCAAGCCGGCCACCAATACGACCAACACACCGGGCGCCAACGCCAGCAGCGATACGAAAGGGCAGTAAGGCGCGCACGGAACACGGCATGCGTCCCTGGCTGGAGGCATGCCAGCCTTTGCAATGCGCCCCAACACACGCGACAATACTGGTTGGAGGCGGCGGCGCGCATCGCGCCACGGGGCGAGGCCGGCAGAGGCGCAGCACACAAGGATGAGTATGGGCGGCAGTGAGGCAGGGGCGTCTCCAACGACTACGCGGGCAGACGCGCAAGCGGACGCGACTACGCGTGCAGACGCGCAGGCAGGCGCACAAGCAGGCATCGAAGCGGAGTCCGGCAAAGCCGTCGGCAAGCCGGCGGGATCCGTCACGCCCGGCGCGGGCGCACTCGACTTTCCGGTCGTCGGCATCGGCGCTTCCGCGGGCGGCGTGCAGGCGCTGCTGCGCTTCTTCGAGAACGCACCGGCCGACATGGGCATGGCCTTCGTCGTGGTGCTGCATCTGTCGCCCGATCATGCGAGCAGCGCGGACGAGGTGTTCCAGCACGCCACCGGCATGCCGGTGAACCAGGTGCGGGAGCGGGTTCAGGTGCAGAAGAACCACGTCTACGTCATCTCGCCCTCGCACGATCTTTCGCTCGACGACGGCCATCTCACGCCCATCGAAGCCGACCGCCCGCGTGGCCGGCCCATCGCCATCGACCTGTTTTTCCGCAGTCTCGCCGACGCGCATCGCGAGCGGGCCATCGCCATCGTGCTGTCGGGCACGGGCGCGGACGGCGCGACCGGCATCGGCCGCGTCAAGGAGCAGGGCGGCGTGACGTTCGCGCAGGATCCGGCGGACGCCGAGCACCCCGAAATGCCGCAGAACGCGTTGGCCACCGGCATGATCGACATCGTGCTGCCGGTCGCGGAGATGCCGCGCAAGCTGCGCGAGCTGGCTGAGAACGCCCGCGCGATTCACCTGCCGCCCGTGGACGACGAACCCGAGACGCTCGCGCTCGCGCAGCCCGATCCCGCTTCCACCGCCGAGCGCGCGTTGCTCGGCGTGCTCGCCACGCTGCGCGCCCGCACCGGCCACGATTTCCGCCACTACAAACGCGCCACGATCCTGAGGCGCATCGAACGCCGTCTGCAGGTCAACGGCATTCCCGATCTGCAGGCCTACCAGGACTACGTGCTCACGCACCCTGACGAAACGCCGGCGCTGCTCAAGGACATGCTGATCGGCGTGACCAATTTCTTTCGCGATCGGGATACCTTCGAAGTCGTCGAGCGCGAGATCGTGCCGAGGCTCTTTCATAAGAAATCCGAGGACGACCCGGTGCGCGCGTGGGTCGCCGGCTGCGCGACGGGCGAGGAAGCGTATTCGCTCGCCATGCTGCTCGCCGAACATCCCGAGCGGCACGAAGAGATACCGATCCAGCTATTCGCCACCGACATCGACGAACACGCGATCGCGTTCGCCCGCGCGGGCCTCTACCCCGAGTCGATCACCGCTGACGTGTCCGCGCCGCGCCTGCGCCAGTTCTTCACGCCGGAACGCTCGCGCTTTCGGGTGAGCAAGGCGATCCGCGAGCGGGTGCTGTTCGCCGTGCACAACGTGCTGCGCGATCCGCCGTTTTCGCGCGTCGACCTGGTGTCGTGCCGCAATCTGCTGATCTATCTCGACCGCAACGTGCAGACCCAGGTGCTGCAGATGTTTCACTTCGCGTTGCAGCCGGGCGGCTATCTGCTGCTCGGCAGTTCGGAATCCGCGGAAGCCGCGGGCGACCTGTTCACGCCGGTCGACAAGAAACACCGCATCTATCGCGCGAACATGGTGACGAGCGCCGTGCGTCCGCCGATCAGCATGCCGGTCGTTCAGCATGGCGGCGCGACCACCACCGCCAGCGCGGGAGCGCCGCAGCCGCTGCCGCAGGCCTTGCCGTTCTCCGCGCTGCATCATCGGATTCTCGAGCTGTATGCGCCGCCGAGCGTCGTGGTCGACACGGACGCGAACATTCTGCACATGTCCGAGCACGCCGGCCGCTTTCTGCGTTTCGTGCGCGGCGAGCCGTCGTACAACCTGATCATGCTGGTGAATCCGGCGCTGCGTCTGCAACTGCGCGCCGCCCTGTTCCAGGCGCTGCGCAGCAATCAGGAGGTGACGACGCCCGCGATCGAATTCTCGCCGCAGGCGAGCGTGCGGATCATCGTGCGCGCGTACCGGCGCACCGAGGATGCGCCGGAATTCGCGCTCGTGCTGTTCGAGGAGATCGCCGCCGTCGTGCCTGCCGCGAAGCGAGGCGAGGGCGCGAGTCCGACGGTGCAGGATTCGTTGCTGGTGCATCTGGAGGACGAGCTGCATCGCACGAAGCAGGAATTGCGCTCGACGGTCGAGCAATCGGAGGCGTCGACCGAGGAACTGAAGGCCTCGAACGAGGAATTGCAGGCGATCAACGAGGAACTGCGCGCCGCCACCGAGGAACTCGAGACCAGCAAGGAAGAACTGCAATCGTTGAACGAGGAATTGTTCACCGTCAACGCGGAGTTGCAGGCCAAGATCGAGGAGACGGGCAAGGCGAAAGACGACTTGCAGAACGTGATCGCCTCCACCGGCATCGCCACGCTGTTCGTCGACCGGGACATGCGCATCAAGCGCTATACGCCGGCCGCGACGGAACTGTTCAACGTGATTCCCTCCGACCTCGGGCGACCGCTGCACGACATCACGCACCGGCTCGATTACCCGCAGCTCGCCGACGACACGGCGACCGTTTTCGAATCGCTGCAACTGATCGAGCGCGAGATTCGCGGCACCGACGGGCGCTATTTCCTCACGCGGCTCTCGCCGTACCGCACCACCGACGACCACATCGACGGCGCGGTGCTGACCATCGTCGACATCACGGCGCTGCGGCGCGCCGAACAACTGGTGCGTGTCAGCGAGGAACGCCTGCATCTCGCCGCGCAAAGCACCAACGACTTCGCGATCATCGTGCAGGACATGGAAGGCCGCGTGGTGACCTGGAACAAGGGCGCGGAGCGGATCTTCGGTTATAGCGAGAGCGAGATGACGGGGCAGACGCTCGACCGGCTCTATCTGCAGGAAGAGCGCGAGGCGAACGAACCCGCCACCGAGCGGCAGCGCGCGCAGTCCGACGGCCGCGTGGAAGACGAGCGCTGGTACATTCACAAGAACGGCACGCGGCTCTATTGCAGCGGCGTGATCACGCCGGTGGCGTCGGACAGTTTCCGCGGCTTTGCGAAGATCTTGCGCGACCTCACGCAGCGCAAGGGCACCGAGGCGCTCGAACAACGCAAGATTTCGCTGGAACGCTCGGTCCGGCAGAAGGTCGAGGCGGCGAGCCGCCTGAAGGACGAATTCCTCGCGGTGCTCTCGCACGAGTTGAAGAACCCGCTGAACCTGATTCACGTGAAGGCCGACATGCTGGACCGCGCGCCCTCCACGCAGGGCCTGCCGGTCGTGCACGATGCGGCGGACGCGATCCGCCGTTCAGTGATCAGCCTCGCGAAGATCATCGACGACCTGCTCGACCTGTCGCGCGTGCGAACCGGCAAGCTGGCGCTCGATCGCTCGCGGGTGGACATCGCGGCGATCACGGCGTCGGTAACCAGCGCGATCGAGGCCGAGGCGCTGGCGCACCAGGTGAGCGTGAGCGTGAAGGGCGTGAGCGAACCGTTCTTCATCGAGGCGGACCCGGTGCGCTTCGAGCAGATTCTGTGGAACCTCGCCAGCAACGCGGTGAAGTTCACGCCGCCGGGCGGGCGCATCGCGTTGACTTTGTCGCGTGAAGCAGGCTATGCGTGCGTCGAGGTGCGCGATACCGGGCGCGGCATCGAACCGTCGTTCCTGCCGAACGTGTTCGACATGTTCAGCCAGGCCGAGGGCGCGCACCGCCGGCACAGCGGCGGATTGGGCATCGGACTCGCGCTCGTCAAGCAACTGACGGAAATGCACGGCGGGCATGTGCAGGCGGAATCCGCGGGCGTCGGCAAGGGCGCGCGTTTTCGCGTCTGGTTGCCGGCCGACAGCACGACGATGCCGAGCGAAGCGCGCGAAACGCCTTGCGACGCCAGCTTGCTCAAGGGCATGAAGATTCTGCTGGTCGACGACGCGGCGGAAAGCTTGCAGGCGTTCCAGAGCCTGCTCGAACTCGAAGGCGCGCAAGTGTGGCCGCAAACCAATGGCGCGGCGGCGCTGACGATCGCCGCGCATCAGCAGTTCGATCTGATCCTGTCGGATATCGGTATGCCGGGCATGGACGGCTACGAACTGATCGCCGCGCTGCGCAAGCTGCCGGGCACGGCCTCGGTGCCGGCGCTCGCGTTGACCGGCTTCGGCCGCCCGCAAGACGCCGCGCGGGCGATCCGCGCGGGGTATGACGGTCATCTCGGCAAGCCGGTTTCACTGCACGCGTTGCTCGACAAGATCGCGCGCATCACCACCAACCGCACCGGCATGGCCTGAGCCTGGGCGCAGTGCCGCCTGCCACCCGGCACCCGGCGCAGCGCCTCGCCGGAAGGCTAGCCCTTTTCCTGCACCGCCTCGTACTTGCCGAGCGCCGCGTCGCGATTCAGACGCGCGCGCTTGAGCAACGCCTGCTGGGCCTCCAGCACCTTGCTCGGGTCGCCTCGCCACGCTTGCAGCGGCGGTTCCTGCAACGCGCGGCCATACGAGAAGCTCAGATTCCACGGCAGCGGCCCGAGCCGGTTCATTGCATCGAGGTTGGCGGTGGCTTCTTCCGGGGTTTGCCCGCCCGACAGAAACACGATGCCCGGCACCGCCGACGGCACCGTGCGCTTGAGTATCCGCACGGTGTAGGCGGCGATGTCGCTGACAGGCGACTGCTGCGCGTGTTCGGAGCCGGCGAGCACCATGCTCGGCTTCAGCAGAATGTGTTCGAGCGCCACGCGGTGCCGGTGCAGCGCATGAAACACCTCGTGCAGCACGGTCTCGGTGACTTCGGCGCAGCGTTCGATCGAATGGTCGCCGTCCATCAGCACTTCCGGCTCGACGATCGGCACGATGCCGGCTTCCTGCGAGATGGCCGCGTAGCGCGCCAGCGAATCGGCGTTCGCCTCGATCGCGAGGCGGCTCGGCAAGCTCGCCGTGATGTTGTACACCGCGCGCCATTTGGCGAAGCGCGCGCCTTGCCGTTTGTAGTCGACGAAACGCTGGGCGAGGCCGTCGAGACCCTGGGTGATTTCGTCGCCCGGAGCCAGCGCGAGCGGGATCTTGCCCAGGTCGACCTTGATGCCGGGCACGATGCCGTTGGCGGCGGCGAGTTGCGGGAACGGCGTGCCGTCGTCCGCTTTCTGGCCGAGCGTTTCCTCGTAGAGAATCACGCCGCTGATGAATTCGCCGAGGCCCGGCGTGGTAAGCAGCAGGTTGCGATAGGCGCGGCGGTTCTCCTCGCTGGATTCGACGCCGATCGTCTTGAAGCGTTTGGCGATGGTCGGGCCGCTTTCGTCGGCGGCGAGCAGGCCCTTGCCGGGTTGAACCATTGCACTGACGGTGGCTTGCAGTTCGCTACGGGTGTCCATGAGATGTGCTCCCTTTGATCCGGTTCGCGGATGAATCTTGCAGCAAACGCAGCTCGAACAACGTTGCCCGCGCCGCTTTATTCGCGCTTTTTTAGCGCCTCATTAGCCTTATTCGCCGATCAGATGCAGCACGATGTCGCGCGCCTGCGTGTGCCGGCGATGCTCGAACAGATATAAACCCTGCCATGTGCCGAGCACCATCTGCCCGTGCTCGACCGGCACCGTCAACTGCACTTGCGTGAGCGCCGTGCGCAGGTGGGCGGGCATGTCGTCGGGACCCTCGGCGTTGTGTTCGTAGCGCCCGGCGTCCTCGGGCGCGAGGCTCGCGAAGTAGCGTTCCAGATCGCGCTGCACCGAGGGGTCGGCGTTTTCCTGGATCAGCAGCGAGGCGGACGTGTGACGGCAAAACAGCGTGAGGAGCCCGGTGCCGATCGACTGCGCGGCGACGAAGCGGCGCGCTTCGTCGGTGAATTCGACGAGCCCGCGGCTGCGGGCCTTGACGCTCAGGTGGTGGAGGGCTTGTCGCATGATGGGCAGGCGATGCTGCGGGTGGGTTCTTCAGTGGGTTCGATCGACGCGACGCGCCCGGTTCATAGCGACGCGAATGCTTGCGCGATCTCCGTGGCGCTGGTCGGACGCACGACGCGCGCGACTTCGACGCCGTCGCGCATGAAAATCAGCGTGGGCCAGAGCTTGATCTTGAACGAGCGGCCGAGCGGCCGGCCGGGGCCGTCCTCGATCTTGAGATGCCTGACGCCGGCATGCGGCTCGAACGCCTTGGCAATCGACGCTTGCGCGCCCTGGCAGTAGCCGCACCAGTCCGTGCCGAATTCGATCACCGTGGCGCCCGGCAGGGCGTCGAGTTCGGCTCGCGAGGGGGCGCGGGTGGAATAGGCGGTTCGTGTTGCCATGCTTGCTCCGAAGCTCGTTGATCCGTGCGGGCGCTGTTTCCGCTGCCAGGGAAGCGCCCGCGCGTGGGTTGGCGCGTGGTTGGATAAGGCATCTGTCAAGAGTAGCAGCTATGCTCGGGATCGTCAGCGAGGCCGCGCTTGCCGCGTTGAGTGCCGGGGCGCGGTGTCGGGCGGCTTGCGGTGGGACGCGTGGGCGCGCGAATTTGATGCACACTTGCGGTCTTGCCGACGCGGCGTGTGAACATGGTCAGCTCGGATGGTCAACTCGCATGATCAACTCGGATGGTCAACTCGCGCGGTCCACTCGCCGTTAGCGGTCACGAAGGATTCAGGAAGGCAAATGCAAGAAAGGATTTATCTGCGCCATCCGGGCAAGGACGAAACCGTCGCGGTCGCGACCGGCTTCAGTTGGGGCGCGTTGTTGCTCGGTTTCGTGTGGGCCTTGTCGAAGAGAATGTGGTTCGCCTCGTTCGTCATGTTCGGGATCAGCACGGTGCTGTTCTTCGCGGGGCTGTGGGGTGAAACGGCCGGCTTGATCGGGCTGGTGCTGTCGGTCGTGTTCGGCGTGGCGTGCGGCGCCTATGGCAATGAGTGGCACCGCCGGACGCTGGAGCGGCGCGGCTACACGCTTCTGCAAGACGCAGGCGGGGACCGGATATCGCCAGGCGCCAGGCATTCGTGACACTCATGCCGCGTTCCACCTCGCCGGCGATTGCAAGGCCGCGGCGCAACCCTGCGCGCTGCGCGCGGCAAGTCGCTCACGCCGCCTCCACCGTTCGCCGATCAGCGCGTGAAATATAAGTTGGGATGCGGCGACGCGGGTTTACGCGAGCGCGGCCTCGGCCGATAATGCCCCGGTCGTTCCGGCCACGAAGTCGGCGGCGCGCGTCGCGCCCGCAGGCGCTCTTTCCCTGACCCCACCGCCCCCTGTGTTGAAAACCTCCCGTTTTTTCGACCTGCTGCGCATTCCCGGCTTCAAGCCGCTCGCCGCCGCCACGCTGATGCTCGGGGTGGCGATGTCCTTCACCGCTCCCTATCTGTCGCTGTTCGGCGTCGAGCGCGCCGACATGACGCCGTTCAGGCTCGGCGTATTCATGACGCTGATCGCGGCAAGCGGGGTGCTCGCCAGCACCTTTGCCGGCCGCTGGAGCGATGCGAGCGGACGGCATCGGCCGCTCTTGCTGGCGGCGCTCGTGGCCGCCGCGCTCGGCTATCTGTGTCTGTGCGTGGTGCGTGACTACCGGTTGCTGCTGGTGGTCGGCATCGTCTTTATCGGCGCGGGCGGCTCGGCCATCTCGATGGTGTTTTCGTTCAGCCGCGCGGCCTTGCCCGTGCCGGATGCGGCGGAACGCGCGTTCGCCAGCGCATCCTTGCGGACCATCCTGTCGGCGGCGTGGGTGTTCGGCCCGTCGGTGGGCGCGCTGGTGCTCGCCGGCACCGGCTTTTATGGGCTGTTCCTGTTCGCCGCCGCCAGTTTCGCGGCCTGCGCGGTCATCGTCTGGCGCATGCGGGAGCCGCAAGGCCACCTGGGCGATCACACGGTGGAAGACACGGCCTCGGAGCCGTCGGCTTCCATTACCGTGCCGCCGCTGACCACGCCCGGCGAAGAGGCGCATGAGCATCTGCCCGGCGTCGCGTCGCCGAACGATATTCGCCGCGCGGTGGCCGCGCTCACGCTGCTCGGCCTCGCCGCGAACGCCACCATGATCGTGCTGCCGCTCTACATCGTGCACGGCCTGGAGGGCACGCACCTGGACGTGTCGATCATGCTCGGCCTCGGCGCGTTGATGGAAATTCCGATGATGCTCGCGCTGGGCGCGAAGTCGTCCGCGCTGCACAAGCCCAATTGGCTCGCGGCGTGCGCGGCGGTTCACGCGGCGTATTTCGTCGCGATGTCGCTGGCGGGCAGCGTCCATGTGCTGATCCCGATGCAGATTCTCAACGCGTTCGTCGTCGCGGTGACTTCGTGCCTCGGCATGACCTACGTGCAGGATCTGATGCCGCAGTCGCCCGGCCGCGCCACCGCGCTGTTCTTCAACGCGGCGCGGGTCGGCTCGATTCTCTCGGGTGTGTTGTCGGGCTTGCTGGTGCAGGCGTTCAGCTATCGCGGCACGTTTCTGATCTGCGGTTTGCTGGCGCTGTGCGCGCTGGTGCTGTTCGCGGTGCCGGGTTATCGCTATCCGCTGATGTGGCGCGCGCTGCGGCGCATCGCGCGCGAGCAGTACGGCAGGGTGCAGGCGCGGCGGCAATAGCGCGCCGCTGGAGTGGCTGATAAGCCGGCCGATGTCAGGTTCGCTGCACGGGCGCTGCAACGCTGCTAACTTTTGTCCTGTGCGCGAGGCGGACTTCGCGAACCGCGTGCTGTCGGCGATGCGGCATGACTTCGGCGGCCACCTCGAGAAAGCGGCCACGCCCGACGGCGGGCCGAAGACCTGACTGACAGCGCCAACCCGGAGAATCGCGATGCAAGCCACTCAAGCCGCGCCGCACGACGTCGTGTTCCTGTTCGACTGCGACAACACCTTGCTCGACAACGATCATGTGCTGACGGATTTGCGCGCGCACATGATGCGCGAATTCGGCGCGGAGAACAGCGCGCAGTACTGGGAAATTTTCGAGGACTTGCGCGCCGAACTCGGCTATGCCGACTACCTGGGCGCGTTGCAGCGTTACAGGATGGGGCATCCGCGAGATACGCGCCTGCTGTTGATGTCGTCGTTCCTGATCGACTATCCGTTTGCGAACCGCCTGTATCCCGGCGCATTGGATGCGCTCCGGAATCTGGCGAAACATGGGCCCACGGTGATTCTCTCCGATGGCGACGTGGTGTTCCAGCCGCGCAAGATCGCCCGTTCGGGCCTATGGGAAGAGGTCGAGGGCCGCGTGCTGATTTACGTCCATAAGGAGCAGATGCTCGATCAGGTGATGGCGTGTTATCCGGCGCGCCGCTATGTGATGGTGGACGATAAATTGCGGATTCTCGCGGCCATGAAAAAGGCGTGGGGCGCGGAATTGACCACGGTGTTTCCCCGCCAGGGCCACTATGCTTTCGATCCGAAAGAGATTGCGAATAATCCGCCGGCCGATGTGACGATAGAAAGGATCGGCGAATTGGCGGAGATCGATGTGGCGTTGCTGATGGGCGCGAAAGGGTAGCGGGCAGGGGTCGGTTTCCGGACGCCGATCCTTACACCAACCCCGGCGCGCAACGCAACCCTCAGGAACCCAGTTCCTTCAAGCGCGCTTGCGCGTCTCGCGCGCCCATCCTGCCCGCCGCATCCGTGGCCGTCACGCCGTTGGCGTCGCGGGCCTGCGGGTTCGCGCCGTGCGCAATCAGCAAGTCCATGATCGCCGTGCGATTGAACATCGCGGCGACCATCAGCGCGGTGCGGCCGTCCGGCGACGCGCCTTCCACGTCCGCGCCATGCGCGAGCAAGGTTTCGATCACCGCATCGAAGCCCTTGAATGCGGCGCCCGCGATCGGCGTTTGCCCGTTGTCGTTGCGCAGATTCGGATCGGCGCCGAGTTCGAGCAGCGTGCGCACGGCATCCACATGACCGTGGTAGCTCGCGAGCATGACGAGGCTGTCGCCTTTATCGTTGCGCAGGTTCGGCGGCACGCCTTTTTCGATGACGGCGGCGAGCATGGTGGCGTCGCCGCGCCGCGCGAGGTCGAAGACTTCATGCGCCAGTTCGAGCAACTCGGGATCGAGTTGCGGTTTCGCGGACGGTGAAGGTTCAGTGTGGTCCGTCAATGGCATCTCCTTTCAGTCGGCGCGCGTCATGCACGCCGGGAATCTCAGCCAGCATACACATTCCGTGCCCCGCATGCAGCGCATGCCCGCGCGCACCCAATTCACCATATCGGATTTGTCGCACGTCAATTGAATGCGCGCGCGATGCAATACGCATGATTCGTGCCCTTTTTCATACTTGTCCGATATGAGGACGGCTTGCTTCCACCGAGGATTTCGGGCCAGCGGAGAGAAACCGCTCTATCGCGCCGGTCGTGATTTCAGCCCCGGTTGCGCTGCACCTTTCGTGGAGGGATGGAGATGTCGGACAGACGGGAACGTGAAGGCACGAGGTACGCATTCGCCACCATTGGCGCGCGTACAGGGCGCGGCGGCTATGTCACTTGCGCGTCGTCGGAGAGGGTTATTGGCGGGCTTCAGGTGGCGCTGGTCGGCGATATCGTCAGCTATCGCGACGGTAGCGAAGCTGTCGTTATCGATGGCTCGGGCTCGCTCGGGTCAGATGGCGATCGCTGTTTCGCGCTTGTGGGGAGCCGCCTGAGCAACGGCGACAGGATCGTATCCACTCCGTGGGACGATGGCGAGTCGGGCCTGTTCGTCGGCGCGGATGAAACACCCGAGGGGCTGTTCGATCCGTCGTATGTTCCGCCGCCTCATCGGCCGGGTTTGCGTCTTGCGCTTTGTGGATCGACTACCGCGCGCGGCGGCGTGCTGCGAGAGCCGGGCGGCGAATGGAATGTGGACGGTGCGCGGGTGAACGTCGGCGTGATCGGCGACCGCGTGCAGTATGCGGACGGAACCACCGCGCGAGTCGTTAGCGGGCTCGCGATGCGAACCGATCCAGAACTCGCCCGATTCGCGTATGTGGGTAGCGTGCTCGATAACGGCGACATCATCACCGATAGTCCCGAGCGCAAGGGAGCCGCGAGTCCGGAAAGTTTCGAGGTTGTTACTGACGCGCGGATGCGAGAGCAAGGGCTCGACCAAAGCGAGGTCGCATGATCGCGCATTGAGTGGTATCGCTGGTTAAGCAGCGCTCCATTCACAAGCTTGCAGAATTCTCTACCCATGAATGGATAGGGAGCGCAGCCGCTAGCCGGCGGCGCCGGAGACCTCAACCAGCACAAACATGCTGCGCCGCCGCACCCCCAACAGCACCGCGCTACCCACCACCAAACACCTTAACCAGCAACCCAAAGATGCCGACCAAAACAGCGAGGCCCGCGCACAACAGCACGAGCGAGAGAACAACGATCAGGGGCGTCTTGAAGCGGCTGGGAGTCGACATGGTGAGGTTGATATGAAAGGCGAACAATGCGGAATACGCCAGATGCGGTCCGCCGTCGCGCATTCAGCATGAGGAGCTTAAACACATTCGCTTAATATGGTCTTAATACTCGCACAATGCCTGCGGCGACGCATGCACGGCGCGCATGCATAACACGCGCACCCGGAGCCAGATCAAGCTTTGCGCGATTGCATCGAACGCTGACGCACGCCGCCTGTCACACCGCTGCCGCATCCGCTAACCTGCCTGAGAGTCCCTTTCGAGGAGTCACGTCATGGCCGAAGCAACCTCCCGTCCCACGCCGCCACAAACCTTGGACCCGAACACGTTGCGCAACATGGACCGCTACTGGCGCGCCTGCAACTACCTTTCGGCCGGCATGATCTATCTGCGCGACAATCCGCTGCTGCGCGAACCGCTCAAACCCGAACACATCAAGAACCGCCTGCTGGGCCATTGGGGCTCGGACCCTGGGCAGAGTTTCCTGCTGGTGCATCTGAACCGGCTGATCAACAAGCTGGATCTCGACATGATCTACGTGGCCGGCCCAGGTCACGGCGCGCCGGCCACGCTGGCGCATAGTTATCTGGAGGGCCATTACGCCGAAATCTACCCCGACCGCAGCGAGGACGAAGCCGGCATGCGGCGCTTCTTCCGGCAGTTCTCGTTCCCGGGCGGCATCGGCTCGCACTGCACGCCGGAAACGCCAGGCTCGATTCACGAAGGCGGCGAACTCGGCTACAGCCTGTCGCACGGCTACGGCGCCGCGTTCGACAACCCCGATCTGATCGTCACGGTGATGATCGGCGACGGCGAGGCCGAAACCGGCCCGCTCGCCACCGCGTGGCATTCGAACAAATTCCTCAATCCGATCCGCGACGGCGCGGTGCTGCCGGTTCTGCATCTGAACGGCTACAAGATCGCCAATCCGACCATTCTCGCGCGCATTCCCCGCGAGGAACTCGAAGCCCTGCTGACCGGCTACGGCCACAAACCGTATTTCGTCGAGGGCGACGATCCCGACTCCATGCATCAGCACATGGCGGCGACGCTCGATCAATGCATCGGCGAGATTCGCGCGATTCAGCAGCACGCGCGTGAAACCAACGACGCATCGCGCCCGCGCTGGCCGATGATCGTGCTGCGTTCGCCGAAAGGCTGGACCGGTCCGAAGGAAGTGGACGGCCACAAGGTGGAGGGCTCGTGGCGCGCGCATCAGGTGCCGGTGCTCGATCCGGTCGCGAACGGCAGGAGCCTGAAACTGGTCGAGGAGTGGCTGCGTAGTTACGAGCCCGAGTCGCTATTCGACGAAAGCGGGCGTCTGGTGAAAGAGTTGCGTGAGCTCGCGCCCAAGGGCGCGCGCCGCATCAGCGCCAATCCGCATGCGAACGGCGGCTTGCTGAGCAAGGCGCTCGATCTGCCGCCGTTTCGCGACTATGCGGTGGCCGTGAAAAAACCGGGCGGCTCCTACACCTCGCCCACCGACGCGCTCGGCAAGTTTCTGCGCGACGTGATGCGCCACAACATGACGAACTTCCGCGTGTTCGGGCCCGACGAAACCGCGAGCAACAAGCTGACGGCGATCTACGACGCGTCGGCGAAAACCTGGCTCGCGGAAAGCGAGCCGAACGACGCGGACGGCGGCGCGCTCGCGCCGGACGGCCGCGTGATGGAAATGCTCAGCGAGCACACGCTCGAAGGCTGGTTCGAGGGTTACGTGCTGACCGGCCGGCACGGCCTGTTCGCCACCTACGAGGCGTTCGTGCACGTGATCGATTCCATGTTCAACCAGCACGCCAAATGGCTGGAAAAGTCGAAGCGCGAGCTTCGCTGGCGCCAGCCGGTGCCGTCGATCAATCTGCTGATCACGTCGCTCGTATGGCGCCAGGATCACAACGGCTTCACGCATCAGGACCCCGGCTTTCTCGACGTCGTCACCAATAAAAGCCCGGACGTGGTGCGCATTTATCTGCCGCCGGACGCCAACTGCCTGTTGAGCGTCGCCGATCATTGCCTGCGTTCGCGCGACTACGTCAACGTGATCGTGGCCGACAAGCAGCCGCATTTGCAGTATCTCGACATGGACGCCGCCGTCACGCATTGCACCAAGGGCATCGGCATCTGGAACTGGGCGTCGACCGATCAGGGCGCCGAGCCCGACGTGGTGGTCGCCTGCGCCGGCGACATCGCCACGATGGAAGCGCTCGCCGCCGTGCAGCTTCTGAAGGAGCGCTTCGCCGATCTGAAGATCCGCTTCGTCAACGTGGTCGATCTGTTTCGCCTGATGCCCGAGCATGCGCATCCGCACGGCCTCAGCAATCGCGATTTCGATTCGCTGTTCACCACCAGCAAGCCGGTGATCTTCAACTTTCATTCGTATGCGTCGCTCGTGCACAAGCTCACGTATAACCGCACCAATCACGACAATCTGCACGTGCACGGCTATCACGAGAAGGGCAACATCAATACGCCGCTCGAACTGGCGATCATCAATCAGGTGGACCGTTTCTCGCTCGCGATCGACGTGATCGACCGCGTGCCGAAGCTGCGCGGCGTCGGCGATCATGCGAAGGAATGGCTGCGCGGGCAGATCATCGAGCATCTCGCTCATGCGCATGCCGAGGGTATCGACAAGGAAGAAATCAGCAACTGGACGTGGCGAAGCTGAGCGAGGTCCGTCATGAACACGCGAGATCATCCGGGCCACGCGCCGATTCTGGTGCTGAACAGCGGTTCGTCGTCGCTGAAGTTCGGGCTCTTCACGCGCTCGGGCGACGACGAAGCCTTGCTGCTGGAAGGCAGCGCCGAAGGCATCGGCCGGCGCGACGGCAGCTTGCGCATCAAGTCGCCCGACGGCCGCGTGCTGGCGCAGCAGGCGCACGTGCTGGAGTCGCAAACCGATGCGCTGCAAAAGCTCGCCACCGTGCTCGCGCAGCAGAACCACGCGCGGCCCGCGGCGGTGGGGCACCGGGTCGTGCATGGCGGGCCGCATCTGCGCACGCATCAGCGCTTGACGGCGCAAGTGCGCCAGCGCTTGCAGGATGCGGTGCACTTTGCGCCGCTGCATATCCCGCCCGCGCTCGGCTTGATCGACGAAGCAGCGAAGATTTTCGGCGACGCGCCGCATTTCGCCTGCTTCGATACGGCGTTTCACGCGACGCTGCCGCCGCTTGCCGCACAGCTCGCATTGCCGCGCCGTTATGCGGCGGCGGGCGTGATTCGCTACGGCTTTCACGGTCTGTCGTATGAATCGCTGGTGACCCGCCTCGGTGCCGACTTACCGGCGCGCGCCGTGTTCGCGCATCTGGGCAACGGGTCGAGCGTATGCGCGCTGCGCGACGGCAAATCGGTCGATACGTCGATGGGTATGACGCCGACGGGCGGCGTACCGATGGGCACGCGCAGCGGCGACCTCGACCCGGGCGTGCTGCTGTATCTGATGCGCGTGGAGAAGCTCGATGCCGACGCGCTGGAAACGCTCCTGAATCGCCACAGCGGACTCGCCGGTTACGCGGACGGCGAGAGCGACATGCAGGCGCTCGAAAAACGCGCCGCGGCCGGCGATGCGAATGCGGCGCTTGCGCTCGACGCGTTCGCCACCGCCGTGCGCAAGACGATCGGCGCTTATGCGGCGTTGCTCGGCGGCATCGATCTGCTGGTGTTTACCGGGGGGATCGGCGAGCACAGTCAGGAGATTCGCAAACGCGTATGCGACGGGCTGTCGTTCCTCGGACTCGCCGAAGGCGATCCGGCAGGCAAGGTGAGGGCGATTCATACCGAGGAAGAAAAGCAGATCGCACGGCATTGCCGGGCACTGCTGCAAGCGGATTCGGGCTGAATCGATTGCAAGCTGGAATCCGCCACATCGGCTATATTTGGCGGCATTGTCCGACTCACAACAATCACCCAGGAGAATGCCGTGCCCACCGCCGCAACGCTGCTCGCTTTCGCTCTCGTCTCGTTCGGCATGGTGCTGACGCCAGGGCCGAACATGATCTACCTGATCTCCCGATCGCTCTGCCAGGGGCGGCGCGCGGGGCTGGTCTCGCTCGGCGGCGTGGCGCTCGGCTACGTGTTCTACATGTTCTGCGCGGCGTTCGGCATTACCGCGTTGCTGTTGACGGTGCCCTACGCCTACGACGCATTGCGTTTCGGCGGCGCGCTCTACCTGCTGTATCTGGCGTGGCAGGCGGTCAAGCCCGGCGGCCGTTCGCCGTTCCAGGTGCGCGATCTGCCGCACGACAGCAGCCGCAAGCTGTTTACGATGGGCCTCGTCACGAACCTCGCGAATCCGAAGATCGCGGTGATGTATCTGTCGCTGCTGCCGCAATTCATTTCACCGGGACACGGCAGTGTGCTGACGCAATCGATCGCGCTCGGCTGCGTGCAGATCGTCATCGCGGTGACGGTGAATGCGCTGATCGCCAGCATGGCCGGATCGATTGCCGGGTTTCTCGCGGGGCGGCCGTTTTGGCTGCAAGTGCAGCGCTGGCTGATGGGCACGGTGCTGGCCGGTCTCGCGGTGCGTATCGCGCTCGATCCGCGGCGCTGAGCGAAGAGAGTGAAGAGAGCGATAGCCATGGCGTGATGTCGTTCGACCTCGCCATCGACACCCTGTCACGCTCAACCCGCGGCTATAGCGCCTTATACATGATGGTGGTCGAATCGAATCCATCGTCATGCGGTGCGCGCGCATAAGCCGGGATCACACCCACCGTCTGATAACCCAGCGCCGCATAAAGCGGCTCGGCGCTGTCGCCGGTGCGGGTATCGAGCGTGAGCAGGCTGCGTTCGAGTCGCCGCGCGTGGCTTTCCAGTTCCATCATCAGCGCTCTCGCGACACCCCGGCGGCGAAACGCGGGGTGGACCAGCAGCTTGCGCACTTCCGCGCGATGACGCTGATTCGGCATCGTGTCGTAATCCAGTTGCACGGTGCCGGCAATCGCATCGCCCAGCCGCGCGACGAACAACTTCAGTCTGCCCGCCCGCAGCGACGGCAATACCTTGCCGCTCCAGAACGCCTCGCTTTCCTCGACGCCATACGGCAACACGAAACCGATGCTGGCTCCGTCATGCACACAGGCACGCAGCAGCGCGCCGAGTTCGGGAAGATGGCGAACGAGGTCGTCGGCGGAAAGGGACGTGATGGTAATAGCGCGCATGCCGGCTCACACGATGAAGAGGATGTAGTGCGCGGCGCTATGCGCGGGCGTCACGAATGCGCTCGGGCCGAACAGTTGATAACGCAGACAGTCGCCCGGTTCGAGATCATGGCTCTGGCCGTCGACGGTGATTTGCAATTGCCCTTCGAGCAAAATCAGATGATGTTCAAGCCCGGGCCGCGGCGACGCCTCGTAGTCGATGCGCACGCCCGCGTCGAGTTCGCATTCCAGCGCTTCGCCGCTCAGCGCTTGCGCAGGCGGCGACACTGAACGGCGCCGGAAGCCCACGCTGGCGTCGGTCCACAGCGGCTGCGCGGCGCGCGGCACGAGCGCCGCGAAGTCTTCTTCCACCATGTGCATGAGGCGCGACATCGGCAGGCCATACGCTACGCAGAGTTTGCCGAGCACGCTCGCGGTGGGGCTCACGGCCGCGTTTTCGAGGCGCGAGAGCGTCGCGCGGCTCACGTTGCTCAGCTTCGCGAGATCGTCGAGCGACCAGTTGCGCTCGGCGCGCAGCGCGCGAAGACGCTGGGCGATGCGGCGGTCGATGGCGTTGTCTTCGGTGGCGTCTGTTTCCATATCCGGGAAAGTATCTCTAATATGAGATGAAGTCAACGCGCCAAAATCGTCTCTGCCGCCAATTCCGTCCGCGTCGGCCCGCACGATCCGCTCACCTGCGATTCGTCCACCGCGAACCGCCGGGCCGTTTATCATGATGCCCACCAACCAGAAATCGCCGCCCGGCTGTGCGACTGTCAGGCACATCATCCACGAGACCCGGCGACTCATGCCGCAACATCCATTTATGAACACCACTCCCGACGCTCCTTCCCGTCCCCCCATCCGCGCGTTGACCTTGCTCGAGGGGCGCGTGCTCGGCGTACTCGTCGAAAAGCAGCACACCGTGCCGGACAGCTATCCGCTGTCGTTGAATGCGTTGACCTTGGGCTGCAACCAGAAAACCGGCCGCGCGCCGGTCATGAACGCAACGGAAGCCGAAGTGCTGACCGCCGTCGACGGCTTGAAGCGGCTAAGCCTCGTGATGGAAGGCAGCAGCAGCCGCGTGCCGCGCTTCGAGCACAACATGAACCGCGTGCTGGGACTGCCGAGTCAATCGGCTGCGTTGCTGACCACCTTGCTGCTGCGCGGTCCGCAAACCGCGGCGGAGTTGCGCCTGAACAGCGCGCGCTTGCATGGTTTCGCCGACATCTCGTCGGTGGAAGCATTTCTCGACGAACTCGCCGCGAACGATCCGCCGCGCGTGGTGAAGCTGGCCCGCACGCCGGGCGAGCGCGAGAACCGCTGGACGCATCTGCTGTGCGGCGAGGTGAGCGCGAGCGAGCTGGCGCAGCCGGGCGATGACGACGACATGGTGCCGCTCTCCGCGTTCGAAGCCGTGAAGGCCGAGCAGAAGCGGCTCGCCGACGAAGTGAACCGGCTTCAGACGGTAGTGAAGCGCATGGCGGCCGAGTTGGGCATCAACGTGGACGATCTCGGCGGCAGCGCCTGAGAACGAAGCTGTCACGCATCGCGGCTTCGCTGCGAGTCGGTGGCGAGCGTTCGCTGCGTGCGATAAAACACGCGCGGCGGCACGTTCGGTGAATCTTCGGCGAGCCGGTCGAGCTCCTCGCGTATCGCGGCCAGATAGTGGCCGTTGCGCGCGTCGGCGTCGCCTGCGAAGACGGCTTCCAGTTTGCGCCGCACCGCGCCATAGCGCGCACCGGCGGCGCGATGCTTCTCCGCGCGCTCGGCGTATTTGAGGAACGTTTGCAGCGCGGCGGAGACCGCGGCCGTCACGCTCACGAGGCCCACGACGATTCTGAGCGCCGGCGACACGGCCGTCGAATTCAACGATGCAAATACCGCCGTGCCCACGAAGGCGGTCAACGCGGTCACCAGCCAGCCCATCGTGCGCTCACGCGCGGAGAGCAGGTCGGCCATGTCGTAATGGCTCATCTGCGATTCGCGCGCGCGCCGGATCCACTTCAGCAAAAGCTGTTCTTCATCGACCGGAGGCTCGTAAGCGGGCAGGGTCTTCATGTCGCTCGTCAGGGCTGTTGATTCCGCAAGCTTAGCGCATGCGCTCGACGCCGTGCCACATGAACCGTGCCGCGCTATTGCCCCGACACCGCCTGCCGCGCCACGCCGAAGCGCTCCTCATGCGCGCGCCCGTTCAGATAAAAATCACCGATAGCGGCCTCGCGAATGATCGCCGGATTGTGCGACGCCAGCACCCGCGCGTTGCGCCAGTAGCGGTCGAAGCGGCGCGTCTCGCTGGTGGCCGATGCGCCGCCCACTTCGAACAGCAGCGTGGCGGCTTGCAACGTCTGCTCGATCACGATCTGCTGCGCCTGAAAGGTTTGAATGTCGAGGCGGATGTAGGTCGCTTCGTCGGTGCGGCCTTCCTGCCGCGCGGCCGAAACTTCGTCGAGCGCGCGCGCGAGCGACGTGCTGATGCTCTGCGTCGAATAAGCGAGGCTCGCGAGGCGGCCCACCACGCGATGCACCAGCGGATTCTCGCGCGGACTCGACTCGCCCGGAACGCCGAAGGTCCGCGTCTTGCCTTGCGTGAACGCCACCGCATCGCGCAGCGCCGCCCGGCTGATGCCCGCGAGATTCGCGACATGCAGCGCCTGGTAATACGCGGTGAGCAGGCTGTTGCGGCGCGGCTCCGCGGCGTTGAAGCGCCGGTAGAGATTCTCGGGCGCGACCGGCACATGGTCGAAACGCGCCGTGCCGCTGCCGGTGAGACGCTGGCCGAAACCGTCCCAATCGTCGATGCGGGCGAGACCCGGCGCGTCCGACTTCACGAGTACGCGCACGTCGCTTTGTCCGTCGTGCGCGGTGACGTCCACCCAATCGGCGTACAGCGTGCCGGTGGTGTAGTACTTCTCGCCGTCGAGATGCCACGCGCCGTCGGCTTGCGTGAGGCGCACGCTGTTGTTGGTGACGCCGGTGCGCTCGGACACCGCGCCGCCGACGATCTGGCCTTGCGCGATACGCGAGAGCCAGCGGTCGCGCAACGGTTCGTCGCCGTTTTCCAGCAGCGATTCGATGAAGCCGCCGTGCACGCGCAGGATCTGCGGGAGATTCGAATCCGCCTCGCCGAGACGCGTGACCAGCGTGAGGAATTCCGTGAGCGAGACGCCTTCGCCGCCGTACTCCTTGGGCACACGCAGTTTGGTGTAGCCGGCTTCACGCAGCCATTCCACGGGCGCGTAGGCGAGCTCGCGCTTTTGCTCGCGTTCCACGGCGCCCTGCGCGATGCGCTCGAACACGGGCGCGAATCTGGCCGCGAAACGCCGCGTCAAATGATCTTCGCCGAACAGTTGAGCGGCGTCGGCAATAGTGTGACTCGGACCGTCGTGCGTCTCCGATGCTGACATGGGTTCTCCAATGCTAGGCGCGCGCGAGGCGCAATCAGAGAACGGTACGGGACGAGCCGCTTGCCTTGCAACGAAGTATTTGGCCGATTCTTAGAACAGACGGTGAAATGGTTTTTGGGTTTTTGCATCCGCGGATACGCGGGCTATTTCATTCCCGCGACCGCGCGCCTGCGTGCCAGTAAGCGCACCGAAATCAGACATACCGCCATGACAGTCAGCGAAAGAACCGTGGTCATCGTGCCGAGCGCGTAAATGACCGGCGTGGTCACCGAAGTCGTGAGGCCTTGAAGTTCGAGCGGCAAGGTATTCTGATCGCCGATGGCCTGCGAGGTGCGGGCGATTTCGTCCCACGAGAGCGTGAAGCCGAACATCGCCACGCCCACCACCGAAGGTCCGATGATCGGCAGCACCACATGCCGGAAACTCTGCCACGGCGTCGCGCCCAGATCGCGCGACGCTTCTTCGTAAGCGGGATTGAAACGGTTGAACACCGCGAACATCACCAGCAAACCGAACGGCAGCGTCCACGTCAAATGCGCGCCGAGCGCGGAAGAAAACAGGCCCATCGAGGTCGTGTAGCTGTCGGCAAACGACTGATAGCCCCACGCGGTGGCGAGATACTTCGCGCCGTTATCGAGCAGCCGGAACGTCAAGCCGATGCCGAGCGAAACGATAATGGACGGCATGATCAAACTGGCGACGGACACATAAAACACGGCCGTATCGCCGCGAAAGCGCCGGCGAAACGCCAATCCCGCGGCAACGGAAAACACCACGGTCAGCATCGTGACGGCGAGCGCAAGCCGCACCGAGCGCCCGAACGCGGCCCAGATGTCGATGTCGCCCACACCGTCGCGCAGCACGGCGAACCAGTGCAGCGAAACGCCGCGCATCGGAAACGTGAGCCCGCCCTCGGGCCCCTGAAACGACAGAATGAAAATCGTGATCACCGGCCCGTACAGAAACAGCACGAACAGGCCGAACAGCAGCGCGAGCCAATAGAAGCTGGCCGGACGATGTTCCCGATGCTTGAGCCGAACCGTCTGCATCCTCACAGCTCCTTGCGGATATCGACCACCCGCGTCAAAGCCCACACGATCATCAGCACCACCGCCAGCAGAATGATCGCGTTGGCCGCCGCGGCGGGAAATTGCAGGTAGCCGGTCTGCACCTGAATGATCTTGCCGACCGATGCGATCTGCTGGCCGCCCATCACGCCGACGGTCAGGAAGTCGCCCATCACGATCGTGATGACGAAGATCGAGCCGATCACGATGCCGGTTTTCGAAAGCGGCAGCACCACGTTGCGCACCACCTGCCAGCCGCTCGCGCCGGCATCGCGCGCGGCTTCGAGCAGCGACCGGTCGATGCGCATCATTGCGTTGAAGATCGGCACGATCATGAAGAACGTGTACAGATGCACGAACGCCAGCACCACCGAGAAGTTCGAATACAGCAGCCATTCGAGCGGCTGATCGATCACGTGCGCGCCGAGCAGCGCCTGATTGACGAGGCCGTTGCGGCCGAGCAACGGCATCCACGAAATCATGCGGATCACGTTCGAGGTCCAGAACGGAATCGTGCAGACGAGGAACAGCACCGTCTGCATGCTCGTCGTGCGCACATGAAACGCGAGGAAATAAGCGATCGAAAAACCGAGCAGCAAGGTTGTGGCCCACACGATCGCGCAGAACCTGAGCGTCGACCAATAGGTCTTGAAGGTCACGCACAGGTCGGTCGTCGACGAACAGCCGTTGAAAATCGCCGCGTAGTTCTTCAGCGTGAACGCGGGAATGATCTGATACTCGTTGAAGTCCCAGAAGCTGACGATCAACGTGATGACGAGCGGCACGATGAAGAACAGCAGGAAGGTCAGCGAGAGCGGCGTGGCCTGCAGCCACGCCGGCGCGCGCCGGTGCTTGACGGGCTCGTCCTGCGCGCGCGAGGGAAGGTCGATCGTTGCCATGAGAAGGTATCTATCTCTTCATCAGGCCGCGATGAACTCGTTCCACTTCTGAACCATGTAGATGTTCTCGTCCATCACCGCGTTCCAGCACGCAATCGCGCCCATGCGCTGGGTGTACGAGCCGCCGTCGCGCACGGCGCCGGCTTTTTCGAGCAACTGGCCGTCCGGCGCCTTGATGTCTTTGGCCGCCGCCTTGCCTTCGATCCAGTAGTCCCACTCATACGGCTGCATGTGCGCTTTCGCGGTTTCGAGCACGCCCGAGTAATAGCCCTGGCGCATCAGGTAGGCGCCCGCCCAGCCATTCTGGAACCAGTTGACGAACTCATAGGCGGCGTCGAGCTTCTTGCCTTGCAGCGAGCGCGGAAACCCGAAACCCGACGCCCATGAGCGATAGCCTTCCTTGAGCGGCTGGAACTTGCAGGCCACGCCCATCGTGCGCACCTTCGTCACGGCCGGCGACCACATCGACTGAATCACCACCTCGCCGGACGCCATCAGGTTCACGCTTTCGTTGAAGTCCTTCCAGAACGCGCGGAACTGGCCCGCGCGCTTGGCTTCGATCAGGATCTTGATGGTCTGGTCGATCTCGGCCTTGGTCATGTTGCCCTTGTCGCCGTATTTCACATGACCCATCGCCTCGATCGCCATGGCCGAATCCATGATGCCGATCGCGGGAATGTTCAGAAGCGCGGCCTTGCCCTTGAACTGCGGATTGAGCAGTTCGGCCCAACTGTCGATCGGCCGCTTGATGAGGTCGGGGCGAATGCCGAGCGTGTCCGCGTTATACGTGGTGGGGATCAGCGTCATCCATTCGGTGGGCGTCGCGGAGAATTCGGTGGAGCGCGGGCCGGTCAGGAACATGACCTTTTTCGGCGCGGTGCCCTGGTCGCCGATCTTCTTGCCGTTCACTTCGCCACGCGTGAGCACGGGGGCGATCTTGTCGGCGAGCTTGATGCGCTTCGCGTCCATGCCCGCGAGCGTGCCGGCCGGAATCAGCTTCTTGAGCGCGAAATATTCGGTGTCGACGATATCGAACGAGTTGGGCTGCGTGATGATGCGCTTGGCGACGTCGTCGGTGGTCACGGGCACGTATTGAATCTCGATGCCGGTGTCCTCCTTGAATTTCCTCGCGATGTCGGCGCTCTGATTGACCGCCGTGCCGAGATAGCGCAACGTGATCTTTTCCTGCGCATGCACGTAGGGAAAGCCGGCAATGCCGGCCGCCGCCACCGCGCCCTTGATGAACGTGCGGCGCGACAGGCCTGTGTCCTTGACATCCACTGCGGCCGCTGCCGGGCTCTCGTTCGCTTCACTCATTGCTTTCTCCTCAGTTGACGTTCGCTTGTCGTTTGCTTGTGGTTCCCGATCGGACGTTGTTCGCCGCGTCGCGGCGCTGCCGCTCGACGCTCATGCCGCCAGCGGATGCGCGTCCTTTTCGTTCCACCACACCACCACGCGCGCCTGCGGCCCGAGCCGCGCCGGGTCATAGTCGCCGTCGCTCACGAGCGAGACCAGTTCGGGCGAACCGTCGAGCGGATCGAGCGTCATGCGCAAATGCGTGCCCTGGTACTCCGCTTCGCGCACCGTGCAGGGCACGCCGCCGATGCGAGCCAGGCCGCCGTCGCTGCTCGCCGCCTGCACCGGCGTCACGCCATGCGGCACGACCCGCAGATGATCGGCGCGCACGGTGAACAAGCGGCCATTGGTGTTGAAGACGTTGTGACCGCCGAGAAAACGCGCGACGAATTCGGTGCGCGGACGGTTGAATACTTCATGCGGCGTACCGCTCTGTTCGATGCGGCCGTGGCTCATCACGACGACGAGATCGGCCAGCGCCATCGCTTCTTCCTGCGAATGCGTGACGTGCACGAACGTGATGCCGAGTTCTTTCTGCCAGCGCTTGAGTTCGGCGCGCATCTGCACACGCAGGAACGGGTCGAGCGCGGAGAGCGGTTCATCGAGCAGCAGGCAGCCGGGCTGATTCAGCAACGCACGCGCGAGCGCCACGCGTTGCTGCTGGCCGCCGGAGAGTTGCGCCGGCTTGCGTTCGGCATACGCGGACATCGCGACCAGTTCGAGCAATTCGCCCGCGCGCTTGCGGCGCACGTCCTTCGCGACGCCGCGCATCTTCAGGCTGAACGCCACGTTGTCGAGCGCGTTCAGATGCGGAAACAGCGCATAGTTCTGAAACACCATCGCGGTGCCGCGGGCCGCCGGTTCCGCGCGCGTCACATTGCGGCCCGCGATCAGAATGTCGCCTTCGCTGACGGATTCATGCCCGGCGATCATGCGTAGCGTCGAGGTCTTGCCGCAGCCCGATGGGCCCAGCAGGCAGCAGTACTGGCCGCCCGCAATGCGCAGATCGATCGCGTCGACGGCGAGCGCGTCGCCGTACTGCTTCGACACGTGCACGAGTTCGATGTCGGCGGCCTTGGTTTCGAGCACGGTCGAAGCAGGTTGACTCATGAAGGCGGTGTCCTCATAAACGGCGCGGAGCAGGCAAGCGTCGACGCGACGCGGAGCCTTAAGCGAAGCCATGCAAATGCAAGACATGTGCCATCCGTTGCCTCGGCGCGCGCGTCGATTGCAAACGCGCGGTGCGCCTAACGTCTACGAGTTGGCTCACATATTGCACACGATCCGCGGCGTCGATCGTTAGCGATCGGCGGGATTGTTTTGCGCGATCACGGTGCGTCTTCGGTCCGTCGCGGGGCATGAACCGGCCAAGCCGGTTCATCCGTGGCGCGCCGCGTCGCTTTTCGTCATCCCTCGGCTTCTTCAAATGAACGACACACGGAATGTGCCCGCAGCCGCGAGCCGCGCGCATCGCTTGCTTGCCACGCACGGCCGCTTTGCCTACCGGCCGATCACGGACAGCGACGCGTTCCGCTGGCCCGACGGCAGTGGACTCGCGGTGTATCTGGGCTTCAACCTGGAGCACTTTGCTTTCGGCGGAGGGCTCGGCGCCGCGCTCGGCCCAGTCTCGCCGCAACCCGATGTGCTCAACCATAGCTGGCGCGAGTACGGCAATCGCGTGGGCGCGTGGCGCTGCATCGAACTGTTCGACCAACTCGATCTGCCCGTGGGCACGCTCATCAACACCGCGCTCTACGATCACTGTCCCGAACTGATCGCGGCTTGCGTGGCGCGCGGCGATGAGTTGATCGGCCACGGCCACACGAACGCCCAGCGCCAGAGCGACCTCGACGAAAGCGGCGAACGCGAGTTGCTTCTGCATTGCCGCGAACGTATCGCGGCAGAATCCGCCATGCCTCCAGACGGCTGGCTCTCACCGTGGATCTCGGAGTCGCATTCGACGCCCGACCTGCTCGCCGAAACCGGCTACCGCTACACGCTGAACTGGTGCCACGACGACCGCCCCGTGCGCATGACAACGCGCGGCGCGCCGCTCTGGTCGATTCCATATCCGCAGGAACTCAACGATTTGCCGATGATGGTGGGCCGTCACATGGATGGCCGCGCGTTCGCCGACATGATCGTCGACCAGTTCGACGAGATGCTCGAACAGGCCAATCGCGGCGCGCAGCCGCAGGCGCTGGTGATGGGCGTCGCGCTGCATCCTTATCTGGTGGGGCAGCCGTATCGCTTGCGGCATTTGCGCCGCGCACTCCAGCATATCGCCGCGGCGCGCAGCACAGGCGACGTCTGGTTCACCACGCCAGGCGCGATCGCGCGGCACATGGATCAACTGGAGCGGGACGGCGCGCTGCGCGCCGCGCTTGCATGAGCGCGAAAGCCGGCGCGGCCGCCGCGAGGAAAGCGCCGAAAGACGACGCGGACGTCGACGCGCGCATCTATCAATCGATCTTCGACGGCGTGCTGAATCATCGTCTGACGCCGGGCACCAAGCTGCCGGAGCCCGAGTTGTGCCACCTGTTCGGCGTGGGCCGCGCGGTGGTGCGGCGCGTGCTGGAAAAGCTCGCGTATGACGGCATCGTCGTGCTGCGTCCGAACAAGGGCGCGGTCATCGCCGAGCCCACGCCGGAGGAAACGCGCGAGATTTTCGAAGCGCGGCGCTCCGTCGAGCGGATGCTGGTCGAGCTCGCGGTGCAGCGCGCGAGCGCGAAAGACATCGAGGCGTTGCGCCAGCAACTCGCGAGCGAGCACGAGGCGATGCATCGCTTCGATCAGCCGTCATGGGCGACGCTCGCCAGCGGCTTTCATATGCAGATCGCGACGCTGGCGGGCAATTCGATTTTGCAGAACTACCTGAGGGAACTGGTCTCGCGCTGCTCGCTGATCCTCGGCGTATATGAACCGCCCGGCAATGCGCCGTGCGAGCACGCGGAACATGCGGCAATCGTCGCTTGCCTGGAAGCGCGCGACGCGGCGGGCGCGATGGCGCATATGGAAGCGCATTTGCGCCACCTCGAAGAGCGCATCGAAACATCGCGGATGCGCGGCGAAAAGAGCCTCGGCCAGTTGCTCGGCATCGCCGGACACGCGACTCAAACCTAGGCCACGAACATGGAAATCGATTTCGCAGCGATCACCGAATACCAGCGCTACAAGCTGATGGCGAGCCTGATCGTGCCGCGTCCCATCGCGCTCGTCACCACGCTCGGCGCGGATGGCACCATCAACGCGGCGCCTTTTTCGATGTTCAACATGCTCGGCGAGGAACCGCCGATCGTGATGATCAGCGTCAACCGCGTGGCCGACGGCACGCTGAAGGACACCGCCGTGAATATCGTGCGCACGGGCGAATTCGTCGTGCATCTCGCGGACGAAGCGATCGCGGAGAAAATGCATCGCTGCGGCGAGCGGTTGCCGCCCCATGTGAGCGAGCTTGCCGCGGTCGGCTTGACGCCGGTGCCGAGCACGCACGTCGCGCCGCCGCGCATCGCCGAAGCGCCGGTGGCCTTCGAATGCACCACATGGGAGACGCTGGAAACGGCCAGCCGGCAGATTTTCATCGGCCGGGTGCATCGGCTGCATGCACGCGATGAACTGATCGATACCGGGACGTGGCGCGTGCGTTTGCAGCACTACTTTCCGGTGGGCCGCTTCGGCGCGAGCGACTATGTCACGACGCGCGACCGTTTCACGCTGGGTTGAGCCAGCCGGCGCGAAGCCTGAACGCCGCGGTTGCTGGACGCCGAGCTACACGCCGAGCGCGCGCCCATCGCTGCGCGGATCATGCGCGCCCGAGGCCCATCCATCCGGCTCGATTCGAATCACGCCTGGATGACCCGCCAACGGACTCTGCGCCGCGATCGCACTCACCTCGTGACCGCGCGCGGCGAGCGCCGCGAATACATCGGCGCCGGCGTCCTCTTCGAGCTTCAACGCGTCGCGCGTATCGGAGAAGGTCTTGCCGAGCAGAAAGCGCGGACGGGCGAGGGCGCTGAGCGGGTCCATGCCGTAATCGATCAGGCGCGTGAGCACCGCGGCCAGCGTTTGCGGCTGACCATCGGCGCCTTGCGTGCCGAACAGCAAGCGCGGGCGGCCGTCTTGCAGATACATGCCCGGATTGAGCGTATGGAACGGCCGCTTGCCGGGCTCGATCGCGTTGTGATGCGCGGGGTGCGTGCTGAACGACGCGCCGCGGTTGTGCCACAGAATGCCGGTGTCGCCCGCCACCACGCCGCTGCCCCAGTCGAAATACACCGTTTGCAACACGCTGACGCTACGGCCGTGGCGGTCGGTCGCGCCGATGAACACGGTGTCGCCCGGACGGAAAACATGCGGCCATGCACGCGCCGCGCGCAGGTCGATCGAGCGCGCGTGCGCGTCGAGCGTGGCCGGCGACAACATGTGGTCGACCGGCACGTCGTTGAACTCCGGGTCGGACACGAAACGGTCGCGATCCACGAACGCGCATTTCACCGCTTCCACCAGCAGATGGTAGTAATCGGCGCTGCCTTCGGGAATCGCGCCAAGGTCGAAGCGCGCTAGCGTGCCCATGATCTGCAAGGTGGTCACGCCTTGGGTGGGCGGGCGCAGGCTCACCAGTTCGCCGCCGCGATAGGGCACGCGTAATGGCGCTTCGTCGCGCGCGCGGGTCCTCGCGAGGTCGCTCGCGCTCAATGGCGAACCGGCCTGCTGCAAGCCGCGGGCAATGCGCTCCGCGAGTTCGCCGTTATAGAATTCGCGCGCGCCGAAGCGGGCAATGCGTTCGAGGCTTCGGGCGAGCGCCGGCTGCGCGAAGCGCTCGCCGATCGCGGGGATCACGCCGGTCGGGGCGAAGGTCGCCGCGAAGCCGGGCAGCGCGCGCAATTCGTCGGCGCGCAGGCTTTGCCAGAAATGCTGCGAGGGCGTGACAGGGAAACCCTCGCTTGCATGGCCGAGCGCGCGATCGAACAGCGACGACCACGACTGCTCGCCACCCCATGCGTTTTTGCTGATCTCGTAAGCCTGCGCCCATGTATCGACGGTGGCCGCCGTGGTGAGCGCCGCTGCCGCTCCGCGCAAGGGAATCGCGCCGGGCGAGGTTGTCTGCGCCGGCAACTCGGCGGCGGCCTGGCCGATGCCCGACAGCGTGCGCAGCATGCCGTCGCCATCGCCGATCACCCAGAAGGCGTCGCCGCCCAAGCCGGTGAAATGCGGATAGGTCACGCAGAGCGCCGCGCCGATCGCAATCGCGGCTTCGATCGCATTGCCGCCCGCGCGCAAGACGTCGCGGCCGGCCTCGCTCGCCAACCCGTGCGGGCTGGTGACCATGCCGCCGTTCGAGCGGGCGAGTTGGGTGTCGGACATGGCTGCTCCGCTGCGGAAATGAAGCGCGAGTGCGCTCGCGGGAGTACGGAGTATAAGTTCGCGCGCGCCGTGGAAAAAATCGGCGCGCGCGAGAGAGATCAAGTTATCGAGGCTGGCCGCCTCGCGGCCTTCACTCGTAAGAGAACGCGCCGCCGAACTTGTCGATGCGTTCGAGCGCCATGCCCGAGCCGCGCACCACGCAGGTCAGCGGCGCTTCGGCGACGAACACCGGCAGGCCGGTTTCCTCGGCGAGCAGCCGGTCCAGATCGCGCAGCAGCGCGCCGCCGCCCGCCAGCATGATGCCGCGCTCGGCGATGTCGGCGCCCAGTTCAGGCGGCGTCTGTTCGAGCGCGATCTTCACGGCGGAAACGATCTGGTTGAGCGGATCGGTCAGCGCTTCGAGCACTTCGTTGCTCGATACCGTGAAGCTGCGCGGAATCCCCTCCGACATGTTGCGGCCCTTGACCTCCATCTCCTTGACTTCGGAGCCGGGAAACGCGGAGCCGATCTGCTTCTTGATCGACTCGGCCGTCTGTTCGCCGATCAGCATGCCGTAGTTGCGGCGAATGTAGTTGACGATCGCGTCGTCGAACTTGTCGCCGCCCACGCGCACGGAGCCTTTATAGACGATGCCGCCGAGCGAGATCACGCCGACCTCGGTGGTGCCGCCGCCGATGTCGACCACCATCGAGCCGGTGGCTTCCGAGACCGGCAAGCCCGCGCCGGTGGCCGCGGCCATCGGCTCCTCGATCAGATACACCTGCGAGGCCCCGGCGCTGTGCGCGGCTTCCTTGATCGCGCGCCGCTCCACCTGGGTCGACCCGCACGGCACGCAGATGACGATGCGCGGCGACGGCGCGAAGACTCGCGATTCATGCGCCATCTGAATGAAGCGCTTGATCATCTGCTGGGTGATGTTGAAGTCGGCGATCACGCCGTCCTTCATCGGGCGGATCGCCTCGATGTTGCCCGGCACCTTGCCGAGCATCTGCTTGGCTTCCTTGCCGACGGCGAGAATGATCTTCTTGCCGTTCGGTCCGCCTTCCTGACGGATCGAGACCACCGAGGGCTCGTCGAGCACGATGCCCTTGCCGCGCATGTAGATGAGCGTGTTCGACGTGCCGAGGTCGATGGCGAGGTCGTTGGAAAAATAGCCGCGCAGAAAACCGAACATGCAAATTCCTGTCTCTCGGATGCCGGGCGCGTGAGCGCGCCGCTTGGGGATGCCGCTCATGGACGGCAGGCGACCAGGTGACGGTCGGAAGAGTGGGAAGAATAACAGCTTCGGGTGCGAGCGCCGGTCCGGCGTGGGTCAGCGTGCGGCGGCGCACACACCGCGGCACACGCTCAGTGCATGCTCGTCTCATCGGTTTCGATCCACGCTGGCGTGCCTTCGCATCGACCGGGCGCGGACAACGAAAGCGGCCCGGCTTGTCGTGAGTCGATAGGGAGAGAGAACCATGCAGCCAGCGCACGCGGCGCGGACAGCGCGGCGCTACGAGGTCATCGGCGACGAAGCCGCATTTCGCGCGTTGCAGCACGAATGGGACGTGCTGTGGTCGAGGGCGCACGGCCACTACTATCAGTCGTTCAGCTATTGCTGGCTGGCATGGCGGCACGTGTCGAAGCCGCATGGCCGCAGGCTCAAATGCATCGTGTGCCGCGAGGGCGGGCAACTGGTCATGATCTGGCCGCTGGAGACGTGCAGACGCGCGCTCTGGACGTACCTCGTGCCGCTCGGGCCCGAAGGCGGCGACTACACGAGCGTGCTCGTGCGGGACGGCGAAGCGGCGCCGGCCTTGATTGCCGGCGCGTGGGACACCGCGCGCCGACGCTGCGGCGCCGATTTCATCCATCTGCAATACGTGCGGGAGACGCTCGAGCTGTACACGCTCGTGTCGCGGGAACGCAGCGTGTTGTTTGCCGAGGCCCACAACGCGTTTGCCGCGAGACTGCGCGGCCGGGGCGAGCGGAACGGCTGGGACGACTATTGCCGCACGCTCGGCACCTTGTTCGGCAAGCGGCCCGGCGGCTTTGCGAAACGCTTGTCCAGGGAAGGCAAGGTGGCCGTGCGCGTCGTCGATCCGGCCGAGGAGAGCGAAACCGCGTCCATCGTCGAATGGATGCTCAACTGCAAACGCAGTTGGAGCGATCGCGTCGGCAAGCGTAGCGCGTGGCTCGATTCGCCCGAGTACGAGTGTTTTCTGGCCAAGCTGATCCATTCGCCCGACGTGCCTTCGATGGCGCGCCTGATCGTGGTCACGCTGAACGAAGCGCCGGTGGCCGCGATCATCGTCAGTGTGGGCAACCCCTGGGCAAGCGCGATCTTTGCCGGTTACGACCCGTACTACGGTCGATGCTGCCCTGGCCTCGTCGCGGTCGAGGCATGCGTCAAATGGGCGTTCGACAATGGCTTCGATCTCGATTTCGGCGTGGGAAACGAACGCTTCAAGGCTTACTGGTCGCGCGGCGAGGCGTCCACCGCATGGACCGTGCGAACCGTCAATTCGCTGTGGGGCCTGCTGGCGATTCGCGGGTGGCGTCTCGCGCGATATCTCGGCGCGCGCGTGAAGGGCTTGCGCGAGGCCGGCGCCGCCTCGCCGGAAGCGGCGCGCGTCTTTACGCGTGACGGCAAGCGTGCGACGCGGGTTTCGTGATTCAGGCGTGTGAAGGTCAGTTGCGAGGGGTGCACGGATAACGGAACGGTAATCCGCAGGCCCATGCTCCGACCGGTGCGAGCGCCATGTCGGCCGACATGGCGCGCACGTCGGCAAAAACATGGGCAAAAGCGCCGGCCGCTAGGAGCGGTCGCGGCTGCGTGCACGGGTGGCGCCGGTGATCACCGCGACGCCGAGCAGAATGACCGCCACGATCGCAATCGTATGCTGGGCGACATGCAGCGCCAGCAATCCCCACGACACGCCGCCGATCAGAATGATCCAGCCGAGCAGGTAAATGACCAGGGTCATCGTTTTCTCCCTTGTTCGATTCGACGGACGAAGCGGGCTGCCCGTCAGGAAGCGCCGCCGGTCGCCGAGTGAGCCGTCGATGCGCGTTTATCCCGCTTTCGCGGTGCCGCGCGAGCGCGATCGACGGTTCTATCGAGTAGCAGATTCCGCGCCCGCCCCGGCGCTATCCGTTAGCGTCAAACGAGCAATCGGCATGCGTTCGCCGCCGCCTCAAGCGACCCACCAGGCGAGCGCGGTGGTGATCAGCACCACGGCCCACGACGGCGCGCGCCACCATCCGAGCAGCAGCAACGCGATCAGCACGAGCACGAAGTCCGCGCCGCCATGCACCGCGCTCGTCCATACGGGATCGTAGAGCGCAGCGAGCAGAATGCCGACCACCGCCGCGTTGATGCCGGCCATCGCCCGGCGCATCGAGGCGAACGCCCGCAGTTGCCCCCATAGCGGCAGCGCCGCGCCGACCAGCAGGAACGAGGGCAGAAAGATCGCCGCCGTCGCGATCAGCGCGCCGCCAATGCCCGACGGCTGACCCTTGCTGGCCGCGCCGAGAAAGGCCGCGAATGAAAACAGCGGACCCGGCACCGCTTGCGCCGCGCCATAGCCGGCCATGAATTCATTGGTCGAGAGCCAGCCGCGCGGCACGACCACGGCTTGCAGCAGGGGCAGCACCACGTGACCGCCGCCGAACACCAGCGAGCCGACCCGATAAAAAGCCGCGAACAGGTCGAGCGCATGGACGCGCAGCGATGCCGCCAACGCGGGCAGGCCGAACAGCAGCAGCACGAAGGCGCACAGACAGACGAACGCGCCGGCTTTCGTGCCGGGCATGCCGAGCGGCGCGCCCGGCACTTCGGTGGACGTCTTCAGGAACGCCGCGCCGGCCACGCCGGCTACGACAATCGACGCCAGCTGTCCGTAGGTCGCGCCGAGCATCACGACCGCCGCCGCCGCGCCGATGGCAAAGGTGGCGCGCGCGCGGTCGGGACACAGCGTGCGTCCCATCGACCACACCGCCTGCGCGACCACCGCCACCGCCGCCAGCTTGAGTCCGTGCACGAGATGCAGCGAGGTTGCGTCGGTCAGATGCGTGAAGCCATACGCGAAGCCGACGAGCAGCACGACGGAGGGCAGCGTGAAGCCGAGCCACGCGGCCAACGCGCCGCCGAGTCCGCCGCGCAGCCAGCCGATCGCGATGCCGACCTGGCTGCTGCCCGGCCCCGGCAAGAACTGGCACAGCGCGACGATGTCGCCGAACGTGTGTTCGTCGAGCCAGCGGCGCCGCTTGACGAATTCGTCGCGGAAATAGCCCAGGTGCGCGGCCGGACCGCCGAACGAGGTGAGTCCGAGACGCAGAAAGATGAAGAGGAGCGCCCACGGCGAGGTGCGCGCCGGCGCGGCGGCGGTCGACTCGGTGTCTGCAAGGTTCATTCGAATTGACGGAGCGGATGCGGGTAGTCAGCGGCGAAGCGCCGGATGCGCGCGGCCTGATCGGCCCTGCAAAATACCACACGCAACCGGCATCCATCCGCTTCGCTGCCCGCGCTTGGGCAAGGCCGTCGGCCAGCCATCCGTCACGACATCCGCCTCAGAACGAGAACGTCGTATTCAGCATGACGAGCCGCGCCTCGCCCTCGGCGATGATCAGATTGCTGTTGCTCGACGGGTAGTACGTCTTGTCGAACACGTTCTTCACGTTGAGTTGCACGCGTGTCGGAATCTTGCCGAGCTTCGTTTCGTAGGCGGCGAACAGATCCGCGACCACATAGCCCGGCAGCGTGAAGCTGTTGGCGGTGTCGCCGGCGCGCCGGCCGACCAGCCGCGCACCGCCGCCGAAACGCCATTGCCCCGGCAGATACGGCAGCATCGTGTCGTACACGGCGAACACGCTGCCCGTATGGCGCGCGGCATTGGCGAGGCGCGTGCCGTCGTCGCGGTCGGTGGCGTTCGTGTACGCGTAGCTGGCAATCAGGCTGACGTGCCGCGTCAACTGGCCGGCCACGTCGAGTTCGACGCCGCGCGAACGCGCGCTGCCGATGGTCGACGTGACGTCGCCGTTGGTCACGGCAACGTTGCTCTTGTCGATCTGATAGACCGCGAGCGTGCCGGTGATGCCGGGCTTCAGGTCGAATTTCAGGCCGGCTTCATAGATCCGGCCGCGCTCGGGCGAGAGCGGCTCGCTCACCTCGGTGGCGACGTTCGGCACGAACGACTTGCTGAAGTTCGCGTAGGCGGACAAGGCCGGGGTCAGCTTATAAACCAGGCCGAATTGCGGCAGCCACACTTGCCCATGTGAATGGTCCGCGACGACGAACGGCCGCCCGACACCCGAAAGCTGCTGCCAGTTTTCCCAGCGCACGCCGGCCACGGCGATCAACCGATCGGTCAGATGCACCGTGTCCTGCGTGATCAACGAGTAGGTGTGGACCTTCGACAGACTGTCGCTTTGCGTGGCGCTCGGCGTGCCGCCCGCGGCGAGCCTGCCGTAGACCGGGTCGAACAGATCGAAGCCGGACACCGCCTTGCCGCGGATCGTGTCGCCGCGGAACGAGCGCTGGCGTTCGTACTCGCCGCCCACATAGACTTCGTGGCGCATGCCCGCGAGGTTCAGATCGCCGATCGCGCCGATCGTCGCGATCTCGTCGGCATCGTTGCGGCCGAGATTCGCATCCGACGAGCGGCTCATGATGCCGGTCCTGCTGTTGAATGCGCTCGCGCGCGTCAGGTACTGATCGTAGCGGTCGCGGCTCCATCCGTAGGTGGCGCGCATGCGCCATTGATCGGAGAAGCGATGTTCCAGCTTCGCCCGCAGCGTCTCCTGCAAGCCCGAGCTTTGCGCCCACGCTTCTTCATAGCGGGTGTAGCGCAGCGCGTCGTCGGGATGGCCGTTGACCAGCACCGTGCCGCGGTCGAACGGCGTCGTGTAGTCGACATATTGATAGCTCACGTCGATCGACGTATTCGCATCGTGCCACGACAGCGACGGCGCGATCAGCGCGTCGCGCTGGCGGCCGAAGCTGCGCCAGTAACGCGCGGTGTTGTACTCGCCGGTCAGGCGAAACGCGAGCGTGCCGCCCGCGACCTGGCCCGGCTGGCCGATCGGGCCGGTCAGGTCGAAGCTGGTGCCGCTGCCGCGGTGGCTGGTGTAGGTTGCCGAGACCGAGCCTTGCAGCGTGTCCTCCGGCTTGCGCGTGATCATGTTGATCACGCCGCCGGGCTCCTGAATGCCGTACAGCAGCGAAGCCGGGCCCTTCAATACCTCGACGCGATCGATCGTCGCCAGATAGTTGTGCAGGATCGGCGAGCGGATGCCGTCGACGAGAATCGAGCCGTCGTTATTCGAACCGAAGCCGCGCTTCAGGAACGCGTCGCGCGTGCCGCCCAGCGTGTTGGTCTGCGTGATGCCGCTGACGTTGCCGAGCGCGTCGTCGAGACTGCGTGCCTGCTGGTCCTGCATCACGCTCGAACTGACGACCGCGACCGACTGGGGAATCTCGCTGATCTTGCGCTCGATGCCGCTCGACGTCTCGCTGGTGAGCGGCCGGTAACCGGCCGTGGGCTCGACCGCCGGCGACGCATGCACCGACACCGCGGGCAGTTCTTGCGGGTTGGACGGCGGGTCGCCGCCGGCATCGGGCGTGGCGGCCATCGCCGCGTGCGCCGTGGCGGTGCACATCAGCAAGGCGGCCCGCAGGCCAATGTGAAAACGACGATGACGGCCGTGGCGGCCAGGGAGCGCGGAAGTTCGCAGAAAACGCATGTGTCAGGAGAGACGGCACGCCAACCCGCGCGAGGACGCAGCAAGGAAGATGTAGCAACGTACAAGGGAAGTGAAAGATGCCGAAGCTTAAAGTAGATGCGAATCGTTATCAACAAGTCTCTAAAAAAACCGGCGATGGCGTGCGCAAGCAATGGCTCGTCGGTGAGGGGCAAGCACGAAGATCGAGCGCGAGGATCAACCGCGATGCGGTCCGACGATGCCGAGCTTCGCAATGCGCCGGTACAAGGTCGCGCGCGAAATACCCAACGCCTGGGCGGCGGCGTTGGGCCGCCATTGATGGCGCGTCAGCGCGTCGACGATCCGGGCGCGCTCGTCGCGCGGGTCGTCCTGGGAGTTGGCGAGTGCGTTGGCGAGTGGCTTCGCGTGCATCAGCGTGAGATTGCTCGCGGTGTCAGGCTCCAGCAGCGCCGCGATATCCGGCGCGACGTGCCGCAACTCCACGCGGGAAGAATCGCAAACCGCGCAGGCGTAGCGCAGCACATTGCGTAGCTGGCGAATATTGCCCGGCCAGTGAAACGCGGCCAGCCGGTCGGCTAGACGCGCATCGAGCGTGAGCACGTGAGCGGCCATCCGCGCTTCCTCGTCGAACACCGCTTCGATCACGTCGCGAATATCCGCGCGCTCGCGCAACGGCGGCATCGCGAGGCTCGCGCCGCTTAGCCGGTAATAGAGATCCTCGCGGAACGATCCTTCGGCGACCATGCCCGCAAGATCGCGGTGGGTCGCGCAAATCACATCCAGATCCACGCGCACGGGCGCATCGCCGCCGAGCGGCACGACTTCGCCTTCGGCCAGCACGCGCAGCAGGCGCGTTTGCAGATTGAGCGGCATATCGCCGATTTCATCGAGGAACAGCGTGCCGGTATGCGCTTGCGCGATCTTGCCGCGCGCGCCGCGGCTGCGCGCACCGGTGAACGCGCCGGGCACATAGCCGAACAGTTCGCTCTCGATCAGCGACTCGGGGATCGCGCCGCAATTCACCGCGATGAACGGCCGTGTGCGCCGCGCGCCCGCATCGTGCAGCGCGTGCGCGAATACCTCCTTGCCGACGCCGGTCTCGCCGAGAATCAGAATCGGCAGCCGCTTGCCGATGATGCGCAACGCCACCGCCGCGTTGCGCGCGATGCGCGGGTCCGCGCTGTGCAGAAAACGGCCGAGCGCGCCGATCGGCGGCTCTTTGCGCGAAGCCGAATGCGGCGATCCCGCGACGCCGTCCGCCACGCCGGCGGTTCCACGCGAGACGCGTTTGAGCGGCGCGCGAATGCGCGCGTACAGCGTCGAGCCGGTTGCGCGCAGACGCAGTCCGACAATCGCATCGGTGCGCGCCACGTCATGCAGATGCACGTCGGAGGTATCGAAGATTTCGTCCATATGACGCGGGCCGTTCAGCGCCGGAATGCATTCGCGCGCCTTGCGATTGGCGGCGACCAGGTTGCCGCATTCGTCGAAGGCGATCAGTATTTCGGGCTGCGCCTCGACAAAGTTGCGGCTCGCGTGGCCGAACAGGATCCAGTGCTGCGTGGTTTGATTGAGGAAGTAGCCGTCCTCGATCAAGCCGGCGCTTTGGCGCACGAGTTGGAACACGAGCCGCTGACTGTCGCGGTTATCCGGCGACTGCACCGCCGACGCGTCGAGCACGCCGATCATCTCGCCGGTCGGCGCGAAGATCGGCGCGGCGCTGCAGGTGAGCGTCGTGAAGGCTGCCCGAAAATGATCGGTCTTGTGCACGGTGATCGGCGCGAGATCGGTCAGCACGTTCGCCACGCCGCAGGTGCCTTCCTCGCGCTCCGACCAGCACGAACCGATGTACAGCCCCGCATGCTTGAAGTCGCCGCGGCGCTCGCGGTCGATCCGGTAATCGATGGTGACGCCGTGCGCGTCGGTGAGCATCACGCAATAGTCGGCCACGCGAATCATGTCGTGCAGGCGCGTCAGGCACTGGCCCGAAGCCCGCAAAAACGCTTCCTGCCTGCCTTGCACCTCGCGCAATTCCGCCGACGTCAGCACACGCGGTCCGATCACGGCGCCGGGATCGAGCCGGTACTGTTCGAACGATCGCTGCCACGACGAGACGAGGCGCGCGGAATCGGCGGGCGCGGGCAGCCTTCCTTCGATGGCGCCGCGCACGCGGTCGATATGCTGGGTCTGCGAAACGTAGGGCATGGTCGGCTCCGGTCGAGCGACGCCAGTGAGTACAGGCTGTTCTTGTAGCACATCCGGCTTCATCAATCACACTGCAATGCAGCACGCGAGACGCGTGAGACGTTCGTCTCACACGCGCTTGAGACGGCAGGTATCACGCCTGTCATGCGTGGCGTTCAGGCGTGGAAAGGTTTTGCGGGTTGTGTGCAGGCCGCGGGTTCGCGTTCGCATCGTCGCAATGCCTGGCCTTGAGACGCCGCCCAGGTTGCGTTGCACGGCGTTTTTCGACGGCGTCGAATACGCGACGTTCGCTTTTAGCCCTTTAAACAAGGCACTTTCCGGCACATTCACGGTTCGCCGCGAAAATTGGCACAGGCCTTGCAGTGTTCTCCGCACGATACAAGCGCCGTTGCTCGAACACGGCGCTTCCAATTACGAGTCCGCGCACGACGCGGGCAGGAGACAAGCCCAGTGCCATCACCCGTCACCGTCGGCGTGATCGCGAACCCCGCCTCGGGTCGCGACATTCGCCGCCTCACCACGTATGCGTCGGTGTTTCCGACCGCTGAAAAAGCCAACATGGTCGTGCGCTTGCTCGCGGGACTCGGCGTGCTCGGCGTGGACCGCGTGCTGACGCTGCGCGATCGGACCGGCGTCGCCGCGTTGCTGCTGCGCGCGCTCGACACGCATGCGGCGGTGGCCGCGCAACAGCGCTGGCCGCAAGTCGAGTTCATCGAGCAGCCGATCAGCGACAGCGTGAGCGACACGCACGCGGGCGTCACGGCGATGCTGAAAGCGGGCGTCGAACTGATCGCCGTGCTCGGCGGCGACGGCACGCATCGCGCGGTCGCCGCGCATTGCGGCAAGGTGCCGTTGCTGACCTTGTCGACCGGCACCAACAACGCGTTTCCCGATCTGCGCGAGGCGACCGTCGCGGGCCTCGCCGGCGCCCTGGTCGCCTCGGGCGCGGTGCCGGCCGAGGTGGCGCTCATGCGCAACAAGCGCCTCGTGGTGCGTTGTGTCGACGGGCCGAATCGCGGTCGCGAGGAAATCGCGCTGGTCGACGTATGCGTGAGCCGCCAACGTTTCGTGGGCGCGCGAGCCGTGTCCGATCCGGCCGATATCGAAGCGCTCTTTCTCACCTTCGCCTCGCCTGACGGCATCGGCTTGTCGTCGATCGGCGGCGCGTGGGCGCCGGTCGAACGCACGGCGTCGCACGGCTTGCATTTGCGCTTCGCGCGGCCTGGCGGAGTCGGTGCCATCGGCGCGATCGGCGTGCCGATCGTCGCGCCGATCGCGCCTGGCCGCGTCGAGCGCGTGTTCATGCGCACCTGCGAGCGCTTCGAAGTCGGCGTCTGGATGCCGCTCGACACCGAGCACGGCACGCTCGCCTTCGACGGCGAGCGCGAAATCGAACTGGAGCGCGGCGACCGTTATGAAATCGCGCTCGACTGGGACGGACCGCTCACCGTCGACGTCGAACGCACGCTGCGTTATTCGGCGTCGCGGCAACTCGTGCGGGAGGTGGCGAACGTGGCCGCGCATCACAAGTAGGGGTTGGTCGGCAAGCAAACGAAGGCTGTTAACTGAAAGGAGACACACCATGTCGGTTTCGAGTGATTTGAGCAAGGACGAACTGCTGAAGGCGTATCGCATGATGCGCACGATCCGCGAGTTCGAGGAGCGTCTGCATGTGGAATTCGCCACCGGCGAAATTCCCGGCTTCGTGCATCTGTACGCGGGCGAGGAGGCGTCGGCGGTCGGCACGATGCTGCATCTGAACGACGCGGATTATGTGGCGACCACGCACCGCGGCCACGGCCATTGCATCGCCAAGGGCGTCGACGTCCACGGCATGATGGCCGAAATCTACGGCCGCAAGACCGGCGTGTGCCACGGCAAGGGCGGCTCGATGCATATCGCCGATCTGTCGAAGGGCATGCTCGGCGCGAACGGCATCGTCGGCGCGGGCGGGCCGCTGATTTGCGGCGCGGCGCTCGCGGCGAAGTACAAGAAGTCGGGCGGCGTGGGCGTGTGCTTTTTCGGCGACGGCGCGTCGAATCAGGGCGTGATTTTCGAGTCGATGAATCTGGCTTCGGTATGGCGCCTGCCGGCGATTTTCGTCGCGGAGAACAACGGTTATGCGGAAGCGACTTCGTCGACGTGGTCGGTGGCGACCGACAACATCGCGGATCGCGCGAGCGGCTTCGGCATGCCGGGCGTGATCGTCGACGGTTTCGATTTCTTCGCGGTGCACGAGGCGCTTGGCGAAGCGATCGAACGCGCGCGTCACGGCGGCGGACCGACGCTCGTCGAAGTGAAGTTCTCGCGCTATTTCGGCCATTTCGAAGGCGACGCGCAAACCTATCGCGCGCCGGGCGAAGTGCAAAAGCTGCGCGACGAGAAAGATTGCCTGAAGCGGTTCGAGGAGCGCGTGGTGCGCGCGGAGATGCTTTCGGCGGATCAGTTGCGGGGCGTCGACGCGGAGGTCAAGACGCTGATCGACAGCGCGGTGACGCAGGCCAAGGCCGCGCCGCTGCCGACCGCGGAGGACTTGTTGAGCGACGTCTACGTGTCGTATCCCTAACGCACGCGTTGCACATAAGCGATTTGCCAACCTTTTTTTTATGAGACTCGCGACGCGTGGGACAGGAGTAAGCGCTGAAGCGCTAACTCCTGTCGACTCGCTTTGCGTGGGGCCGAAGTAAGCGCTAAAGCGCTAACTCCGGCCGACAGGAGACAGACATGGCACGCAAGATCACATTCTCTCAGGCAATCAACGAAGCACTGAGCCAGGAAATGGCCCGCGATGAAACCGTCATCGTAATGGGCGAGGACAACGCGGGCGGCGCAGGCTCGCCCGGCGAACAGGACGCGTGGGGCGGCGTACTCGGCGTGACGAAGGGCCTCTTTCACAAATATCCGGGCCGCGTGCTCGACACGCCGCTCTCCGAAGGCGGCTATATCGGCGCGGCGGTGGGCGCGGCCGCATGCGGCATGCGGCCGGTGGCGGAGCTGATGTTCATCGACTTCATGGGCGTGTGCTTCGACCAGATCTTCAATCAGGCCGCCAAGTTCCGCTACATGTTCGGCGGCAAGGCGGTGACGCCCGTCGTGATTCGCGCGATGCAGGGCGCGGGCTTGCGCGCGGCGGCCCAGCATTCGCAGATGCTGACTTCGTTGTTCACGCACATTCCCGGCCTGAAAGTGGTGTGCCCGTCCACGCCGTACGACGCGAAAGGGCTGCTGATTCAGGCGATCCGCGACAACGACCCGGTGATTTTCTGCGAGCACAAACTGCTCTACGGCCGCGAAGGCGACGTGCCGGAAGAGTCGTATGCGATTCCGTTCGGCGAGGCCAACGTGGTGCGCGACGGCGACGACGCCACCATCGTCACGTATGGACGCATGGTGCATTACGCCACCGAGGCCGCGCAGAAGCTCGCGAAAGACGGCATCGAGGTCGACGTGATCGACCTGCGCACCACCTCGCCGCTGGATGAGGAAACGATCCTCGAGAGCGCCGCTCGCACGGGGCGCGTGGTGGTGGTCGACGAAGCGAATCCGCGTTGCTCTATCGCGACCGACATCTCCGCGCTGATTGCGCAGCGCGCGTTTCACTCGCTGAAGGCGCCGATCGAAATGGTCACCGCGCCGCATACGCCCACGCCGTTTGCCGGCGTGCTCGAAGACATGTATATCCCGTCGGCGCAGCAGATCGCCGAAGCCGTTCTGAAAGTGAGAGGTTAAGCGATGCCGATTCATATGATCACGATGCCCAAATGGGGCTTGTCGATGGAGCAGGGGCAAGTCAACGGCTGGCTCAAGAACGTCGGCGACAAGGTGGCGAAAGGCGACGAAATACTCGACGTGGAGACCGACAAGATTTCGTCCGGCGTCGAGTGCGCGTTCGACGGCATCTTGCGGCGGCAGGTCGCGCAAGAGGGCGACACGCTGCCGATCGGCGCATTGCTCGCCGTGGTGGCCGACGCGCAAACGCCGGACGCGGAAATCGACGCGGCGGTGGAAGCGTTCCAGCGCGACTTCGTGCCGGCCAGCGCGGAAGCGGGCGAGAGCGGCCCGCAACCGGAGAAGGCGCAAATCGGCGGGCGCACCGTGCGCTATCTGAAACTCGGCGAAGGCGGCACGCCCGCGGTGCTGATTCATGGCTTCGGCGGCGATCTGAACAACTGGTTGTTCAATCACGCGGACCTCGCCGCGCATCGCACCGTATGGGCGCTCGATTTGCCGGGCCACGGCGAGTCCGGCAAGGCGGTCGAAACAGGCAGCGCCGATGAACTCGCGGACAGCGTGATCGCGTTCCTCGACGATCGCGGCATCGACAACGCGCATCTGATCGGGCATTCGATGGGCGCGCTGGTCGCGATGACGGTGGCGGCGAAAGCACCGCAACGCGTCGCTTCGCTGGCGTTGATCGCGGGCGCGGGGCTGGGCGAGGAGATCAACGGCGACTACCTCGCCGGCTTTGCCGAGGGCAGCAGCCGCAATGCGCTCAAGCCGCATCTGATGAAACTCTTTGCCGACCCGGCGCTCGTCACGCGCCGACTGGTGGAGGATATCGTCAAGTACAAGCGGCTCGAAGGTGTGAACGACACGCTGCGCAAGATCGCATCCGAGGCTTTCGACGGCAACGTGCAGCGCACGCGCTATCGCGACCGGCTCGCTCAGCTTGCGCCTCGCACGCTGGTGATCTGGGGCGCCGACGATCAGATCATTCCGGCCGCGCATGCGCAAGGCCTGGAGGGCGACATTCGCGTCCATGTGCTCGAAGGCAAGGGGCATATGGTGCAGATGGAAGCGGCCTCCGAGGTCAATCGCCTGCTCGACGATTTTCTGGGACGTTGACGATGAGCGCCGCACTGCATGGCGATAGCGTTACCGCGCTCGGTCAGCACGGCAAGCGCAGCGGCGAGAAGCTCGCGCGGATTCCGGTGAAGATCGTGCCGGTGTCCGACGGCGAAGTCTTGCCGAAGCCCTCGTGGCTGCACGCGAAACCGATGATGAGCGAGACGGTGGCCGGCATTGCGGCGGTCTTGCGCGAACACCGCTTGCATTCGGTTTGCGAGGAGGCGATGTGTCCGAACATCGGCGAGTGTTTCGCGCAACGCACGGCCACCTTCATGGTCATGGGCGGCATCTGCACGCGGCGTTGTGCGTTTTGCGACGTCGCGCACGGCCGCCCCGCGCCGCTCGATGACGAGGAGCCGCAACGCCTCGCCCATGCGGTCGCGGCGCTCGGCTTGCGCTATGTCGTCGTGACCTCGGTGGATCGCGACGACTTGCGCGACGGCGGCGCCGCGCATTTTGCGCGCTGCGTCGCGTTGTTGCGTGAGCGCATGCCGGGCATCCGGGTCGAAGTGCTGACGCCGGATTTTCGTGGCCGTGTCGAGCGGGCCTTGGCCGCGCTCTCGCAAGCGTGGCCGGATGTCTTCAATCACAACCTCGAAACGGTGCCGTCGCTGTATCGGGCGGCGCGCGCCGGCGCGGATTACCGCGGCTCGCTGCAATTGCTGGCGCGTGTGAAAGAGGCGAACGCGTCGGTATTGACGAAGTCGGGTTTGATGGTCGGCCTTGGAGAAGCCGACGACGAATTGCTCGACACGATGCGCGATTTACGCGCGCATCGTGTCGATATTCTGACTCTCGGCCAGTACCTCGCGCCGTCGCGTTTTCATCTGCCGGTGCGCCGGTATGCGACGCCCGAGCAGTTTGCCGCGTGGCGCGGGGCGGGTTTGAAGATGGGCTTTCGCGAGGTGGTGGCCGGTCCGCTGGTGCGGTCCTCGTATCATGCGGACCGGGTGGCGGACGCGGCTAGCCATGCGTTGATTCGCGAGCAGGCATGAGCCTGGGTCGGGCGCGCCATGTCGCTACCTGGTTTGCGCGCCCGGCACGAGGCGAATGCGTTTTTCGGCGGCGGCTTCCACTGCCGCGCGCGAATAGAGCAGGGGAAAGTACTCGCCGTTGAGCCACATCGTCGCGAGGTCGCGATAGTGCGGACTGTCGGGATCGCCGGATTCGCCCGGCAGATTCACCGCGCGCGAGTTGTCCCAGTTGCCCACGTCGACGATCACGCGAAACGACGGTCCGTTGGTTTGCCGGAAGTCGCTCGCGCGATACGTCGACTGGTTCGGCGTGTACGCGCTGCCGCCCTTGCCGGTGGGGCCGACGTTGAGCTTCGCGCGCATGTCCGCGTCGACCAGATCGGCGAGCGGATGCGCGTTCAGGTTCGTTTGCAGCTTGCCCCATTGCCATTGGCCCGCATCCGCGCCTTGCAGGCTCACCATCTCCGCGTAGGCGTCGCGCAGGCTCGCCAGCAGCACGGCGTCGCGCTTCGTCGCCGCGTTCTCACCGAAGCGCGTCTCGGGATGCTCCAGCGAATCGAGCATGACGGCGGTATCGGGCGCGGCGAACGCCGCCGCCGCGGCCTTCGGCAACACGGCTTGCTTGAAGGCGCGGCCCAGGTGACGGCTGAGCCAGATTTCTTCCAGCGCGGCTTGCGGGGAGTCGGCGCGCATCTGCGCGTCCCAACCCTTCAGCATCGCGAGCGCGGCGCGCGTGTCCGGGTCGTCGCTGGACAGCGGTGCGACGAGCGCAACCAGCCGGCGAGCCGGGATCGATTCGATATCGTTTTGCAAACGCTCGGAATCCTCGATCGACACCTTCGGCAGCGCCTTCAACACTTCGTCGATGCGTTGATGCCGCGAGCCGTTGGTCCATTCGAAGCCGAGCTTGCGCTCGCCATACGGATAGCCGGCCGGCAGATTCATCTCGTTCGACGTGGTGAAGTAGCCGTCGGGCGGATCGTAGGCCGAGGGCATCTCATCGCGCGGCCAGAAGCCGGCCCATTCGTAGCGGCCGTCGCCCGGCACCGGCATCAGGCCGTCCCAGTTGGGGCGCTTCGGCGCGAGACCGCTCGGCACCCAGCCGATGTCGCCGTGCGTATCCGCATACACCTGATTGACGGTCGGCGCGCCCCAGGTCGAGAGCGCCTGCTTGAACTGCGTGAAATTTTTCGCGCGCATGTAGCGCACGGAATCGAAATACGGCGACATGCCCGGCGCGAGCCACGCGGTGCGCACGGCGAATGCGCGATGTTTCGCGTCCTCGGTATAGATCACCGGACCGTGCCGCGTGAACGCGAGATCGGCGACGACGGGCGCGCCGCCCCGCACGTCAATCGTCTCGCGCACGACGCGCATCGGCTCCCAGCGATCCCGATAGCGGTATTGACGCGGATTCGCCGGATTCAATTCGTAGACGTACAGGTCTTCCTGATCGATGTTGAAGATCGTCAGGCCGAACGCGATCGCGCCGTTATGTCCGATCGACACGCCTGGCGCGGACGGCTCGCCGCCGCCGATGATGTCGAGCGTCGGCGTGCTGATCTGCTGGATATAACGCAGGCTCGGCGCCGCATACGCGCGGTGCGGATCGTTCGCCATGATCGCGCGGCCCGTCGCCGATTTCGCCGGCGCGATCACCCAGTTGTTGCTGCCTTCCGTCACTTCCTCGGGGTTGTCCGCGGCGGCGATCACGGTGGCCGATGCGTCGGCGCTTTTCAGCGATTCGCGCGTGATGCGCACGCCTTGCGTGGCAAGGGTGAAGACCTTGAGCACATCGTCGGGCAGGCACGGATCGAGTCCTTCCGGGCTATGCGGCTGCCATGCCGGCTGAAGGCCGAAGCGCACCGAATCGGCCGCGAGCGAACTCTTGCAGGCTACCTTCGCGCGCGCGACCTCGCTTGTCAGGTTGCGCGTGAGGCCGTGGCTGCGAATGCGCACGACGTCGTCCGCGGACCACTTCGCGGGCCAGTAGCCGACCTTGCGAAACTCATAGGGCATCTGGTCGGGATGCGCGGCCAGCCAGTCGATATACGCGTTCACGCCGGCGGCAAAGCGCGAGGCCACCGGTTTTGCGTCGGGCCCGTAGCGTTTCCATTCCGCGTTCATGTCGCCGCGATAGAGAAAGAGACGCGCGGCTTTGTCCTGTTCGACGTAGGCCGGACCGAACACCTCGGCAAGCTGGCCGAGGCCGCGGCGGCGCCACAGGTCGATCTGGAACAGCCGGTCGCGCGCCGCGTTGAAGCCTTGCACGAAGAACGCGTCGCTTTCGTTCGCCGCGAAGATATGCGGCACGCCCCAACGGTCGATCAGGATGTCCGAGGGTCGAGCGAGGCCTTCGAGGGTGATGGTTTCCACGGGAATCTCAGCGGCGCGCGCGGCATGCGCTGTCGCTGTCAGTGCGGTGAATCCTGCGTATGCGATGAGCGCGATGATCTTGCGGGCCGGCTGCATGTTTCCTCCATGTTGTTGCAGTCCCGCCATTCAAAGCCAATTGCACGCGATCCGTCAACACGCCAGGACTTTGGGAATCGCGGACGCGGCACGCCCGTCACTCTGCTATCCGTGAATCGACGAAGCCTGATGTGATGAAGTGGCCGTGACCGTCACGGCTCACTCATCTGGCATGCCTCTTTCGCCGATACGACGAAAATTTCCTTGCTTGACCCGACGGCCACGCGTGACGCTGTTGTGATCTTTACTTCATGATTCTGGTGCGCCAATCACATTTCATCGTTGCAATACGGGCTTTCCCGGTAGCGATGTAACAATCGGCTCGCAGCGCTTGTTATGATTCTCCCAATCGTTGTAGCATAGACGCCAACCAAATCTGTCGGCCGCTGTTGTGCGTCGCGTCACAAATTTCCGGACGTCTCATGCCTGAAGCTCCTTCGTTGTCTTCCTCGGTCATCGCGCTGCGCGGCGGGCCGCTCGTTCATCCGGTGCGCAATCCGGGCACGCCTTTCGACGCATCGTGGCTCGACGGGCTGCGCGTCAACCAGTCCGCGGTCGAACGGCGCACGGCCACGCTCGGCACGCGCCGGACCGTCAAGAAGGATGCGCAGGCGGCGTGGCTGTTGAAGGCCGTGACCTGCATCGACCTCACCACGCTCAATGGCGACGACACCGAAGGGCGCGTGCGCCGCCTGTGCGCGAAAGCGCGTCAGCCGGTGCGCGCCGATCTGCTCGACGCGCTCGGCATCGCGCCGCAGGGCATCACGACGGGCGCGGTGTGCGTTTATCACCGCTTCGTCGCGGCGGCTGTCGATGCGCTCAAGGGCAGCGGCATTCCCGTTGCCGCCGTATCGACCGGTTTTCCGGCCGGGCTGATCCCGCATCCGCTGAAGCTGAAGGAGATCGAGGCTTCAGTGGCGGACGGCGCGATGGAAATCGACATCGTGGTGACGCGCGAACACGTGCTCACCGGCAACTGGCAGGCGCTCTACGACGAAGTGCGCGAGTTTCGCGCCGCTTGCGGCCCCGCGCATCTGAAGACGATTCTCGCGACCGGCGACATCCGCACGCTCTCCAACGTGGCGCGCGCCTCGATGGTCTGCATGATGGCGGGCGCCGACTTCATCAAGACCTCCACCGGCAAGGAGGGCGTGAACGCCACGCTCGATGTGTCGCTCGTCATGGTGCGCATGATCCGCGAGTACCAGGAGCGCACCGGCGTGCCGATCGGCTTCAAGCCGGCGGGCGGCGTGTCGACTGCCAAGTCGGTGCTGTCGTATCAGATATTGATGAAGGAAGAACTCGGCCGCGCGTGGCTCGAACCGGAGCGCTTTCGCATCGGCGCGTCGAGTCTGCTGGCCGATATCGAACGCCAGCTCGAACATCACGTGAGCGGCCGTTATTCCGCTTTCAACCGTCACCCCGTAGCCTGAACACAAGACCGATCCCATGAGCGTAGCCGAGTATTTTTCATCGATGGAGTACGGTCCCGCACCCGAGGACGATCAAGCCGCGCGCGCATGGCTCGCGCGGCACGCAGCGAGCTTCGGACATTTCATCGGCGGCGAGTGGCAGGCGCCGGCCGCTGGCGAGCGCTTCGTGTCGCACGCGCCCGCCACGGGTGAACGGCTCGCCGAGATCGCCCAGGGCGATGCGGCCGATATCGACGCGGCGGTCGCCGCCGCGCGCGCCGCGCAGCCGGGCTGGCTCGCGTTGGGCGGCGCGGGCCGCGCGCGGCATCTGTATGCGCTCGCTCGCATGGTCCAGCGCCATAGCCGGCTGTTCGCCGTGCTGGAGGCGCTCGACAACGGCAAGCCGATCCGCGAGACGCGCGATATCGACGTGCCGCTGGTCGCGCGGCACTTCCTGCATCACGCGGGCTGGGCGCAGTTGCAGGACAGCGAATTCGCGGCTTACGCGCCGCTCGGTGTGGTCGGGCAGATCGTGCCGTGGAATTTCCCCTTGCTGATGCTCGCGTGGAAGATCGCGCCCGCGCTTGCCACCGGCAACTGCGTCGTCTTGAAGCCCGCGGAATACACGCCGCTTACCGCGTTGCTGTTCGCCGAACTCGCGCATCGCACGGGCTTGCCGGCGGGCGTGCTCAACGTCGTCACCGGCGATGGACGGACCGGCGCGGCGCTCGTCGCGCATCCGCAAGTCGACAAGATCGCCTTTACGGGTTCGACGGAAGTCGGGCGTTTGATTCGCCAGGTCACGGCCGGCTCGGGCAAATCGCTGACGCTCGAACTCGGCGGCAAGTCGCCGTTCATCGTCTTCGACGACGCCGATCTCGACGGCGCGGTCGAGGGCGTGGTCGACGCGATCTGGTTCAACCAGGGGCAGGTCTGTTGCGCGGGCTCGCGCCTGCTCGTGCAGGAAGGCATCGAGGCGCGCTTCATCGCAAAGCTCAAACGCCGCATGCAGACGTTGCGTGTGGGCACCTCGCTCGACAAGAGCATCGATATCGGCGCGATCGTCGATCCGGTGCAGCTCGAACGCATCCAGTCGCTGGTGGAGAGCGGGCGGCGCGAAGGCTGTGCGGTGTGGCAGTCGTCCGATGCGGCGCTGCCCGCGGGCGGCTGCTTCTATCCGCCCACGCTCGTGACCGGCGTGGCGCCGGCTTCCACGCTCGCGCAGGAAGAGATCTTCGGCCCGGTGCTGGTGACGATGAGCTTTCGCACGCCCGACGAAGCGATTGCACTCGCCAACAATTCGCGCTATGGACTCGCCGCCAGCGTGTGGAGCGAAACCATCGGCCGCGCGCTCGACATCGCGCCGCGCCTTCAATGCGGTGTCGTGTGGATCAACGCGACCAATCTGTTCGACGCGGCGGTCGGCTTCGGCGGTTATCGCGAATCGGGCTATGGGCGCGAAGGCGGACGTGAGGGCATTTACGAATATCTGAAACCGCGCGCGTGGCTCAATCTTCCGAAGCGCCGGCCGGTGGAGCGCGCGGCGCATGTCGAGCAACGCGGCGAGCCGTCGAACGTTGCACTGATCGACCGCACGGCCAAGCTCTTTATCGGCGGCAAGCAGGCGCGCCCGGATAGCGGGTATTCGCTGCCGGTGTACGCGCCGGATGGAACGCCCGTGGGCGAAGTGGGCGAGGGCAATCGCAAGGACATTCGCAACGCGGTCGAAGCGGCACGCGCGGCGCAGAAGTGGTCGCAGGCGAGCACGCATAACCGCGCCCAGGTGCTGTACTACCTGGCGGAAAATCTGGCTGTGCGCGCGGACGAATTCGCGCGGCAGCTCGTCGTGCGAAACGGCGCGACCGAGGCCGCGGCGCGCGCGGAAGTGGAGGCGGCGGTCGCGCGTCTTTTCACCTACGCGGCGTGGGCCGACAAGTTCGACGGCGCCGTGCATACGCCGCCGCTGCGCGGCGTCGCGCTGGCGATGCACGAGCCGCTCGGCGTGATCGGCATTGCGTGTCCCGACGAGGCGCCGTTGCTCGGCTTCGTGTCGCTGGCCGCGCCCGCGCTCGCGATGGGTAATCGCGTCGTGGTGTTGCCGAGCGAGGCGTGTCCGCTCGCGGTCACGGACTTTTATCAGGTGGTCGAGACCTCGGACGTGCCCGGCGGCGTGCTGAACATCGTGACGGGCGAGCGCGCCGCGCTGCTGCCGGCGCTCGCCCGACACGACGACGTCGACGCGCTCTGGTGCTTCGGCAATGCGGCGGATTCGGCTTTGGTGGAACGCGAGTCGATCGGCAACCTGAAGCGGACCTTTGTCGATCATGGGCGCCAGTTCGACTGGTTCGACCCTGCGAGCGAAGGCTTGCCGTTTCTGCGCCAGGCCGTGCAGGTGAAGAACATCTGGATCCCCTACGGAGACTGACCGGGCGTCCCAGGCACTTGAACAACGCGCACGCCAACCAGTAAATGGAGGAGACAACGTGCTGAAGAATCTGGCTCTGCTGAAACACGCCCCTTTCGCAAACGCTCCGCGAGGGACACACGCATGAACGCGCCTCACGAACGAGCGGGACGCGTCGTCATTCTCGGCATCTACGTTACCGATCTGACGTTTCGCGCCGAACGCATGCCGTTGATCGGCGAGACCATCGCCGGCTCGGCGTTCGCGATGGGGCCGGGCGGCAAGGGCTCGAATCAGGCCGTGGCCGCCGCGCGTGCCGGCGCCAAGGTCGTGTTCTGCACCCGCATCGGCAACGACGCGTTCGGCGCGATCGCCCGCGCGACGTGGGCCGCCGAGGGCATCACGGCGCGCGCCTCGGTGATCGACGGCGTGTCCACCGGCGCGGCGCATATCTTCGTCGACGACACCACCGGCATGAACGCGATCATCGTCGCCTCGGGCGCGGCGGGCACCCTGAATGCCGCCGACGTCGACGCGATCGAAGCCGACATCGCCGCCGCGCAAGTGTTCGTCACGCAACTGGAGCAGCCGCTCGCCGCCGCGCGCCGCGGACTCGAGGTCGCGCGCAAGCACGGCGTCGTCACCGTGTTCAATCCGGCGCCCGCGTTGCCGCTCGACGACGGCATCTTCCCGTTGTGCGACTACATCACCCCGAATGAAACCGAAGCCGCCGCGCTCACCGGCGTGCCGATCGCGAACGCCGACGATGCACGCCGCGCCGCCGACGTGCTGCTCGCCAAGGGTGTCGGCACGGTGGTCGTCACGCTCGGCGAGGGCGGCGCGCTGCTGCATTCGGCGACCCAATCGGTGCTCGTGCCCGCGTATCACTGCGGCCGTGTGGTGGAAACGGCCGGGGCCGGCGACGGCTTCACGGGCGGCTTCGCGGCGGCGCTCGCGCGCGGCGACGATGCGATCGCCGCGATGCGTTTCGGCTGCGCGCTCGCGGGCATTTCGGTGACGCGCGCGGGCACCGCGCCGTCCATGCCGACGCTCGATGAAGTGAAGCGGGTACTGAGCCAGTCGGATCAGACCTCACAGGCGCTCTGACCATTCGCGCCGGTTCAAGGAGATCGTCATCATCATGAAGTCCTCGTTGGGGTCCTTGCTCGAGTCCATGTTCGGCGGCGGCAAACCGTTCGCCGACCGGCAACTGAATTTCCTGCTGATCGTCAACGTGCTCGTCGTGCTGGTCGCGACGTGGCTCTCGCGCGGGCAGTTCGTCGATATCGACAATCTGCAATCGATGGGCGGCCAGTTGCCCGAGCTCGGCTTGCTCGCGCTCGGCATCATGCTCTCGATGGTGTCGGGCAATGGCGGGATCGACCTGTCCGGCGTCGGGCTTGCCAATCTGTCGGGCATGGTCGCCGCGTTGGCCGTGCCGCATTTCGTCAACGGCGACGACTCGCCGGTGCTCTATACGGCGCTGTTCTGCTCGATCGTCGTCGTGATGGGACTGCTCGGCGGAATGCTGAACGGCGTGGTGATCGCGTGGCTCAGGCTCACGCCGATTCTCTGCACGCTCGGCACGCAGTTGTTGTTTACCGGCTTCGCGGTGGTGCTCAGCAACGGCGCATCGGTGCACGTCGACTATGTGGACCCGTTGTCGGCGATCGGTAACGGCACGGTGTTTCAGGTGCCGATCGCGTTCTGCATTTTCATCGCGGCGGTGATCGTGCTGGGATGGCTGCTCAAACGCAGCCCGTTCGGCCTGCGCCTCTATCTGATGGGCACCAATCCCAAAGCCGCGTTCTATGCCGGCATTCCGCGCGCGCGGATGCTGATCACGACCTATGCGATGTGCGGCGTGCTCGCGTCGCTGGCCGGGCTCATCAGCGCGACGCATACGTCCAGCGCGAAATGGGACTACGGCAACTCCTATCTGCTGATCGCGATCCTGATCGCGGTGATGGGCGGCGTGAATCCGGCGGGCGGTCATGGCCGCATCATCTGCGTGTTTTTTGCCGCCACGGTGCTGCAATTTCTGTCGAGCCTGTTCAATCTGCTCGGCGTATCGCAGTTCTTCGGCGATTGCGCGTGGGGTTTTCTGTTGCTGTTGTCGCTGGCGTTCGCGGGCGGTGAGCGGGTGCGGGCGATTTTCGGCTTTGGCGGTGGCGGCGGTGCGGCTGGCGCGAGCGCCGCGCCGAAGCGTTAGCTATCGACCCAACGCCTGCGAACGGTTTCATTCAGTACACGGCGGACAACGAGCCCTGGTTGTCCGCGACCGTGAAGAGGGGCGACATCGAACGATAAAGGAGACATCGCATGAAATTGACTCGACTGGGTGCCGCGCTGGCTACCGGCGCCCTCGCGGTGGGCGTGATCGCCGCCGCGCAGGCGGCAACGAACGAAACGATCGTGACGGTCGTCAAGGTCACCGGCATCAACTGGTTCAACCGGATGGACGAGGGCGTGAAGGAGTTCGCGAAGGAGAACCCCGGCGTGAGCGCGTATCAGACGGGCCCAGGCCGCGCGGACGCGGCCCAGCAGTTGAAGATCATCGAAGATCTGATCGCGAAGAAAGTCACGGCGATCGCGGTGGTCCCCTACGATCCGCCCACGCTCGAACCGGCGCTGAAGAAAGCGATGGATCGCGGCATCAAGGTGGTCACGCACGAGGCCGACAACGCGAAGAACACGATGGTCGATATCGAGGCGTTCGACAATACCGCCTACGGCGCCGGCCTGAACGAGCGCCTTGCCTCGTGCATGCACAGCGACGGCAAGTGGGCCGTGCTGGTCGGTTCGCTCGGCAGCCGTTCGCAGGTGCAGTGGGCGGACGGCGGCATCGGCAACGCGAAGGGCAAGTACCCGAAGATGAACCTGGTCGAACCGAAGCTCGAAACGAATAACGACGGCGAGCGCGCCTATGAAGTCGCGAAGGAAGTGCTGCGCAAGCATCCCGACCTGAAGGGCTTTCAGGGCTCGTCGTCGCTGGACGTGATCGGCATCGGCCGCGCGGTCGAGGAAGCCGGCATGCAGGGCAAGATCTGCGTGTACGGCACCGGCTTGCCGACCGAGGCGGGCAAGTTCCTCGAAAGCGGCGCTATCAACGGCATCGCGTTCTGGGACCCCAAGCTCGCGGGCGAGGCGATGAACAAGGTCGCCAAGATGCTGGTGGACGGCAAAACCGTCGAGAACGGCGCCGATCTCGGCATTCCGGGCTACACCAAGGTTACCGTCGCGAAGGGACCGGGCAAGGGGATCATCGTGCGCGGCCAGGGTTGGGTGAACGTCGACAAGTCGAACTACAAGCAGTATCCGTTCTGATTCCGCTTGTGTCCGTTGCTTCATGTGTCACGGCGTGCCCCGGTGGGCACGCCTCAACTTGCGGCTCGCCATCATGAATCAAGACGTATCGTCATCCGTACAGCCTGAAGCGTCGCGGCCTTTCCTGCAGGTCGCCGGCGTACATAAGCGGTTCACCGGCGTGCATGCGCTGCGCGGCGTGAGCCTGTCGTTCGAGCGCGGGCAGATTTATCACCTGCTCGGCGAGAACGGCTGCGGCAAGAGCACGCTGATCAAGATCATTTCCGGCGCGCAGCCGCCAGATGAAGGCGAGCTCGTGATCGAAGGCGTGCGGCATGCGCGGCTCTCCGCGCTCGAAGCGCTCGCCGCGGGCATCGAAACCGTCTATCAGGATCTGTCGCTGCTGCCCAACATGAGCGTGGCCGAAAACGTCGCGCTGACTTCCGAACTGGCTTTGCATGAAGGCCGGCTCGCCCGCACCTTCGACCGGCGCGAATTGGCGCGCACGGCGGCCCGCGCGCTAGAAGCGGTCGGCTTGCCCGGCGACGCGGAGTTTCAGGCGACGCTCATCGAACAGTTGCCGCTCGCAACGCGCCAACTCGTCGCGATTGCACGCGCGATCGCCAGCGAGGCGAAGTTCGTCATCATGGACGAACCCACGACCTCGCTCACGCAAAAAGAAGTGGACAACCTGATTGCCGTGCTCGCCAATCTGCGCGCGCAGGGCGTGACGGTGCTGTTCGTGAGCCATAAGCTCGACGAGTGCTACGCGATCGGCGGCGAAGTAATCGTGCTGCGCGACGGACAGAAAATGGCGCAAGGCCCGATCGCGCAATTCACGAAAGCGCAGATCAGCGAGTTGATGACGGGGCGCCATCTGTCGAACGAACGTTATCGCGAGGGCGGGCTAGGGCAGGACGTCGTGCTCGACGTGCGCGCTTTTACGCGCGCCGGCCAGTTCAGCGACGTGTCGTTTCGCCTGCATGGCGGGGAAATTCTCGGCATCACTGGTCTGCTCGACTCGGGGCGCAACGAACTCGCGCGGGCGCTCGCGGGCGTCGCGCCGGCGCAGTCAGGGCAGGTGGTGCTCGACGGCAGGCGCATTGCATTGCGCACGCCGTCGGATGCGAAACGCCATCGCATCGGCTATGTGCCGGAAGACCGCCTGAACGAAGGGCTGTTTCTCGACAAGCCGATCCGCGACAACGTGATTACCGCGATGATTTCCAGCTTGCGCGACCGCTTCGGCCAGATCGACCGCGCGCGGGCGCAGGCGCTCGCGGAACAGACCGTGAAGGATCTGCAGATCGCGACGCCCGGCGTCGACAAGCCGGTGCAATCGCTCTCGGGCGGCAACCAGCAACGCGTGCTGATCGGCCGCTGGCTCGCGATCGATCCGCGCGTGCTGATCCTGCACGGACCGACGGTCGGCGTCGATGTCGGATCGAAGGACATCATCTACCGCATCATGCAGCGGCTGTCGCAACGCGGCATCGGCATCATTCTGATCAGCGACGACTTGCCGGAACTGCTGCAAAACTGCGACCGCATCCTGATGATGAAGAAAGGACGCGTCGCGAGCGAATACCGCGCCGACGAACTGAGCGAAGCCGATCTGTATCACGCGCTGCTTTCCGAAGCGGCATAGAGGACGCCCCACCCATGAACTCGCGCCTGAATCCGCGCATGAACCAGCCCATGACCACCCCGACCGTTGCCGAAGTCGCTCCCGAGGTCAAACCGCCGGGCCTGCGGACCCGGCTCGCGCGCAATCCCGAATGGTTTACGGTCGCGCTCATCGTGCTGACGTGCCTGCTGGTCGGCGCGATCAATCCGCGCTTCTTCCAGTTGGCGACGCTGTTCGATCTGTTGCACTCGGCCACCACGATGTCGCTGTTCGCGCTCGGCACGCTCGTCGTGCTGGCGTCGGGCGGCATCGACGTGTCGTTCACCGCGATCGCCGCGCTCACCATGTACGGCATCACCAAGGCCGTGTTCGCGTGGTGGCCCGACGCGCCGTTTGCGCTGATCCTGATCACCGGCGCGCTCGGCGGCGTGATGCTCGGCGTGGTGAACGGGCTGCTCGTGCACCGGTTGAAGGCGCCTTCGCTGATCGTCACGATCGGCACGCAGTATCTCTATCGCGGCATGTTGCTGACGTTCATCGGCACGACGTTCTTCATGAACATTCCGCACAGCATGGATCATTTCGGCCGCATTCCGCTGTTTTTCTATCACACGGCCGACGGGCTGCGCGCGGTGCTGCCGGTTTCGGTGCTGGCGCTGGTGGCGGCGGCGTTCGTCACATGGTGGCTGCTGAACCGGACGATGATGGGGCGCGGCGTCTATGCGATGGGCGGCAGTCTCGCGATTGCGGAGCGGCTCGGCTACAACCTGCGCGCGATCCATCTGTTCGTGTTCGGCTATACGGGCATGCTCGCCGGTATCGCCGGCATTCTGCACGTGTCGAACAACCGGCTCGCGAATCCGTTCGATCTGGTTGGATCGGAACTCGATGTGATCGCCGCGGTGATTCTCGGCGGCGCACGCATTACGGGCGGCACGGGTACGGTAGTCGGCACCTTGCTCGGCGTGGTGCTCGTGACGTTGATCAAGAGCGTGCTGATACTGGTCGGCGTGCCGAGCACCTGGCAGAAGGTGATCATCGGCGCATTCATTCTGATCGCGGGGACGCTGTTCGCGTTGCAGCGCAAGCGCTGAATTGTGACGCTGCGCGGCCTGCGCGCTTATTTGCGCTGGCGCAGCGCCTGGCCTTTCTCGGTGATGATCGAATCGAAGTCGTCCACTTGCGAGAAGCGCACCGCCTTCACCACGCCGAACTTGCTTTCGTCCACCACCAGATGCCGTTCGACGGCGCTCGCCATCGCCGCCTGTTTCAGCGCGACTTCGTGAAAATTCCAGCAGGTGACGCCGCGTGCGGCGTCCACGCCGCCCGCGGAAATAAAAGCCTTGTTGATCCCCATGCGGCGCAGCATCTCCAGACTCTCCTCGCCCGCGAATGAGTCGGACGAAGGCACATAGACGCCGCCCAGCAGGATCATTCGCACATTCGGCTTGCGCCGCAGAATCTCGGCGACGTTCAGCGAATAGCACACCACGGTGACATGGCGTTCGACCGGAATCAGCCGGGCAAGCGTGGTGAGCGTCGTGCCGCAGTCGATGAACAGGGTTTCGTTGTTGCCGATCAGCTTCGCCGCAATCGCGGACGCTTCGGCCTTGGCCTGCGCGAAATGGTCTTTTTCTTCTTCGAGTGAATAGCCGGCGGTGTTCGGTACGTCAGTGGCGCTGACGATATAGCCGCCGAGATACGTGAAGCGTTCCGGGCTGCCCGCGATGTCGCGCCGGACAGTCATCTCCGATACGCCCAGCAGGCTGGCGGCGTCGCGCAGACGCATCACGTTTTGCTTGCCCAGCGCGTCGCCGAGGACGCGGAGGCGGTCGGGTTTCAGCATGGAGGTCCTGTCGCGCGGTGCGGTTCGCGCAGTTGGCGCAGTTGGAATTGGCGTTATGTTTTGTTCGACTTGGTGAAAGAATTATAACAAGAGCTCGCCTGCGCGGCGAGCCTGGATTGAAGGTGCTCCGGTGGTGATGCGGTCCCGCTGCTTCGTTGCAAACGGGACCGCTGCGCATGGCGCGATCACGGCGTTCAGTCGAAATCGAATACGTCGAAAATCGAACGCTTCTTTCGTTTATGTCCCTGATAGCCGCTTCGGTGATCGTCATACGAGCGGTGGCCTTCGTATCGCGGCTCACGCTCGCGGTGGTCACGGTGATCGCGGTCATCGTCCCGGCTCGCGCGCGCGCTAGCCGGCGCTTCGTGGCTTTCCGCATCCTGCGCGATCAGCTTGTCGAGTTCGCCGCGGTCGAGCCATACGCCCCGGCAGTTCGGGCAGTAGTCGATTTCGATCGAGCGGCGCTCGGTCATCAGCAGGTCGGTTGTCTTGCAAACGGGGCATTTCATCATGTCGCTCCTCAAAAGTACCAAGAACATCGAACGTCAAACATGGCGGGCCGTTCGATTCGGGGGCGGCCTCCGGCGATAGTCCGGCCAGATCGATCGAGCCGCCCTTCATGCGCGGGCGCAATGCCCGCGCTCAGTGCACGCCTCACTGCTTCGCCACGGCGGCTCGCTTCGCGTGCGCCCGGCGCGCCAGCATGTTCATCGCCTCGACGAACGCGGAGAACGCCATCGCCGCGTAGATGTAAGCCTTCGGGATGTGCGAACCGAAGCCTTCCGCGATGAGCGCCATGCCGATCACGAGCAGGAAGCTCAACGCGAGCATGACGATCGTGGGATTGCGATCGATGAAGCGCGAAAGCGGATGCGCGGCGAACAGCATGGCCATGACCGCGGCAATCACCGCGACGAACATGATCGGCACATGCTCGGTCATGCCGACCGCGGTGATGATGCTGTCCACCGAAAACACGATGTCGAGCACCAGAATCTGGCTGATCGCGGCCCAAGCGGTCATTTGAACCACCTTGCCCGCCGCGCCCTGTGCCTCGTCGGCAGGCGCGACGTGATGGTGCATTTCACGCGTGGCTTTCCAGACCAGGAACAGGCCGCCGCCGAGCAGGATCAGATCGCGCCAGGAAAAGCCGTGGCCGAAGAGCGTGAGGGCAGGCTGGGTCAACTGCGCGATCCACGCGACGGTGCCGAGCAGGGCCAACCGCAGCACGAGCGCAAGCATGATGCCGATGCGCTGCGTGCGTGCGCGCTGCGCTTCGGGCAGCTTGTTGCTGAGAATCGAAATGAAGATCAGGTTGTCGATGCCGAGCACGACTTCCATCACGACCAGCGTGAGAAGCGCCGCCCATGCAGCGGGGTCGGTAACGAGTGCGAGTAGATAGTCCATGGGAATAGGTGATTGAGGTTAAGGAGAATGACGCCGGAATTCGTTGATGATCCGCGTTTTCGTGGTTCGGATAAACCAGTGTTACCCTGAGCGATACATCGTTTTTCCCGAAGACTGTTCACCATGCTCAATTACCGCCATCTCTACTATTTCTGGATCGTCGTGAAGGAGGGCGGTTTCGCGCGCGCGGCCGAACGTCTCGGCATGGCGGTGCAGACGATCAGCGCGCAAGTGCGCGAACTCGAAAAATCCATTGGGCGCCAGTTGCTGAAGCCGGCCGGGCGCGGCGTCACGATGACCGAAGCAGGGCAGGCCGCGTTTAGCCGCGCGGAGCAGATTTTTCAGCTCGGTGAGGCGCTGCTCGACGAGATGCGCGAGGCGGGCGGCGAGCGTGTCGCGCGGCTCGCGGTGGGTCTGTCCGACGGCATCTCGAAGCTCGCGGCGCACGCGTTGCTCGCGCCGGTGCTCGGCACGCCTTCGCTCAGGCTGCTATGTCATGAAGGCGAACACGCGCAATTGCTGTCGGAACTCGCGCTGCATCGGCTCGATCTCGTGCTGGCCTGCCAGCCCGCGCCGCACAACGCGGACCTGCGCGTCGTGAGCCAGCGCCTCGTGGGCTCGCCGGTCGACTGGTACGGTCCCGCGGAAATCGTTCGCAAGTCGACTCGCGCCGGTTTTCCGCACTGTCTGTCCGAGGTGCCGGTGCTGCTGCCGACCGGCCATGGCGCGTTGCGCGCGCGGCTCGAACGCTGGTTCGAAACCGAAGGCATCCGGCCGCGGATCGCCGGAGAATTCGAGGACAGCGCGCTCATGGCGGTGTTCGCCGCGCGAGGTCTCGGCGTGTTCCCGCTCGCGGAGTTGGGCGCGGACGATGTGTCGCTGCTGCGGGGACTGCGCCCGCTGGGCCGTGCGGAAGGCGTGATCGAGGAGATTCACGCAATCCGCTCGCGGCGCGGGCAGCATCATGCGCTCGCGTCGCAGGTGATTGCCGCCGCGCGTGCGTAGGCGGCTCAAGAGGCCCCGTTCGACTAACCGTTGATCTCGAACGAGCGCATGCGCCGCTCCAGCTCGCCTATATCGACCGACGACGCGAGGAACGCATTACGGCGGCTATGTTCCGCGCGTTCGAGCAAATTGCGCAGCATCCTGGCAAGATAGGCGAGCATGGTGTACTCCGATAATCGATGCGGTCTGGAGTGAATCCACCGCCGCGAATCGCGGGCAGCCGTTCAACTCAACTGCCGTACCTAAGCATCGACCATGCGCGCTTTACACGAGCCTTGACTGGAACGCGTTGCGGCTTCCAGTGGCGATGCGAGGGGGAAAGTGTCGTTTATTCGACGACGTTCATTGAGCAAATAGTTCGGGCGCGACAGACAGCGCGGCTTGACGCTCCGCGTATCCGTCAGCGCCATCGCGCGGCATCAGTTCCGCTCGATCACCACTTCGAGGTATTCGCTCGGCAGCACGAGCGTGGCGTCGCCGGAACGATTGCGGCTTTCCATGAGCGAGAGCAGATCCTGGGTCAACGCGGCCTGTTGCGCCGCATCGAGCGCGCCGAACGTCCTGTTCATCGGACCGTAGTAGGTGCGGAACACTTCGAGCCAGTGGGCCGGCGACAGATAGCGGAAGACGAACTCGCGGCTCGTCGTGCGAACGTCCCGCGCGGTTTCGCCGAACAGTTCCGCGAGCCGGGCCTGCGTGCCCCACAGTGCCGGCGATTTGACGCCCGGCGCGGGCGGTATGTATTTGCCGATCATCCTGAACACCTGGCCGATAAAGCTATCGGGCGTCCAGTTCGCGAGGCCGATTCTCCCGCCGGGTTTGCAGACGCGCGCGAGTTCGCTCGCGGCCTGCTCCTGATTCGGCGTGAACATCACGCCGAAGGTGGACATCACGACATCGAACGATTTGTCCGCAAACGGCAGGCTTTCGGCGTCCGCTTGCTGGAACCGGATCGTGTGGCCTTCCGCTTGCGCGCGCGTGCGCCCGGCTTCGAGCAGCGACGAGACGTAGTCGGTGGAGGTCACGTCGCACCAGCGGCGTGCGGCGGCAAGCGTTGCATTGCCGTTGCCGGCGGCGACGTCGAGCACGCGGCTGCCGGCGCGCAGATCGAGCGCCTCGCACAACTGTTCACCGACGATCTGCAAGGTGGTGCCCACCACGGCATAGTTGCCCGAGGACCAGGCGGCTTGCTGACGGCTCTTGAGCGCGGCGAGATCGACGGCGGGCGAGGAAGAAGTGACTGTGGACATGGCTGTACTTCCTGTTAAGCATGGAGTGGAAATGTTCCGCGGTGCATCGCGTCGCATGGCGCGGCAATGCACGCGCCGTGCGGCCGCTATTCGGCGATCGTGATACCCGAACCGCCCATTTCCTTCGGCACGTCCTTCATTTTCGGCAAGCCGTCCTTCATGCGCAGCCTGGTGTGCTCGTAGTGAACATGCACGCCGGGTTCGTAGGGAAACTGTGGAATGGACGCTGCATACACGTCGGTGAGTCCCATGCCGGGGTGTTCGGTGAAGAGGTGACCGCCGCACGTCTTGCACCACTTCCGATAACTGTTCGGCGTTTTGTTGTAAGTGCCGATGTTGTCCGCGCCCTGCGTGATGCGCACCGCTTCCGGTTGCCACAGCGTGAACGCATTGACGGGTCCGGCCGACCAGCTTCGGCATGAATCGCAATGGCAATAGCCCATTCCGGCCGGCTCGCCGCTCACCGTGAATTGAACCGCGCCGCAAAAACAGCCGCCCTCGTAAGTGCTTTCATTGCTCATGAGATGTCTCCTTGATGGTTTGCATTGCATGTGCCGCTACTGTCGCCGGGTGCCTGATTCGCGCGTTGTTGCGCGTTCAGGTGGGTGCTAGTATCTGCTCGTAGTTCATATCGTTGAATGACCAGGCGTCCAGATCTCTTGCGCGGAACGCCGGGATTGACGGACGCTGTTCATGGATGCGCTTTCCGACGTTCTTCGCGTTGTGCGGCTCAATGGTGCGGTCTACCTCAACGGAGACTTCACGACCCCGTGGTGCCTGTTTGGCCAGGCGGATTCGGCCCTCTGCGACGCCTTTCTGCCGGGCTCGCAACGCGTGATTTCATTCCATCTCATCACCGAGGGCAGTTGTTCGGCGCGACTCGCCAGCGACCCCGCATCCGTCATTCATCTCAAGGCCGGTGAACTGCTGGTGGTGCCGCAAGGCGAGGCGCATGTTTTCGGCAGCGCCCTCGATCTCTCCCCCGAGCTGGCAGGACCGCTTCTCGCGATCCAGATGGAGACGACACCGGGCCAGGTGATGACGCTCTCCTATGGCGGCGGCGGAGCGCCGACGCGGGTCGTATGCGGCTTTCTCGCTTGCGACGATACGTTGGGCAATCCGCTGCTGTCCTCGCTGCCGAGGCTCTTCAAAGTCGACATGCGCAACGATCCTCATTCGGCGTGGCTCGAATCGTCGCTTCGATTCGCTGTCGGCGAGGCGGCGCAGTGGCGCGCGGGCAGCGCGATCGTTCTTGCGAGGCTGTCGGAACTGCTGTTCGTCGAAGCGGTGCGCCGCTGTATCGACGCCTTGCCGGCGGACCGCAAGGGCTGGCTCGCGGGTGTGCGCGACCGCTTCGTCGGGCCCGCGCTATCGCTGCTTCATGCGCAACCGGCGTATTCGTGGACCGTCGACGAACTCGCGCGAAGAGTGGGGCTGTCGCGCTCCGCATTGGCGCAACGGTTCACCGATCTGTTGGGTCAGCCGCCCATGCAGTACCTGGCGCGCTGGCGTTTGCAGCTCGCCTCGCACGAACTGCTGGACGGCGCCAAATCGCTCGCCGCGCTGGCGGAGCAGGTCGGCTACGACTCCGAGGCGGCGTTCAATCGCGCATTCAAGCGCGAGTTCGGCATGCCGCCGGCCGCATGGCGAAAGAGCCATGTGACGCCAAACGATAGCGCGCCCGCCAATGCGCCGGGAGCGATCGGCGAGACGACGGCCGTATAGGGAAAGTACGCACGCGCGCATGCGGTACTCACGATCACGATCACGATAGGAATACCGTGCGTGCGGTTTGCGTCACATCGCATGGCGGGCGTTGGCTATCCGTGGCGCATGACAACTAAGTGGAAACCAGGTGGACCCGCGCGAACGCGCAAACCGCGCGCAACATTTCTGTTGCCCTCGTCAGCACGGTGGTCTACAAATCTAATCGACCGACCGCTCGCCTGCGCGACATCGCATGCGGAAACAGAAGATTCGGCAATGCAGCATCCGCGTCGCCGCCGCGCGCGGCCACCCTCGATCATTCATTCACTCCAAGGTGCTCCATGCGCCCAGATCCCACGTTCCACGCATCGCCGAAACTCGCGATGGATGCGCCGGCGGAAGACTACGCCTACACGGTGTTGCTGAGTCCCGACTTCTCGCAGCCGGACATGCTCGCCGTCCTCGACGTGAAGCCGGATTCGCCCACTTACAGCCAGGTGGTGCATACGGTGCCCATGCCGAACAAGGGCGACGAATTCCACCACTTCGGATGGAATGCTTGCTCGTCGGCGCTGTCCCCGCTAACGGGCCACGCTTTCCTCGAACGGCGCTACCTGATCATTCCGGGCATGCGTTCCTCGCGCATCTATATCGTGGACACCAAGCCTCATCCGACCCAGGCGCGAATCCACAAGATCATCGAACCGGAGGAGATCTTTCGCAAGACGGGCTACTCGCGTCCGCACACGGTTCATTGCGGTCCCGAAGGCATTTATGTCAGCACGCTCGGCGGCGGCGGAAAGGACGGCACCGACGGCCCGCCCGGCATCTTCATCATGGACTGCGAGACGTTCGACGTGCTCGGCCGCTGGGAGATCGATCGAGGGCCGCAGGAGAAACACTACGATTTCTGGTGGAATCTGCCGCGCGACTACATGGTGTCGAGCGAGTGGGCGTTGCCGCCGCAATTCGAGAACGGCATCGTGCCCGAGGATCTGCTGTCGAACAAATACGGGCACCGCATTCACTTCTGGGACCTGCGCGCGCGCCGCAACGTGCAGACCATCGATCTCGGCGCGAATCATCAGATGGCGCTGGAAGTGCGGCCCGCGCATGACCCCAGCCGCGAATATGGCTTCATCGGCGTCGTGGTCGACACGACCAACCTGGAAGGCTCGATCTGGACGTGGTGGCGCGAGGACGGGCAATTCCACATCGAAAAGACCGCGACGATTCCGCCCGAGCCGGCGGCCGCGGACGAGCTTCCACCGTTGCTGCAAGGCTTCGGCGCGGTGCCGCCGCTCGTCACCGATATCGATCTGTCGATCGACGACAAGTTTCTGTACGTCGCCTGCTGGGGAACCGGCGAGATGCGTCAATACGACGTGACGGAGCCGCGCAAGCCGAAGCTCGCGGGTTCGGTTCGCATCGGCGGGATCGTGCGGCGCGCGCCGCACCCGAACGGCAAGACCTTCGCGGGCGGCCCGCAGATGGTCGAGATCAGCCGCGACGGCAAGCGCGTCTACTGGACCAATTCGCTGTACTCCACGTGGGACGACCAGTTCTATCCGAACGGCGTGCCCGCGGCGCAAGTGATGGCGCGCGCCGAACCCGGCGGCGGCCTCGCGCTGGCCGAAGAATACTGGGTGAACTTTCCCGACGGCTACCGGGCTCATCAGATCCGGCTCGAAGGCGGCGACTGCTCGACCGATTCGTTCTGTTATCCGTCGGTGGGTACTTGATGGCGAATAGCTGGCCGCAGGCCGGCCTGTGGCTGGCCGTGGTGGCGAGCGGTCTCTATCACGGCGTCAATCCGGCGATGGGGTGGCCGCTCGCGGTGTCGAGCGGCTTGATGGAGCGGCGCGCCCGCGCGCTGCTCGCCACGCTGCTGTATCTCGCGGCCGGGCACGTGCTGGCGATGTTCCTCGTGATGCTGCCGTTCGCCATGCTCGCGATGCTGCTCGCGTGGCAACGCGAGATTCAGATCGGCGCGAGCGTGCTCGTCATCGGCTTCGGCGTGGGCCTGCTGATCTGGCGGCGTCATCCGCGCGTGCTTGCGCGAATTCCGCCGTCGCGGCTCGCGCTGTGGTCCTTCGCGGTCGCCATCGCGCACGGCGCGGGACTCATGCTCGTGCCGGTCTACCTCGGCCTGTGCCGCGCTGACGACATCGATCGCGGGCACCGCGCCGCGCAGGCGTTGATGCAGAGTAATCTGACGATGGCGCTCGCGGTCTCCGGCGTGCATGCCGCCGCGATGATCGTGGTCGGCGGGCTGATCGCCTGGCTGGTCTACCGCTATCTCGGGCTGAAGTTCGTCTCACGAAGCTGGTTCAACCTGGATGCGTTCTGGGCCTCCAGCCTCATCGTGGTCGGCCTGCTCGCCCTGGTGTTGAATGCGGCGTTGCCGGGCGCCGAGCACGGCTGAAGGGCGACGGCCCGCAACGGCCCAGCTCATCGCTTCACGCCTTGAATCTCGACTTGCGCGGCCTGGGCTCGACGCCCACGCGCGGATCGCGCGCGAGCACGAGCTTGGTCAGATGGTCCGCGATCGACTCGAACGCCGGATCGTCTTGCGGCACATAGAGCCATTTGCGCAACACCGGATGCGGCCGCAACGCGGGCATGTCGTTGATGAGCGCGGCGTGGCGTTCTTGCGATGTGCATACGAGCAAGCCGTTCCAGGGCTTGGCGCGATCGGCGGCGACCAGACACAACTGGCCGTCGATATACGCGGCATCGGAGCCGAACATTCGCTTGCGAAGGTAGGTTGCATCGCGCTCGAATGCGTCGAAGATCCAGACGAGCGAGTTTCTGATCGAAGAAGGCATGGGCGTGGAGTCGATAGTGGCCGAAGCGTGGCCGAAGCGCGGCCAAAGCAGGCATGAGCCTGCATGATAAAACGCGCGACGCTTCACGCGACTCCCGTCGTGTTGCTCGTTCGCGCGCCGCTCATCGAATCCGGTCGGTGACGCGGCCGGTGAATTTCCATCCGCGGTCCTGTGTCCAGACGTAGGCAAAGCCGCTCGGGCCGTCGATGAACACGGTCATCGGCTCGCTCGCGGCACGCTTTTCCTTGAGACGCGATGCGCCCACGGGCGACACGCGGCCTTCGGCCTGCGTGGATGCGCCGTTCGCGGTGTCGAGCTTCCATCCATCGAGCGGCACATAGGTGAGCCGCAACGTGCCGCCCTCGGGCGGATCGACCAGCAGCGTCAGCGGGCCCGGCGAGGATTGCGCGCTGCCCGTCTGCGCCTCGCAGGGCGTCGCCGCGCCGCGCGCAGCGGTGGCGGCGAACGTGGCCGCGCCCTGCGTGGCGAACGTCAGCGCTACCAGGGTAGCGGTGAGCAAAGCGGCACATCGATTCAGGCGTTTCATCTCTTCTCTCCAATCTTCGGTAGTGGGCGACGAATCCGACGCACCGAAGACGTGCACCGTCTGGAAAGTGCTGGACCCACGGCGCAATGCCTTTCCGAAAATAAGACGGCAGCTTCGAAAGTAATTTGAAGCGCGTAATTTGAAGCGCGGCCGGGCCAGCACGAGCGTGCGGCGTTTCGCATAGCGTGTCGATTCTTCCGGGGTGACGGTTATCGCCGAGCGCTCGCCTGTTCTCATAACGATCGATTGCTTTTGTTCGACATAACTCACGAGACAACCCACGAGGGACATCGCCAACATGAACGTCAATCCAAGCTCGTCCACCCCCGGTAACAACCCCGACATACCGCCGCTCGGCGACGTTGCAGCGGAACCTCCACCGCCGGCCGCCTCGCCGCGGCAAGTGCCTCCGGGCATGCCGGGGCCCGCCGAAAGGCGCAAAGCGGGTCCAGCAGAAGGCTCCGCCGCCGACCGTCCGCGCCAGCCGCCTCCCGCCTCGTCAAGCCAGGGCGCGCAGGCGACGCGGCCGGTGATCACGGGCAATTGGCCCTACGGCCAGGCGCTCATGGGGAGCTATCTGAAAGCGGGCAACTCAGACGCGCTGCTTCGCGACCCGACTCTGAAAACCAGCGGCCGTGCGCTGCCGCCACTCACGCCGCAGGCCATCGGCTGCGATTTCAGCGAGCCGGTCGGCCAATGGCCGCGGGCCGACCGCGAGAAGCTCGCGCCCGCCGTCACGAAGAATCTGAACTTGCTGGGCACGCTGGGAGAAGGGCGGGAGCGCAACCAGCTGCATATGGAAATCACGACGATGTGGCTCGCGTTGTGCGAGGCCGAAAAAGGCGACGTGCTCAACTCGCTGGGCACGGAGCAGGCGGCATTGCTCGGCGACACCACGCGCGCGGCGTCGCAGGATCTGCCGCGCACGCCGGTGCGCGACTGGCTCGACCACATGGCCGTCAACATGAAGCCGGAGCAAGCCGCGCGTCTGCTTGGCTCGTGCACGCCCGAAGCGGAGCAGGCGCTGACGGCGCCGATGCAAGTCGTCGACGCGGAGCCTCGTCTGAAGGCGCTGCTCGATGATCGCTTCGCCGACGTGAGTGCGTCGATGCCGGTGGATCACCAGGTCGACTATCGGGGTTTCCTCGAACGGACCAACCGTGTGGTCGGCGAACTGCCCGAAGGCGAGAAGGACATCAGCATCGGTATCGTCGGCGGGGGGCCCGCGGGGATCATGGCGGCGGACCTGGCCAACCGGGCCGGCATCAAGAACATCGAGGTGCTCGAACAGGCGGGCCAGATCGGCGGACGGATCGCGGCGAAACACTGGGAGGGAATTTCGACGCCCTTTCATCCGGGCGGCATGCGTTTCCACCGGGATCGGAACAACGCGTACTGGGGTTTGGCCGAACACTACGGCCTCGAATTCGAGCCGTTTCCCAATCCGGGTTCGCCGGGCGTGCCGATCACCTATCTGCTCGGCGGCAAGGTGGCCACGGTTCAGCCCGGCCAGCAGGCCGACGATCCCGTCATGCGCAAGGTCGCGCACGACATCCAGCGCGCGATGATCGACCCCTTCTTCAAGCCGATCGACGAGGCGCGCAAGGCGGGCGACACGGCCGAGGTCCGCAGACTCTGGGACAAGGCGAAGAAGGATTTCGACAGCCACTCGTTCCGCTCCGGCGTGGACCAGTTGCTGGCCGAACAGGGCATCGAATGGAGCGAGGAGGAATGGCAAACGTTCGGTGCGGTCGGCATCGGCGTGGGCGGATACAAAGGCTATTCGGACATCGGCTTTCTCGAGGAAGCGCGCTTCGTCAGCGACGGCCGTCTGAAGGATCACGTGGGGCTGAAGGAGGGCGCCGATGCACCGCTTTACAAGCTCGTCGCGGACCGCGAGGGGCTGCCCGAAGGCGTGGGGTCGCTCGAGGACAAGCAGGTCATCAAGCTCAATACCGAAGTCACCGAGATCAGGAAAGTCGATGGCAAGTACCGCGTGTCGGTGCTCGACAAAACAACCGGCAAGACCGACGAAAAGGTCTACGACGAACTGCTCTTCTCCGGCAGTCCGCGTGAGGCGCTCCGGCTCGGTCTGCATGCGCCCGCGCCAGGCACGGAGCCGATGTTGCCCGATGAATTCGTCGCAGCGCTGAAAAACGCCAACCTGGTGTCCGCCACCAAGGCGGGATTCGGGATCGCGGTCGGCAGTATCCGGGCCGACGAATTGCCGGCGAACATCCAGACGGACGAGTTCAATCAACAGGTCTACATGATGCTGCAGCCCGACGGTACGGGTGCGGTGTATTCCGAGTATGCGCAAGGAAAGAATGCGGACAAGGCGGTGGGGATGACCGTCGAGGATCGGCGAGACGGATTCATCAAGCTGTTGCGCAGCGTCGCGTCACGCGAGCCGGACAATCCCGAGTACCAGAAGATCGGCAAGCTCGCCGATCTCGTGGAAGAGAATCGCGATCGCTTCTTCTACACGAACTGGGCGGAAGAGCGGCATGTCTGGGCCGCCTTCAAGATGGACGCACCGGGCGATCTGGAAAACAGCCGCCGGCTCTATGGCTTTCTCACGGAACGGCACGACGACGGCGTGATTCCGATGGGCGAGAAGCTCACCTACGAGGGCGGGTTCGCGAGCGGCGCAATCGCATCGGCGATTCTCGCGACGCAGAAGCTCGTCGTGCGTCACGGCGGTACGTTGCCGGTGAATTCGCCGCTGCATCAGGAACTGCTGTAATCGCGCGTCACGCGCAAACTGTGAGTTGATTCGGATGCCGGGGCTCCACGGTCCCGGCGTCGCGGCTTGAGAGAGCTGGAGAGAAGTACTTTCCCTATAAGCTGCCCAAATCTCTTGACATCGAGAATTTGGTTTCATAAATTCACCCCGAATCAGTCGCCATGATTTTCCGGCGACACCACGGCAACGTTGCCGTGCCACACATGGAAGGCTATGCAGCCCCCGAACTTGCGTCCAACGCTAGTGAGGGGGCTTTTTGTTTTGGGAGAAGAAAAGCGATGTTGCACGACCCCGCAAAACCTGAGCTTCAAAGTCTCGTGATCGCATGCGTGCAGATGGAGCCGCATGTCGGCGCGAAGCGCGATAACGTGGCACGAGCGATCCGGCACATCGAAACCGCCGCGAGAAACGGCGCATCGCTCGTGGTCTTGCCCGAGTTGGCGAACACCGGTTACGCCTTTGCGAATCGCGAGGAGGCTTTCGCGCTGGCGGAAGCGCTGCCCGATGGAGAAACCGCTCGCATCTTCGCCGACACGGCGCAGCGTCTCGGCATTCATCTCGTCACCGGTATCGCGGAACGGGCCGGCAAGCGTCTGTATAACTCGGCGCTCTTCACGGGTCCTTCGGGTTACATCGGCGTGTACCGCAAGCTGCATCTCTGGAATAACGAAAACCTGTTCTTCGAGGCGGGGGACCGCGGTGTGCCGGTGTTCGGCACGCCGCTCGGGCGCATCGCGATCGCGATCTGCTACGACGGATGGTTTCCCGAGACCTATCGGCTGGCGGCCATGCAAGGCGCGGACATTGTCTGCGTGCCGACGAACTGGGTGCCCATGCCGTCGCAGCCTGACGACCGCTCGGCGATGGCGGCGACGCTCACCATGGCCGCCGCGCACAGCAACGGCATTGCGATCGCCTGCGCGAACCGGATCGGCACCGAACGCGGTCAGCCGTTCATCGGCCAGAGCCTGATCGTCGGCGGCGACGGCTGGCCGGTGGCCGGGCCGGCCAGCGTCGATCGCGAGGAAATTCTGTACGCGGTGATCGACGTGAAGCGCACGCGCTCCGGGCGCACGCTCAACACGTTCAATCATGTGTTGCGCGATCGGCGCGCCGACGTGTATGGCCGGATGCTCGGCACCGCCCGGTCTTTCTGTCTCGCGTGAAAGACCGGCGCCCGCATGTACTTCCCGATTCACTCCATCCATTAAAGGAAACGCCATGAGACCGTTCGACAAACAGTTCCTCGTTGCCACGATCGCGGCGCTCGCCGGCGCCTGCGCCTGCATGAACGCGTTTGCCGCCGAGCCGATCAAGATCGGCGTCGCAGTCGGGTTGTCCGGCGCCAATAGCGTGGTCGCGCCCGCGGTGGTTCAGTCCTCGCAGCTTGCGGTCGACGAGATCAACGCATCCGGCGGCATCATGGGCCGCCCGATCCAGCTTGAAATCACAGACGACGCGTCCGGCGCGGTCGGCGCGCAAAAAGCCTACGACACGTTGGTGTTCCAGAAGAACGTCGACGCCATCATTTCGATGGAGACCAGCGCCGCCCGCAATGCGGCCCTGCCGATCGTGGCCCGCGGCAAGAAGCCGCTCATCTATACGTCGTTTTACGAAGGCCGCTCGTGCAGCCCGTGGATGTACGTGAACGGCTGGGTACCCGAGCAACAGGTCGCGCCGGTGGTCGACTACTTCGCCAAGAGCAAGAACGCCAAGACGTTCTATCTGGTGGGCAACGATTACGCGTTTGGCCGCGGCATGTTGCAGTTCACCAGGAAGTACATCGAGCAGCATGGCGGCAAGGTGATCGGCGAAGAGTATCTGCCCATCGACGGCACCGACTGGACGCCGGTGCTCTCCAAGATTCGCGCGGCGCATCCCGACGCGCTGATCAGCGCGACGGCCGGCGGCGCGCCCAACGTGGCGCTCGCCAAACAGTTGAAGGGTTCGGGGCTCGCCGTGCCATACGGCAACCTGGCTATCGACGAAGGCACCGCGAGAAGCATGGGCGACGTCGCGACCGGCATCTACATGTCCGGCTCCTACTTGACGAGTATCGATACGTCGGGCAACAAGAAGTTTCTCGCGGCCATGGACAAACGGTTCGGCAAGAACGTGAAAACGCCGAACGAGCTATCCGAGCCGCAATACGAAGCCTTCTTCCTGTACAAGGCGGCGGTCGAGAAAGCGGGTTCCACCGACTCGGGCAAGGTCATCAAGGCGCTCGATCAAGTGTCTTTCGACGGCCCGCGCGGTCAGGTCGAGATGAGCAAAAGCCGGCATACGCCCCTCGCGATGCGTTTGGGTCAGATTCAGGCAGACGGTTCGGTCAAGATCCTGCAAACTTTCCCGGACGTGGACCCCGGCGCTCAGTGCCCGAATATCAGGTAAGCACGATCAGACATGCAACATCCGCCGCTCGCGGGTTCCGACCGGCGCCAAGGCGGATGTGATGGGAGACGACAATGGTTCTGGTATTGGATGTTTTGACAACCGCGGCGGTGCTGTTCATCGTGACCGCCGGGTTGATGGTCATTTTCGGCGTGATGAAAATCGTCAACTTCGCTCACGGCGCGTTGCTCACGATGGGCGCGTACGCGAGCTTCGTGATCACGCAACTGAAGCTTGATCCGTGGATCGGCGTGCCGCTGGCGATCGTGATCGGCACCGCGGTCGGCATGCTGGTCGAACTGGTGATCGTGCGGCCTCTCTATAAGCGGCCGCTCGACGCGATCCTCGCCACGTGGGGGCTCGGCATCGTCATCGGACAGATCATCGTGATGGCGTTCGGCCGCGAGGTCCAGTTCGTGGAAACACCGCTGAAAGGCGTCTTTTCCATCGCGGGGACCGAGTATTCCGCCTATCGCCTGTTGCTGATACCCGTTGCGCTCGGCCTATGCGCGCTCATGACGGCGCTGCTCACGGGCACCCGCTTCGGCGTCAAGACCCGTGCGGTGATCATGAACGAGGACCTGGCGCGCGGGCTCGGCATTCACTCGGGCCGTATCCGCTTCATCACGTTCAGTCTCGGCGCGGCCCTGGGCTCGCTCGCGGGCACGCTCATCACGCCGCTGTCGAGCGTCGATCCCGACATGGGGCTGCCGTGGCTGGTGAGCGCTTTCATGCTGGTGATGGTGTCCGGGCACTCGATGCTGAGCCTGCTGTTCACGTGCCTCGTGTTCGGCGCTTGCCAGGTGCTGGTCAGCACGTTCGTCAGTCCGGTGCTCGGTGGGTTGACCATCGCCGTGCTGGCGGCGCTCACGCTGCGTGCCCGTCCGAAGGGGTTCTCTCATGGCTAAAGTGAACGCATCGCTCAATCATGTCGGCGGTGATCCGGCACGGACCGGCAAGCCGGTGCGCGACCGGCGCAACGCGCAGGGCAGGGGACTCGTCGTGCTCGGCGGTATCGGCGTTCTGCTGATGGCCGCGGGTCCGTGGCTGTTCGGCTCCTATCTGCTGAACGTGCTGATTCAGGCATTCTTTTTCTCGATCGTCGCCGTGACGGTGGACATTCTTTGGGGATACACCGGCTATCTGACGTTCGGGCAATCGGCCTTCTTCGGTCTCGGCGCGTATGCGGCGGGCCTCGTCTTCACGCACGGCGGCTTCTCCGCCGGTTATGTGGCGTTGGCGCTGGGCGCGGCCGTCGCGGTGAGCGCGGGCGTCGCCGGACTGCTTGGCTGGCTCTCGTTCTACCGGGGCGCCTCGCCGTTCTTCGCGACGGTGATGTCGCTGGTCTTGCCGATCGTCCTCAGCCAACTGCTGCTCTCGGGTGGGGAATGGACGGGTTCGAGTTCGGGGCTGACCGGCTACCCGACCTTCGATCTTTCTCTGGAGGCCTGGTACTGGATCGCCGGAGCGGCGCTCGCGGTTGTCGCCCTGCTGGCCTGGCTATTCGTGCGCAGCGACGGCGGCCGCGTGCTCGCGGCCATTCGCGACAACGAATCGCGCTGTTCGTACCTCGGCATCAATACGTCGCGGGTCAAGATCGTTCTGCTGGTGGCGACCGCCGCCGTCGCGGGCCTTGCGGGCTTCGGCTATGGCTCCTTCAGCGGCGTGGTCGCGCCCGAGCTGACCGGCTTCGTGCTGGGTACGCAACTCATCATCTGGGTTGCGCTCGGCGGCCGGGGGACGCTGTGGGGGCCCGTGATCGGCGCGCTGCTGATCAACGTGGGGACGGCCTATCTCAGCGGCTTCATGCCCTTTGCGTGGCAACTGATACTCGGCGCCGCCTTCGTCGCGGTGATCGTCCTGCTGCCGCAAGGTCTCATGCCGCTGCTTCTGAAACCGTTCCGTCATCTGGGCGGCAACGGCGCCGAACCGGAACTGGTCGAACGGGTGATGCGGGCGGAGCATGGGCGTGCGGCGGCATCTCCGCCCGCGCTGCAAATGGAGGGCGTCGCCCGGCATTTCGGCAATCTCAAGGTGCTGCAAGGCATCGACCTGAACGCCGACGCCGGCGAGCTGGTCGGCCTGATCGGTCCGAACGGCGCCGGCAAGACCACGCTGATGCGATGCATGAGCGACGGCGCGGAACGCTCCGCCGGTACGGTCGTGCTGTGCGGTCACGATATCCGGCAACTGCCGCCGGATCGCTGCGTGCATTTCGGCCTGGGCCGCAAGTTCCAGAACGCGAACATCTTCGAAACGCTCACGGTGGCCGAATGCTTGCGAATCGCGGGGACGATCATCGAGCCGCCGTCGCTCTTCAGACAGTCGGCCACGCTCGCCTTGCCGCCGTATGCGCTGGAGGTGGTCCGCACCACCAGCCTCGACCGGAAGCTGAGCGCGGTGGCGAAGGATCTGTCGCACGGCGAACAGCAGGCACTGGAACTGGCGATGGTGCTCGCGCTCGAACCGCGGATCGTGCTGCTCGACGAACCGACAGCGGGGCTCACCAAAACCGAGCGCACGCAGATCGGCAACGTGCTGGCCGCGCTGGCGCATCAGTATCGGCTCTGCTGCCTGCTGGTCGAGCACGATCTGGATTTCGTCGCCGAGATAGCGACCCGCATCGTGGTTCTGCATCAAGGGCAGATCGTGATGCAAGGCAACTTCGACGAAGTGGTCAATTCGGAACTGGTCAGGACGATCTATGCCGGAACCGCGCAGGCCGACGCGCCCGGCGGCGCCGCTACCTATCAGGAGGCCTCGTGAGCCAGATCGCATTGAATCTGCAGGACGTCACGAGTGGATACAAGGCCTCGGTCGTGCTGCGCAAGCTGTCGTTGAGCGTCGCCAACAGCGAGGCCGTCGCCTTGCTCGGCAAGAACGGCATGGGCAAGACCACGCTGCTCAAGACGATCATGGGTTATCTGCCGAAGAAGAGCGGCGCGGTGCATGTGCATGGGCAAGACATCACGCGCCTGCCGCCGCATCGCATCGCGCGCGCGGGCATTGCCTACGCGCCGCAGGAGCATGCGTTGTTCCAGGATCTCAGCATCCGCGACAACCTGCGCCTGGGGCTTGCCAAAGTGTCGGTGTTCGACGAACGCTTCGCTGAGATCGAGCCCGTTTTCCCGGTGTTCAAGAGCCGTCTGAGCCAGTATGCCGGCACGCTGTCAGGCGGCGAGCAGAAGATGCTGCTGGTGGCGAGGGCGCTGATGATGCGTCCGTCGATCATCCTGCTCGATGAAATCACCGAGGGCTTGCAACCGTCGGTGATCGACCGGCTGGCCGACGCGCTGCTATGGGAGCGCAACCGTCACGGCACCACGCTTCTGCTGATCGAGCAGAACGTTCCGTTCGCGTTGAAGGTGGCCGACCGGTACGCCGTGCTCAAGCAGGGCGAGATCATCGACCACGGCGACGCCAAGGACGAAACCGCGGCGGCGTCGATCTTCGAACACTTGCGCGTGTGATCTTCACGATACTCGGGGCATGATGACAGCACATTCGTTTTATCGGCCGCTCTCGGGCGTGGATCTGCTGGAGCGCACGGCGAACGACCCGCGCGAGCGCGGCCTCGTCATGCTCGAAGCGTTCGCGCGCATCGAGAAAGCCGAGCCGGCCGTCAGAGCGATGACGGCCGTCGGTCGCCGCGAGCACGCGGTGGCCGCGGCGGTCGCGGCGAAAGGGCCGCTCGCGGGCATGCCGGTTGCGGTCAAGGACATCTTCGACACCGCCGACTTCGTCACCCGGTACGGCTCGCCGATCTACGAAGGTCATCAGCCGAAGTCCGACGCCGCGCTCGTCACGCTGTTGCGGCGCAACGGCGCGGTCATCGTGGGCAAGACCGTCACGAGCGAGTTCGCCTATATGGCGCCCACCGTGACGCGCAATCCGTGCGACCTCGAACGCACCGCGGGCGGATCGTCATCCGGCTCGGCGGCGGCGGTGGCGGCCGGCATCGTGCCGTTCGCGATCGGCTCGCAGACCGGCGGCTCGACGATCCGGCCCGCGTCGTTTTGCGGCATTGCCGGCTTCAAGCCTACGTTCGGCATGTTGCCTACCGTGGGCATGAAGTGCTTCTCGTGGTCGTTCGATACGGTGGGTCTGTTCGCCGCCGGCGTGCGCGACGTGGCTTACCTGGCGCAGGTGTTGTCCGGCCGGCGGCTCGCCGTGGACGATAGCCGCGCCGGCCCGGTGTTCGGCGTCCCGCTGAACTACCCTTGGACCGAGCCGTCGGCGAATGCCGGCGCCGTGCTGGACACCGCCGTGCGGGCAATCGAAGCGGCGGGCGGGCGCGTACGCCAGGTGCGCTTCGGCGCGTGGATGAGCGAACTGATCGCGGCGCACGATACGATCCAGCGTTACGAAGCGTGGCAGGCGCTCGGCTTCGAGTACGATTACCATCGCGCCGATCTGTCGCCGATGCTCGCCGGTTTTCTCGACCGCGCGGCCGCGGTCGATGTGGCTTCTTACGCCGAGGCGTGTGTCCTGATGGAGCAGGGAAAGGCGCGGCTTGCCGAACTGTTCGACGGCGTCACCGCCTTGTTGACGCCGAGCGCGCCCGACGAAGCGCTCGACGGGCTCGGATCGACGGGCGACCCCGCGTTCAATCGCAACTGGACGCTGCTCGGATGCCCTTGCGTGAACGTGCCGGGGCTGCGGGGCGAGCGAGGCGGTCCGATCGGCGTGCAGGTGATCTGCCGGCCGTGGGACGATCGCGCATGCCTGCAGGCCGCCGCGTTCGTCGAGCATGCGATAGCCGCCACGGCTGCGATTGATCCGGCGGCGCGGTGAATGACTTAACGATGCAAGGAGAACATCGAATGGAGGCGAAGCAACAGCCGGCGAGAGCGCTGCCCGCGGACGCCGGATGGCGTATCGGCGTGCTGTACTCCCGTAGCGGCGTAACCGCGGCGACGGAGTCGGAACACTTTTTCGGCACCGCCCTCGCGATCGAGGAAGTCAACGCGGCGGGCGGCGTCGACGGGCGCATGCTCGACCCGGTTGTCTACGATCCGAAAAGCGATCCCGACGAATACCGCCGGCTCGCCTCGCGCATGCTGCAGGAAGACGACGTGACGGTGATCTTCGGCTGTTCCACATCGTCGAGCCGCAAGGCGGTGCTGCCGGTGATCGAGCGCAACAACGCGCTGCTCTGGTATTGCTCGATTTACGAAGGATTCGAGTATTCGCCCAACGTGATCTACACCGGGGCCGTGCCCAACCAGAACAGCATGCAGCTTGCCGCATATTTGCTGCGCAATCACGGCCGCCGTTTTTTCCTCGTGGGCGCCGACTACATTTACCCGCGCGAATCGAACCGCATCATGCGCGACATGGTCGAGCAGCATGGCGGCGAAATCGTGGAGGAAGTCTATCTGCCGAGCGACGCGGACCCCGCGGCGCTGGAGGAGGTAGTGCGGCAGATCCGGGCCGTCGAGCCCGACGTGGTGTTTTCCACGTTGATCGGCCGCGGCGCGCGCGCCTTTTACCGCCTGTATCGCGAACATGGCATCGACCCCGCGCGCGTGCCGATCGCCAGCCTGACGATGACCGAGGGCGAAACGCGAATGATCGGCCCTGAACTGTGCGCGAGCCACATCATTTCCGCGAGCTATGTGAACACGCTGAACCTCGCGGGCAACCAGCGCTTCCTGAAGTCGTGGCGCGCGCGCTTCGGTGACCAGCCCGCCAGCATGTGGTCGGAGATGGCGTACAACCAGGTGCATCTCTTTGCGCTGGCATTGGCCCGCACCCGAAGCCTCGATACGGCCAAGCTGGTGGAGGCCGTGCATGACGTCGAATTCGATTCGCCGGAGGGCATGCTGAGAATCGACCGGGCCAACAATCACGCGATCCTGACGCCGCGCATCGCCGTCTGCCGGACGGACGGCGCGTTCGACATCGTGTGGGAGGGCCGTGCTCCGATCAAGCCCGATCCTTATCTCACGTCGTATGGTTTTTCGGAATTCTGGCTCGACGGAGAACCGGCATGAACACGGGCGCTCGCCGGCTCTTCGACGATCTGCGCACGCTACGCGTCGTGGTGATCCATCCTCCCGGCGACGACCGCAACGTTCTGGTCGAGCAGTTGCGCCGGATCGGTTGCCTGATCCACGCGCTTTGGCCGTTACCTTCGCAGTTGCCCGCGGATGCCGACGTGATTTTCTTTCTCGTCGGCCCGGAAACGCGCAGCGCGGGAAACTGGAGCGCCGCCGATACGCAAGCCACCTTGATCGCATTGTCCGATTACGAGAATCCGACCGCGTTGAAGATGCTGCTGGATACGCAGGCGCACGGCGTGATCACGAAGCCCTACCGGTCCACCGGGATTCTGAGCACGCTCGTCCTCGCGCGCGCCTCCTCGGGCTATCAGCAGCGGCTGCACCACAAGATCGGCAAGCTCGAGGAAGCCATCAAGGCGCGGCGTCATATCGAGCGGGCGATTCGCATCCTCATCGAAGCCCACCGGTTGAGCGAAAACGAAGCGTATGAACACATGCGCTCGCGCGCCACGGAACTTCGGGTCACGGTCGGCGAGATCGCCACGATCGTGATCGATGCGCATGAGGCCATGGACAAGCTGGGGCTTGGCAAAAGAGCGAGGCCTTCGGATCAGTAGAGGGGCGGTTTGGTAATTGCTGACTCGGCGGTTCTAACGACCAACGCGGCGCGTAACTCGATCCGCGCTCAAGCCACCGGCGCGGCACGTAGCTCGTCGCGCAACACGGCCCACCAACGCGGCACGTGACTCGTCGCGCAACCCGGCCCACCCACGCGGCACGTGACTCGTCGCGCAACACGGCCCACCGACGCGGCACGTGACTCGTCGCGCAACTCGGCCCACCAACGCGGCACGTGACTCGTCGCGCAACTCAACTCACCGACACGGCACGTAGCTCGTCGCGCAACTCAACCCACCAACGCGGCACGCGACTCGTCTCGCAATTCAACCCACCAACGCGGCACGTAGCTCGTCCCGCAACTCAGCCCACCGACGCGGTACACGACTCGGCGCACCCACGCGACCCGCAACCCAACCCACAACGCGGCCGCACGCGACCCCGCCCCGCGCTTGCGGCCGTCCGTTGCGAACATTCCTCCGATGCGCATCGACTACGAATCTCCAGCAAGCCGGCCGTCGACCCCGCTGCCATAATTCCCGTTCACGCCTCGCGCGGATCGCGGCGCCGTCGAACGCCGCGCGCGCCGGCACTTTCGTTCAACAACGCACATGGGCGCACAGAGGGGCGCGATGTCGGAGGAGCGCGAAGATGGTCAGATCGGGAAAAGCTCATGCGTGGGTCGAGTCGCCGCCGCAGGCATCGCGCTTCAAGCGTGCGCGCTCGGCTCGGGCAACGGACGCGGACGCGGACCTGCCGCCGGCTTCGCGTGAAGACGGCAACGCATGCCTCGACAGTCCGGGCTCATGCATCGCCGACACCCGGCTCGCCCTCGATCTCGCCGGCGCGGGTCATCCACAGGAGCGTCTGCGAATGGCGAGCGCGATGTGGAACATCATCGGCTTCACGTCGTTTGCCAACGGCTTCGTTCAGTTCGAGGGCGACGCCGCGGCGCGCTGGTCCTCCAAATGGGTGGACGTGCCGGCGCATCCGGGCAGCGCTTATTTTCGCGCCGGCTATCACCTCCACGATCCACGACTGCGCGCGGCATTGCGCCACAACGCGCCGCTCGTCTGGGACAGCCGCTGGCTCGCGCAGGCGTGGTCGCGCAACGGTTCACCCAAAGAATTGCACGGCCTCTTCGACGAACTCGCGCGCGAGCAGGTCGGCAGCGGCGTGATGTTCGCGTTCACCACCGGCGCGCGGGACGTGCGGGCGATCGTCAGCCTCGGCGCGGGACGCAGCCGCTCCGACTGGATCAGCGACGTGGTCCTCGCCCAGGCGCTCACGATCGGTCTCTCGCTGCACCGCGCGCGGCCCGGCGATCCGGCCGCGCTGTCGGATACGGAGGCGCGCATCCTGATGGGCGTCGTGAGCGGCCTCGGCAATCGGGAGATCGCGCTGCGGCTGCGCACGAGCGAACACCGGGTCGACTATCACCTGCGTGCGCTGCGCCGGAAATACCGCGCGACGACTCGCGCCGAACTGGCGTTCATCGCCGGCAGCATGGGTTTGCGCTAGAGGGGCGAAGGGGGCCGCCGCTCAGGTTTGGCGCGTCGGCGCATCACTCGCCTGGCCGTTCAGGATGCCGCCCGCGACGTAGGCAAGCTGGGTCCGGTTTCGCGCGTGATAGCGCGCCTGCAACTCGCGAACATGTTGCGCTACGCAGCGCGGAGCAAGCTTGAGAGCGGCGGCGATCTCGCGATCGTTTTTGCCGTGGCCGATATCGCGCAGCACCGCGCGCTGGATTTCGCTGAGATCGTTCGCGTGATAGCGCGGCAGCAGCCGGCTCGCGTAGGCGTCGACGAGGGTATGGACGCCGACCGCCAACGCATAGGCGGCGCCGATGGCGGTCCCGGCGTTCGAGTCTTTCCAGGCGTCGGCCGGCTGCGCGCCCGACAAGGCGACGACGCATCGCTCGAACCGGTTGGCGGTGACGATGCCGAGGCACACGCCGCTGCGCAGACCCGCGTCGATTGCGGCATCCGCGAAGCGCCGTGTCGCCGCTGCGTTGCGCGTGGTGGCCGCGGCTTCGGCGAGCCGTTTCATGTCCCACGTGAACGGCCACTCGACGTGGCAAGCGGTCGCCATGCGTGGATCGACCGCGAAAAAATTCTCGCGGCAGTAGCGGCTTGCCCAGCCGGTGGGCGAGTAGCTCTCCAGCCACGCGGCTTGCGTGACCTGCTCGCCGATGCGCAGCATTCGCACATAGCACAGCGAGTCGAACCCGGCGCGCGCAAGCGCCGCGTCCATCAATGCGCGCCGCGTCGCGCCATCGGCCGCGGTGGCGAGTTCGTGCGCGAGCGAAGCGAGCGTCGCGCCCGGCGCGACGAAGGCGGTGGACGCCACGGTTTCCGGATCGACCACGACGTCGTCGATGTCGAAAAGCGTAGGCGTGATCGCGTCGCCCGCGGCGGCATCGCGCTCCATGTTCTGATTCATGCGATGACCTCGTCGGATGGCCGTCGATGTGCGCCGGCCAGGCGCCCGTTTTTGCAGGGAAGTGATGGCCTGCGTCGCGTGCTGCTCGCGGCGTGTCGCGCGCCGGCGCGATGATCGTCGCGGGTAGCCGGCGACGCGTTTCGCGTGAGCGTGGCGATGGAATCATACGCACGATGAAGCGGCCCGTGAACGTGCCGTCGAGTCCTGCTTCGCATTGGAGGCACACGTGTTCGCGTGCGCCGTTTCTTGTTGCGCGGCTTCGCGCATCATGCGAGACCAGAACGACTCGCATGCCCGCTATCCGCATGATCCGGCCTATCATCGTGGCGCCTTTTCATCCCCTGTCCCGGCACGAACAACGTGGCGGCTCGTATCGCACGCGCGTGTGCTGCGTCGCGCGCCTGCGGGCGTGCGTGATCGCCGCGCTCGTCTGCGGATCGGGCGCGGCGCTGCCGGCCCGCGCGAACTGTTTCGACGATGCCGCCGCGTATCAGCACGTCAACCCGCTGATCCTGCGCGCGATCGCGTGGCAGGAGTCGCGCAACCAGCCCGGCGCGACCCATCTGAACGCGAACGGCTCGACCGATTACGGCGTGATGCAGATCAATTCGATCCACCTCGCCACGCTGTCGCGCTACGGCATCGCGCGCGATGCGTTGATGTCGCCGTGCAAGAACATCTACATCGCGGCGTGGCAGTTGCGGCGGCAGATCGTGAAGTACGGCAATACCTGGGCCGCGGTGGGCGCCTATCACTCGGCCACGCCCGCGCTGCGCGACGGCTACGCGAGGCAGATCGCCGCGATCCTGCGCCGCTGGAACATGCTGCCCGACGAGCGGGCCGCGTCCGCGGGCATCGAAGGGGTGTCCGCGACGCCGCGCGACATGCGCGCTGCTCAGACGGGTGTGAAGCAGAGCGTGCGCGGCGACGAGCGGGCTGTGTCTGCGGGTTTCGAGCGGGTGTCCGCGACCTCGCGCGGCACGCCCGCTGCTCAGGCAGGTATGAAGCAGAGCATGCGCGGCGACGAGCGGGCCGTGTCCGAGGGTTTCGAGCGGGTGTCCGCGACGTCGCGTGACATGCCCGCTGCTCAGGTGGGCACGAAGCAAACCCGGCGCGCCGACGGCGACGTGATGCGCCCGGCGTGCGGACGCGGCGAATGACGCGAAATGCGGGCAGCTTCGCCCGAACCGTGCGCGCCAGGCGCTAGAGCGTTAGCCTGTCAACGCATTAGGGCGTCAAGCAGCCGCAGCGCGGTCCGCCGCACACGGGAGCGGGTGTCCGCGACCTTGCGTGACATGCCCTCTGCTCAGGTGGGCACGAAGCAAACCCGGCACGCCGACGGCGGCGTGATGCGCCCGGCGTGCGGACGCGGCGAATGACGCGAAATGCGGGCGGCTTCGCCCGAACCGCGCGCGCCAGGCGCTAGAGCGTTCGCCCGTCAACGCATTAGGACGTCAAGGCAGCCGCAGCGCGGTCCGCAACACACGGGCCGCGTCGCGATGCGCGAGCGCCGCTTCGGGGATCATCCCGCCCATCGAAAAGAAGCCATGGATCATGCCGGGGTAATACACCACCTCCGCCCGGTTGCCATGCAGCTCGAGCTTTTCCGCGTAGCGCGCGTGCTCGTCCTGCAGCGGGTCGTACTGCGCCGACACGATCCACGCCGGCGCGAGACCGCGCCAGTCCGCCGGCGCCTCGCGATCGCCGTCGAGCGGCGCGAAGCGCCAGTCGCGGCGATCATCGGCGCTCGCGAGATAGTGGCTCTGAATCCAGCGGATCACATCGAGCGACAGAAAATAGCCGTCGCCGTAAAGGCGATGCGCCGCGGTGTCCATGCCGCCCGAGACCGCCGGGTAGATCAGCAGTTGCAGCGCGAGCGGTATGCCGGCATCGCGCGCGCTGAATGCGCAAACGGTGGCGAGCGTGGCGCCGGAACTCTCGCCGCCGACGGCGAGCCGCGTGGCGTCGATCGCGAGCGATGCAGCCTGCCGATGCAGCCAGCGCAGTGCGTCGATCGCGTCGTTGACCGCATAGGGAAAGCGGTACTCGGGCGCCAGCCGATAGCCGACCGACACCACCGCGCAACCGGTGTCGGCGGCGAGCATGCGGCACAACGCATCCGAGGCCGCGACGCTGCCGACCACATAGCCGCCCGAATGGAAGAACAGCAGCGCCGGCTGCGGATCGGCCCAGCACGCGGGCGCGGGATAGTAGACGCGCGCGTCGAGCGACGCGTGGTCACGCGTGTCGATCGTCAGGTCCTCGATCGCCGCGAGCGGACGCGGCGCCACGTCGCCGAGCGGCGTGTAGTAGTCGAACCGTTGGCGCGCATCGCGCAGCTCGATGGCGTCGATGTTTTGCGCGCCGGCGCTCATGCGCCGCGCGAGGAACTGCTGCACGCTGGGGGCAAGCGACATGGCGATGTGAATAGCGTTGGCCGGATTTCAGCGTAGCGGGCGGCAAACGCGCGGGATCGCCGCCCGCGAAATCGCATGCGATTTCGCGAACCGGCAAGCATCGGCATCAGATGCGGACGATGCGCGGGTTCATGGCGGCGTCCGGGTGAGGCTCATGCGCGTGGTGGCGGATCGTCGCCGTGATCGTCATCGTCATCGTGATTGGCGCGCGGCGGGCTGGCGGGAGCGGCTTCGATCGCGAGCCTTTCCACAGGTGGAGCGGGCCGTGGCGGCTGGTCGAGACGTTCAAGACGCACCACGTGTGGCGGCGGTGTCTGCGATGGCGGGACCGGCGGGGAACCTCGCATTGGCATCGATTGGGAAGTCCCCCAGGGCTGCGGGGAAGGCGGTTGCGGCATGCCATACGGTGACTGCGTGGGCGGCTGCGGTTGTGGCCGCGGCCACGGAGCGGAGGCACCCGAGGACGCTTGGGCCGGTGGCTGCGGAGGGACATACGGCGGCTGCGGCTGTGGCTGCCGCCACGAAGCGGGCGTGCCCGAGGGCGGTTGGGCTGGTGGTTGCGGAGGGGCATACGGCGGCTGCGGCTGTGGCTGCTGCCACGAAGCGGGCGTGCCCGAGGGCGGTTGGGCTGGCGGTTGCGGAGGGGCATACGGCGGCTGCGGCTGTGGCTGCCGCCACGAAGCGGGCGTGCCCGAGGGCGGTTGGGCTGGCGGTTGCGGAGGGGCATAGGGCGGCTGCGCGGGCGGCTGTGGCTGCCGCCACGAAGCGGATGTGCCCGAGGACGGCTGGGCTGGTGGTTGCTGTGCGCCATACGGCGGCTGCGCCTGCGGCCACGAAGCGGGCGCACCCGCGGGCGCTTGCGCCGGCGGCTGCGGCTGCGGCTGCGGCGCACCATACGGCGGTTGCGCCTGCTGCGGCTGTTGCCATCCACCGGATTGCCATCCCTGCTGTTGCTGCGCGCCATTAGGGGGCGGTTGCCACTGGCCGTACCCCCCGTATCGCGGACCATAGGCGTTGGCATCACTGCGTTGCGCCATCGACTTGTGCTGTTTCCAGTAACCCCATGCGCCGAGGCCCATGATCCCGATCATCGCCAACGAGCCCATGCCACCGCTCGCTAGTCCGAATGACAGCAATGAAACGCCAACAAATCCGGCGACCGCGGCAAGAGGCCGATAGCTCCGTCGCCCGGATTGCGGTTGAACCATGGCCGAGTATTGCTGCGCGTAAGGGCCCGACTGCCAGGGACCCGACGCGTTACCGCCGTACTGCGCGCCTGGATAGCCGGAGTTCTGACCACCTGCCGCGCCGGCGTTCCACGGACCCGCACCGGGACCACCGGGAGGCGGCGCGCCACCCACACCGTATTGCGGCGCACCGGCACCGCCCGGAGGCGGAGCACCCGTTGCGCCCGCTGCGCCCCCCGGATGCGGCGCACCGCCCATGCCGGGCTGCTGCGCGCCCATACCGCCCGGAGGCGGGACGCCCGCGCCACCGGGCGGATGCGGCGGCCCCCACTGGGCCTGTTGCCCCGCGCCTGTGGCGCGAGCGCGTATCGCGCCCAAAAGACTGTCCAACCGCGCACCCGCCGACGGCCGTGGCTGAGCGCCGCCCGGCTGCGCGCCCGGATTGTGCGGACCATAGGGTCCATGCGGACCATGCGGAGCCTGAGGTCCCTGCGGCCCTTGGGGCATCTGAGGCCCTTGCGACCAATGAGACCCGCGTGCTTGCGAGCCGTCGCCGACTGGAGTGGACATGATTTCTCCCGCGCCGCCAGAGCGGCTCAATCTGGCGATTGTGGCGAGCGGCGCACGGCGTCGTGTCGACGATGCGAACCCCGCGCCGGTCGAGCGAACCGCGCGGCCCGCGAAAGTGCGCCGGCCAATGAGCGGCGCCTACCGGTTCAGTGCTTCGAGCACGCAGAACGGCAAGCCCTCGGTCACGAAGCGCCCCGGCCAACGACCGACTCCCACGGATCCAACGCTTCGAGCACGCAGAACGGCCCCCCCTCGGTCGCGAAGCGCGTCGGTCAAGGACCGCCGCCCGCTGGTCCAACGCTTCAAGCACGCTAAACGGCACCCCTCGGTCACGAAGCGCCCCGACCAACGCCCAATTCCTACCGGTCCAGCGCTTCAAGCACACTAAACGGCACCCCCTCGGTGACGATCTCGCGATCGCCGACCGCGCCCATGCGCGTGGTGAGTTGCAGCACCACGTTCGGCCCGAAGCTGCGGGCATTGGCGTTGCGCTCCTTCACCTTCAGTTCGATGGGCATCCATGACGCCGGGTCGTCGAGAATCCTGGCATTGGCCGCGTCGATGCGCTCCTTCAGTTGCGGATCGTCGCCCGACTGATCGAGCGTCGCGGTGTTGGCGTCGAGCCGCAGCGCGGCGTACCGGCGCAGCCGGTAGCGCCGCACATAGGTCAGGTTCGCCCGCTGGTTCCGGCGCACGGCCGCCAGATGCGTGTCGATGCGTTGCGCGGCCAGCACTTCCGGCGCGGGCTCGGGCCGCGCGTGACGGCCGCGCGATGGCGGTCCTTCCTTGCGGCGTCGCGCGATGATCGGCGCCGCGAACAGGGCGACCAGTTCGGCGCGCGCCTCGTCGACGGCGCGGGTGTACGTGCGGGCGTCGAGATATTCGACGTCGAGGATGCAGCCGCGATGACTGAGCCTGCCGTCCTCGCGCACCAGCAGCCGTTTGGCCGAGCGGTTGCGTTCGCGCAGCGTCATCGTCGCGGCCGGCGCGTCGATCGAGAACAGCCCGACCGAGCGCCGGCCGTCCGCGCCCACTGGATGCGAAAAGCCCGGCGCGATGGCCCCGCGCACCTGCCATTGGCTGCCGAGCCCGACCCGATGTTCGTCGATCCGCACACGGCCGCTGCGCTCCACGATATCGGCCTTCTGCCGCGAGCGTTCCCAGCCGCCGCCCGCCGACGGACCGGCGCGCGCCGATAGATGCCGCACGCTTTTGCCCGTGTGCGGATCGCGCGCGGCTTCGCCGCCGAGGCTCGCCACCTTGACCGTTGCGTTCACGTCGAGCGTGGCGCCGCGGCGCCGGTTGCTCGCGTGGCCGTCGGTCCAGCTGAGCGACACGTCGGGGTCGTCCCAGTAGCGCTGTGCGAGGCGGTTCCACACGCCGGCCGGCCCGTCGTCGTGCGCGCCGGCCGCTTCGTCGAACAGATGCCCGACCAGCGCCGCGAGTTTCGCGCGCATCGCATCGTCGTCGTAACCGGTCCCGTCCGGCCGCAGCCGGCGCGCCACCCTGAGCGACACGCCGCGCGGCTCCGACAACTCGCGCGCATGCAGGATCACGTTCGTGACGAGGCCCGCGCGCACGGTGGTCAGCGCCGTCTCGATGTCATAGCCGACCAGCAGGCCGGCGCCGACGTGATGCATGCTCGACTTCGACGTGCCGACGAACAGCGACACGCCGTGCGTCGAACGGCTCACCTCGACGACGGCCTCGCGGGTACGCGACGCGCGCAGGTCCACGCGCGGCGACACCGGCACCGCGTGCCCTTTCAGCAGCGTCTCCACCGTCACGTTCAGGCCGCGCGTGCTGAGCCCCTGGCGACCGCCGTCCGTGAGCCGCAGACGCTGCCCCGACTGCAGATTGCTCACCACGTCGAGCAGCGTCTGGCGAACGTCGTCGACGTTGTCCGCCGGTCTCGACGCGCCGTCGTGCCGGACGAGCGCGCGCAGTTCGTCGACCGTGTTCCAGAACGGCGCGTCGTGCGGCACATGGGCGACCTTGCCCCACACCGCGAGCCGCTCGACGGTGAACGGCCGTTTGGCGATCGACCGGAATGGTTTGGTCCTGGCGAGTTCCTGCGGCGTCATCTCGAGCCAGTGCGCGGTGGTCGCGCGCACGCGGGCACGGATGCGGCGCGGCACCTTGACGCCGGCGGCAGGCGAGGGCGGCGACGCCGTGGGATCGTGCAACCGCGTCGCTTCATCCGCCATCTGGTGAGCCCGCTCGGCGATCGCGCGCAGCGTCGCGTCGCTGAGACGGCCGGGCGGAAAGCCGCCGCGCTCCAGCCACACATGCAGCGCCGCGAGTTCCGCCAGCGATGCCTCGGGCCGTGCGTGAGCGAGCGCAGCGCGCGGGTCCATCGCCGGATTGCGCTTGAGTTGCGCCAACGCCGCCTGCAAGGTGTCGCGCAGCTTCGCGCGCTCCTGCGCGATCGTCTTGCGCGGCACGCCCTGCGTGCCGAAGCGCAGCGCGGACAGCGGCGAACCGTGCTTGCCGCGAAACATGCGCGGCAGCAGCGTCTTCCAGCGCTTTTCGCCGACTCGCGCAATGGTCTTGCCCGCGAACCGCCCGAGACGCTGCCTGGCCTGCGACAGATCGGTGTGCCGGCCGTCTTCGGTGAACGCTTGCCGCCACGCGAAGAGGGCGCCTTTCTGGTCGGGCGTCAACGCGTCGCGGCCGTGTTCGAGCAGGGTCGCGGCGGCGTCGAACGCGCGCTTGGCGAGCGCCGTGACGCCGGGCTCGTCCGCGGTGAGCGGCGGGTTCGCGACCAGCCCCGCGCGCGCGGCGACGGCGCCTGGCGCGCCATCGGGCCTGGCGTGGGGATCGGCGTGGCGGGCCGGATCGAGCGCGTCGCAGCTCGTCAGCAGCGCTTCGACGCCGAAGCGGTGCAGCTCGTCGTGGTGAGTCGGTGGAGTCTGGGGAGTCGCTGCGCGCAAGGCGTCGAGCACCTCGCGCCCGACACCGGAGCGCGCGAGCAGGCGCGCGGCGCGCCAGGCTTCGCACTCTGCCGGGTCATCTGAACGACGACGGCGCGGCGCCGTGAAGTCGAGCATGCCGATGCGTTGCAAAGCGATAGGCGCGGCGCGGAGATCCGTCACGCCGGCCAGCTTGAGCGCCTGCGCAAGCAACGCGCCGCGGGATGCCGCGAGCGCGTCCGGGTAGCCGCCGTCGGTCGCTTCGGGCGGGCGCGCATGCCGTCCGGATAGGACCGCCGCGGCGGCATGCTCGGCGGGCGACGTTTTCGAGCGGCACAAATCGTGCAGCCGGGCGGCGAGTGCGTGGGCTTCGCCGGCGTGGTCCGGCGCGCCGTCCGTGAATTGCTGTTGCACGTAGGCGGCGAGGTCGTCACGCGAGACGATCGCGTCGAGCGGCGTCGCGCGCCATGACGCGGCGGCTTCCCGCGCGGGCGGGTCGGCTGCCTGCCCGCATGTTTCGCTCGATGCGGACGGCGACACCGTTGCGGGCGCCGTCACGTGCGCGGCGGCCGCGAACGGGCTCGTTTCGCGTCGCGCATGTCGGCTCTTGCCGGCGGGCGGGAAACGGCTGTCGCCGTCCGCATGATGTTCCGGTCCGGATGAGCGTCCGTGGGTGCTGTGCTGAAACAGCGCGGTGCTGAACTCGACGCGGCGGGCGCCGGTCATCCGCGCCGGACGCGGCAACGCGGCGCGCAGCCAGCCGGACCATCCGCGCGGCGTCGGCTTGACCGTTTCGGCCGTGACCGGGGCGGGTGCGTCGGCTGCGGCCTCGCTCAGGTGCGGGACAGGCGAAACATCGATACGGCGATGACGGGACATGACGACGCGGTAGGAGGGAGCCGCGTTGCACTATCGTCTTCGAATGTGTCATGCCGTTTTGCGGGGTGCGGGGCGATCCGAATGTATGCGCTGAAATGCGAAGCGCTGGGGCGAGCGCTCCGTTGCGGTGAACTGCGATGAGGGGGCTGCCGGCCGATAACTGTCTCCTGGGCGAGGCGATCCGAATGCATGCGCTGAAAGACGAAGCGCCGTGGCGAGCATTCCGTCGCGGCGCGCTGCGATGAGGGGGCAGCGGGCCGGCGATTTTCGCCGGGGCGAGGCAGCCCGAATGCATGCGCTGAAATGCGAAGCGCTGGGGTGAGCAGTTCGTCGCGGCGTGCTGGGATGAGGGGGCAGCGGGCCGGCGATTTTCGCCGGGTGTGAGGCAACCCGAATGCATGCGCTGAAATGCGAAGCGCTGGGGCGAGCGCTCGGTTGTGGTGAGCGGGGTGAGGGGTCAGCAGGCCGGCAATTGTCACCTCCAGCCGCGCGTTGCCGCCTCAGATCGTTTCGAGACTCGTGTGCTCTTCGAGCCAGCGGATCGCTGGCGTGTCGGACGGCGGATGCAGCGGACGGGTCATCGCATAGAGGTAGCTGTCGGCGGCGATGAGCCCCAGATTCGGGCGGCATTCGTGGTTCCTCAGCTTCGCTTCGAGCGTGAAGCCGAGCCGCTCCATGCTGCTGTGCGCATCGCCGTCGACGGCGCAGTACGCGAAGATGCGCAGGAACGGCGGCTGCGCGATCAGCCACTTGAGCAGCTTGCGCAGCGCATACAGGCCGGCGCGCCGCCGCCGCGCGCCGCCGCGCCGGCTGATGACGACGCCGAGTTCGACGCGCGGCGGATGCGGCCGCAGTTCGATGAGGCCGGTGAGACGGCCGCTGGCGCGGTCTTCGAGCACCCAGCGGATGAGCGTGCCGGTACGCCAGCCTTCCTGCGCTTCGTCGATGAACGCGAGGGTCTCGTCGAGTTGCGTGTGGCGCGCGAAACTCAGGTCGCGTGTCGTGGCGACGTCGCTCAGCATGTCGTCGAACAGGGCTTGCGCGTCGCGTGGCTCGGGCGGCCGCATCAGCAACTCGTCCGACTCGATCAGGCCGGGAAAGCGGAATGTCGACATGGGTCGCCTCCATGCATCGGATCGAGCCATTGTCAGCGCCGGCGGGCGTGCTGAGCGGATTGCCGCGAAGCGGCATGTGCTAATGCGAACGTGCTAGTGCGAACGTGCGGGTTGGCGTTGCACGAGCGCGGTCGAACGCGGCGAGTGAATCAAGTGAGGTCGAGTGAGTCGAGTGAGTCGAGTGAGTCGAGTGAGGCGAGTGAGGCGAGTGAGGCGAGTGAGGCGAGTGAGGCGAGTGAGTCGAGTGAGGCGAATGAGGCGAATGAGGTCGAGTGTGGCGAATGAGGTCGAGTGTGGCGAATGAGGTCGAGTGTGGCGAATGAGGTCGAGTGAGCCGAGTGAGCCGAGTGAGTCGAGTGTGGCGAATGAGGTCGAGTGAGCCGAGTGAGTCGAGTGCGGTCGGTGGCGCCGAGCGGGGCGCGCGACACGCGTCCCACCGATTCGCGTATCCCTCAAACCGTCCCGGCGTGCTTCGCATCACCTGTCGCGACTTCGTGCCGCGCTCGCCGCGTGCCGACGCACAACGCTAACGTGGTGACATCCGCGGCATGGGTTCGTTGCCGCGCCGAAATGATGGAGAGATGGAGAGTCCAATCGTGAGCACCCAAGCCATCACCGCGCTGCCCGTAGGGAGCGTCGGCCGCGTCGACAGCACGAACGACAATGCGCGCACGGGCGCGGACAGTGCCGTCGTTCCCGTCACGCCGACCGCCGTCGCGCTGCGCGGCGAACTCGCCGCGTTGCGCGGCCTCGGCGCCGCACGCAAACCCGGCGCGGTCAGCACGGCAACGGACGGCGACAGACTGCCGGTGCCGATGTCGAAGAAATCGCTGATCAACCAGGCGGCCGTGAAAGCCGGCGATAACCTGCCGAATGACGCTCTGCGCGATGTCCTGGTCACGCAGCGCCGCGTGCCGTTGCCGGTGCCGTCTTCGGATGTGCAGCCGCAACTCGCGGGGCCGATGCTCGACCCCGGTCTCAACCCGGCCAACGCACTCGACCAGCACCAGCACCTCATGGCGCTGGCTAGCGTGATGCAACGTGCCGGCGAAACGATTCACGGTGCGACGCACTAACGATCCCTAACGCCGTCGACGCGCCCGGGCCCACCCGGCCCGGCAACCGCAGAGAAATACAAACACACCCATGTATGGCCGCGGCATCTGATGACCGCGGCCATTCGCGTGGCCGCCTGCCTGGCCGGCGCCCGCCGAGAAACACAAGCACACCCACGCATGCCCGCGTCATCTGATGATCGCGGCACATCCGCATTGCCGCCTACCCGGCCCGTCGACCGCCGAGAAACACAAGCTCATCCACGCATGCCCGCGGCATCCGACAATGCGCGGCCATCCGCATTGCCGCGACGCCTCATCCACATCACCGTCATTCCCGCGCCCGCACCCGCAACCGCAACCGCACGCATCATCCCTTCAAGCCCGCAGCCAGACAAACTCGCCGGCGACGATGCCTTCGAACATCTCATCCGTCGACTCGATGATGCTTTGCCGCCAGTACCGCCCATGCTCCGCGTAGTGGGCGAGCAGATCGGCCAGCGTATTGCCGTCGACGTCATAGGTCATCGGCACGCGCAGCACCAGCACGATCCCGCCCGTATCCGTATCGAGTCCGAGTTGCGCCTGGTCCTGCGCGTAGATCAGCAGATTCGCCTCCAGCATCAGCCGGAACACGACCAGCGTGCGGCCCGCCGTCACGGTGCCGTAGTGGAAGTTGGCGTACATGGCCTCCAGATCGTTCTCGAAGTATTCAAGCCGCACGTCGAAGCCTTCCACTTCGATCGAGCGCGTGCGCAGCACATGCTCGGCGTCCGCGAGACCCACGGTCGCGCACAGGTCGCGGATCAGTTGCGCATAGCGTTCGGACGTGTCGTTGGTATCCAAGGGCGGGTGCGGGCAAAGGGAGGGGCGGCCGGCATGACCGGCGCGCGCGATGAAAACGGCCGGCGCGCGCGGTGCTCCGCGGGCCGGCCGGTAAGGCGGGATGAGCACACCCCGACGATGCCGAGGGTGTCGAACGCTGTCGAGCCGAAAGAACGCCCGTCAGTGTCCCGTACCGCTCTGGACCGCCTGGCCCATCCCTTTCACGACGTTCGCCAATGCGCCAGCCAGCGACAGTTGCAACGTCGCCTGGGCCGCGCCCAAGGCTCCGGCGCTCCCTTGTGCCGCCATCCCCTGCATGGCTCCGATTGTGCCTGCGACAGCCATAAGACCTCCTCACTCTCAGGTTGAAAATGCTGCTCTGCCTCGCGGCGCGGATGCCGCCTGACAGGGCTAGCCAGGTGCCGCGCGCGTCACGCCGCGCCGCGTTTGTCCGCGAGCTGCGCGACGATCCTGCTCGCTGCGAGCAGGCCACGGTACAGCTTCGCGAGATTGTTGCGATCCAGTTCGGTCGCGCCGTTCGTTTCGCCGACGTTCTTCGCCGTGGCCTCCAGCGCCTCGCGGATCGCGGCGAGCCGCGGACCGCCGTCGGGGTCCGCGAGCGTCTTCTGCAGATCGTTGAAATCGGTGGCGCACGCTTCGAGCGGCGCATACATGTTGGTCATCTCGGAACCTCACTTCGGTAATGGCAGATACGCCGTGGTCCTGGCCTGCGCCGGCGCGGGCGGCTCGGCGGCGATGTCTTCGACGGGTTGCATCACGCCGCGCGCCGCGCCCGTGGTGATGACGACGGGCGTGCCCGATGCCGCCGCGGCAGCGGCGGGCGTGTCGGTGGCGGCAGCGGCGGGTGTATCAGCGGCGGACATCTCGGTGGCCGGGGCCGACGCCGCCGCTTCAGGACCGGAGGCCGCGGCGGCCGCTTCCGGCGTCGTGTAGATATGCTTCACGCCATCGGGCGTTTCGGCGTAGCGCACATCGTCGGACGACATCACGAGCGAGAAGGCCGTCGGCAACGGCATGCCGTCCTCGGATTGCACGACGCGCACGCGCAGATCCTTGACGTTCTCGCCGAGATCGCGGCGCATGCGCGACAGCGCGCTCTCGACATCGCGCGGATTGGCGACCTTGCCTGAAATCTCGAACGCGCCGCGGCCCACATAGGCGACCTTCACGCCCGGCATGGCGAGCGAATCCTCCATGTTGCGCACGTCGTTCTGCGCGATGTCGTAGCGCCGCACGATGCCGGTCGACGAAATCCGCATCAACAGCTTGCGCACTTGCGTGTCTTCCTCGGGCGTGGCGACCATTCCGGTGACGCTCACCGTCGAGCCGCGCGCCTGCGCGTTCAGTTCCTTCATATGCGCCGCGCGCAGCGCCACGTTCACACGCTGCGCGAGATCGCCGGCATCGTGCGGCAGGGCCGCGCGGCTCACCACGGTGGTCAGCAGCACGCAGCCGATCACGATCACCCCGCCCAGCATCGCGCAGGCGGAGACGATGCCGGTCATCTTGCGGCGCCGCGAGCGCTCGGCGGCGCGCCGCGTTTCGTCCGGCTTGACGAGCAGCGTCGACAGCAAATCGAGGTCGCTCGGCCAGGCCGCGTCGGTCGAGCCCACGCACAACACCGTGTCGCCGAACTGCATCGGCACGAACTCGATCAGGATGACCGTGCCCGGTTCCTCGTCGAGATCGGCCGGTTCGCCTTGCCGCGCGTTCGCCGCGTCGTCCGCCTCCACCGTGACCGGGGTCAGGCGGCGCGCGGTGACGATGCCGCCTTCGTCGAGGCCCAGCAGCACGTCGTCGCCGCGCCAGTCGGAGATGCGGATGTCGGCATCGTCGTCCGCGCCGATCCGGTGCGTGCCGATACCGAGGCGCAATTCCGCGCCGGCATGCGTGCCAGTCAGGATTCGCAGCAGCTTCGTCATGGAGCGCCTGTAGATCGAGAAGGGGCGGCGCGCATGGGGCGCCGATCGACACCTACTCTAGCGGTCCGACATGACGGGCAAGCACGCAATGCGAAGCGGGTACCAGGAATGCGAAACTGCGCGGCGTCACGGTTGGCCTCATGTCGGCGTCGGCGTCGACGTCGGCGTCAGCGCGATGGGTCGGGCGCACCGGCCGCGACGCGTGCGGCACGATGACCTCGCGCGCAATGTGAAGCGCGATGGATCGACCGGCCGGCAGCGACGCGTGCGGCACGATGGCCTCGCGCGCAATGTGAAGCGCGTAACGGGAATGCGAAACTGCGCGGCGTATCGTCAGCGCGATTTGTCCGCCGCACCCGCCGCGACGGCCGCGCCGCGCTGAAGCGTGCGAAGGTTGAGCGCGCGCTCGCGCATCGCGGGCGTCGCCGGCCGGCTGTACATCAGCAGCAGCGGCAGCATCAGCAGGTTCAGACGCCCGACGCGTCCGGGTTCTCCTGGCGTCGCTCCCGCAGCGGACATCGTCTTCGGCGGCTGCGCCCGCGCCGAGCTGGCGTCGATCAGACGCTGACGCCACGCGCCCAGGTCGCCGTCGCTGCCGCTAGCCGCGTCGGCCCCGCCCAACTGCCGCCGCACGGTAAGCAGATCGATGAAGCGCTCATGCACACGCGCATCGATCCGCGCTTCGGGATTGGCCGCAAGCTCGTCGCGCAACGCGAGCAACGCGTCGCACCACAGCTTCGGCAATGTTTGCGACAGATCGGCATCGGGCGGCTGCGACGCGGCAAACGTCTGCAACGCGCCGCGCCGGGGCAGCGGCACTTCGGTCTTGCCGCTGCTGCGTATGCCGACCTCGCCGCGCGACGATGCCGTGCCGCCGTGTCCGCTACCGTTGCCGTTACCGCTGCTGTCGCCACCATCGTGCCCATGCTGTGACTGTCCGCCGCTTCCTCCGCCGCCATCGCGCGTGATCCGGCCACTGCCTCCCGCACCCGCGCCGCGCGCCGGTTCGCCCGCGGCCACGAGGGGCCGCGGCACCGCCATGCGGAGCTTCCGCGCGAGCAACGCGCGGCGCGCGCTCGCGCTGCGCGTGCGTGCATAGGCGAAGCGGGTCGTGCCGCGATACAGCGCGGCGAACTGCGCGCCGGCGCGTGCGCCGGCATCGTTGCGGGCCTGTTCGCGCGCGAGTTCGGGCTGGTCCGCCGGCGCGGGGGACGGCGTGGAGATCCGCGTCATTGCGGCACCGCCGTGTGCATGATTTCGTTGGCGAAGTGCAGGATGGCGGCCGCCGAGAACGGCGCGGCGATCACGATCGCGATCGTCACGGCGATCAGCTTCACGCCATGCGACAGCGTCTGATCCTGCATCGACGTGATCGCCTGCAGAAACGACACGGCCAGACCCACCAGCGCCGCGACGATCACGATCGGCAGCGACACGTACATGCACAGCAGCATGCCCTGGGTCGTGAAGCGAACAAGCGTGTCGATATCCATGCGAGCAGTTTCCGCGAGTCAGTGCGATAAGTGCGATGCCGCGCTAGCGGTAGGTCATCACGAGGCCGTGAATCAACGTCGACCAGCCGTCCATCACGACGAACAGCAGCAGCTTGAACGGGATCGCCACGTTGGTCGGCGTCACCTGGTTGAGGCCCATCGCGAGCAACACGTTGGCGATGATCAGGTCGATCACGATGAACGCGATGTAAAGCAGAAAGCCGATCTTGAAGGCGTCGGTCAGTTCGGTGAGCGTGAAGGCGGGCGCGAGCACGATCAGGTCGTTTTCATGCAGGCTGGCCGCGTTCTCCTTCGGCCACACCACGTTCGCCGAGCGCATGAAAAAGCGCTTCTCGCGCTCGTTCGTGTGCTTCTGCAGGAACACGCGGAACGGCTCGCGCGCGGCGCTGAACACCTGGATCAGCGCCTGGGTCGGCTGCCCGGCCACCGGCTGGCCCTGCATCGACTGCATCGCCTGCATGCCGACGGGCGCCATCACGTACAGCGACACCAGAATCGCGATGCCGTTCAACACCATGTTCGGCGGCACCTGCTGCACGCCGAGCGCATTGCGCAGCAGGCCGAGCACCACGACGATCTTGGCGTAGGAGGTCACCACCATCGCGACGAAGGGCACGAGGCTGATCGCGATGATGACGATCAGCAGGCCCGTGAAGTCACTGAACTGGACCATCGCCGTGCGCCATGCGCAGAATCCGGATGCCGAGGTGATCGCCGACCGTGACGAGTTCGCCGTAGCCGATCGTCTGGCCGTGCGTGACGAGCTTGAGCTGCGCGTCGGCCACCGGCGTCGGCAGTTCGAGCACATAGCCGGGGCGCAACGCGTAGAGCTGCGAGAGCGGCAGCGCCACGGTATCCACTTCGAACTGGACGGGTAGATCGAGTTCGCCGATTTCGATCGCGTTGGCGTGTTGATCGGGCGCAAGCAGATCGTCCGGACGAACGGGATCCAGCTCATCGGTCATGGTGGGCTCCTTCGTGATGGATAGCGTGAGACCGTCGATGCTGACCGGTGCATGGACCCGCATCAGGCCGGGGGTGCCCCAGGCCACGATGCCGGTGGCGGCTTCCCTCGCGCCCTCGCCGGCGCGGGCGAGCACCGTGCGCAGCGTGCCGGCGAGCGAGCGCAGCAGCACGTCGCCGGGGGCGAGCGCGCGCAGCGTGTCGACCGGCAGCCGCCGCCGGCCGAGTATCAGCCTTCCCGGTATGAGGCTGCCGGCAAGACCCGCGGAACGTTCGGACGAGCTCGCCAACGCGCGTGTCGCGGCGGCGAGCGCCGCGCCGCGCGTCGCATGCAAGGCTTCGAGCGTGTCGAGCAACGCGCGGCCAAGCAGAACGCGGGCCGCGTAAGGCCGGCCGTCGAAAGTGAGCGTCAGATCGATCGCGGCGACCTCGGCGGAGGCGGCCTCGCGCGGCTCGCCTCGCACCAGTTGCGCGACATGCACGCCTGTCAGCCCGAGCGACGCGAGCCGCTGCAGCAACGGATCGAGCAGCACGCCGGCCACCGCGGCGCGCAGCGCGCGGGCGGTGTCGCCGGGCACGGCCGGACCCTGGCCGGCCGGAGACGCGGCGATCTCGAGCGCCGGATGCGCGGCAAGGTCGAACACGACCCGGATCTCGCCGGACGGATGCGCGAGTTCGAGCGTGCCGGGCTGCTCGAAGCGCGCGTGAGCCTGAGAGGGCGAGACATCGACCGTCGCCTGCCATTCGTTGACGCCCGCCGCATGCCCGAGAAGCTGCGCGGTCCGCGCGTTGCACACGAGCCGCGCGGCGCGCGCCGCGAGCGGCGGCACCGCGCGGATCGGCAACGCGGTGATCGGCGCGGCGGCGGTGTTTGCGCGATGAGCGCCATGAGCGGCATCCGCGGGTTGCGCTCCGGCAACGTCGGCGCCCGGCATTTCGACGATCGAATAATCCATGCAGCGGTCGGCGGAAGTGACGGCCAGCGTCGGCCTGGAAAACGGTGCGCTCACCACACCGTCAGTTCGATATCGCGGGGCGTGCCCCACGCGCGTAGAAGCGAGTCCAGCTCGCGTTCGAGCATGGCACTGTGGTCGAAGAGTAGCTGCCGGGTCTCGATGCCGCCCGTGTCGAACCGAAGCGACAACAGGAAACGCGAAAGAGACAGATACAGCGTCGTGTCCGGCAGGATGCGGCTATCGAGCGGCATGCGTACCTCCCAGTTGCCGGCGTCCGCGACGGCGGGGTCGCCGCAGAAGCCCGCGACTTCGCGCGCCAGCGAACGCGCGAGTTCGAGAAAATGGCCCTGGGTGCGAAACAGCGCGTCGATGGCCGGTAGCGTGGCGCCCGGCAGCCGGCGCAGCAACGCTTCGTGGGCGAGTGCGCCGGCGTCGGGCGCGCTGGTGTCGTCAGCGCTCGCCTGCGCTTCGGCCTGGGCCTCGTCGTCCTGTCCATCCGCGAGCCAGCCGGCCTGGGCGCGGCGGCTGTCCGCCTCGCTGCCCGAGGCATCGGCGGGCGCGGACCCGGCGCTTTCACCGGCCTCGGCGGGCGGCCGTTGCGCGCGCCCGCGCCGCACCAGCGCCGCGTAATCGAAGCGGCGCGCGCGCGCCGCATCCGCGGCCGGATGCGTATCGGCGGCGGACGGAATGATGCGCAGCGGACGCGGTTCGATGATCGCCATGTGCGTGTGGGCCGTTCGCGCTAGATGGTCACGCGGCCGAGCGGCTGCAGTTCGACATGGTCGCCGAGTTCCTGATACGAGTAGACCGACAGCCAGCCGAGCCGCGCCTCGATCATGCGCCGCACGTAGCGGCGAATGTCCATCGACGTGACGAGCGCGACGCCTTCGCGCGGGGTGTCGCCGACGAACGACTGGATCCGGTCGATCAGGAAGCCGACTTCGTCGGGCGGCAGCGCGAGGAAATTGCCGGTGGGCGTCTGCTTGATCGCCTGGCGGATGTGCTGCTCGACCGGCAGATCCAGCAGCACCGCGGGCAGTTGCCGGCTTCCCGCCGCCGCGCGATGCGCGAGAAAGCGCGCGAGGTCGCCGCGCACGTACTCGGTGAGCATCAGCATGTCCTTCTCTTTCGCGCCCCACACCACGAGACTTTCGAGAATGTTGCGCACGTTGCGAATCGAGATCTGTTCTTCGAGCAGCCGGCGCAGCACGTCGGCGATGCGCTGCGGCGGCAGCACTTTCTGCACTTCGGCGACGAGGCCCGGATACTCGGCGTTCTGCTGGTCGAGAATCCATTGCACCTCCTGGATGCCGAGAAAGAGCGACGCGTGCCGGCGCAGCATCGCCACCGACGCATGCGCGATCACCTGCTCCGCGCGCCACGCGGACATCTTCGGCGGCAGCGTCTTTTCGTCGATCCACCAGGTCGGCCCCGCGCCGCCGTCGAGCCCGCGCCGTTTCTCGCCGCGCTCGGCGAGCGCCGCGAGTTCGGCGGGCATCGGTTCGTGCGTGCCCGTCAGCGCCGGGTCGGGCAGCATCACCTTGCCCGGCGGCAGTTCGATCGCGCAGTACGGCACGTCGTGCATCAGCAGTTCGCAACTGGAGGCGGGCAGCGTGTCGCACGTCCACATCGTGATGCCGGGAAACGGCAGGCCCAACACCTGTTGCAGACGGGCGCGCTCCGCTTCGAACGAACGCTCGAGCGCCGCGCTCGACAGGCGCGCGACGAGGTCCGGCGAAATCCGCACGCCGAGCGGGCAGGCGAACTGCGGCGCGCGCGTGAGGATCGCGGGCGTGTCGGCTTTCGAGCCGGCGCGTTGCATCGCGCTGACGGCCTCGCCCGCATGCGAGGTCGCGGCCGGCTGACGTTTGCCCAGCCGATAGCCGGAGAACGCGAGAATCGCGGCGAGCAGCAGGAACAGCATCGACGGAAAGCCGGGTACGGCGGCGAAGCCGAGCAGCAGCAGGCTCGCGAAGTAGAGGGCGCGCGCGCTGGCCGACAACTGCCGGCCGATCTCGTCGCCGAGCGAGAGCGGCCGCGCGTCGCGCTCGTCGGACACGCGCGTGATCATCACGCCCGCGGCGACGGAAAGCAGCAGCGACGGAATCTGCGAGACCATCGCGTCGCCGACCGACAGGATCGAGAAGCGGTTGGCGGCTTCGCCCGCGCTCATGTCGTGATACGCGATGCCGACCGCGATGCCGGCGATGATGTTGATCAGCGTGATGATGAGCCCGGCCACCGCGTCGCCCTTGACGAACTTCATCGCGCCGTCCATGCCGCCGTGCAACTGGCTCTCGACCGCGAGCGTCGCGCGCTTGCGGCGCGCTTCTTCAGGCGAGAGCAGATTCGCGCGCAAGTCGGCGTCGATGCTCATCTGCTTGCCGGGCAACGCGTCGAGGGTGAAGCGCGCGCCGACTTCGGCGACCCGTTCCGAACCCTTCGCGATCACGATGAACTGCACGGTCGTAATGATCACGAACACCACCATGCCGACCACCAGATTGCCGCCCACCACCAGTTCGCCGAAACTCTCGATGATGTTGCCCGCGTCGGCGTGAAGCAGGATCGACTTGGTCGACGCGATGTTCAGCGACAGGCGGTACAGCGTGGTGAACAGCAGCAGCGAGGGAAACACCGAGAGCGATACGACGTTCGGCACGTACATGGTCACCATCAGCAGCGTGACGCTGATCGTGATGTTGATGGCGAGCAGTAAATCGATGAGAAACGGCGGCAGCGGCAGGATCATCAGCGAGATGATCGCGACCACCAGCATCGCGATGCCGATCTCACCGCCTGCCGGTAGCTTAAGTGCCTTGAACATCGCGATTCTCCATGTCGGCGCGCTGCGTGTCGTGGCCGCCGCCGTCGTCACGCCGTGCGCCGATCGCATCGACCCAGCGCAGGATCGCGGCGACGGTCTCGAACAGTTCGTCGGGAATCGGCTCGTCGACGCCGACCTTGTAGAGCGCGCGCGCCACCGGCGGATTGCCGATGATCGGCACGTTCGCCTCGCGCGCGAAGCGCCGCAGTTGCGCGGCGCTTTCGTCCATGCCGCGCGCGATCACGAGCGGCAGCGGATGTTCGTCGGGCGCATAGCGGATCGCGACCGCGTAATGCGTGGGATTGACGATCAGCGCGTTGGCGAAGCCGACCCGCTGCTGCGGCGCCGCCGTGGTCGCGAATTCGCGCGCGAGCTTGCGGCGTTCCGCCTTGATCTTCGGATCGCCGTCCATCTGCTTGCGCTCGCGCTTCACCTCGACCTTGGACATCCGCATCTTGCGCATGAAAAGCGCGCGCTGAAGCTTGACGTCCACCACGCCGATCACGACGAACACCGCGGCCGCGACGATGAAGAGCTTCACCAGCAACGCCCAGAACAGCTTCGACAGTTCCGGCAGCGGCTGATACAGCGAGCCGACGATGAGCGGCAGCATCCAGCGGATCGTCACCCACATCACGACGCCGATCACGGCCGCCTTGATCATCATCTTCGCGAGGTCGATCAGCGTGCGCCACGAGAAGATCCGCTTGACGCCCTCGATCGGGCTCGCGTGGTTCAGATCGGGCACGACGGGTTTGGTCGCGACCTGGAAGCCGACCTGCGGAAGCAGCGCGGCGATCGCCGCCAGCGCTGCCGCGCCGGCGCACGGCACGACGATGACGAGCGCCTCCTTGCCCAGCTCGAAGAGCCGGCCGAACATCAGCGGCTCGTCGTGGCGGCCGGGCACGAAATCGAGCGCGGTGATCACGATCGCGCGCAACGCGCCGGCGAAGCTCGCCGACGCGAGCGCGAGCAGACCGATCACCACGGCCATCGTCGCCGCCTCGACCAGATCGGTGCTTTTCGATATCTGGCCGTCCTTGCGGGCGTCGCGCAGCCGTTTGTCGGTAGGCTGTTCGGTCTTCTGTTCGCTCATGGAGGTCCGGTCTGTTGGCCGGGTGCGCGAGGCCGTGCCGTGTCGCGGATTGGCGCACTCGAAGCCTGACGGTAGCGGGGCCGGCGGCGCGGCGCGCAGCCGATGCGAAGCCCGCATGCGGCAAGCGAAGCGACGCCGCGCGGCTCGCGCGGCGCTTTCCGCTTCTCTTCCTGCTTCTCTCCCTGCTTGGCTTCCTGCTTCGCGCGAACTGTGTTCTCTTCGCGTCGCGCGGTTGGCCGGCGGTGCGAAGCCGGTATCCTGGGCGCATCGCTCTCGCATGGAGCGGGCCGGGGCTGGACGTCGTTCGTGCCGCAGCGGTTCGCGACGTATCCATCGACATGTTCATCCGCAGGAGTCTTGCGCCATGAGTACCGTCACGCCGAACTACCTCAACTGCAGCCAGGCCATCGTGGGCGGTCTGATCGATAGCCTGTCCTGCGCGCTGCTCAACAATTTCCCGACGCTCGAAGCCGATCCGTACGACATCGAACTGGTGCTCGACGCGTTGCGCCTGCTGCGCCCGCAGGTGGCGGAGCTGGACACGATGGAAGCGGTGCTGTACATGCAGCGCGGCCATTGGGACGACGCGATCCGCGTGTTCTCGCGCGTGATCGAGGAGGCGCCGCATTTCTCGTATGCGAAGGCGCTGCTCGCCTTCTGTCTGTCCGTCAAGGGCGACACCGGCTGGCAGCAATGGGCGAGCGCGGCGCTGGCGCAGAATCCCGACCGCGACACGCGCCAACTGGTGCGCGCGCTGTCGGCGCGCGAGGATCTGCGCGAGGCGATCCGCACCTACCGCAACGGCGGCACCTTCGAGGTGCCGCTCTCCATCGCGACCTTGAACGACGAACTGCCCGACGAATCCGCGCAACCCGTGGCGGCGCCCGCGGCCACCGCCGCCGCGCAGAACGACGTCGTCGGGCAGCAGGGCTACCTGCGCATCTGAGCACGACCCGCCGAAGCCGGCGGGCATCGAACGATGAGAGGCTGAACATGACACTTCCCGTCACGAGCAAACAATTCGAGGCCGCATTGCAGGCCGCCACCTCCATGCCGGCCACGCAGCCCGGCGCGGACCCGGCGTTGCAGCAGGCCGGCGAGCGCTTCGCCTCGATGATGCAGAACCCGCGCATGGCCGCGCCGGTCCACGGCGACGACATGAACACCAATGTCATCGCCAGGATGGCGGTCACGCAGGACGCGGAGTTGCAGCAGTCGGTGAACGACGTGGTCGCGTTGTCGAGCCAGGCGGGCAACATGTCGCTGCCCGAGATGACCGCCGCCGCGATGAAGACGACGCTCGAACTGGCGACCACCCAGCTCGACATGCAGGCCAAGATGGGCGTCGTCAACTCGTCCAAATCGTCGATCGAAACCCTGATGAAGAACCAGTAGGCCATGCGCGCACAGAGTGTCTTCGTCACGGCCCGCGCGCTGCGGACCGGCGCATGTTGCGCGGCGCTGGCCGCCTGCGTGCTGCTCGCCGGGTGCAACAAGGAGCTGTACCGCAACCTGACCGAACAGGACGCGAACGAGATGGTCGTGGCGCTGCTCGAACAGGGCATCGACGCGTCCAAGGCGACCGCCGACGCCGGCAAGACGTGGATGCTCGAAGTCGACGGCAACCAGATGGTGCGCGCGATGCAAGTGCTGCGCGAGCGCGGCCTGCCGCACAGCCGCTACGACGATCTCGGCAGCCTGTTCAAGCGCGACGGCCTCGTGTCGACGCCGACCGAGGAGCGCGTGCGCTTCATCTACGGCTTGTCGCAGGAACTGTCGTCGACGCTGTCGAAGATCGATGGTGTGATCGTCGCGCGCGTGCAGATCGTCTTGCCGAACAACGATCCGCTCGCGCAGCAGATCAAGCCGTCCTCGGCGTCGGTGTTCATCAAGTACCGGCCGGATTCGGATGCGAGCGCGCTGGTGCCGCAGATCAAGACGCTGGTGATGCATAGCGTCGAAGGGCTCACCTACGACGCGGTGAGCGTGACCACCGTGCCCGCCGATCCGGTCGATCTGTCGAAGCCGTCGCAGATGCATGCGGCCGCGCCGCTGCCGATTCTCGTGGCCGCCGCGCTCGTGCTGGTGGCCGGCGCGGCGAGCCTGTTCCTCTGGCTCAAACGCGGCCTGCCCGTGAGCAGCGCGGCGAGCCGGCTTCGTCCGCGAATTAGCGCGTGGCTCGCCAGGCTGCGGCGGCCGAAATCGTCATCGGCGACATGACGGCGCCGTCGACGTCGTTTCCGTTCGCGCGCGCCGCGGCGGCGCTCGGCGCCTATGAGCGCAATGCGCGCGAAGCGGCGCGCTGGGCGCATCCGTCGTGGTTCGAAGCGGCGCTCGACCTGCCGGCGGGCGCGTCGGGCGCGTCGCTCGACGGACTGCGCGGCGCGCTCGCGACCGCGCACGGTGCATGTGTCGCCGCCTGCTCGCGCGCGCTGCTGCGCGCGACCAACGTGAACGCGCCCGGCTTCGACACGTTGCGCGCGCCGAATCCCGCCGTGCTCGACGCCTTGCCCGTCGAGGTCGGCGTGCGCGTGCTGCGCATGCGCGCGCTGCTGCTGCGGCGCGCGGACGTGCGCAAGCTGATCGACAAACGCAGCCGTCAGCGCCTCGCGCAATGGGTCGGCGTGCCGCTCGAACGGCTGACGGCGGCAGGCGCGGCGGGCCCGGCGAATGCGCCCGATGTGGCGCGCCTCGTCTCGCGCGGACAGTTGCCCGCGCTCGAAGAAGTCGACGCGGACACACTCGCGTATGAAGGCTACGCGCTGCTCGCCCGCGACACGCCGGCCGCCGCCAGGCCGTGCCCGCTATTGCGGCTGGCCTTGCCGCACGCGTTGCCGGATGCGGCGTGGCTGCGCGCGAGCGGGCGCGAACTCGACGCGGCCGGCACGGCGCAACTGGTCGCGCGGCTTCCCGAACTGCTTCCGGAGTGGGCATGGTTATTTGGCTGAGGTCGGACCGGATGCTGCCCGAGGCGGCGGGCGCGCACGTCGGCGCGCATCAGGACGTGGTGCCGCGCGCCGCGTTCGGCGCGTTGATGGAAATCGGCGACGGCTACGAGCAGCTCGCCGCGGATCGCGAGGCGCTGCTCGCCGCCGCGCGCGACGAAGCCGCGGCGATCGTCGCGGCGGCGCACGACGAAGCGGCGGGCGTACTCGCGGATGCGCGCGACGAATACGACCGCGCGGCCGAGCGCGGCTACCGCGACGGCGAGCAACGCGCGCTCGCCGACTGGGTCGAGCGCCTCGGCGAAGCGGGCGCCGATCAGCGCCGCGCGCAGTTGAAGATGCGCGAGCGCATTGCCGGCATCGTGACGGTGGCCGTCGAGCAGATCGTGAAGGTGCAGCAGTCCGACCAGTTGTTCGAGCGCGCGCTGTCGGCGGTGGACCGGATCGTCGAAGGCGCGACGTGGCTGCGGGTCGTCGTCAGTCCCGTCGATTACGACAAGGCCTGCATCGCGTTCGAGCGGCTGTCCGCGCGCTGGCGCGAATCGGGCCGGCCTTTCCCGCTCTCCGTGGTGGCCGATAAGCGGCTGGAGCCGGGCAGTTGCCTGTGCGAATCGGATTTCGGCGCGATCGACGCGAGCCTCGCCACGCAGATGCGCGCGATGCGGCTCGCGGTGTCGCGCGCACTCAAGCAGTCGGCGAATGAACTGGAGGCCGCCGCCGATGCGTTCGCGCCGCACAGCGAGATCGACGACAACGCCGACGACAACCCCGACGAAAACGCCGCCGACGCATTCGCCGATTCCGGCACGGCCTGAATCATCCATGAGCCACCCATGAACCACCCATGAGCGACGCACGAACGACATGAGCGCCCGATGAACATGACGCGCGACCTCCCCGTGTCCGATGCGGACTCCGGCTCCGACGACGAGCCGCATTCGCTCTTCGACGTCGAACAGTTCGCCGACGCGATCGAACACGAGATCCTGTCGACCTCCAGCATCGCGCGCACCGGCAAGGTGCTGGAAGTCATCGGCACGCTCGTCAAGGTGGCCGGGCTCGACGTGACGCTCGGCGAACTGTGCGAGCTGCGCGCCGCGAACGGCGAACTGCTGCAGCATGCCGAGGTGATCGGTTTCACGCGCGATGTCGCGCTGCTCTCGCCGTTCTCGCGGCTCGCCGACATTTCGCGCTCGACGCGGGTGGTGGGCCTCGGACGCTCGCTGTCGGTACCCGTCGGCGATGCGTTGCTCGGGCGCGTGATCGACAGCCTCGGTCAGCCGATCGACGGGCTCGGGCCGATCGACACCGATGAGGAACGGCCGGTGTTCGCGAGTCCGCCTTCGCCGATGAGCCGGCGCATGATCGATACGCCGCTGGCGACGGGCGTGCGCGTCGTGGACGGCATGATGACGCTCGCCGAGGGACAGCGGATGGGCATCTTCGCGCCGGCCGGGGTCGGCAAGAGCACGCTGCTCGGCATGTTCGCGCGCGGCGCGCAGTGCGACGTGACCGTGATCGCGCTGATCGGCGAGCGGGGCCGCGAAGTGCGCGAGTTCGTCGAGCTGATTCTCGGGCCGCAAGGCATGGAGCGTTCGATCGTGGTGTGCGCGACGTCGGACCGCTCGTCGATCGAACGCGCGAAGGCCGCGTATGTCGCCACCGCGATCGCCGAACACTTCCGCGATCGAGGCCAGCGCGTGCTGCTGATGATGGATTCGCTGACGCGCTTCGCGCGCGCGCAGCGCGAGATCGGTCTCGCCGCCGGCGAGCCGCCGGCGCGGCGCGGCTTTCCGCCGTCGATCTTCGCCGAACTGCCGCGCCTGCTCGAACGCGCGGGCATGGGCGAGCACGGCTCCATCACGGCGCTCTACACGGTGCTGGCGGAGGACGAATCCGCCAACGATCCGATCGCCGAGGAAGTGCGCGGCATCATCGACGGCCACATGATCCTCTCGCGCGAGATCGCCGCGAAGAATCAGTACCCGGCGATCGACGTGCTGGCGAGCCTGTCGCGCGTGATGCCGCAGGTCATGACGCCCGACTACGTGCAGGCGGCCGCCCGGCTGCGCGAGCTGATGGCGAAGCATCGCGAGGTCGAAATGCTGTTGCAGATCGGCGAGTATCAGCCGGGCGGCAATCCGCTCGCCGACGAAGCCATCCGCAAGATCGACGCGATCCGCGCGTTCTTCTCGCAGGCGACGCACGAGTTCGCGGCGCCGCAGGATACCGAGGCGCGTCTGTTCGAACTGGCGCGAGGCTGACGCGATGAGCGCGGCCCCGAACCCGGACACCACGCGGCGGCGCGTCGCCGCGCTCGGTCATACCGTCAGCCGGCGCGGCCGGCTCGACACGCGGCTGCAGGCGGCGTTGACGGCGCGGCGCGACGCACATGCGCAAGCCGTCGCCCGGCATGACGCGCAACGCGAGCGCGTCGAACTCGCAGGCGACGAACTGCGCGCCTATCGCGAGCGCGTCGCGCGGATGATGAGCGGCGGCAGCGCATTCCAGCTTGCCGACCTCAACGCGACGATGCGTTACGCGGACGTGGTCGCCGCGCGCGTGCAGCAATTGGAAAGCGAACTGGCCGCGCTCGAGACGGCGATGCGCGCCGCGGCCGAAGAACTGGCCGCGGCGGCGCGCGCGCTCGCCAACAACCGCGGGCGGATGGATCTGTGCCGCGAGCGCATCGCCACGCTGCGGCGCTCGCTCGATCAGCACGCCGCCGACGAGGCCGATGAAGACGCCGAGGAAACCGCGCTCGCGCGCCTGCGGTTGATGCCGCGGCCCGCGTGACCGCGCGGCGTCCGTTGTTCACCGTTTGCTCATCGTTAGCTCATTGTTCAATCCCCGCTAGTCATCCGAATGTACGAATCCCTCACCACGCTGCCGCAACTCGGCACCACGCTGATTCAGTCGCTGACCGTGCTCGGCGTGTGTTCGGTGCGGCTCTTCGTGATCCTGTATCTGTTCCCGCCGACCGCTGACGGCATCCTGCAAGGGGTGGTGCGCAACGGCATCGTCATGCTGTTCAGTTCGTTCATCGCGTATGGACAGCCGGCGTCGCTGTTCACGTCGCTCTCCGGCACGACGCTGGTGGTGATCGGTCTGCGCGAGGCGGGCATCGGCTTGCTGCTCGGTTTCGCGGCCTCGACCGTGTTCTGGGTCGCGGAGAGCGCGGGAACCTACGTCGACGACCTGACCGGCTACAACAACGTGCAGATCACGAACCCGATGCGCGAGGAGCAGTCGACGCCGACCGGCACGCTGCTCGCCCAGGTGGCGAGCGTCGCGTTCTGGACCTTCGGCGGCATGACCTTTCTGCTCGGCGCGCTGTACGAGTCGTATCACTGGTGGCCGTTGACGGCGAGCACGCCGGTGCCGGCCAACGTGCTGGAAAGCTTCGCCTTGCAGCAGACCGACTCGTTGATGCAGACCACCGCGAAGCTCGCGGCGCCGATGATGCTGATGCTGCTGCTGGTCGATTTCGCGTTCGGTTTCGCGGCGAAGTCCGCGCAAAAGCTCGATCTGATGACGCTGAGCCAGCCGGTGAAGGGCGCGCTGACGGTGCTGATGCTCGCGCTGTTCGTCGGCATTTTCGTCGATCAGGTGCGCGATCAGCTCGTGCTGTCGAACCTCGGCGACCAGTTGCGCACGATCGCCGGCGTCACGAAGAAGTAGCCTGCCGCCGCTGCCGTCGCCGCGGGTGCGCCGGCCAGGCCGGTAAAAAGCCGCGTCCGTTGAAAACAGCCGGCCCGAAACCTCAACACTTCTCAAATGACGGCCAACCGTCAGATTTGTTGAGAATGTGCGGCATGCGCCTGGATACATTTGGCATCGCCGGCACCGGTTGCATGGCGTTCGGCGCGCGCCGCGCCGTCTGTGAAACGCGGCGCCGGGCCCGCACCGCTCCGTATCGTTTCGCGGCCTCCCGAGCCGCGGCTAACCCTTGACCAACGTGAAACCCATGAAGAAGAAACGGCTCATGCGCGCTGTCCGGCTGGCGGCGTCTCTCGCGATCGCATTGCCCGCTTTGTTGGGCGTGCGCGCCGAAGCGGCGGCGATTCACTGGCGCAGTTCCGTCGTTCATGTCTCGGCCGAAGGGCAGGACGTGAAGGACGTGCTGCGCGACTTCACGGCGGGGCAGGGCGTGCCGGCGACCATTTCCGGCGACGTGCACGGCACCGTGAGCGGCCGCTTCGACATGCCGCCGCAACGCTTTCTCGATACGCTTGCGTCGACCTTCGGCTTCGTGTGGTTCTACGACGGCAGCGTGCTGTCGATCAGCGATGTCAACACCGTGACGCGGCGCGTGATCAAGCTCGATCACGCGAGCGCGGCGGATCTGCGCTCGGCGCTCAGCCAGTTGCGCGTCGAGAATCCGCGCTTTCCGGTGACCTGGGACGAGAGCCAGGGCACCGCGCTCGTCAGCGGACCGCAGCCGTATGTGCAACTGGTCGCGGAAATCGCGCGCCGTCTCGACGAGAACGCGGCGCAGCGCTCGGGCTCGTCGATTCGCGTGTTCCAGTTGCGCCACGCGTGGGCCGCCGATCACAACGTGGAGATCGACGGCAAGACCGTCACGGTCTCGGGCGTGGCGAACGTGCTGTCGAGCATGTATCACCCGCGCAGCCAGTCGCGCGACAACGCGTCCGGCTACGACGCGGCGACCAGCCGGATCGCGAAGGAGCCGACGATGCGCCGCCTGCAGCCGATGCGCGACGTCACCGGCAGCATGGACGGCGGCGGCTTCCAGAACAGCGGCGTGAATCCGCCGTTGCCCGCGGGCATGACGGCGAGCGGCGGCGTCACGCCGGGCATCGGCGGGCTGTTGAACGGCATGGCGGCGGGCGGCGCGTCGGGCATGCAGAACGTCGGCAACTCAGCCGGCAATTCGGGCGGCAATGACGACTCCGCCGACACGACCGTTTCCGGCAGCCAGTCGCTGCCGGTGATCGAAGCCGATCCGCGCACGAACTCCGTGCTGATCCGCGACCTGCCGCAGCGGCTGCCGCAGTACCAGACCCTGATCGACCAGCTCGACGTCAGGCCGCGTCTGATCGAGATCGAAGCACACATCATCGAAATCGACGACAACGCGCTCAAGCAGATCGGCGTCGACTGGCGCGCGCACAACAGCCACGTCGATTTTCAGACCGGCAACGGCACGACGCAGCAGAACGGCTACAACGGCAACATCGATCCGATCTTCGGCACGCAGACGCTCGCCGACGGCACGACCGTAATCAGCACCACGCCGGTCGGCGGCTCGCTGACGGCGGTGCTCGGCAGCGCGGGCCGCTATCTGCTCGCGCGCGTGAACGCGTTGCAGCAGAGCAACCTCGCGAAGATCGACGCGAGCCCGAAGGTCGCGACGCTCAACAACGTCGAAGCGGTGATGGACCAGAAAACGCGCTTCTTCGTGCGCGTGTCGGGCTACACGTCGGCGGATCTGTATAGCGTGTCGACCGGCGTATCGCTGCGCGTGCTGCCGCTCGTCGTCGAGGACAACGGCAAGACGAGCATCAAGCTGAACGTGCACATCGAGGACGGCTCGGTGACCTCGCAGCAGGTCGACAACATTCCGGTGATCACGACGAGCACGATCAACACCGAGTCGTTCGTGGGCCAGGGCGAGAGCCTGCTGATCGCGGGCTACCGGGTCGATACGGCGACCAACGGCGAAACCGGCGTACCGGGTCTGTCGAAGATTCCGCTGCTCGGCGCGTTGTTCCGTTATCGCGCCGACGAGCGCAGCCACATGGAACGCCTGTTCCTGCTGTCGCCGCGCATCATCGAGTTTTGAGCGGTGTGGTGGCGTGGCGGTGTGCAAGCGCGGCGCGGTTTTTTCGTGTCGCGCTTGCATGTCGCCTGGTTGCGCGTGTGCCGCGGCGGTGTGCCGGGGCGCAGGTCGGATTGCAAGCCGCGCGATCGCAGGCTCAAGTCGCCGGTGTCGCGCGGCTGTATGCCGGGGCGCGGGCCGGACTTTTCATGCTCGATCGCAAGCTCAGGTGCCGCCACGCGTGCGCATGCCGGGGAACGCGTCCCACAGCGTGTAGGGCACCTTCGTGACCACGCTCGACGAGGCCGAGAAGACGCCCGCCGAATCGCTCCACGACGGCGCATTGCGTGCGACGACGCTGTCCGCGGCATGCACCTCCGCGCGCGGTGGCGGCGCATCGGCGGCGCGGGTGGTGCAGGGCATCGATTCGAGGCAGGCTAGCGCCGCCTCCGCGCGTTCGGCTGTCGCCATCCGTTCGAATGCGGGGCCTGCGTGAGCGGCTGTCGTCATCGGTTCGAATGGGGGGCCCGCGTGAGCGGCTGTCGCCATCGGTTCGAATGCGGTGTCCGCGTGAGCAACTTCAGTTTCAGTTTCGGTTTCGGCTTCAGTTTCTTCCAGCGGCGCATCCGTCATCTCGGCGATCTCGATCCGGTATCCGTGCGCATACAGCGTGCGCAAATGCACGCCCCACGGACCATTGAGTTCGAGCTTCTTGCGCAGCTTGTAGATGTGCTGCTCCAGCGTGCGTCCGATGATGTCCTCCGAACTGCTCCAGACCGCGCCGGCGATCTGGCGGCGGCTCACATACTCGCCGGGATGCGAGAACAGCAACCATGCGATCGCGAATTCGCGCGACGTGAGCCGCACCGCCTTGCCGTTCACGTGCACCGTGCACGTGCGGCGATCGAGCCGGTAGAGGCCGCATTCCAGCCGGTCGCCGCTGTCCGCGGCCTGTAGCTGCACGCGCAGCAGCGCCAGATGCACGCGCAGCGTCAACTCGCGCGAATCGACCGGCGACAGGACGACGTCGTCGGCGCCGGCGTCGAACAAACGCGCGATGCCGGCACGGTCGTGGCCGCCGCCGACCACGATCAAGGGCGCACGGCGATCCGAGTAGCACGCGCGTCGCGCGAGCACCGGCCGCAGCGGACTGATACCGGTATCCGCGTCGATCAGGATCGCGCTGTATTCGTCGCGATAGATGGCGCGTGCGAAGGCGACGTCGTCGGCGAAACGGTGACAGACGGCGCCATCGGCTTCAAAACAGCGGCAGATCAACCCGAACAGTGTTGCGCTTCTGGTCATCACTGCAAGTTTCATTTTTCCTCCGTGCGATACGATGCGCCCGGGCGACTCGTGAGCGGCGGGCGGACGTTCTTCATGGAACCGGTCTTCGACGCGATGCGCACCGCTCGTTATGCGTTACGCAATGCGAGTGATTCGACAGTAGAGGGAGCCGCGCATCAAGGATGTAACGTATTGTTTCTCTTGAGCGGCCCCATTTGCCGGCGGCAAAGATCAATCACGAAAAGGCGATTTTGCGTTCGCCTGTTTTTCGTAGTTCGGCACTCGCCAGGGGCGGATATTTTCGAGTGTCAGTAAAGCCGATCGCCTGCCAGGGATGCGAACCTTACAAACAAGAAGGTTGGTCATTGCCGGGAAAGGCCGTGTTTACAAGGCATCGGCGCCCAACCTTACAGTAGTGTAATTTAAACGTAAGTTTTAAGCCGCATTTCCGGGCACCCGTTCGCGTCTATTTTTCATGGCCCGTTGCCGATAGGCGAAAGCCTGTCGCAATTCAGTATCGCGCCTTGCGTTTTATCCGTCGTCGTCCAATGCGAAGCAATAGACAATTCGGCGCTATTTGCCGATGTGAGTATTGTTGAGCGTATTGCCGGGCGGATTTCCTTAGTATCGGCACGGAATGCGGCTGCGTACCGAATGGACAACCGCGCGCGCATTCGCGTGGAGATTCCCGATGCCGTATCTGCTCAATGCCTGGTATGTCGCCGCGCTGTCCAGCGAGGTCACGACGCAAGCGCCGTTCGCGCGCACACTGCTGGACCAGCCGGTCGTGTTATATCGCGACGCCAGCGGCGAGGCCGTCGCGCTCGACGATCGCTGCCCGCATCGTTTCGCGCCGCTCTCGCGCGGGCAAATCGTCGATGGCGCGCTGGCTTGCCCGTATCACGGTCTGCGTTTCGGATCGAACGGTCATTGCGTGTTCAACCCGCACGGCGACGGCCGCGTACCCGCGCATGCGCGCACGCGGTGCTATCCGACCCGCGAGCGTTACGGCGCGGTGTGGTTCTGGCCGGGCGATCCCGAGCGCGCGCAAACAGCGCCGTTGCCGGCCTTCGACTTTCTCGACCCGCTGCGCAACTTCACCAGCGAAAACTATCTGCCTACGCGGGCGAACTACCAGTTGAGCGCCGACAACCTGCTCGATCTCAGTCACTTCCAGTACTTGCATGCCGGTACGCTCGGCAGCGACGAAATGGCTCGCAGCACGGTGCGCGCGGCGGTCGACGGCGAGACGGTATCGGTGCATCGCGAGGCCACGGACGAGCACTTGCAGCCGATGCTGATGCGCGCTTTCAATCTGGCGCATGGCACGCGCGCGGACCGTCAGCTCGATGTGCGATGGATGCCGCCGGGTCTCCTGAGCATCGCCGTCGCGGTGTGCGAGAGCGGTGTGCCGGAACTGACGCGCGTGAGCCTCTCCGCACACTGGCTGACGCCCGAGTCCGTCGCGAGCACCCATTATTTTTTCGCGTTCGGACTGCCTCGCGACATGGGCGAGCAAGGCGCGGAACTCGTGCGGCAGGCGGCGCGCAATCTGATCGCGCCGTTTCGCGACGAGGACTTGCCGATGCTCGAGGCACAGCAGCGGACGATCGGCGAGCGCGACTTCTGGTCGCTGCGTCCGGCGATGCTGCCGATCGACGCCGGCGCGGTGCACGCGCGCCGCATCATGCAACGCTTGATCGCGGAGGAACAGCGGCAGGCGGAAGAAGAACGCGGGTCGCCGCAGCGAAAGGCGGCGCACGCGGCGTGCGAATGACGCCGAGGCGTTGCGGGTCACGGAAAAAGAAGCCGCGATAGCTACGTCGTTCGAACCGTGGGCTTCGACGGGCCTCGGCGTGCTTCGACGTGTGATGCGCCGCGGTTGCGCACTACTCCACGGCGGACGCGGCGTTCAGCGGTGGCGCGGCAGCGGCGTCGGCGGGCGACGGCGCCACCGCTGACGGATCTGCTGCCCGATAGAAAAGATAGGTCGCCGAATACGGCACGAAAAGCGACAGGCCTTCCTGGCCGCACACGGGGTCCGGCGGCAGACCGCCCGAGGTCAACACGCGCTGGATCGAGGTCGTTCGCGCAAAGCGTCCCTCGCCAGTGCGTTCGCCGGTATTGAAGCGCGTCGCGAGACGTTGCCACGGCAGCGCGCCGGGCGTGACGGGCTCATCGCCGACGAGGCGGCCGATCACGTAGCTGCCGTCGTACGCGTTGAACATCCGGTTCGGCATGACCGTGCCGACGCTGTTGCGGGCCTGATCGACGAGCGTCGCTTCCGCGCCGGTGGGCGTCCATGAGAGCGTCGGGCCGCTTCTGCGGCAACTGTAGGTTTCATCGCCGACCGCGCTCAGCACATCCTGTAGCACTTCCTCGCGCTCGACGCGCAACGAGACGGGCAGCGTGTCGTTCGCGGGCGGCACGAGTTGCTGTTGTTGCGTCACTTTGAGCTGCATCGGCCCCGGTGTCGGAGCGGCGCATGCGGCGACGAGTCCCGCGAGCGCGAGAACGGCGAAAATGGCGCGGGCGGAGACGGCGCGAGCGGCGCTAGGCGGACGCGCGACAACACGGACGGTGACGAGTGAACGGTTCAGCACGGCGGTCTCAAGGCAATGCAATGGCGCGAGTAGACACGAAACTTGCGTGTGCGGGGGCGCGCGATGCGAACCCGCGGATGATTCCGCGCAATGGCCTGAGATCCGGCATGCCATGCGGCATGAAATTCGCCATGAGCTTCGCCATGAAATTCGACACGCGATTCGCGCCTGGCTTCGGCGGTTCGTCGTGCTCGCGTCGGATCGGTGCCGGGGTTGGCCCTGGATTCGCCTTGGCGTCACATCGGCCGCTTCGCTTTATCGCGCATTCGTGCGCATCGCTCACGGCTCCCCGCAAGGCTTGCTTCTACATTCGAGCTTGCATCCAGAAGACCATGCCGCATCGGGCGAGCGGTCTTCGGTGCGATTCGCGCGAGTGGCTTCGCCATGCCAAAGGAGTCGTGATGTCCTATACCGCATTTCCGGCGCTGTCTTTTCCGACGCAGGGTCTGTTGGGTACGTCCTATCCTTCGGGTTCGTTCGGAAAGCCCTTGAACCTGCGCGACGCGTTCTCGAATCTGCCGGCGGGAAACTGGAACGCGGCGGGCAATAGCGGGGGCATGGGCGATCCGCAAATGGAGCAACTGTTCCTGCAATTTCTGCTCGCGCTGACGAGTGCGTCGTCGCCAACGGATTCGTATAGCCCGCCGCAAATGCCCAGTGGCGGCGGTATCACGCAAGCCAGCTACCGCGGATCGAATGGTTCCAGCGGCTCGGAGGGCGCGGTCCAGCGCGGCGATGCGAACGTCGCGCCCGCGGGCAACGGCAACGCGGCGGGTGTGGCGCAGACCCAGTTGCACAAGTCGGCGGCGAGCATCATGCAGAACCAGGGCGTGCCGATGGAGAAGGGCGTCGACACGACGGTGTGCTGCGCGAACTTCGTGTCGGCCTGTCTGGTGAAAGCCGGCGATATACCGCAATCGCAGCACACCAACCTCGTGTCGACCCTCGACAGCGAACTCAAGCGCGATGGCTGGCACAACGTGAGCCGCAGCGAAGCGAAGCCCGGCGATGTCTGCATCGTCGGCGCGGACGAACACGTCGAGATCGTCGCGAGCAACGACCACGGCAAGATCACGCTGATTGGCTCGAACAACACGCAGGGCGGCAGCGGCCCGCAAGTGGTGTCCTACGACACCTACACCGGCAATACCGGCAACGTGAAATTCCTCTCCGATTGAGCGACGCCGATGCAACGCGGTGTTGATCGGTGTTTGTGTTGCTTGTATTAACCGCCGGCGCGCTCCAGCACCAGCCGGTCATAGCCATGAAACGAGCCGTGCTGCTGCCGTACCTGCGGACCAGGCGCGAGCCGCAGATCGGGCATGTGAGCTAGCAGCGAGCGCAGCAGCGATTCGAGCTGCATGCGCGCGAGCGCGAGTCCCATGCAGCTATGCGGACCCGCGCCGAATGTCAGCGAACGCCCGGCTTCGCGCTCGAAGCGGATCTCGTCGGGCGCATCGAACGCGGCCGGATCACGGTTCGCCGCGCCGAGCAGCGGCACCACCAGTTCGCCTCGCCGAATCCGCTGGCCGTCGATCTCGACGTCTTCCCACGCATAGCGGAACACCGCCTGCACGGCTGCGTCGTGGCGATACAGTTCGCGCACCGCTTGCGGCACGAGCGCCGGATCGGCTCGCAGCGCTTGCCATGCCCGCGGCGCGCGCAGCAGGGCGGCGAGACCGTTGCCGATCGACAGCAACGTCGTGCCGTAACCGGCAATGAAGAGAAACAGGATGTTGACGAGCATCTCGCGGCGCCCGATTCCGCCTTCCCGTTCGAGATGCAGAAAACGCGACGCCGCATGATCCGGCATCGCGTCGGGATCGATGTCGGCGATGAACGACTCGACTTGCGCGAGAAAGGCTTCGGTCTGCGTGATCGCGCTCATGCGTTCGGCGGGCGCGAGCGGCGCGCCGCTGATCAGTTGCCACGCGCCGGTCGACGCTTCGAGGTAGCGCGCGCCGTGCGCGTCCGGAAAGCCTAGCAACCGGCAGATCGTGCGCACCGGCAGCACGCTCGCGATGTCGGCCACGAGATCGAAGCGCGGCGTGTCGCGCAGGCGCTCGACGAGCCGCGCGATTTCGTCGTCGATGAACGCTTGCAGCGCCGCCAGCGCCTTGCGCGAAAAGAGCGGCGCGAGGAACCGCCGCAAGCGGTCGTGTTCCGCGCCGTTCTGGAACACGATCATGTCGGTGTAGCCGAGCGCGTCGTCGAATGGCGTGGCCGAAGGCGGCATGCGCGCGGAGAAGCGCGCGTCCTCGAGAATGCGCGTGACGAGCGCGTGCGACGAAGCGAGCCATACGCCGCTCGCGTCGCGGCACAGCGGCCGGTTCGCGCGCAGCCAGGCATAGACCGGGTACGGATCGGCGGAGCCCGTGCCGATGATCGAGGGCAGGGCGCTGTAAAAGTCCGGGTCGGCAAGCGTGACGGTCATGGCCGGCTTCGGCTGAGGGGAAGGCGCGGGCGTGCCCGCGAGACGGCGCCGATGGTGCGCAACTCGCGTGCGACTGGCACGCCAGTCATGCGCAACCGGTGTGCAGCCAGCGTGTCGATCATGCGCAGTTCGTGCGCAGCCGGCGCGCGATCATCCGCGACCCGCGCGCCGATCAGGCGCAACTCGCGCGCGAATGCCGCGGAAATCGGCGCGAACCCCATGCGAACCCCACACGAATCGGCGCGCGTCAGATCGTGATCGTGCCGGGCTGTTGCATGAGCGGCTGCACCTGCGGAGTCGTCGTCGTGTTGCCGCTGAGGTTCAGGTCGCCGGCGCCGATGTTGACATCCTCGGCCGAGAACTTGACGTTGCCGTTGGACTGCTCGTCGGGCTTCACGAAGTCGCCGCGAATCAACATACCGAAATCGAGGTGGTTGTTGGTCGCCAGCGTCTGGACCTCCTTCTCGCCATCGGGCGTGAAGCTGACGCTGCCGTCGGCGCCGATCGAACCCACCGACTTGCCCTTCTTGTCGTACAGGTTGCCCGATGGGTCCGCGAGCAGATCGACTTCGCCGCCGGAGCGCGACGTGAGCTTGACGGAGCGCAGCGGCGGGTTGCCGCTCGTCGACTGGCCGGGGTAGCCCGGCACCTGGCCGGTGCCGGGGAATTGACCCGAGCCCGGAAACTGGCCCGACGAGCCGGGCGTCTGGCTGAATGCGCCGAGGTCGTTGAGAAGCTGCTGGATGTCAGCGTTGATCCGGCTCGGATCCGCGCCGCCGTACGACTGGGTGTTGGGCGAGTATTCGAGCGTCTGCGCCTGGAACGACGGCTGGACTGTGTTGAAGGTCATGGTTCCTCTCACAAGGTTGATCATGCGGGTAATCGAAAACTGATGAGGCGGCAGAACGCGCCGACTTCAACAGACACAGGCTAGGGGAAGCGGATGCGCCCGCGTCGGCGAATGCGAAGCGGCGTGTGAGCGCACGAAACGTTGGCGACTTCGCGGCGCGTCGCCGCGCGCGGCGCTTCGAGGTGGCCAATGCGCTTCGCGATCTTGTGCCGCGCTTCGTGTGCTCGCGGTCATGGCGAAGGGTACGCATCGACAATGCTGCCTGTTTCCCGATGCCTTTTCGTTTGCGCAGGTACATGCAATGAAAAACGATCAATGCAGTTTGTCGGTGCTGGGTGTGCTGCTGTCGGTGTTTTCGGTCGGCTTGCGGCTCGGCGCGCATGCCGAACTCGAAGAGCTGCTGCTCGTGCTGCGGCTGCTGCATCCCAATCCGTCCGTCGTCGATATCTGCGAAGTGCGTCTGCTCGTCAACTCGCAGCGCTGGATGGATGCGTTGCGCCTGTTGCGGCAACTCGACGAGCAGGGGCAGGGTTCGCCCGTCGTCATCGCGCTGCAGGGCTGGTGTCTTTACATGCTGGGCGATCGCGACTGGCGCCGCTGCGTGGGCGCCATCCTGCACAGCGGCGACCCCACCGCGCTCGCGATCGCCGCGAAGTTCATGGGCGTCGAGGGCGACGCGGTGCCCGCGCGCATCGCGGAGGCGCTCGGCAACGAGTACAGCTGAGACGCGTGAGCATTCCCGCGCGACACGCGGCATCCATCACTCTCGAAAGGACTTCCTGTTGGACGACAAAATCAGCAGCGGCGGCGCGGGCGAACCGCGGCCGTGGCCGGAGCACGACCCTGGAGCGCGGCCTGCGGGGCCGCCGCCCGCATCGCGGCGCCCGCCCGGGTCGCCGCAGCTGGACGGTCTGCCGCCATCGCGCGCCAGTGCGGCGGAGTCGCGACCGATGGCGGAGCCGGGCAGCGAGATCGTGTTGCGCGACGCCGGGGTATCTCACGCGCACGACGATCGCGCGATCCGCAACGCGCAGACCGAAGGGCGCATCCGGCGCGCGAAGGACATGCTGCGGATTCTCGTCGACGAAAGCAGCAACGACAAGCCGGTAACCGGGCGCGGCGACGAATGGCTCGTCGATCTGCTTGCGCGGATGAAGACCGGCAATTTCATCACGCAGAACGCACACGAATACGTGCATCGCGCGTGCGCTGGCGCGGGGCGAACCGACCGCATCCATACCGGCTGGAGCGAACTGTCGGGCGATACGGCCGCGGCGGCGCTCGACGTCAAGCGCCGCTTCGCCGACAGGCAGGTCGTGGTGAGCGGCTTTCGCGGGCGCAGGCCGGATGATCCGCGGCGCCTCGATCAATTCGACGCCGCCGATGCGATCGTGCTGACACGCGGCGATTTCCACGCGCCGTACCAGTTCATCGAGGCAATCGACTATCTGCGTTCCGCGCGCGCGGCGGCGAGTGCGGTCGGACAGCCGCGCGAACGGGCGCTGGTGGTTGCCGACTTCGGTTTCTACCGGCCGTTGCTGCGGGGCATGTTCGGCGCCGCGCCGCGCGGTGTCGACGAAAAGGATCACTACCGGAAGGCGCTCGACAGTACCTTGCGGCAAGGGCAGCGGCCGGGCGTGCCGCACGCCGCGACGACCGTGCAGATCGTCGACTCGCTCGACGACGTCGCCCGCACCGGCGCACTGACCCGCCGTGGCCCGACGGCCTTGGGCGCAACACCGGCGACACCGGCGTTACCTGCATCCGACACCGCCACGCGCAATGTGGCGCAACTCTTCGTCGGCACCACCAAGCAGCTGAAGATCGAGCATTGGCGCTCCGGTTTCGGCAGCGCCACGCTCAGGATCAGTTCGCTGATCGAGCTGATCGACGATCTTGGAGAACCCGAGGAGCGTCACGGCAGCTACGTCGCGAACGTGCGCGGCTTGCGGCCCGACGCCGGCGTGGAAAATTCCGGCAAGGCGGAATCGTTCGTGCGGGTGATCCGGCGCGTGCTCGACGGCGAGCATCCGACGATCTCGCGCGAAGCGTTGCTGCAGCGGCTGGCATCGTTCGGCGTCGATGCGGAGCGCGGCGACCGGCTGCACTTCATCGCCGACGATCGCGGACTCGAATTTCCCGACTGGCCGCTGCTGGAGCCGTATTTCCCGGCGCACATCAAGGAGGAGGCGCTCGCGGAAGTTGAGCGCCGGGTCGGCGGACAGGACCCGGCGATTCAGGCCGTGCCCGGCGTCGAGACCACCTGGTGGATCAATACGGCGGGCGGCACCACGCAGCTTCTCGAACACTTCATGCAAGCCTACGAGCGGCGCGCGGCCGCCACCGGCGAGCGGCTCGAACCGAGCGTGGTGAGCGTGTGCGTCGCGAGCCTCGTCGACATGGATCTTTCGACGGGCGCGGCAGACGTGCGCAATTTTTCCGGCGCCACCACCTTCGAGTTCCGCCGTCCGCCGGCGGGCGCCGTCAATGCCGCCGACAGCGAGGCGTGGTTCGTGCCCGCCGCGGCCATCAACCCGGAGTCGCGCTCCGTGCAGGAACTGATGGACCGGTCACACGAAGGCGCCTACACCGCGTCGCTGCCGTGGGTGAAAGCGATCGACGCCATGCGCGCGGACGGCGTCACGTTCGAGAACACGGCGCGCAGATCGCGCGTGCCGGATTATCGCGTGTCCTTGATCGGTCAGCCGGGCAGCACGCGTGGCGCCGCATGGCAGGAGCGTATCCGCGCGCTCGCGCCGGCGAACGCGACGCGGCCCGATCCGGCAGGCGAGCACGCGCCGCCTGTTGTCATCGGTCAGGCATCGGCTGCGCGAGCGTTCGATCCGTATGCGATCGGAGAGCGCGTGCAGCACGCCGATGCCGTGGTGTTCGATGCCGTGCCCGGCACGCTCGGCGCGCAGGCTACCGTCCTTTACGAATACTTTTCGGCGCTCGTGCTGACGAGCCTGCATCCCGACTACAAGAACGTGCGTGTGCTCGTCAATGAAGGCGATCCGCATCTCGCCATCCTGCAGGAACTCGTCAGGACCCAGCATCACTACGGGTTGAGCGAAAACCCGCTGACGCTGTCGCGGCGTTACGACGAGGAAAGCCAGGCGACCGCCGAACTCGAACGGCACTGGGCGCAGTATGAGCGGATCGAGGTCCCGCAAGACGGCGCGGCGGCCCCGCCCAACCAGTTCGACGTGCGCCGCGAACTGGATGCGGGCCGCGCGGCGCGGCGTCCCGCGGTGGTGGTGCTGGCGTCGGGCAAGGCGGTCGAGCCTTCGCTCGTGGCCGAGACGACATCGGTGGCGCGATGGATCGCCGGACGCGGCGACGATGCGATCTATGGCGGCGGCGCCAAAGGTCTGATGGGCGAGTTCTATCAACACTATCAGCGCCATGCCGCGTCGAGCCGCACCGGCGGCAAGGTGGCCGGCATCAGCACGACGATGGTCATCGGCAAGGAAACGACGACCAGCGAACTGCCCGCCGCGCTCGACGTCGGCCACGTCAGCCCGGACATCATCACGCGGATGCATCAACTGTTCGAGGCGGACATGGCGGTCTTTCTCGCGGGCGGCGTCGGCACGGCCGAGGAAATCGGCTTCGCGCTCGCCTTGAAGGCGGCCGGCGTGCAGCCGATGCGCGACAAACCGATGATCCTGGTCAACTCGCTGATGCCGGACGGCAAGCGGCTCTGCGACGGTTATCTGGAATACTTCGGCGCCGGCGATCCGGCGCTCGACCGCCAACGCCGCATCGAAGCAGGCGCGAGCAGGCTCAAGGCGCTGAACGTGCACGTGGTGCAGGCGGGCCGCGACGACTTCGATCGGACGTTCGGCGATGAATTCATGCGTATACGGAAGCTGTATGGGATCGGCTCGACGCCGCGGGCATAGTGCCGCCCGCGCGCCGGGCGTTCACCGCTCCGTTGCGTTGCCCGCGACGCCCGGCGCGTCGGCCGCGTCATCGGGGCGATACGTCGGCGGCGCACTGCCCGCGTGGATCATCCCTTCATGCACGGCCTTCAGTTCCGCGGCGCGGCCCGCATCGCCCGCCTCGTTGCAGCACGCGATCAGAGCGATGATCGCCCGCTCGCGAAACGCGCTGTCCGCACAGGCGTTGGCCAGTTGATAGACCTCGTTCCACGCGGCGATCACCTGGTCGGCGGGCGTCTCCACGAGCGGCAGCGCCTCTGCGATGACCGCATGCAGACGCATCTCGTCGCGCCGGCGCGGCGTCGCGCTCGCCGTCAACTGGGCAAGCACGGCGCGCGCGCGCCGCAGATGTTCGTGCACGAGCGAGAGCAGGCGCCACAGCGGCGCGGAGCATTCGAGCAGCGTGACCGCGAGTTCGAAACGCCCGGCCTTCACCGCCCACGCGAGCGCGGCGCGCAGATCGTCGAGATCGCTGAGATCGAGCACGTCGATCACCTTGTGCTCGCCGCGCTTGCGGTGCGCCGCGATGCGTATCGGCAAGCCGCCCGCATGAGCGAGCGCCGCGCGATCGAATTCGCCGCTGTCGGTGAGCATGTCGCGCGCGAGTTCGCGGATCGGCCGGCGCATCTGCAGCATCCATTGCCCGTCGCTGTCGATCTCCTCGATCAGGCCGGCTTCGACAAACTCGTCGAGACGGCGGTCGGCAAGCGCCTCGCCGCGCACGCCGCCGCCTTCGCTGGCGGACATCGGCAGCTCGCAGGCCGTCAGCAGGCCGATTGCCGCGCAACGCGGAAACTCGCCCGCGAACAGGCTGAGCAGCAGGAAGTGCTTGCGCGCGAAAGGATCGAGCCGCGCGATATGCAGATCGAGCGCCACCGGCACCGGCGCCGAGAGGGACCGCGGCACGCCCGGCGCGTCGATGCGCGCGTCGATCAAGCCGGCAAGGCGGCGTGCGTAGCCGGTCATCGCGGTATCGAGCGTCTCGCCCGCGTTCATGCTGTCGTCGATCGACGCGGCGGCGAGTTCGAGCGCGAGCGGCACGCCGTCCAACTGCTGCGCGATGCGCACGGCGGCATCGATCACGTCCTGGCTGATCTCGCCGGCATCGAGTGCGGCGAGAAGGGCCGCGCTTCCGGTCCAACGCGCAAGCGCGCGCGGCTTTTCGCGCAGCCGCGCGCGCCGCGCGAACAGCGTGCCGAGCCGTGCGAACAGCAGCCGCAGCGCGTCGTGCTCCGCGGCGAGCGCGGTGCTGACCTGCGTGTCGTCAGGCGTGCGCAACGGGTAGAGCGTCACCACTTCTTCGCCGTCGAGACCGAGCGGCGCGGCGGCGGTGACGATCGCGCGCACCTCGGGCGCCTCCGCGAGCAAGGCGGCGATCATGCGGGCAGCGGGCTCGCCGCCCGTCGCGCCGCAATCGACGACGAACAGCACGCGCCGCGTGCGCACGCCATCCAGCAGACGCTCGAAGGAAGCGCGCGCGAGCGGCGGCGCAAGGTTCAGCGCGAGCGCGAAGGCGTCCGCGAAACCCTCACGCGGCGTTTGCGCCGCGAGCGACACCGGCACCACGCCGTCGGGGAATTGCGCGGCAAGCCGGCGAGCGGCCTCGTGCGCAATGCGCGACTTGCCGGTTCCAGTCGCGCCGACCAGAGTGATGACGCGCGCGATCGAAGCGAGGCCGAGCACCTCCGACAACTCCGCATGGCGGCCGATAAACGGCGTGAGATGCAGCGGCGTGCGCAAGCGCATCGTGCGCGGCGACGTCTGCGCGGTGCGCGGTGGAATGTGAATGGGCGGTTCGGTCGGCGGCTGCAACGCCGGGCCGGTGGCCTCCGATGGCCGGGGCGCGCTGCCCGTGTGGACTTCGGCGGCGAAACGATAGCCGAAGCCCGGCACGGTGACGATCAGGTCGCGATCGTCGCCGAGCGCGCGTCGCAGCGTGGAAATCTGCGCCTGAACCGTGTTCGCGTCGACCGCCAGATCGGGCCAGCCCCGGCGGCACAGTTCGGCTCGCGCCACCGGCCGGCCGCCGGCCTCCACGAGCGCCAGCAGCAATTCGAGCGCGCGCGCGCCGAGTTCGACCGGCGAGTCGTCGGCGACGAGACGCGGCGGATTCTGCGTGAGCGTGTAGCGACTGAACGCAATGACCATTTCACCCGGTCGTGGTGACGACATCCTGAATCTCCAGCGAATCCGGCGAGCCGGTTTTCCCGGCATGCCGGCATGCAGCGGTTGCGCGCGGTGGGGTGCCGCGGTTGGGTGTGCCTGGGTGTGCCTGGGTGCCAAGCGAAAGGTTACACGGAACAGGCCCGCTCCGCGCAGGGTCGCCGCATGCGTCGCGGAGGGGCCATTCGGTTCGACATGCCCCGGAAATCTCAACAGTTCTCAAATCCGCCGAAAAGCTCAGATTTATTGAAGATGTTCTTTCGCATACGCGGATAGATTGAGCGGTGCGAACGATGGCGACATTCCCAACCATCGTGTTCGCCAAGAGCGTGCGTGCCGGCGGCGGTGACAGCCGTGCGCGTGTCAACGAGGAGTAGCGCAATGTTCCTGACGCTTTATTTTCCACTCGCGGCGTCGTTGTCCGTGCAAGATTTACCGGACGGTTTCATCAACAAGGTTCGTGAAGGCAATGTCCAGGCGGCGGGCGCGCAGGCGGCCCGCTGGTCGGATCTCGCGCGCAACGGCGCGGGCGCCGCCACGGGCTCGCCCGGACTGCTTCAGCTTCATGCCGACATGCAGATGACCCTCGGCATTTGTGACGAAGCCGAAGAACAGTATCGGCGCGCGCAGAAGGCGATCCGCTCGCCGCGCCAGGCAATCCGCGCGGCGTCGTGCCGCAATGCCGGCTGGCAGGCGCTGTTTCGCCATCGGCTTGCCACGGCGTTGTCATGCTTTGCACGCTTGATCGACGAGCCCGACGTCGAGGTGTCGCGGCAACTCGAAGCCCGCCTGGCGATTACCGGCACGTTGCACGAACTCGGCCGCTCGCGCGACGCCACCGATGCGCTCGACGAACTCGCCGCCGCGGCATCCGAACACGGCTCGGATAGCTGGCGCGACATCGTCGCCACCTTGCGCTTCGACGTCGCCGTGCAGCGCGAACTGCGCGGCGCGGCGCAACTGAACGATCACGTGTACTGGCAATCGGGGCTCGGCGGGCAGGGGCTGCGCAGTGTCGGCGCGGTCGGCACGGTCGGCACGGTCGGCACGGCAAGCGACGAAGCCGATCTGCACGAAGTGGGCGCATTGAGCGTTCGCACCCCGCTGCTCTGCGAGCGGATCGGTTATCTGCGCCAGTTGCGCGCGCTCGCGAGCGGCGAGCGCGGCGCGATGGACCGCATCACCGCGCATCTGAACTGGGCGCAGCAGCATGGCCTCGGCGATTATTTGCGCACGACGCGGCTCGAAGTCGTGCTCGCCGCGCTAGCGTGCGACGCGCCGCAGCTCGCGGAGTCGCTGCTCGAGCCGCTGCATCGCACCGACCATGCGGCATCGACCGGGCACCGTCAACTCGAGTATCTGTATTGCGTCGCCAAGACGCACCAGGCGCTCGGCCGGAGCCGCGAAGGGATGGTCTTCTTCGGACGCTACGCGCTGATCGCCACCCAGTGTCTGCGCGACGACTCGCAGGTGCTGACCTCGTACAGCGCGCGTGCCGCGCGCCAGGCGCCGCAACTCGACGACGTCGCGGCGCGCTTGCCCGCACGTTATCGGCGCGCGTATCGCTATTTGCAGGAAAATCTCGACCGGCGCGACCTGTCGGTGCGCGAGGTGGCGGCCGAGGTCGGCGTGACCGAACGTGCGTTGCAAAGCGCGTTCAAGCATTCACTCGGACTGTCGCCCTCGGAGCTGATCCGTCGGCTGCGCATGGAGCGGATTCGCGCCGATCTGCTGGACGACTCGTTCTCCGGAGACCGCACCGTGTTGCTGACGGCGAACAAGTGGGGCGTGCAAAACCGCTCGACGCTGGTGAGCGGATATCGCAAGCAGTTTCACGAGGTGCCTTCGGAGACGCTGGAGCGATAGCGTGCCGGCGCGGGCGGACGCCGCATCCGGTTGCGATGCCAGTGTCCGCTTCTGTGGCGCGCATGGGCGGTTCGGAGCGCGATGCGCGCCGGTGCTAGACGCGCGGCAGATTTTTTTCGGCGAACTCGCGCAAGTCCTCGATATCGGCGGGGCTTTCGATCCCGAAGGCCCGCGCGGCCTCTTCCAGTGAATGACCCTGGCGCATCATGAAGTACGCGTCGGCAAGTTGCCTCGGCGTCGCCGGTGCAGGTTCGCGGCCGTGCTGCGCCTCGTGCAGACGCTGCTTCTGGATCTGCGCGGTGAACCGATCGTGATAAAGATCCGCGGCCTGCCGGTACGGGTCCACGCTTGAAGCCTCCTCCGGGGATGCTTGCGATTCACGCGCCGCCTGCCGTCCCTGGGGCAGGCCGGCAAGCGGGCCCGATACCTGCCGCGCGTGCGGATCGATCCTCCTCAAGGGCTGCGTTCTTTCATCGGAGCCTTCGAAATCAGGCTGAGCCGGCGCTTCTCCGCCGCCGACCGGCGGCAACTTGTCTGAACTCATCGAGGCAATCCCCGGCTGGTTGTATCAACCCGGCATGGCGGGACACACGCGCGTCCGCTGTCCGCCATCACGCGGACAGCACGTACTGAAGATCCGCGAGGCGGCTCGACATCTGCGGATCGCCGGGACGTTCGAACGTATTGCAGAACACGACGGTCGCGTCCTGCGCGGTCTGCGTCTGCTTGACCGCGTCGATCGCGCCCGATTGCGAGGTTTCGAGTTCATGCTTGAGGAAACCGTAGTTCGCCTGTTCGCTGGATGGGTCCAGCTTATGTTGCGAGCAGTAGTCGAGGTAATCCTGCTTGCGCGAGCCGGTCCATTGCGCGACGCCATAGCCGGATTGCAGGTTGGAATTGGGTGCGCCGACCGCGCCGCCCTGATTGATGCCGGTGTTCATGCCGCCGCTTTCGTGCCACAGGTTGGCGACGATTCCCGCCGCCTGATTTCTCGTCAGGCCGAAGTCCCGTTGCAGGTTCGTCATGAAATGCTCCGCCGTCTCTTTGCCCTCAGCCGTGCTCGCGGGCGTCCCCTGGCCCGAGCCGTCGCCGGCCGGAACCGCGCCCGAGTACGAGGCGGGCGAGGCCGACGAGGTGGACGCGTAGCTCGCCCGCGCGGGCGCCGCGGAAAAGGAGGGCATCGACGGCATCTGGAATGACGGGCCGTTACTGTTGTCGAACAGCCCCGAAAGGATCTGCTGGATCTGCAGAAGGATGCTCTGATCGTTCTCGCTGCTCGCGCCGGGACCGCCGGCTCCAAGCTGATGCAGAAGTTCGTCTACGCGCTGTAACTGGGCGGATTCGATCATGGTTGTCTCGCGCGGGTAGGTCCGTGGAAATTCGTTTGCACGCAGAGCGGCCAGTCTGACGTTCGATATGCGCAACACACGCCGCCACGCCCATTCTCACAGCCGCGTTGCGCTTGGCCTCGGCGTTTCGGAAGTTGAAGCCGGCGGCGCGAAACGACGCGCGGAGGCGCATCTCCGATGACGCTTCGCCGTCTTCGAGCGCGCCTCGCGCTGTCAGCGCGTTGCCGGAAAGTTCGATGCGGCGGGCGCGCTCCGCCCGAGCGGTTGCGCCGACAGAACCGTGCTTTCCTCCAGGATTTGCCACTGATAGCCCCACGGCAGAGGCCCCGAGGTCTTTTGCGAATGCTCCCTCTGCTGCGCCAGCACTTCGGGCGCCTCCCAGTTTCCTTCGTCCATCAGGAGCTGGCCGATGTTGTCGCCGATTTCGCCCACTTCCTGCTCGTCACCGGTGCTCGCGACGATATGGGCCGCGAGCGTTTGAAGTTCTTCGAGCCGCTTCGTGGCCTGCGGTTTCATGTACTGCCGCACGACCATTTCCTGCTGTCCACGCGCCGCACGCGCCGACGCGAGCATGTCGGGCGGTGTTTCCGCCAAACCGGCGGGCGGCGCCGGCGTCGATGCGCCGTCGCGGTTCGCCAGCCACTCGCGGCAGGTCTCGACGTCCGTGGTCCATTGCCGTGTCGGCGTGGAGCCGCTGACGTCCGGCGCGGGAATATGGATGCTGCCGTTCTTCAGCATGATCACGTTCGTCGTGCGTTTGCTGTTGAGGGCCGTGAACATTGCTCCGTGCCCGCCCGCCAGATTCACGCCCGCGACCGTCGGCAAGACGACCGACGGCGGCGGATAAGCCAGTCCGGCCGGCACCTTGGTGACATGCTCGTATGCGCCGTCGACCAGTGTCGTGCCGGCCGAATTGACGTGAACCTCGCCGCCGTGCATGACCGAGCGATGTCGCTGCACGGCGCCCGCGAGCCACGGACCGAACTGGATCGAGGCCAACGGCAACGTTAGTTGCGGCAGGTGAAGGAAGGGCATGGTGGCGCCGGCGAGCGCCGTGTGCTGCTTGACGTCGGTCGGCGCACTGGTGTGACCTTCGTCGTATCGAACCGAGACGGAAGGGTGCTTCGCAGCCGCCGTCACCCATCGATTCCAGAGTCCTTGCGTCGCGCCGGTGCGGGTATCCGACAATCCGTCGAAGAGCCCGGCGGCGATTTCCTTGCATTTGTCGAGTCCATCGGGCGCCTTGACCTCGATGCGGATGACCGGCCCTCTGAAGGTTTGATTGACTTCATGCGTGCCCCATTCGCGGATCAGCCATGCAAAGGCGATCGGAATGTTCGACATCAGGACCACGCCGCGCTGGCGAATGCGCGTGTCGCGTTCGAACGTGCCGGCGTGGATTTCGAGGCAAGCGCCGTCGGGCCCCTCGCTGCCGTTCATCGCGATGCGTCCGCCCCGGCCCCTGGTATGGGCGCGCGTCGGCAAGGCCATGACGGCGGGGATCGCATGGCTGATCACGCCCGTCAGCGCGAGTGCCCCGCTGAACCAGAGCGTGGTGTTGAAGCCTTTGACTCTTGACGATCTGACATCGATGCTCGCTCCTTCTTCCACGATGGTCACGAGTTCCTTGAGTCCCGCGATGCGAGGCGCGACGCCGTGGTCGATGTCGCTCAGCAGGTTCAGGCGATTTTCCAGTGCGGAGCCTTCGAAGCCGGGCTGCGCATCCGTTGCCCATTCCCGCAGCATGGCGAGGTCGAGTTGCTGCGATCGCGCCGAGAAGTCGGCCCAGGTGGCATCCTTCGCCAGTTCCTTTTCCTTCACGCCGAGCAGGCGCGCCGTTTGTTCCCTGATCTTGCGCCGCGCGAGCGTGCCGATCGGCATCTCGTCGCGCCATCCCTTGCGGGCAATGCGATCGCCCATCACCATCAGCGTGGCCAGGCGGGCTGCATCTTGCACCCGCGTTTCAGGCTGTTCGGCAAGCGCGGCGCTGCCGACCGGCGCATTGGCGGGCGTGCCGCCATGCGGCTCCGTCACGAGCGGTTCGAGGTCGGCGCAGACGTTGCCGACGATGTTCAAGACGAGCAGTTTGAGGATCTGCGGCTCGTCGAGCGCGGACAGATCGTCCGACGAGCGCATGCGTTTCAGGAACGACCCGCGATGGCCGCTCGCGCCCACGATCCGGTTAAAGCGCGTGGACGTTTCCGTGACATGGTCGGGGTCGATCGTGCCGCCTCGCAGGAACACGATCGCCTCGCACTGGCTCAGTGTCGGGTCCGGCGAGACGGCGCCGAGCAGCGCGTCCGCCGCGATCCGGTGATATCTGAACACGTTCGCCGGAATGCCCGTGAGTGCGGCTTGTTGCTCCGGCGCGCTTGCCTGGCCGGCGATGTGGCGGGCAAGTCCGATGGATTCGTCGAGCGTGGCGGGCCTCGGCAGGCCCAGTCCGTCGACGTAATTCCTGAGCAGATGGTCGCTCGCCCGGAATGCGAGACGTGCGTCCGCGCGCGCCGTTTCAGTTTCGAGTCGGGCGAGGCGGCCGGCGGGACTCATCGCCGCCAACATGTCCGGCTTTTCGAGCAGCAGTTGCCAGCCCTGGTCGGACTGGCTGAGCGCGCACTGGGTCGCCAGCATGTCGGCGCCCAATTGCCCGCCGGTGGGCGCCGTGTCGCCTCTCCACGCGTTGACGACCGCCAGCGCGCGGGACGCATCGCCGCCGGTCGCTTGCCTGAGCACATAGGCGAGGGTCATCGCATTGCCGTAGCGCGACGCGCTGCCGCCCTTGAATTGCATCAGGCGCTGCGCTAACAGCGTCGTCTCGTTCGATTCCGCTTCCGACGTGTTGGGGAACAGCGAAACGATCTTCTTGCGTGCGCGCTGCGCGTCGTGGAGCGCGCCGCCTTCCGCAAAGTCGCCATCGGCGCACGGATCGCCACCGAACTCCGCCTCGACGAGCGGTGCGATGGTGCTGCGAAAATTCGTCCGGTTCGTCCGATCGGCGTGCCTGGTGCTTGCCGCGGTGTGTCGGCTCTCACTGCGAAGGAACTCGAGCGCGCTCGATGTCTCGGCTCGCGCGAGCGGCCTGCCCACGGGAGCATGCGTGGGTTCGTGCCGCGTGCCACCGGCGCTCTGCGCGTCGAATGGTTGCGGGTGCCCGAGCAGGCGGCCGATCAGTCGCATAGTGTCCTCCCCTGGTTGCTGTTCGCGCTCCCGCGCGGCGCGCGGACTCGGCCAGCGTGACCGAAGGTAGCCGGTTGCGAGAAACGCGGAAGGCCGGTCGCGAAGCGTCGTGCGAGCAGGCGAACGGACGCGGGGAGGGGGGCCGCGACAGGGGCAGCGGCGGTGTTTCGCTCGCGAAGAAGCCGGTCCTCGCGGGAAAGCAAGCGTTGCAGCACTCATTGCTCGCCTACCGTGTTCGGTTCGGGTATCAGTTCTTCTATGAACCGGCATGCAAACGGATCCGCCACTTCCGCCGACGCCATGTCCTTGTAACAGTGCATGGTTGCGCTCAAGGACGCGGTCACGAGCGGGTCTTGCGAAACCAGCCACCGGTTGTTCCCGGGTGCGGGCGACGTGCGCTGCTTATAGACGCCGGGATTGGCATCAGGTCGCCTTTCCTCGTAGCGCGGATTGAGTTGAAATGGGGGCGTTTGTTCCGAACGGTAGACTCTCACCGCCTGGATCTGGCTTCCCTCTATCTTGTTGACTGCCACCCACTCGGACTGCTTCCGTGCATCGGGAATGCCGGCCTCGTAACCTATCGCCGCCAACGATCGTTCCATGTTGTAAAAGTTTTCTGTTGGACGGATCTTGTAGACGTAAATCGGAGGCCCATGCCGAGTGATCAATCGGCGCGCATAATTGCCGGCGTACTCCGGGTCCGAACTCGTCGAAATGAAATTACTATTGGCATCTCTCTGTGTGCAACTTGTTCCTCTCGCGTGATCTCGAAGGTTGTCGTTCTGGCCGAAAGCGGTAAAGCCATTCTTGAAAATAGCATCCGGTTCACGTGTGTCGACCCTGAACATCCAGTTGGGGCCTGCATTGACAACGGTCAATGTGGTTTTCTCCATTTCAATATCCTCGTAAAGTTGAGATGCCGTGCGTCACTCAAGCGCTCACGCGGCTCATGACGTCGCGCCAGAAAGCCTCCCGACGACGCTGCAAACCACGCGACACGTTGCGCGGAAGGAAGGCCGCACCGAGATTGGGCTGGTCGATTGCGCCGATATAAAAGATCTCCCGAAGTATTACCGGAACGAACTCGGTGTCAACGCTGAAGCCGAAGATAATGCACCCGAGATCGAAGTCGTAAAACCTGCTCCTCGTCCACATGTTCAGGGTGCTCAGCATGCGTCCCGGCACGCTGACCTCTTTCACTCCTGTACTGCTTCTATACCAAAGCTGTAGCTCGCTGCCGTCATCGAGTACGAGTGAAACGCCGCTCGGAATACTGTCACCTGTCACGCGGGCCTTTGCGACATTGAATCTTTTACTGTCAGCGGGGGGCGGAATCGTTATCGTCTTCTTCTCAACGCCGCCCTTTTCATACGAAATGATTCCATAGCGATCAATGCGGCGCCCGTCCGCCCGTCGCTCAGGTCCTTTCCCGGTTGGATACTGAACGTCGACGACGCGTGGGGTGAAATTGAAATACTCTATATAGATGCTTGAGAACGACTTGAGAGGGCGCGAGTATTGCGGGGCAACGCCATTGCTCGAAAGAGACGCGCACACCGGGTCCCAGTCGTCGGCCGTGCCGTAGGCCGCACTGTATACGTCCTTGAATGGGATATCCGGCACTTTGTGCGGGTACCCGACAGGGTCGAGATAGGTCAGGAGAGTGCGGAAGTCGTCCACGAGCAATGTCTCTTTCAGATGGAACGGCTGATAATGATCATGGAGGGCCGTTTGATGACCGCCCGGCCCCGGGGGCGCAGTCTTGTCGTAGCGGGATTTTTCATCAGCGCTCACTTGGTCCAGGTACTTCGTGTACGAGGCGAGACGGTCGCCGGATTGCCTGACGATGTCGTCATAGGTGGCACGTGACCACCCCCAGTTCTTTCCGTTCAACACGCAGTCGCGCAGAAGCATCATATGCATCGTTGAGAACATCCCGAATAGAGGAGCCAGCACCCATTCGTAATCGGGGTTCCGGAATTCCGCCGCCGCGGCGACAAACTCCGTATTGCTTGCCAGGAACTGGCTCCGGATCGCCTCGTTGTCTCGCGTTGCAATTGCCCGCAAATAGAGCTTCGTCACTCCGCCCAATCCGTTGAGCCTCGCCCTCAGCAAGCTGAATACCGCATCGTCGATCTTCCGGTCCACCAGTTCCTCTACCTGTTTGCGTACCTGCGGCCAGACGTCCTCCTTGTCGGACGGCCAGAGCAATTTAACAGCGGCTGAGACAAGCCAGCCGACCTCCGGAATCTGGGCGAGTCCGACGGTTAAAACCGTTTTGAACATCTGGAGCGGGTCGTAGTACGGCGCGGCCACATCGCTCCTGGACGGGTTAGCCGAAGCGGCCAGAACGAATGATGGGGCGCCGAGCGCGATACCAGCGGCCGGGATAGCACGGATCATGGTGCGCCGTGTAGTCATCTTTGCTTCTCCTTTAAAAAAGCCATCACGATCGACTCGCTCTCCACTTTCACCGGCGGACAAGCTGCGCGATGCAATCGCTTCATATCGCTCTGGGAGCAAGGTCGCCTTAGTTCATCCGCGCGATGCGGCACAGTGAAACTCGTGCGTAAAAGGTGCAAGTCAAGGTGCAAGTCGTGTTGAGATTCAGATTAGCAGCGCAACTTGCGATGCGGTCCCGACGCTGTGCGTAATCCGTCCGTTTGGGTAGTGGTCTGCGTCAAAAGACGTACAGGTGTCCCGCGCGCGTTGTCCTCGGTGAACATAGTCCAGTCAGTCACCACTTGTTCACGTTCTTGCACACCATAAAAAGATCTTTCTCCGTGCAGGAGATGTGGGTGCATTCATTTCCGCGCCTTATTCAAGGGAACCTGCTCAATGTAATTGAGACGCGATTCGAGCGCAATGCGCTTCCTCTCGCATATCGCCGCGTGCTTATAGAACAGTCGATTTCTGTACGCACGGGCTTTAATTTCGGCAGTTCCATATTCAAATGTTCAGGTTCCCGGATAGCTATTCGGCTGCACGGTGTACCATTTTTCTTTGCCCAAATGTCATGGCTGTATTCCGTGACCGGGGCACATAAGATTCGCGAATTTGATGAGTTTGGAATGAAGAAGAAACGGGAGGAGTTCAGGGCGCGCCTGCGTCGGGTGCGCAACGAATTGCATGATTCGCAGAAGGCATTCGCGATCAAGGGCGGCGTGACAGAAAAGACTCAGTCGAACTATGAGAAGGGTGCTCGCGAGCCCGGTCTGCTCTACCTGTTGAAGCTTGCCGCGGCAGGCGTGAACGTAGGGTACCTGCTGACGGGGCAAGAATTCGAACAACAACTTGCCCCGGCGGAGCAGGAACTGCTGCGCGAACTGAGGAAAATAAATCCTCAAGATCGGGACGAATTCATCATCGCGCTTTGCGTGCTTGTGAAGAAATTGCCTCGCTCGACGTAGCACGAACCGTGGTGCCGGTCGTCGTGCCGGTTGTCGTGCTGTTTCACCGCCGATTGCCGCACTGCCTTACAGTAACCTGCGCAAGACATGTCCGAGATTGACCGCACTAAGCCGGGAAACAGTAAATGATCGCTCATCCGCTTCTCGGTGTTTCTTCATGGCCTGCGGCAGGCATCGACAAAACTGTGCAACGGCACCCCGCCGGTTAGGGGCCACCAAGGTGAGTGACACGAGCGATCGTATCGTGTGACCTGCTCGCCGCTAACGCACGAGGTAAAGATTGAGCGAAAGCTGTTCATATGTGCCAGTGTGGCGCCCGAAGATCGACCATAAGCCGGGACTGTTTCGGCAATGCCTTCAATGCAACCGGCAGCCCGGACATAGCGTGAGGGGTTAATCCGCATAAATGCCGGATGAATATTCCCGGCTGGAGCAGGTAACTAGCCGGCGCTGGGGAATGGGCAACCGCGGCGTATCGACCACATCGAAATATAAAGCGCCACCTTTTTTGGAAAGCCATTATTCTTTTGCTGTATCGATCGTTGCCATTCGCTCGGGCACGGTTCTGTAATTCCCAATGTCAGTGCGTCAGTCCGAAAACGTCCGTTTGCGAATGTCCGGCATAAAACAGGTTCACTCAGGGGGGCGCTGTAATGAATCGTTTAAAACGACGCAAACAAGAACTCACACAGTATTTTGTGGACCCCGATATCGGGCGGCACCGAATCAGGCAATTCACGTCGTATTCGGTGATGGGCGCGATGCTGGCGGGTTTGGCTTTATCCGCCAATGAAGTTCGTGCGCAAAGCAGCGTGCAGCTTTATGGCATCGTGGACGACGCGCTCACCTATACGACCAACGTTCGGGGCGGCCACGCGTGGGCGCAGTTCAGCGGCGTCGGTCGCAATGACCGCTGGGGTTTTCGCGGCACGGAGGACCTCGGCGGCGGATACCGGGCGATATTCCGGCTCGAAAACGGTTTCGGCATCAACAACGGCACGCTGGGTCAAGGCGGACTGGAATTCGGCCGGCAAGCGTTCGTCGGTCTCGCCAGCGACCGGCTGGGCACGATTTCGCTGGGCCGTCAGTACGATTTCATGACGACGAACCTGTCGTCGTTCTCCGCCGGCTCGACGATTCCCAGCGTTTTTGCGTTCCATCTCGGCGATTACGACAGGCTGGGCGGCGAGCGCATCAACAATTCGGTCAAGTACGTGACGCCGACGTTCGCCGGCCTGCAATTCGGCGCGCTGTATGCGTTCGGCGGCCAGGCGGGGGACTTCGCGCGCAACAGCGCGATGGGTTTCGGCGCCGGTTACACGCAAGGCCCGCTGCGCCTCGCGGCCGCCTACACCGCCATTCGCAATTACCAGGCCGTCTTTGGCATCGGCACGCCGGTACTCGGCACGCCCTTATCCGGCTCGGGGGCATTGGGCACCCTGGCAAGGCCGGTGGTTTTCGACAAACTCGTCGTGGCGGGCGCGGCGGCGGGCTATCAGCTCGGCCCCGTGCTGATGCAAGGCGTGTTCACGCTGGTGGACTTCCAGAACAACGGTCGATCCAGCGTCCTGCGCACCGCGGAAGGCAACACCCAGTACAAGGTCAGCCCCGCCTTTTTCGTGGCCGCCAGTTATGCGTATTCGAAGCTCGATAACGACCATTGGAATCAGATCGGGCTCGGCGCGGATTATTTCCTGTCCACTCGCACCGACGTGTATCTCAACGCCGTCTATTTGCGTGCCAGTTCCGGTGTGACGGCCGAAATGTTTTTGCTGTCTCCTTCGAGCAGCAATACCCAGATGATCGTATCGCTCGGCCTGCGACATTCGTTTTAGCGCGATATCGGAATGTATTACCGCTGCATGATCGGGGCGATGCCGAAATGGATGAGGTATTTTTCGCGTGATATATGAATAAGGGTTCGTGATAACTAGCCAAAAAACGGCTTTCGTCTAAGCTACTTAGACTTGAACCGGAATGACTCAAGCGAGCTTTCCAATCTATTCGGTCGAATTTACCAATATGGCCGAATTAGACCAGCATTGCTTTAATCCGCAATAACGGGCGCACTTGCGCTATTCAATGCCAACTGCACGATTGGCGTGCGTTAATTGACCGGGCGGTAATGAATCAATAGCGGCGAGCCTGTCGGACGGGTTCGTGTCGTGTGTGCGGGGTTACTCCGGGGGCGGATGTGCGCGAGACGTGGGGGCGATTGCTACGCCCGGCTCATCGTGGTTACGCAATCGGCCTGGCCGTCGCCATGCTGCTGCTCGGGCTCGCGGTAACGGCCGTGGTGCATACGGTCAGCGCGGACCTGATCCAGAGCGAGGCGAGACTTCGTTTCGACAACGACACCCGCGATGTCGAACAGCGAATCGACACGCGTATCCGGCTGTATTCCGACGTACTGGTGACGATGCAAGCGCTGTTCAGCGCGGGCGACGATGTATCGCGCAGCGAGTTTCGCGACTTCGTGAACGGCCTGAACCTGCCGGAGCGTTACCCCGGTTTTCAGACGCTGAACTATGCGCCGTATATCCGCGGCGCGGACGTGGAGCAGTTCATCGCCACGCAGCGCAGCGACCCGGTTCTGCAAAAAGCCGGCGTCGACTTCGCGATTCGACCGCCGGGCGCGCGTCCCGCTTATTTCGTGCTGTCCTATGTCGAACCGCTGGAACCGAATGTGCCGTCGCTCGGCATCGATCTCGGTGTGCCGTCCCGGCGACTGGCTGCGCTCGAACGATCGCGCGACACAGGGCAACCGGTCAGCAGCGGGCGCCTGATTCTCGCCGAGGGCAACAATCCGCATATCGGCATCGCATTGCGCCTGCCGGTCTACCGCAAGGGCATGCCGCACGATGCCGTGGATGCGCGGCGTCGCGCGTATATCGGCTCGGTCGGCGCGGGCATCCGTGTCAAGGACCTGATGGCGGGTCTGCTCAGCGAGGAAACACTGCGCGTGATCCGCTTTCGCATCTACGACGCCGGCGCGTTCGATACGCCGGCGGTGCCGCCGTCGCCCTCCACGATGCTGTTCGACAGCGTCGCGGGCATCGGCGACATGGCGCGCGACGCGGTCAGGCGTAACCCGACATCCGGTGCGGGCGTGTCCGCGGCGCACCCGTCGTTGTCGTCCGGCGATGAATTCGGCACGTCGGCGCACGACGCGCGGCACTTCACGAGAAGTCTCGTGCAACCGTTCGGCGGCCGGCGCTGGCTGATCGAGTTCGCCGCCGATCCGGCAACGCTGAGCGGCTCGCAACGCCGTCTGCCGATGTTCGCGACGGTCGCCGGCGTGGTCATCAGTGTGTTGCTGGGCGGCCTGGGGTATGCGCTGTCGAGTTCGCGCGTGCGCGCCGTCAAATTGGCCGAACGGATCACGCATACGCTGCGGGACAGCGAAATCGCGCGTGCCGAGGCGCAGCGCATTGCGCACCTGGGTGACTGGCGCATCAGTCCCGATGGTGAGACGGTCCGCCTGTCGAACGAGATGGCCCGCCTCATCGGCGCGCGCAGCGGCACGCTGCCGCTGGCGGCGCTGATGAACGTGATCGAACGGGAGGATCGCGCGGCGTTGGTGGCGCACGGCAAGAGAACGCTTCGCGCGGGCACGCCGTTCCAGTTCGAATGCCGTTACCGGTCCGCGCGCGGTCGAAGAGGCTGGCTGCATCTGATCGGCCACGCATATGGACCGCCGGAGCAGCGAGCGCTGCGCGGCACCGCGCTGGAAATCACGCAGCGCAAGTCGGCGGAGCGCGCGCAGCAGCAGGAACATGCGATCACGCTGCAACTCGCGACCGCGACGAGCGAGTTCGATGTTTTCCGGCAACTGGTGGACGTGCTGGCGGACGGCATGGGTTGGGACGCGGGCGCGTTCTGGCCCACGGAACCCGGTCAGCGGCAATCGCTTTACGCCATTTACCGCGCGCGGATACCCGAACTCGAGCCCTGGTTGCAGTCGCGCTCGAACAGCGCATCGGCGGCGGCCGCGGAGGTCTTCATGGAGCCTTGCTGGAGCGCCGGAAAGAGCGCCGTGGCACGGCTCGCGCACGCCGAATGGCTCGGCGCGGCGGGCATCACCACCGTGTTCGCCTTTCCGCTGCGTGCCGGTTCCACGACGCTCGGCATGGCGGAATTCTACGCACGGGACAGGCGTCAGACGGAGCCCCAGGCGCTGGCGATGGCGCGCTCCATCGCGATCCAGGCGAGTCACTTTCTGTTGCGGCGTCAAGCCGAGGAGAATCTGCGCTTCATCGCGAATCACGATGCGCTGACCGGCCTGCCGAATCGGCTGATGTTCAGGGACCGGCTGGAAGAGGCGCTCCTGACCGCGCACATCGAGAACACCGCGCTCCATGTTCTGTTCATCGATCTGGATCAGTTCAAGGACGTCAACGACTCGCTCGGGCACAACGCCGGCGACCAGCTGCTGCGCGCGGTGGCCGACCGGCTGCGTCAGCAGGTCGCGCAGACCGGAATGATCGCCCGTCTGGGCGGCGACGAATTCATCGTGCTCGTCGCGGGGCACGGGGACGCGCAGGACGACGTGAAGTGGTCGGTCGAGGCGATCCAAAGCGCGCTTTCCGAACCGTTCGTCGTGAGCGGAAGGCAAATGCAGGTTACCGCCAGTATCGGCATCAGTTCCTTCCCCGGCGACGGCGACGATGCCCAGACCTTGCTCAAGCATGCCGATATCGCCATGTATGGCGCCAAGCAACGCGGCAAGAACACGTATCAGCTCTATGTCCGCGAGATGAGCGCGACCTTGCAGCGTCGCATCGATATGGAATCGCATTTGCGGCACGCGGTCGACAACGACGAGTTCGTTCTGTACTACCAGCCGCGCGTGTCGCTGCAATCGGATCGTTGTACCGGGGTCGAGGCGCTGATCCGCTGGCGTCACCCGACACTCGGACTGGTGATGCCATTGGATTTCATCCCGCTAGCCGAGGAAACCGGGGCGATCGTGCAGATCGGCGCGTGGGTGCTGCGCGAGGCATGCCGGCAGAACGCGGAATGGCTCGATCGTGGGCTGGGACCGCTGCGCGTGTCCGTCAATCTGTCGGCGCGGCAATTCGCCGACCCGCATCTGCACCACGACATCGTCGACGCGCTCGCGCAGGCGCAGTTGCCCGGCGACATGCTGGAACTGGAACTGACCGAGAGCATGGTCATGCGCCACCCCGAACAGGCGGCCGCGTGGCTCGCGAGCTTGAAGCGGACCGGCGTGCGCCTGTCGATCGACGATTTCGGCACCGGCTATTCGTCGCTCGCGTATCTGAATCACTTCCCGATCGACCTGATCAAGATCGACCGTTCGTTCATTCGCGACGTGCCCGACAGTGAGAGCGACGCGCAGATCGCCAGCGCCGTCATTGCGCTCGGTCACAGCCTCGGCCTGGAAGTGGTCGCCGAAGGCGCCGAAACTCAGGCGCACATCGATTTTCTGCGTAATGAAGGCTGCGATGAAGTCCAGGGGTACTTCTACAGCCAACCTCTTCCTGCCGGCGACATGACGTCGTTTCTGAGTCGCCGGCCGGAGCGCGGTCTTGCCGAAGAGCAGAGCCCGCAAGTCGTGCGTGCATGAGGCTGACACCTCGGGCGCGCCCATCACATGTGAAAGGAGCATCACCATGCAACAAGAAAGAGATGTAGAGGGGACCTGGCTGGCCATCGACGAACTCCAGTTTGACCAGATGAAGGCAAAGCTGCTTCACCGGAAGGAGAGCGGATGGACGCCCGCGACGCTGATGCGAGCCGAGCAGGGCTACCGGCAATTTTTGAAGCTGTCGGCGAAATACCCGAGCGTCGCCGTCGTGCCGGGCGAGGAGGTGGATCAGTTCTGGCACGCGCACATTCTCGACACGCGGCGCTATGCCGCCGATTGCGAGCGTCTGTTTGGCTATGTGCTGCACCACAATCCTTATGTGGGCATCGATGGCGCGGAGGATGAAGCGCATCTGCTGGAACTGGCGGGGGCGACGAGCGAACTGATGGCGCGCGAGTTCGGCACGGCGCTGGCGGTGCAAGCGCCTGCTTATTGTGCGGTCACGCCGGGGGCGGAAGCGAAGCCTGCTTACTGTGCGATCACGCCGGGGGCGGAAGCCAAACCTGCCTACTGTGCGGTCACGCCAGGCGCAGAAGCGAAGCCTGCGTACTGTGCAGTCACGCCGGGTGCGGAAGCCAAACCTGCGTACTGCGCGATCACGCCTAGTGCAGAAGCCAAACCTGCGTACTGCGCAATCACGCCGAGTGCAGAAGCCAAACCTGCGTACTGTGCGGTCACGCCAGGCGCGGAAGCGAAACCTGCGTATTGCGCAATCACGCCAGGCGCAGAAGCGAAGCCTGCCTACTGTGCAGTCACGCCGGGTGCGGAAGCCAAACCTGCGTACTGCGCGATCACGCCGAGTGCGGAAGCCAAACCCGCCTACTGTGCAATCACGCCTGGTGCGGAGGCGAAACCTGCGTACTGCGCAATCACGCCAGGCGCAGAAGCCAAACCTGCGTATTGTGCGGTCACGCCAGGCGCGGAAGCGAAGCCTGCGTACTGCGCGATCACGCCAGGCGCAGAAGCGAAGCCTGCGTACTGCGCGATCACGCCAGGCGCGGAAGCGAAGCCTGCGTACTGCGCGGTCACGCCGGGTGCGGAAGCCAAACCCGCCTACTGTGCGATCACGCCAAGCGCAGAAGCCAAACCCGCCTACTGTGCGATCACGCCAGGCGCAGAAGCGAAACCTGCTTACTGTGCGATCACGCCAGGCGCGGAGGCGAAGCCTGCTTACTGCGCAATCACGCCAGGCGCGGAAGCCAAACCCGCCTACTGCGCGGTCACGCCAGGCGCGGAAGCCAACCCCGCCTACTGTGCCGTCACCCCGACGCATCTTGCGCGCCCAGCACGCGCTTCGGATCTCGCAAGACGCGCATGACAGCTTGCGCTGCGGGCATGCGATCGCCCGTGTCACGACGACACGGGCGATCGATCCAATGTACAAGCCATTCAGAACAAACCGTGAACGAGCCGGTAGCGCACGCGCCCCATGTACTCGCGATACGTGATGTCGTTCGAAAGCAATTGCTCTTCCTTCACGATCCTCACGACTTGAAGCATCCATTGCGCGATAACGACGAGAAGATTGCGAACGCCGAAGTTCGCGGCAAGAAAGCCGATGTCCGTGATCAGATACCCCAGATACATCGGATGGCGAACGAGGCGATACGGTCCATTGATAATGACGCCCCGATTGGCGGGCAAAAGACCAAACGAACGTCGTAGCGACCACTTCGCATAGATCTGGACGAGAACGCCCACCACCTGCAAGGCGGCGGCCAGCGCTTCAGGAACCAGCCGGATGCCAGGCGTTATCTGAAAGGCGAGAAAGTAAAAAGTCGCGCACAGGGTCGCGCCGAGACTGAGCGGCCTCCAGTCACGCTCGCGCGGCACGCGGGCAAACACGGCGAGGCCGACCGTCAACACCTCCGCGAAGGCGAACACCAGCAGCGTGACCCTCGACGTGTCCATCACGTATTGGTGAACGGTCATGGCGACGAACAGACCGAGCAGCGGTACGGTCAGAATTCGCACGCCGACCTCGATCGCGAGTTGCGCGCGTGTCAGACCAGGGCGGTTGGAAAGCGCTTGCGTCATCGCGCGAGACGCGGCGCGACATACGCCCCGTAGAGACTGTTTTGTGGCGAGCCGGAAGACACGTTGACCCTCGTGATGAGATGACCCTGAATGTAGTTGTTGCCGCCCGCGCTGACCGCGGAATCGATATGAAAAGCGGCGAAGCCGAGGATCGTGGCGTTCGACGTCGCCACTTGCTGAACGACCGGAAGCAGCACGTCGATGTTGGGCAGCACCGAACTGTAAATCGTCGTCTTGACGCCGGGCTGAATCCAGATGGACGCACCGATGCTCAATTGCGCGGGGTTCCCGTTGGCCATGAATCCACGCACCGTCGGCACGTCGTTCGCGTTGGTCTGGAACGAGGTCCATTGCCCAGGAAGGCAACCTCCGTAGGACGTGCCGTTGGTGATCTGAAACGTATAGGCCTGCCCGGTCGACGGGTCGATCTTCGGCGATCCGGTCTGCGTGTTCCAGTACTGGTCGAAAATACATTTGGCGAGGGCCACCGGGTACAACGCGCCGGTGGCGACAAAACCCGGTGCGGATACCACGGCCACCGCGGTTGCCGTCACGGGGGTATCGTTCACGCCGAAAAGCGGCGCGAACAGAAAGACCAGTGAGCCGCCGTTCAATCCTGTCGCGCGCGAAACAGTGACTTGCACGCCGGGGCTATCGTAGGCGCCGGGCGTGATTGCCGCCGATTGCATACTGGCCGGAGAGCCCGTCAAATTCCAGAAACCGCTTTGCACCGTCGCGGCTGTCAAGGTCGATCCCCCCGAGGCATTGAGCTGAACGGCGCTTGCAGCGCTCGCGTTCGCGGCGCTCCAATTAGCGGTCGAATTCAGGTTCCCGGTAAACAACGAACGCGCGCCCGCGATGGCGGCGGCATCCGCCGCGGTCTGCAACTCACTGGAGGCGAGATAGTAGCGGCCGATATCCACCGAAAATGCCGAGAACGCCAGCGCCATCAGCACGAAGGAAACGAAGACGAAGCTCATCGTCCCGCGCTGGCGTCGATAGCGTGCACGCGTGCCGACCCAACGCGTGTTGACCACGTCGTGTTTCAGGCGGAGTTCCTCGCGCTCGGCAAGCATGGGCGCCGTCATGGTCTACTCGTAAATCATGACGGCGGTGGCGTTCAGAACGACGGGGCTAGCCAACGCGCTAAACGCCGAGCCGAGCAGCAGCCCCTGGTACGTGTATGAAACCGCGACCTGGAGCGAGCCGCCGGGGGTCGTGCCGTTCGACTGCGTCACCGTGACGGTCGGCGCAGTCGCGGCTCCGCCGGTGACGAGGTTGTTCTGCGCGTAGGTGGTCGTGATGGCCGCGATCTGCGTGGTGGTCAGCGGCGGCACCTGGAGCACCGTGCCGGCTCTCGCGCCCGCGCGAGCCGCGTTCGTCAGGATCGCGTCGTTATAGAAGATCAGATTGACGTCAATGATCCCCACCAGAATCATGATCAGAAACGGCAGCAGAATCGCGAACTCGATCGCCGCCGATCCCCGGCTCGCGCGTGGTCCATGGCTTGCACGGTTGACGTGAAGCGTCGGCATTGCGGTTTTCATCGGGCAGTGATGGCGGGCGTCGTGCCTGACGTGGTGTCGCCCGAGGTCGTGGCCGATCTCTTCGACGCCGGCAGCATCGACGCAGGCGGCGGCGTCATCCGGTTGCGTTGAATTTCATAGAAGCGAAGGTTGTCCTGCACGGAGGCCTTCGGCAGATCCTGTCCGAGGATCGCCGCCGCCGCTTCCGAATTGCCGAGCAGGCCGTAGGCGAGCGCGAGGTCCTGGCGCGCCTGGGGCGGCGCACCGGGATAGCGCGTCACGTCGAGCAACACGTTCGCGCCGTCGCGCGGATTGCCGTTGAGCGTCAGCGACAATCCCAGGTTGATGCTCAGGCCCGGATCGCCGGGATTGGCCTTGAGCGCCTGCCTCAGCACGGCCTGCGCCGCGACGTGATCGCCCTTCAGATCGAGCGCCGCGCCGAGGCCCGCGGACGCGAGCGGTGCATCGGGGGTCAGCGCCAGCACCTGGCGATAGAGGGAGATCGCATCGTCGAAGCGCCGCTGATGAATCGCCACGCGCGCAATGCCGATCATCGGCGCAATCGCGTTGGCGTCGACCTGCCTGGCCCGCTCGTAGTGGACCGCCGCGCGCGTGAAGTCGCCGACCGCGTAGAGCGTGTCGCCCAGGCCCGTCAGACCCGCAACCGAGCGAGGATCGGCGGCCACGACCTTTTCGTAGAGCGTCGTGGCCAGTTCCACGTTGCCCGAGTCGAGCGCCGTCTCGGCGATGCGAAGCTCGCTCATCCTGTCGGGCATCGTATTGCGGGGCAGCGTGTGCGCTTCCGAGACACGATACGTCGTCGTGCAAGCGCCTGTCGCGAGCAGCGCGGCGGCGCAGCAGCAAGCGAGGCCAACGAGGCCGACGCGCCGTGCAAAGCGCGGCATCGCGAAGCGATGCGTCGGAACGGCACGCAGGCCAGGAAGGGCACGAGGGGCACCAACGGCAATTCGCAATTCGACGGTTTTCATTGTTTGGCGAAGAATTCGAGAATTTGAATGATTGCCGGGCCGGCTGCGATGACGACGACCGCCGGCAGAATGAACAGCATCATCGGCAGCACCATTTTCGGCGCGAGCTTGGCGGCTTTTTCCTCCAGCGAAACGATATGAGCCAGCCGCTCGGTGCGCGACAAGGTTCGCAGCGCCTGCGTGATCGGCGTGCCATAGCGCATGGATTGCGTGAGCGTGGAAATCAGCGCGCGAATGGCGGGCAGGTCGATCCGCTGCGCGAGCCCATTCAGCGCACGCGTGCTGTCGCCGGATAATTTCAGCTCGTCGGCGGTCAGCGAAAACTCGTCCGAAAGCGGCGGGCAGATGGAAGCGAGTTCGTCCGCGACCCGGCGAATGCTCACCGCCAAACTGTTCCCCGCGTTCGTGCAGATGACCAGCAGGTCGAGCGCGTCGGGCAAGCACGCCGCCATGGCGAGGCGGCGCCGCTGCGCGCGCAACGCAAGCACGTATTCCGGAACGATCATCCCGACGATGAACACGAACACCATCAGAATGCCGCGAGCGGCAGGGTAGCGGCCGACGAACGCGATATGCGAGCCCAGCATGACCGCCAGCGTCGCACACACAATGCCGAACAGGAACTTGATCGCGACCAGAATGGGAACCGCATGTTTGCCGCGGTAACCGCCGCGCACCATCTGCCGCCCGAGTTCCGCGCGATACTTCGCGTCGAACAGCGGCAGCCGGTCCCCCAGCGTCGCGAGGCGCCGCAGCAGACGCGCGCGCAGACCGGCACCGTCGTCATCCATGCCGGCGGGCGAACTGTGCGGGCGCAGGCTGACAGCCGCCTCGCGCACCCGTTCGGCGATCCTGCCGCGCCTGCCGCCGCGCTTGGCGGCCCACCATAACGCGAGCGTGCCGAACAACGCCACGAGCATCAGAAGGTCGAGCAGTGTCTCTATGCTGGCGTCGCTCATCGGGAGGTATTGAGTTTGGACATCCTGTTGATCACCGCGATGCCGAGCACCACCGAGATCGACGCGAACGTCAGCAGCTTCTGCCCGGCGGGTCTGTCGAACAGCACCATGACGTAAGAGCGATTCAGACCGTACAAGGCAAGCACGATGACCACCGGAATGGCGGCCAGAATCCTCGTCGTGATACGCGCTTCCGCGGTCAGCGCCTTCGTTTTCAGACGGACCTCGCCGCGCGTGCGAACAATGGCGGCCAGGTTTTCGAGCGTTTCCCCGAGTTGGCCGCCGGTTTCACGCTGCAGCAGCAGGCATACGCAAAAGAAAGAGAAATCGGTGACTTCGATTCGGCGCATTGCCACGGCCAGCACTTCCTCGAGGTCGATCCCAAGCTGCAACGCGTCGCCCATCAAGCGGAATTCATGACGCAGCGGCTCGGGACATTCGTCGGCGGCCGCCCGGATGACGTGGGTAACGGGTACGCCCGCGCGCACCGCGCGCACGATCATGTCGAGCAGGTCCGGGAAGCCATTGAGGAAGCGTCGCCGGAAGCGGGCGACGAGGAAACGATAGGCTTGCACCGCGGCAAAGAGAGGGAGCGCCGGCAGCAGAAGCACTTTGACGACGCCGGGAAGCGGCATGAAACGCGTCATGGCGAGCGCAAGGAGTGCGCCCGCGATCGCCGCGCCGATCACGACGCGAAGACCGTTCGCGCCGGCCACCGTTCTCAGGCGGGCGATCCTCGGCCTGAGCCAGCGGCTGATCGCGTTGCCGTGCCGGTTCAGCTTGAAGAGGTTCGCGTCGACACCGCTTTGAGCGGGCGCGCGTACGCCGTCCTCGATCGAGAAAGACCGCAGCATGCGCGATCTGATCCTGGCGCCGGGCTGCTTGCTTCGCAGATCCTGCGCGGTCAGCGCCATCAGTCCGAGCACCAGCGCGCAAGCGAACGAGGCGAGCGTGACGAGGTCGATCGTCGTCATGGGCGCATGGCCTCCAGCAGTGCTTCTTCCACGCCGTAATAGGCGGCGCGTTCGGAAAACGCGGGTCTGAGCGCGGCCGTTTCGAAGACGCCCTTGACCTCTTCGTTATAAGCGCTCGCGTCGTAACGGAAGGTGAAGAGATCCTGGGTGATGATGACGTCGCCTTCCATGCCGACGAGTTCAGTGATGCGCGTCACGCGCCGCACGCCGTCGCGCATCCGCTCGATCTGCACGAACAGATGAACCGCGCTCGCGATTTGCCGGCGAATCGACATGAGCGGCAGATTAGCGTTCGCCATCATGACCATGCTCTCCAGCCGGGTGATCGCGTCGCGCGGCGTGTTCGCGTGAATCGTCGTCATCGAGCCGTCGTGACCGGTGTTCATCGCCTGAAGCACGTCGAACGCTTCGGGACCGCGCGTTTCGCCGAGGATGATGCGATCCGGCCGCATCCGCAGCGCGTTGCGCACCAGATCGCGCTGGGCGACGCCGCCGAGACCCTCGGCGTTTTCAGGGCGCGTTTCGAGGCTGACGACATGCGGCTGCTGAAGCTGAAGTTCGGCCGCATCTTCGATCGTGATGACGCGTTCGCCATTGCCGATGAAATGGGATAGCGCATTCAGCAAGGTGGTCTTGCCGGAGCCGGTGCCGCCCGACACGATGACGTTGAGGCGGCACGTGCTGGCGAGCTTGAGCACGTTGCTCATCTGCGCCGACATGTTGCCTTGCTGCGCCATCCGGTGCAGCGTGATGTTGCGCTTCGAGAACTTGCGGATCGCGATACAGGCGCCATGAATCGCGAGCGGCGGCAGGATGACGTTGACCCGGCTGCCGTCGGCGAGACGCGCATCCACCATCGGACTGCTTTCGTCGACCCGCCGGCCCACGCCGGCCGCGATGCGCTGCGCGACGCTGACGACGTGCGCGTTGTCGCGGAACTTGTACGGCGTCAGTTCGAGCCGGCCATGACGCTCGACGTAGATCTGATCGGGACCGTTGACGAGCACGTCGGTCACACTGTCGTCCGCGAGCAGCGGCTCGATCGGACCCACGCCGAACATGTCGTTCAGCAGTTCGCTGACGATCTGGATCTGCTCCGAGATCGTGACGTTCAGCCGCTCGTGCGCCGCGATCTCCAGCACGAGCTGTTCGACGCCGGGCTTCATCTGCTCGCGAGTCTTGCCGACCGCGGCCGACGCATTCATCGAATTGAACACGCCGCTGCGGATGGTCTTGAACAGTTCCGAGCGGACCAGGGCTTCGTTGCCCTGCGGTAACGCGGCGCGTCCCGGCAAAGCGGTGACCGTTCCGCCGGCCGCGGCGGGAGGCGACGCGGCGGCTGTCGCCGCCGGATTGTCGTGCGGCGCGGCGACGTCTGGGGAAGGAGGCTGCTTTTGCCCGAACATCAGCGTTTCCTTATTCCGAGCTTCTGGAGGAACGTGCGCTCGACGGCGATGTGCTGGCCGGTGAGGTCGCTGCCGATACGCGTGATCGCCTGACTGAAACCGTTGGACGTTTTTTCGTCGGGCGCCTCGCCGAGGTTCTCGGCCAGCGAGATCGCCCTGGTTTCGAACGGGACTTCATGCAGCGCGGGGCGACCCACCGCCGCCGCGAAATCGACGGGCTGCACTTTGCCCGCGGTCGCGGCATTGGGATTATTGAGCAGCAGCGAAGCGGCGGGATTGTTGTCGCGATCCTCGATGTAGCGCAACAGGCGCAGCGTCTCGCGCGCGGAATGCACCGAGCGGTCCGCCACCAGATAGGCGCGCGATGCGTGGTCGAACGCTTCACCCGCCAGCGGATCGGCCCGGTTGCCAGCGTCGAGCATGACGTAGTGGAAACTGTCGCGTAGCACTTCGAGCACGCGCTTGAGCGCTCCCGCCTGGAACGGCTTCGGCGCGCCGTAGTCGAGTTCGGAGGAGAGAACGAACAGGCGGCTTCCCTTCGCGACGAGCGTCCTTTCCACATACTGCGGATCGAGCCGGTGCACGTTCTGCAGCACGTCGGTCAGGCCGTTGTTGCTCTGCAAGCCCAGCATGCTGTTGGCCGCGCCGCCATACACGTTGAGGTCGACATAAGCGACCCGGCGATGCGTGTCCTTGGCAAGATGGCGGGCGAGATTCAGGGCGATGGTCGTGACGCCGACGCCGCCCCGCGAGCCGACGAACGCGATCGTCTTGCCGGCGCGAGTCTGCACGACGGGATTGATCTTGCCCTCGGTTGCGCTGACGGTCCGGTTGAGCAGTTCGACGGTCAGCGGCTTGACGAGATAGTCACGCACGCCGAGCTTGAGCAAACTGCGAAAGAGCCCGACGTCGTTGCGCTCACCGAGCGCGACGACTTGCACCGACGGTTCGCACACTTCGGCGAGCCGTGCCAGGTCCGACAGCGGCATCGCGGAGCCATGCAGGTCGATCAGCAGAAAGAGGGGCGAGCGTTCGATCTTCGAGAGATAGGCAATCGCGTCGTGAATGTCGCCGATCGCCACGTGCGCATGCGGCATCGCCTGCTCGAGCACATAGTCTTTCAGCACCTGTTCCGTGGCGTGATCCGCGACGAACGCGATGAAGTCGACGAGCCGAGCCGCCGTCGCGCTTTTCCGAAAACTGAAGTCTGTGCTCATGGTCGCCTTCGGTGAATGACTCGCGCATCAACGCGGATCGCGCGTCGTCGTCTTGTCGAGCGGTGTCACGCGTTCAGTCTGATAGCGATGCACCGCGCTCGCCGCGACGGCGGCATCGGCGGGTCCGAGCGATTCCGGTTTGACGATGTCCCGAGGATGGGCGAGCTGCGCCGCGAGATTCGTGTAGGTCGCGCAGCCCCATGCCATGTCGGGACGCCTCCAGCCGGCGTCGGTCAGCACCGATGGGCGAGCCAGGCTGGCGCAATCGGGCGGCAAGGCGAGATGGCCGTCGAACGGGATGATCGACGCGTCGGGCATCGTTCTCGGCGGCTTGACGCAGCCACCGACGCCGGCCGCCGTGATGCAGGCAAGCGTGAGCGCGATAAGGCGGGTAACGCGGAGAAGGCGAAGAAGGCGGCTAATGCGTGCGGAAATCATGGCGGCTCCGCTCAGTAGACATACCCGGCCGCGCCGACGAGGCGCGGTTGTCCGGATGGGGTGGACGCGTCGCCGGACTCGCGCCTGAAGCTGTACTCGATGTCGCTGCTCGGCGACATCAGCGCGTCGAGCGGCGTGCGAAGCTTGGCGGGATCGGTCGGCTCGACCAGATAGGGCGTCACGATGATGACGAGTTCGGTCTTGTTGTTCTGGTAATTGGTCGACGAGAACAGCTTGCCCAGAATCGGAATCGATCCGAGGCCCGGCACCTGCGAAATGATGTCGGTGGTGTTGGTCTGCAACAGGCCGCCGATCGCGAAGCTTTGGCCGCTCGCGAGTTCGACGGTGGTGTCGGCGCGGCGCACGCTCAACCCCGGCACCGTAATGCCATTGGTGGTGACGCTCGCGGTCGCGTCGATCTGGCTGACTTCGGGGCGCACTTTCAGGCTGATGCGGCGTTCGTTCATGACGGTCGGCGTGAAATCGAGTTTGACGCCGAACTGCTTGTAGTCCACGGTGACCGCGCCGTTGATCTGCGCCACCGGAATGGGAAACTCGCCTCCGGCGAGGAAACTGGCGGTCTGTCCCGACATCGCCACGAGATTGGGCTCGGCAAGAACCGTCAGCAAGCCTTCCTGATTCAGTGCGTCGACGAGTACCTGGATGTTGGCGTTGCCAGTCCTGAACTGGCCAAAGATCGAGTAGGCGTTGTTCGAAGGCAGATTGATCGGATAAGACGTACCGGACGGGCCGACGATCGGCTGGGCCAGGTTAAAGATCTGGCGGCCGCCGAAGATACCGCCCGTGAAATTTCCCACCACCGAGCCGAGTGCCGCCCAATTGATCCCCAACTGCTGCGTAACGTTCCGATCCACTTCCGTGATGCGAACCCGCAACTGCACCTGGAGCGGCCGGTCGATCGTGATGCGGTTGACGAGCACTTCCTTGTCCGCCAGATAGGGCGTAAGGGTCTGCACCACGGCGTCGGCGTCGGAAGCCGATGCCGCCTGGCCTGACACCAGCAGCGAGCCGGGACCGGCTGTCAGTTGCAGGCGCATGGCCGGAAAGCGCGCCGCGACGGCGCGTCGGAGCGCATCCGTGTCGCGGCTGACGACCACCGTCTGTTGAAGCAAGGTCCGGTTGTCCGCGCCGAGCACATACAGCGTCGTCGAGCCGGCCTTCTTGCCCAGCACGAAGACCGCTTTCGGCGACGGCGCGTGAACGTCCGCGATCGTGGGATCGGCGACGAACACCGAACTCGCGTTCTCGTTCAGACGCACGAGGGTGCCCTTGCCGGCATCGATGGCCAACGTTCCCGGTGAACGGCCAGGCGCGCTCGCGAGCGGCGCGTCAGGCCCGGGCAGCGCCGCGCGAGCCGGCGCCGCCTGCGCGTGGACCGCGAGCGCCGTGGCCCAGCTAATCACCGCGCAAGCCGTGAGCTTCGAACCGATGCGACCCGGACTGAACTGCTTCGTCATGGCGTTCCATCCCCGCGACTGGACGCTGTTTGGGCCCTCCGCGCGCGTCAAAGCGGCGCGCGCAGAGACGGCACTGGCGGTACGTTGTTTCCTGCGCTACCGCTTGACTGGGCGACGCTCGATAGCGCGTCGCTCCTCTCGGAACCTCGGTATATCGTCACGGTGGGCGGCGCAGCCGGTCCGGAACTCGTGCTCGCACTGGTGCTGGTGCCTTGCGGGGCGTGCGCTCGCGGCAGATCGCGCACGGCGCGTGAAATGTCGCCGGCCCAGACGGGCGGCGGTGGCGAGTCGGCCGACGCCGACGCGGCGGGATTGCGGGTCACGGTTGCGAAGCTGCGCAAGGCAAGCGACAGACTGCCGAGGCGCGCGGCGACGGCAACGACTTCGCCCATGCGCGGCGTGACTTCCAGCGTGACGGTGCGGGCGCGATTGGTGGCGTCGGCGGCCTCGCCGTTCTTCGGACGCTGTATCTCCGAACCGACCGCGAGCACCCGAACGCGCTCGACGACGGTTTCGCTCGACACCGCGAGTTCGGGCGAGTCGGTTCGACGGTCCATCTGCTGCGTGAGCAGCAGGTCGACGTAATCGCCTGGCTGGATCAGTCCGGCGTTACCGGAGACATCGTCGACGGCGACCGACACCGCGCGCATTTCCGGTTTGAGCGTGGCGGCGAGAAAGCCGGGGGCGCCCGGCAGGATGACGTCGTCGGCGACGATCAGCGCGCCGCTCGCTATACCGTGACGCAAAAGCGCGCCCTTCAGTTCGACCGCGCCGGATGCGCCCTGGACGATCGCATTCGGCGGAACGTCGGCGACGGGTATCGGCTTCCAGATCATGTCCTCGTCACGCAGAAGCAGACCCTGCGGAAGGTCCGCCGCGCTGATACGAACTTTTTCGGTGCTGGCCTCGGGCGCGGACGGACGCGACAAGCCGGCGACCACGGCCCGAACGATCAGGGCGATCAGAATGGCGCCGAGGACCAGCAAACCGATTTTGATGACGTTGGACATGAGGGCGCTGTCCTACCGCATCGCAAGCAAAGGCAACGCGATGACCGACCCGCCGCCGAGCGCCAGCGCGACACCGTAGGGCACACCGCGCGTTCCAGAAAACATCGCGAGGGCACGCAGCGGGGGAAAACGCTGTTCGGCAGCCATGTGACGTGTGGCGAGACTGACGAGGGAAACGCCCAGTCCGAGCACCGAGACGATGGCGAGGGCAGGCAAGGCGAGACTCGGGCCCGTCCACAGGAAAACGGCGCAGGCCAGTTTTGCATCGCCTCCGCCCAGCATTTTTGCGGCGAACAAGGCCGCGCAGATCACCAGAACGGCAAGCGCCAGCAGCAGATGCGCAAGCACGTCGTGAATGGGCAGGCGGATGACGAGAGCGTCGATGAAAAACAGCGCGGCGATCAGGAGGGTCGCCCTGGTTGGCAGGCGCCGCCAACGCACGTCGAAAACGGCGAGCCGCAGCAGCGCGCAAAGTACGGTGACGCGGATGATGGCAGAGAGTAGCGACACAATCAGCGCTCCGTGGAACGTTCGATAAAGGAGGTTCGATAAACGGCGGTATCGAACCTCCCGGCCGCGCAACATCACGCTTTGTTCTGCGAGGTCGTGACTTGCGTGAAGAGGTTGGTGAACATCGCGCCGATGTTGGTGTTGAAGCCCACGGCCATCGCACCCAATGCGATCACGACGATGCCGGCCAGAACCGCGTATTCCATGGCGCTGACACCACGCTCGTCGCGAACGAATGCTTTCAGAAAGGTTTGCATTTTTGGCTCCCGTAACAAAGTGGCGAAGGGTGGACCCAATGAATGAATAACCAACCCGGCACCGAATATCATTTCCGCATCGAAATTACCGATTACTTTCGGTAAATAGCGATATGGCTGTGGTGTTAAAAGAGAAAAGGGCGGTTGTCGGATCGGGGGAAACCCTGCGACATAGATTTAGCCTCCTGGTTTGTCATGGGTTGAAGGTCCTTGCAGGTTGCATCCCTCGGTAACCGCTATAAAAGACCGCATGCCTCGCTGCATTGTCAATGGCGGATCCAGCCACGACGACTCCGCACCGGCTTGTTGTTTTTCTTATGGTAAGACAATTCATGTAAAAACCAATAGGGAAAACGCATAACATTTCTTTCAAGGCGGTACGGAATACCCTTAAGCCCGCCATTCGCTGCAAGGCGATTGAATGCTGGAAAAACAAATGGCGGAATTGGCCACAATGCATGGCTGAACCGGTAGAATCTCCGGCGTTTTACGATGCCCGGATCTCCAGCAAGCTGAGATCCGCATGACCGGATTTCCTGGCTATCTCAAGGCATGGTGCGGACCGTAACAAGCAACAACGGGGGAAGTGTGGGCCTGGGCAACCGACTCTGGCGCGGCCATCTGGCGCCGCATGCGATTATCGCGGGCGGCATCTTCATTACGCTGGTCATGATCTCGCTGTGCGCGACGGTGCTGTACGACGCGCGCCTCGATGCGATGGACCGCGCCCGTGACACGTCGCGAAACCTCGCGCTCATCGCCCAGCGCGATATCGAGCGGAATTTCGAACTGTGCGCGTTGTCGCTGCAGGCGGTCGTCGACGGCATGCGCGACCCGGCGGTGCTGGCACTGCCGCCGCGCCTGCGCAGACAAGTGTTGTTCGACCGCGCCGCGACCGCGAAATACCTGGGCTCGATGCTGGTGCTGGACGCGTCGGGCAACATCGTCGTCGACTCCGCCGGCGATGTGCCGCGCCAGGGTAATTTCTCGGACCGGAAGTATTTCATCGTCCAGCGTGACAGCCCGAACGCGGGTCTCTATATCAGCGATCCGTTTAGCTCGCGGCTGCGCAACGGCTCGCCGAGCATTGCGCTGAGCCGGCGGCTTTCACATCCCGACGGCTCGTTCGCGGGAATCGTGCTGATCGCGATGAACCTCGAGTATTTCCATACGCTGTTTGCCGGGCTGTCGCTCGGGCCGCATGGCGCCGTGTCCCTGATCGGTCGCAACGGCATCATGATCATGCGACAGCCGTACGACGTGCGCACGATCGGGCGCGACATCGGCAAGGCGGCCACGTTCCGGCGCTTCCGCACCGCCGCGGAAGGCAGTTTTTCCGAAACCGCGTCGATCGACGGCGTGCGCCGCCTGTACTACTTCAGGAATTTCCCCGACCTGCCGCTGATCATCATGGTGGCCGAGGCCGAGCAGGACATTTATGCGGGCTGGCGGCGGCGCGCAACCACCATCGGCTCGCTGATGATCGCCTTCGCGCTGGCGTTCGTCGCGCTCGCGTTTCTGCTTGGCGCGCAACTGCGCCGGCGGATGCGCGCTGAATCGGAACTCGAACTGCTCGCGAGAACGGACGGCCTCACCGGACTGAACAACCGCCGCACGCTGGGCGAGATTCTCGATCAGGAGTGGCGGCGGGCTCGCCGTACACACAGCATGTTTTCGCTGCTGTTCGTCGACATCGACCGCTTCAAGGCTTACAACGACACCTACGGACACCAGGCGGGCGACGACGCGCTGGCCGCCGTCGCGCGGTGCATCGGCAACAATATCCGACGACCCGCGGACAGTGCGGCCCGCTACGGCGGGGAGGAATTCGTCGTGGTGCTGCCCGATACGCCGCCCGCGGGCGCGGCGCTGATCGCGGAGCAGATCCGCGCGGCGATCAGCGAACTCGCCATCGAGCACGCCGGCAGCGAGTACGGGCGCGTGACGGCCAGCATCGGTGCGGCGAGCTGGGCGCCGGAACAGGATAGCGACGTAACCGCGGTGATCAAGGCCGCTGACGAGGCGCTGTATAACGCCAAGGCGACTGGTCGTAATAAGGTTTCGCCGTTCTGGCAGGATAAGAAAGGTTGATGCTGGTTGATGGGTTTGGCGGAACAGGTGGCGCGAGCAGGTTGGGCGTTGGATGATGGGAGAGTGGGGAGGTTTATTGCGGTAAAGACCAGGAGAATATTGTCTCGATGGTGTTCGGCTGCGCTACAAGCGTTCGCTGCGGAGTTGGGTTCCAAAGCGTGGCAAGTCAAACCATTCGAGAGGTTTCTTGCGACCGGCTATTAAGCGTTGGTGACGGGCAAGCAGTCGCGCGGGAGACCGCGAACCTCGTCGGAGTGGACTGCTCGTGGCAGATGGCCGCGGCAGTGGAAATAGGACAAGTTCGCCTCGATTTGCTCGCCAAGGCGAATCTTTATTTCTTCGTGTTCGGAGATTGGAACAGCCGGGAATTCAGCGGATAACGTCCGCAGCCCCATCTCCCGTCTTCCTCAGGCGACCGGCGCCGCAGAGCTTGCCGCAGCGGGCAGCCCGTGATCGACGAAGTCGATCGTCAGGTTGCCTTCGGCCGAACTGGACAGAACGATCCTCGCGGGCGGGGTTCCGCCTGCCATGCGCGTGAGCAGTTCGCGGGAAACCGCCGGCAGGATGCGCTGGTTCAGGAACGCATCCACATTGCGCGCGCCGGATTCGCGGGCAAGACACAGCCCGGCCATGGCCCCGACGAATTCCTTGTATTCGGACCAGGTGGTCGCGGCGATCGTGCGCAGCTCGCCGCGCGCGAGTGCGGGTTTGAGGAGGTTGGCCGCATCAGCGCCGCCGGCGGCATTGCCCGCGCCGATCAGCGTGTGGGCTTCGTCGATGAAAAGCAGGATTGGCACGGTGGATGCCTGCACTTCATCGATCACATTCCCGAGGCGCTGCTCGAATTCGCCCTTCACGCCCACACCCGCCTGCAGCAGGCCGAGATCGAGCGTGAGAATACGCACGTCACGGATCACGTTCGGCACGGTGCCAGCGGCGACGCGTAGCGCGAGGCCCTCGACGAGCGCGGTCTTGCCGACACCCGGCTCGCCGACGAGGATCGGGTTGTTCTTGCGCCGGCGCGCGAGCACGTCGACCATCTGCTGGATTTCGCGCTCGCGCCCGAATACGGGGTCGATCCTGCCGTCACGCGCTTTCGCCGTGATGTCGATGGCAAAGCGGGCGAGTGCGTCGCCTTCCACGGTGCGCGTGGCTGCCCGTGCGGCGGGTCCCTGCCGCGCGTGTTCAACGGCGCCGGTTACCGGCGGGGCGCCGGTCGGTTCTTCGGGGGCTTCCGGCTCTTCCAGCGGGTTCTCGCAGGTGCGCGGCCCAAGGCGCGGCAGCAGCCGTTCAATCTGTGCACTGCTCACCGACAGCAGTTGCCAGGCATTGGCTGTGCGAAGGACATGTGGCGCTTCCACGATGGCCTGCAGGACATGGCCGGAACGGATGGCCGGGGCGCCGCCATCGGCGTGCGTCAACGCATGCAACCAGGCGTCCTGGAGGACGACGGCCAACTGCGCGGACAGACTGGGGCGGCCGCGCAGGTTACGGGGCGTGTGGTCGATGGCCCTGAACAGCGTATCCCAGACGGCATCGATATCCAGTTCATAGTGGTTCATGATGGCCGGGATATCGCCGTCCCTGGCCTCGATCAGCTTGAGCAGCCAGTGCTCGACTGAAATCTCGTCCGCAAGCCGTGTCTGGCACAGGCTTGCCGCAGCCTCGAGCGTTTTCGCGCAATGTGGATTGAGCCGCTGCAGGAGCTGGCTGGCGTCGCGGAAGGATGCATTTCGGTCGTTATGCACGGTCATGGTCGGGCTTGTCGCACATGGAATGGGGGCGTGCCGGCGCTGGGAGCGCTCGCCCCACGCAGGAAAAAGGCCAGTCCGCACAGGCGGACTGGCAAAGGAAGGCCGATATCCCGGAGACTACCGGTGAGGCGGACCGGCCTTCAGACCAGCGGTCATTCAGGAACGCTCGTTCCAGGTGTCCTTGTGAATGATGTTGCCGTCCTTGTACGAACAGGTGATCGTCTCGTAGCGCAGCTCGACCTCCTCCAGGTGGTTGTGCTTCTCGTAGTCCGGATCCTTGATGTCGAGCATCTTCGGACGCACGGCGACCACCTTCACGTTATCGAGCTTCGTGTTGAAGTACTCCTTCTCCTTGCCCGCGTCGTCGATCTTGTACCACCTGATTTCAGCGGACTTGAGGGTCTGGCCGCTCGTGACTGCCTTGTAGAGGTACGGATCCCATCCGGTTCCGTTCGCGCGCGCAGCTGGGCTTTCCCGGGCGCGAAATCGATGCGGTCCGGTACGACACCGACGATCTGTCAGCGCGACCATCGGTGGTGACGACGTTTCTCGGACTTTATGGCGTCGACGCGCGCATGCCCGCGTATTTCGTCGATGTGGTAGCCCAGAACCGCGACGGGGCAGAGCGCCTGTCGGCGTTTCTCGACCTGTTCCACCACCGCGTCATCACACAGTACTACCGTGTCGCGCGCAAATACCGGTACCCGGTCGGCTTCAGGCGCGATGGCACGGACCCGGTGTCGCGCTATCTGCTCAGCTTCGCCGGCTTCGGATTCAGTACATCCCCGCGCCTCATCACGTCGGTGCCCAGGCTACCCGCGGCGGATGAAAAGCCGCAGCCTTCCACCGCGCGTCAGCGACTGCTCGAGGTGGCCGACAAGCGCCGGCTGCTATCGATGCTCGCGCTCACCATGCAGAAAACACGCACGGCTGAAGGGCTGGCAGGCGTGCTGCGGCATGCCGTGCCGGACGCCTCGATCGCGGTCTCGCACTTCATTCCCTGCGGAGTGTGAGAGGCAATCCATCTTCTCGACGGCCCTGACAAAAAACGACTCTGACATCCAATCCATCTCGAGACGCGTCGAATCTTCAACGCGCGCATTTGCTCCGTACAGCAAAATTTAAGGTTGACGCTGTCCTGAGCGTCTGCTTACAATCCGTCCGTCTTCACAAACAGGGGCTAGTGCCTTGGACAGTTGCAGTAGTCAATTCTCGAACAGTTTGATTGCCTGACCGGCAGAACATCCGCTAGCCTCATTCAGCCACCGTTCTGCCCGCAGGCAGATGGTGCGCGTCGCAGTAGTTTTCAGTACCGCTCCCGTTCACTCCATTTCAGCGCCGCTTCGGCACGCCAGATTGCGTCCGTCCGTACGGCCGGTTTCCTGAGCCCGACTCGGGACCATGCTCGCGTGCGCCCGCTGGTTTATCCCTGCGGGCGCATGAACTGACACGCCCGTGCACAACGCATCGGAAAGGAGACGTCATGCCCGACAGTGACATATGGCCTTTACGCCGCTTACGTTTTTTCATTGCCTGATGGATGCCCACACGCGTTCGCCGTCACTTGCCTGACTGTTTGAGCGTTGCCGTGCAGGCGTCCCGGCGACCTCAACAATCAGTCGGGCTTCGACCCGAACGGAGAAATCGCATGTATTTCGCCCTTCTCGTATCGCAACTGCCACAGGTCCGCGAGTCGCACCACTATTACGAAGCAGCGCCAGCGCTCGTATCGCCAACGCCCACCAAACCGTCACACCGGTGGTGGGCGGCAGTCAGGGCCCTGCTGGGCCAGAAGCACGGTCTCTCCTGAGCATGGCGTCGACAGCACGCGTCCGCCGTATCGAGGCAACGCGCGCTGTCGCTGAGCGCCTCGGGCCTCATGGAACGACACATCTCCAATATTCAAAAGCCGCGGGCCGTTCGCCGCGTGCATAGCAGCAGGAACAGCCGATGCAACACGAATCCACAAAAAAACCGCATACATCCAGGCGAAAGCAGAAAGGCTTTGTGTCTGGCTCCGCTGGCCGCGACCAGAGATCCTTCGCGCACGTAGTAAGCGAAGCCAACGAATCCGTCGACGCCACGCTCAAGCAGACGAACAGCTCGCTCGACGGTCTTCTCACGGCAGACGCACTGGAGCGTCTGCAACGTGCGGGTCCCAATGAAGTCGCCCATGACAGAGCCCCACACGCACTGGTACAGCTGCTGCGAGCCTTCAAAAACCCGTTCGTGCTGGTGCTGCTCGGTCTGTCGGTCATTACCTTCTTCACGGACGTGTACCTTGCTGCGCCGGACGATCGCAACTGGACCGGGGTCGGCATCCTGCTCACGATGGTGACCGCCAGCGGTCTGTTGCGCTTCTTTCAGGAATACCGCTCAAACAGGGCAGCAGAGCGGCTCAAGTCCATGGTTCGCACAACGGCGACCGTGATTCGCAGGGCAACCGTATTCGCGGATCAAGAGAGGCAGGAAATCGCGATGCGTGATCTGGTCGTCGGCGATATCGTCAGTCTGCAGGCGGGTGACATGATCCCCGCCGACATCCGTCTGATCGAGTCGCGCGATCTGTTCATCAGTCAGGCGGCGTTGACCGGCGAGGCACTGCCCGTCGAGAAATACGACACGCTCGGCGCGGTGACGGAGAAATCGGCCCATGCCGCTTCCGATGACCGGACCGATCTCCTCGATCTCGCCCATATCTGCTTCATGGGAACCAACGTGGTCAGCGGGACGGCAACGGCAATCGTCATCGCCACCGGCGTCGATACCTATTTCGGCTCACTGGCAAAAAACGTGGTCAGTCACAAGCGCGTCGAAACCAGCTTCGATCGCGGCGTCAACAGTGTGTCATGGCTGCTGATCCGCTTCATGCTGGTCATGGTGCCGGTGGTGTTCCTGATCAATGGCCTGACCAAGGGCGACTGGCTGTCCGCGGTGACGTTCGCGCTTGCAGTCGCGGTCGGTCTGACGCCGGAGATGCTGCCGATGATCGTGTCGGCGAATCTGGCGAGGGGCGCCATTGCGATGGCGCGACGCAAGGTGGTCGTGAAGCGGCTCAATTCGGTGCAGAACTTCGGCGCAATGGACGTCCTGTGTACGGACAAGACCGGCACGCTCACGCAGGACAAGATCATCCTTGAACGTCACCTCGACATCCACGGCAAGCGGGATGAGCGGATTCTGCAACTTGCCTGGCTGAACAGCTTCCACCAGAGCGGGCAGAAGAATCTCATGGACATCGCCGTCGTGGACCATGCCAATGAACGTGTCGCGCCGGTGAAACTGACGCAGTACGCCAAGGTCGACGAACTGCCGTTCGATTTTGTACGCCGCAGACTTTCGGTGGTGGTCGAGGGGTTGGACGGCAACCAACTGATGGTGTCGAAGGGCGCTGTCGAAGAAATGCTGATGGTGTCGACACACATTCAGAACGGTGACACGGTCCACGCGTTGACGGCGCACGAGCGCGACATGCTGCTTGCACGAGCCGAGGCGTACAACGAGGAGGGCTACCGTGTGCTGGTGGTCGCCACGCGCGAGATCCCGCGCGCCGAAGCGAAGTCCCAGTACAAGACCCTTGACGAGGCAGACCTCGTGGTACGCGGTTTCCTCACTTTCCTCGATCCGCCGAAGGATTCGGCCGCGCCCGCCATTCGTGCGCTGCGTGAGCATGGCGTGGCGGTCAAGGTCTTGACGGGCGACAACCCGATTGTCACGGTGAAGGTTTGCCGCGACGTGGGACTGGACCCGGGCGCTGCGCTGCTCGGGCGCGACATCGAGGCGATGAACGATGTCCAGCTTGCACAGGTGGTTGAACACACGACGGTCTTTGCGAAACTCACCCCGCTGCAGAAAGCGCGTGTCGTGAAGGCGCTTCAGGCAAACGGCCACACGGTCGGTTTCCTCGGTGACGGGATCAACGACGCGCCGGCGCTTCGTGATGCGGACGTCGGCATTTCGGTGGACACAGGGGCCGATATCGCGAAGGAAACCGCCGACATCATCTTGCTCGAAAAGAGCCTGATGGTGCTGGAAGAGGGCGTAATCAAGGGCCGCGAGACGTTCGGCAATATCCTGAAGTACCTGAACATGACGGCGAGCTCGAATTTCGGCAACGTGTTCTCGGTGCTGATCGCCTCTGCATTCCTGCCCTGGGAACCGATGCTGGCGATGCAATTGCTGATCCAGAACCTGATCTACGACCTCTCGCAGATGTTCCTGCCGTGGGACCGGATGGATCCCGATTTCGTGAAGAAGCCGCGCAAGTGGGATGCGGGCAATATCGGACGTTTCATGGTGTGGCTGGGACCGACGTCGTCGGTGTTCGATATCGTGACCTACGTGCTGATGTGGACAGTGTTCGGCGCCGGCGCGGCGTTCCACCTGCACGGCGGCGGTCAGAGCATCATGAATTCCGGCTGGTTCATCGAAGGTCTCGTCTCCCAGACGCTCGTCGTCCACATGCTGCGCACGCGCAAGATTCCGTTTGTCCAGAGTACCGCGTCGCTGCCGGTGCTGCTGTCGACCTCGATCGCTATCCTCGTGGGCTGCTGGTTGCCGTTTTCTCCACTGGCCGGGGCATTGGGTTTTACTTCGCTGGATCACAGCTACTGGCTCTGGCTCGTCGCAACAATCCTCGGCTACATGATGCTGACGCAGGTTGTGAAGACGCTGTATATCCGCCGTTACGGGCAGTGGTATTGAAGCCGACCGCAACTGCGCAGCGGGATGGGGTTCAAGCCCGTGCGCAATGGCTTCGACCAGCCTTGAATCATGGTGCGTGAGCGTCGTCTGTTGATGGCGCTCACGATCACCGCAGACCTCACGATGCATATATCGTGCGCACACGTTCCTCGCCACGCACCGTTGCGTGCAGCGCCGGATGCGCACGACCTGTTCATTTTTTCAACCGGTTCACGACATGTCCGCAAAACAGAACAAGCTTTTCACCATTCCGTCCGCCACCGCCGCCACGCTCGCGTTCCTCGGCGCGAACGCCCACGCGCAGAGCAGCGTAACGCTGTATGGCGAACTTGATACGGGGCTCGCGTATGTGAGTAACGTCGGCGGCCACGCGCAGTACAAGGCCACCTCGGGGCTGATCGATGGCAGCTTCTGGGGCCTCGCGGGCACCGAGGATCTCGGTGGCGGCAACAAGGCGATCTTTCAACTGGAGCGCGGGTTTTCGGTGACGACGGGCGACGGCTTCATCGATCACCCGTACTACGTCGGCTTTGGCAACGAGACGTACGGGACGGTCAGGGTAGGTCACCAGTACGATTCGGTCCACGACTACTTCGCACCGTTCACGCTGACGGGCAGTGCGGGGGGCACGGCGTTCGCGCATCCGTTCGACAACGACAACGCCAACAACGCGTACCTCGCGCGCAATTCGGTCACGTATGCGAGCCCGTCGTTCGGCGGCTTCAGCTTCGGCGGCATGTACGCGTTTTCGAACGGTGCCGGTCAGTTCGCCAACAATCGCGCGTACAGCGTCGGCGCGAACTACCAGAGCGGGCCGTTCAACGCGGGCGCCGCTTACCTGCACGTGAACGGCCGCGGCAACACCGCGGGAGGCGCATATGACACCGTGAATCTGCCCGGCTCGAATCGCGACGTATTCGACGCGAGCGTGCAGACGCAGAGCACGTATGGCGTCGGCGCAAGCTATGCGATCGGCGATTTTACGGTGGGTGCCGCGTGGTCCCGCTCGACCTATAGCGGTGTGACCGATGCCGGTTCCGGTTCAGCGGAGCCTTCGGTAGGCTTCAGCAACTATGAGATCAATGGCGTGTACCAGTGGGCGCCGAAAGTGTCGCTCGCCAGCATGTACACCTATACGAAGGGCTCGGGTGCACACTGGCATCAGGGCGCGTTGCAGGCTGGCTACCAGCTTTCGAAGCGCACCGATACCTATCTGGAGACGGTGTATCAGCGCGCTTCATCTCGCGTCCCCGCCGTGATCAATACGTCCGATCCGTCGGCGGGCCGCAGCCAGTTGCTGGTCGCGGCCGGTATCCGTCATCGGTTCTGAGCGCCCGTTCGTTTCGCGGGATGCGGCTGACGCGGGCGGGATGGAGCGAACGGGAGTGCAGGCTCCATCACGCCCGGCCTTCAGCAATGCCGTATGCCTGACCATTTGATCTTGAAAGACTTCAAAGGCGGGAGGCGACCATTCCATCTATCTAGCTAAAAGCGGACATTACCGTCTAGCCACTGCATTGTTTGTTGTCAAAGCCATTCTTAAATGTCGTAGCGGCAGCAAAGTAGAAGTGTCGGGTTTTGTGCCTTTGTTATCTCCTTGACGAGGTTTTGAGTACAGGGTCCTGGAGGCTGACCGTCGTTCTGCCAATCGC